>WNGB01005007.1_pt1 | contig 19957 bp, 22 predicted proteins | sample 5400681 | NCBI WGS metagenome assembly WNGB01 (sample SAMN13153367, study PRJNA577476) | soil metagenome | isolation source: 115 cm soil or saprolite under grassland replicate 2 | place: USA:California | collected 2016-06-15
GGGCATGCCGTCCAGGACGGCTTGGACGGCCCGGTTGCGCAGCGCCGCCTGGGCTGCACCTGGCAGGGATCGAGCGTCATTGTTCGGCATGCCCCAAATCTACCACATCATAACACTATTTGCTTACCTCGGTAAATAATCTGTCCAGCGGAAGAGCGGTGGTCGGCGGCGGGCTCCAAGGTGCGATGGGGCCAGCAGGCTGTGCGGGTTCACGCCGTCGGCGGATGGCGGGGAAGGTGCGCTGGCGGCGATGTCGTCGCCATGCCGGCTCGGGGACCGCTCACGTTGCTCGACGCCTGGCGGCATCGAACGGGGTCCGGTCGAAGATCAGCAAGCTGTGGACGATCTTGCCGTCCTTCACCGTGAAGTATTCGGCACTCGGGGCGTCCTCGACGAGCGTGGTGTGCGGGTTGTACAGCAGCACGGCGGTCTCGTCGTCCCCGAAGGCGGCGATCAGGTCGGAACTGGTCAGCATCCGCGCGAAGGGGGTCATGAATTGGCGGAGCGCCTCCACACCCTCGATGCGGCCGGTCGGCGCCTCGCACACGACGTCACCAGCGACGTGGGTCATTGCCCGATCCACGTCCCTGCCGGTCCAGGCGTGGTAATAGGCCACGGCCACCGGCAGCGCGGCGCTGGGATCTTGGGTCACGTCTGTCCCTTCTTTGGATCATGACGACAGTATGGGCCGAGTGCAGCGCTAGAGAGCCGGACGGGTATCCGGATCGGGTAGGTTCGCCGCTTGCAACGGCCACCGTCGGCGACTTCCGAGGCCTTGCCGCGTGGGTGGTGGTCCTTTGCCGCGCCAGTGCAGCTCTGCCGCGCAGATCGCTCCACCAACCCCCAAACCAGGCGCCCGAGCGACAAGTGGCGCGGCAAAGCCGCACCCACGCGGCAGAGCACGACCATCCACGCGGCAAAGGTCGCTGGGACCCACACCACCCCGGGCAAGCTGGTTGTGTGTGGCTGCGTCAGCGCCGCAAACCGCCTGAACCAGATACCCGTCCGGCTCTCTAGGTCTCGTGGGTCAGTCTGGCGGTGATGCAGATCAACTTCGCTGCAAGACTGCAGGCGAGTCTTCCGTGCACGGGCTGTGCGAGCCGGTGGGCTGCTTGCGGCCGGGTCGCGTGGGCTGGGAGCATGGCGGCATGGCTGAGCGACCGCTGCGGGTAGTGCTGATGGACGGCCACGAGGTCGTCCGGGGCCTGGGTAGGATCGCTCCATGACGGCCCTCGGCGCGGTGTTCCTGCCTCAGCTTCCATCCGAGCGGCTGCGCGACGTGGCCCGCACCGCCGATGATGCGGGACTGGAGGAGCTGTGGCTGTGGGAGGACTGCTTCTGGGGGAGTGGCATCGCCAGCGCGGCCGCGGCGCTGGCGTGGACCGAGCGGCTGCGCGTCGGAGTCGGTGTGCTGCCGGTGCCGCTGCGCAACGTCGCTCTGACCGCGATGGAGGTCGCCACGCTGGACCGGCTGTTCCCCCGTCGGATGAGGATCGGTGTGGGCCATGGCGTCCAGGAGTGGATGGCGCAGGTCGGGGCACGGGTCGAATCGCCCATGACGCTGCTGGGTGAGTACCTCACGGCGCTGCGCGTCCTGCTGCGGGGCGAGCGGGTCACCGCACACGGCCGCTACGTGCGGCTGGAGGGGGTCGCGCTGGACTGGCCGCCGCCGTCGCCGCCCGCGGTGCTCGCCGGCGCGACCGGGCCGCGCTCGCTGCGGCTGTCCGGCGAGGCCGCCGACGGGACCATCCTCACCGCTCGCACGCCGCCAGACCAGGTGCGGCAGGCGCGCCATCTGGTCGATGAGGGGCGCGCCGCGGGCGGCCGCACCGGACCCCACCCATTGGTCGTCTACGTCCTCGCCGCGACCGGGCCGGGCGGGGCTGGGCGTCTTGCGGTCGAACGGCGGCGCTTGGGCTACGACTCGATACCGGGCACCGGGGTCGCCGGCGACGCGCGGGCGGTCGCGGAAGCCGTCAAGCGGTGGGCGGACGTCGGCGCCGACACGGTGGTCCTGCAGCCAACCGCCGACGATCCCGATCCGGAAGGCTTCGTGCGGTTCGTGGCCGGTGAGGTCGGTCCGCTCGTGCGGTGAGCAGGCCCGATCGGGGTGGAGGAGGCTTGGTGAGCGGCGACGGCGGGCGCGGGACTGACCGGCTTCTCGACCTACCCGTGGAGTGGCTATGGTCAACCGGACCCAGACGCTGGTGCTTGGCTTCTTCCTTGTGGTCCTGGCGAGCGTGATGGCGATCCGCGTTGCGGCGCCGGACGTCTACGACCAGGTCCTGCGGTTGCCGTCCGGCGACCGTCGGTTGGAGACCAGCTTTCTGGTCGCGCTGGCTGGGTTCATCGTGCTGCTCGGCATCGGGGTGTTCCGGCGGTGGCGCTGGATGTTCTGGCTGATCACGGTGGCGTTCCTGTCCGGCGTGCTGCGTGTGCCAGTGGCCGTCTTGCAGCTCTTGGGGTTCCTGGCCGCGGATGCCCCAACCTGGTACCTGCTGTTCCAGGGGCTCCTCGGCGTGGTCCAGTTCGCGATCGGGCTGGCCATGGTGGCCGGCTACCGCAGGGCCGGCGTCTGGGGAGCCTTCTAAAATGCGGTTGTCGTCCGACGTCGGACGACCCGTCCGGAAGGAAACCTAAGCGGGTGGTCGTGAGCAACATGGCCGTGCCTGATCAGCCAGGAACGTACTCGTTTCGCTCGGCAACCGCGGCAGATGCTTCGAACGTGACCGGACTCGTCGAGGCCGCGTACGGGCACTACGTCGAGCGGATCGGGAGGCTGCCTGGCCCGATGACCAACGATTACGCAGAGGTCATCGGTAACCATCACGTGACCGTCGCCGAGCGCCACGGAGCCATCGTGGGTGTGATCGTCCTCACGGTTACCGATGAGGGATTCCTTATCAACAACGTCGCTGTTCATCCCTCCCATCGCGGGACTGGGCTTGGACGGGCCTTGCTTGAGTTCGCGGAAGCCGAGGCCCGGCGCGCGGGCTTCGATTCCATTTACCTCTACACACACGAGAAGATGACAGAAAACCTGGCGCTCTACTCGAGGATCGGGTACGTCGAGTACGACCGACGCTCCCAGGGAGCGTTCTCGCTTGTCTACCTGCGGAAGCACCTTGGATGAGAGCGCGGGGAAGGGGATGGTCGTCATGGGACCATCTGTTGGGAGCCTGGCGAAGTTGGTGTGGACGCGGTGTCAGGCGTGAGGGATCACGTGGAGCGATTGCGGCAGGCTCGAGGTGGACGCCCGAGGAGAACAGTCGCCGACGGCGGCCTTCGGTGGATCGCCACAGTCGCCTGGGCGGCCACCGTGGTGCTGGTGGCGATGGCGCTGGTCCTGCTTGCCAAGAACGGCCCCGCGCCCAGCTTCGGTCGGATCGACGCCGCCCATGGCCAGCGAACCGTCGCCGCGGCGGCGGGCGCATCGTGCACGCTCGCGTTCGCCACCGTCGGCGCGACCATTGTGTGGCACCGTCGCCGCCAGGTGGTGGGCTGGCTGTTTTGTCTGGTCGGGCTGGCCCTCGCCGTCCAAGCCTTCACCGTCTTCTACGCCACCCACGCGCTGGTGGCCTCGCCTGGCTCGTTGCGCGGCGGCCAGGTGCTGGGCTGGGTGGGCACCTGGGTCTCCGCACCAGCGCTTCTGCTGATCCCGCTGTTCTGCTTCCTGTTGTTCCCGGACGGTCGGCTGCCCGCAGCGCGCTGGCGGCTGGTCGCCTGGCTGGATGGGCTGATCCTGGCGATGGCGACCGTCGGGCTGGCCGTTGGTCCCGGTCCGCTGGCGGTGCTGCCGTCGGTGGCCAACCCGCTCGCCCTGTCCGGGACCGCGGGTCGGCTGGCTGGCGGGCTCCTGGTCGCGGTCGCGCTGCTGTCGCCCCTCGCCGTGGCGGCCTCGGTCGGGTCGCTGATCGTCCGTCTGCGCCGAGCCAGAGGAGCGGAGCGCCAGCAGCTCAAGTGGTTCGCCAGCGCGGCGACCTTGGTGGCCGTCATCGCCATCCCCGTGCTCCCCGCCCAGGCCGTCGCCCCGGCCAGGTGGGCCAACGCGGCCCTGGTGGTACTGATCATCGCGATCGCCTGCCTGCCGGTGTCGGCCGGGATCGCGATCCTGCGGTACCGCCTGTACGACATCGACGTCCTCCTCAACCGCGCCCTGGTCTACGGCACGGTCACCACCGTGCTGGGCGCCGGCTACGCCGGGATCGTCCTGGCCGTCGGAGCGGTGCTCGCTGGCGCCGGTGTGGGCGGCGCAAGCGGTGGGCGCGGTGGCGGGAACGTGTCGCCGCTTGCGGTGGCAGTGGCCACGCTGGCGGTCGCGGCGATGTTCCAGCCGGCACGCCGGCGGGTCCAGGACGTGGTCGACCGACGGTTCAACCGGCGCCGCTACAACGCCCAGCGCACGGTAGAGGCATTCGCCGCGCGGCTCCGCCAGCAGACCGACCTGGACGCACTCGTCACCGAGCTGATGGCTGTGGTCAACCGGACTGTGGAGCCGACCCAGGTGTCGCTGTGGCTGCGGCCGACCGTAGACGGCCGCTCCTGGACTGGCCAGCCCATTGGAGGTGGGCGGTGAGCATCCAAAGCCGCACCCCGAGGCCACCCACCCGTTCGCCGCGGCCGACGCTCCGGCCGTAGCGGAGGCGGTCGGACGGGAGGGGCACCGCCATGGGGCCGCTGGTACTGGCAGTCGGGTTCGATGCACGCGCGATACTGGGCACCAGTTCGCCTGTGAACCAGGAGGTTTGGATGTCGAGACGCCCTGTGCCCCCGCCACCCCTCGGCGATGCCGCGCAATCGGTCGCATCACCGACGTCGGAGTCGGAGGCGAGCCAACCGGGGACGGGCGGGGCACCGCCTGCTGTCCGGGCGCAGCTGCTCGCGACCGAGCACTGGAGCCTGCTCGCCACACGCAGCACGGCACAAAGCGAGGTCCTGAGCCGGGTCACCATGTTTCTGATGCTGGTGTCGGCCAGCATCGTCAGCCTGGCACTGATCGGGCAGGTCACCCGATTCGACGGACGGTTCATCACCTTCGCGCTGGTGCTGCTCGGCATGGTGGCGACTATCGGCACGCTGACCCAGATGCGTGTGGGCAACGCCAGCATCGAGGATCTTGCCCATGTGATCGGCATGAACCGCCTGCGAGCTGCCTACGTCGAGCTTGACCCAGCCATCGAGCGCTACCTCGTGACGTCCGCCCACGACGACCACAACGGCCTGTGGCAGACCTACAACCACCTCGAGGGTCCCAACCCGATGCTGCAGCCGCTCGCAAGTAGTGGGGCATTCATCGCGTCCGTGAACGCCGGTCTGACCGGTGTATTCGCCGCGCTCGTCGCGGTGGCACTGGACGCACCCGGCCCGCTCGTCGGCATGGCGGCGGCAGTGTGCGGCCTGTCGTTCCTTGGCATCTCCCTAGCGCTGGGAATGCGGCAATACCAGCGCATCATGCGACGTTACGTCGCTTTGTTCCCCGCACCCGACAGCGCCGGCACCGGGGGTGGCGGCGGCGCATGAACCGCTCCATCCGGTCTGCGGAGGAACCCGCGAGATGGAGGAGGGATGACGTGCTACTCGAGGGCAAGGTGGGTGTCCATCTGGGCACGCGACGGCGCCTGAAGCTCGCCGCCCGCCGTGGCGACTGGGCCGGGCTGGCCCGGCGTCGGCCGTGACCACAGGCCGGCGGCGAGCCCGGAGATGACGACGAGTATACCGGTCCATACGAGGGGGCTCGGTGCGCGGCTTCCCGTCACGATGCCGGTCATGGCTGCCGAAACCGGTGCCATACCAGTGAGGAGACCGACCCGTCCCGCCCCGAGGGAGGCGACGGTGGAGTACCACAGAACGAAGGCGACCGCGGTCACCATGATGGCCAGATACGCCATTGCGGCCCAATCAGCCGCAGTGAGCCCAACTACGGCACTGGTCCCCTCGGTGACGACGCTGAGCACTATCAGCATGACGGTGCCGATCCAAACCGAGTGCAGGGAGACCCCCCACGCTCCGTGGCGGGGCAGAACCGGGACGGCCAGTAGCGTGAACGCGGACTCGCAGAGCAGCGCGACCGCCGCCCACGCGACCCCGACCGCGTCCGTCCTGCCTGCGCCCTCGACCAGCCCGCTCCCGGCGGTGACCACCACCGCCGCGAGCAGAATCTGGCGGCGAGGTGATTGGCCCTCCAACAGCGGGCCGATGATGCCGAGCAGGATTGGCACACACGCTACGGCAACCGCAATGACGGCCGGTTCGGCGTGCGCCACGCCGCGCACGACGGCGACGTTGAACAGCACCAGCCCGGTAGCTGCGATGCCCGCCAGCCACAGCCACTCCCGTCCCCGCGGCCGCACGACCGGAACGCGGGCCGACTTGGCCAGGGCGTACAGGACGAGGGTCGCAGCGGCGTAGCGGATCGCTTGGGCGGTGAACAGCGGGGCGGCGATCAGAGTGTGGGACACCCCGACGCTGCCCCCGACCAACGACATGGCAGAAGCGCCCGCGGCGAGACTGCGCACCCTGGGCCGGCTGAGCGTTGTGCCTGTGTCCACACGTTCACCCTGCCGCCATAATGGTCTGATGGGTAGGTCCAAACCGAACGCAAACCTCCAGTCCATATCGGGGACTGACTTCCTTCAGCTGAACATCGACGATGCGCCGGTGGGCGGGCGGTCCGATTGGCTGACTCAGCGACTTCGGCTCGCGATAGCGGATGGCCGTCTGCCGGTAGGGAGCAGGCTGCCGGCCACGCGGGTCTTGGCTGGAGAACTGCAGGTGTCTCGTGGCGTGGTCACCGAGGCCTACCAGCGCCTGACCGAAGACGGGCAGGTCGCCGGGCACGGTCGGGGTGGAACGATCGTCGTCGCCGCCCCCATTGCGGCGCCGATGGCAGCGCGGCAGCCCGTGCCCGCAAGCCCGCCGCCCCCCAGCGCGGTGTTCGCCGATGTGCCCGGCGCCGACGTCTTCGACTCGCTGCGAACGGTTCCCGCCCGGATCGATCTGTCGCCCGGTGTGCCCGACCTGGCCGCGTTCCCGCGAACCGCGTGGCTGCGCGCCGAACGCTCGGTACTCAATGACCTTTCGCCATCCGACTTCGGATACGGAGATCCGCGGGGAGCGCCGGCGTTCCGTCTCGCGGTTGCGAACTGGCTGGCCCGCAATCGCGGGATCAGGGTGAACCCGAATGAGGTGATCATCGTCGCCGGCGTCGCGCAGGCGCTCGGGCTGCTGGCGCAGGCGCTCCGGCACGACGGGATCGCTGAGGTCGCAGTGGAGGACCCAGGATCGCTCGGAGCCCGGCAACAGCTGCAGAGCTGGCAGATGGACACACCGCCGATCTCGGTCGACCCCGGAGGACTTCGAGTCGACCAACTACGCGCCAGTGGCACTCCCGCGGTCCTGCTCACCCCGGCACACCAGTTTCCGACCGGGGTGGTCCTCGATGGCCACAGGCGTCGCGAGCTGATGCATTGGGCCAACGACGGCGGGCTCATCATCGAAGACGACTACGACGCCGAACACCGCTACGACCGACCACCGGTTCCCGCGCTGCGCTCGATGCTTGCCGAGCACGTCTGCTACACGGGAAGCGTGTCCAAGATTCTCGCCCCTGCGCTGAGAGTGGGATGGCTCCTCGCGCCGCGGAGGTACCGGGACGCCGTCGTGACCGCCAAGCGCAACGCCGACCTCGGCAACGCTGTGCTGCCGCAGCTGGTTCTGGCCGAGCTGATGGGTTCCGGCGAGATGGAACGCCAGCTGCGCTTGCTCCGCAGACGCCACCGCCGCCGAAGGGACGCGATGATCGACGCGATAGGAACACATGTTCCGGACGCACGCGTGCACGGCGCCGCGGCCGGCCTGCACCTGATGATCACCTTCGACGCCACCTTCGCCGACGTCGACCTCGCTGCCGCGTCACTCGCGCGTGGCGTGAAGGTGCAGCCCTTGTCCTGGCACAGTCAACGCCCGAATCAACCGGGACTCATCCTGGGTTACGCCGCAAGCACACCGAGCGACATCAGCGAAGGGGTCGCAACGCTTGGCAGCGTTTTGCGACGACTGCCCTGATGGCGGATCCACTGGGGACGCGCTGCCAGCGGAGCGCTCACGGCCAGGTGCCCGGCTGCCTGATGGATGGTGGACGGTCACGACGGGCGCGCGACGGTCGGGGCGCCGGCGATCAGGGTGGCGGCAAGCTCCCAGGCGCGCTCCTGGTTGCCGATGTCCAGGGCGAGCGCGGATGGACGCCTGGGTTGCGCCTTGCTCTCGAAGTACTGCCCGGTGATGCCTGCGGCCTGCTCGGCGGCGGCGAGGAAGACCGAGGACCTGGCGGCGGCCTCGGCCGAAGCCCTGCGCTGCACCCACCGCACCAACGGCCACACCAACCGCCAGGCCGGCACGGCCTGCGGGGTGAGCGCCTGCGTGCCGGGTGTCCACGCCATGCCTGGGTTGGTCGCGTTGGCGACCACACCAGCGCCCTCCAGCCGGCGCGCGAGCGCCAACGTCCACAGCAGGCTCAGCAGCTTGGCGTGCGCGTACACCTCGATGCCGACGTAGCGCTGCTGCGCGTGGAGGTCCTCGAACGGGTCGCGCTTCCACATGGTGTGGGCGCTGGAGACCACGGTGACGACCCGGGCGGGGGCGCTCTGGCGCAGCAGCGGCAGCAGCCCGGTGGTCAGCGCGGCCGGGCCGACGAAGTTGACCGCGAGAGTCGTCTCATAGCCGTCCGGCGTCTGTCGGCGTTGGCTGCTCGGCGAGCTCCCGACGTTGTTGACAAGCACGTCCAGGCGGTCCAGCTCCCTGGCGAGCTGCTCGGCGAGCGCCCGGTTGTCCGCCACGCTGGCATGGTCGACGGCGATGAAGCGGACCTGGTCGTGCCAGGCGCGTCCAGCCAACCGCCGGGCCGCTGCCTGGCCGCGCGCGGTGTCGCGGCCGGTCACCACCACCCGCGCCCCCAGTGTCACCAGCGCCTGTGCGGTGTGGAAGCCGATCCCCGCCGTCGCCCCGGTGACCAGTACGACCGTTCCCTTCATGGTCATGGCGTCGTTGCGGCCTCCCTGCTGTCCTGTCGGCCGCATCGTCGTCCACCGACGCTGCCGCGGTCGTCCCCCGCGGGGCGACACCGCCGCTACCTCCCTGGACGTAGCCGCTACAGGGTGGCCTACTCTCATCGTGGTAGGCCGGTGCTGGGGGCGCAGCGCCCTACCGGCTTGCGTTCTCGACGCCTTCGCTCGTTCCAGTCCGGGGGTTGGTCGCTGACAACACGTACGACGTGATCTGGCTGTCGGGCTGATGCGAGGCAAGCAGCCAGGCGAGGTCGGTGAGTGCCGATTCGACGTCGCCGCTGGCGGTGTCGTGATGGCCTTCGACGACGACGAGCGCGTCGACCGTGGTCGCGCTGGTGGCGCTCTGGGCGCTCTGGCGCCAGCACCAGCGTCGAGCGCTCACGACGTTGTTGCTGTCCACGAAGATCACCTCGCCAGGGTCTGGAGAGACGCTGGCGGTTGATCCGAGGTCGGTGAACAGCTCGGCGCCGGTGGCGAAACGAACGGTGATGGAGCCGGCGACGCCTGCCAGGTCGAACACGGCGACCGGCAGGGTGTAACGGATCGAGACGAGGTTGCCGATATCGACGAGGGTGTTGATGGTGGGGATGTCGCCATGCTTGGCGAGTCTTCGGAGCAGCGCTTCGGCGGCGTTGCGGTGTTGAGTCGGTTTGGCGCCGAACCGGGTGAAGGCGCGGCGCCATGCGGCGATCGAGGGGAGATCCGAAATCGCCGTCGCGTTCAGCCTGTCGGAGGCTGCCTGTTGTTCGGCCCGATGCTCGTCGAGCAGCTCCGTTGAGCTTGGCCCGTTGGCCAGCCCGGTCGCGTGGATGACGCCGGCGCGGATTGTTGGGTACCGCTCGGCCACCGCGTCGTCGTAGGCGAACATGGCAACGAAGCTCCTGTCTCCGGTTGTGCAGCGTGCACTTTGTCGTGTCGAGGGTAGCGGTGGTGGTGAGGCTCAGGGCGAGGTCTGCGCTTCACCGATCTGTGACCGCGAGCTTGGCGGCGAATCCGATCACAAGCAGGCCCAGCGATCGCCGGACCCACCGGACGACACCGGGTGCACCGAGCACCCGGTCGCGTATGGCGGCGCTTGCCCATGCGTAGACGACGAACACGGCGAGGGTCATGAGCATGAAGACTCCACCGAGCTCGATCAGTCTCGTATCGAGCAGGCCTGGCGGGGTGTCAAGGAACTGCGGAAGAAAGGCGAAGAAGAACACGGTCAACTTCGGGTTCAGAAGGTTCACCAGAATTCCACGACGCACCACCAGGCCCGTCGAGTTGATCGAGACGCTCTGGTCATGTAGCTGGAAGGCGCCGCCGTCGCGGATCATCGACGCGCCCATGAAGACGAGGTACGCGACCCCCACCCACCGAACTGCCTCGAACGCGACCGCCCCGGCCTGCATGACCCCGGAAAGTCCGAGCATCGCCGCCAGCATGTGGGGAACGATGCCGAGCGTGCAGCCGATGGCCGCGAACAATCCGCGTCGCCAGCCACCGCCGATCGCGCTCGAGACCGTGTAGACCACCCCGCTGCCCGGGATGACGACCACGACGAGCGACGTCAGCAGGAACTCGACAGGAGTGTCGCTGATCCAGAACCTGATCACCAACGCGACCGCGAGTGCCGACATCAGTGCCAGGCTGACGAACCCGACCAAACGAGCGGGCTCACGGATACCGACCACGACAGGCTTGGCGACCAATGCTCGGAATCGCAGAACGATCGCACAGCGAAGGACGTCAACGGCCTCCGCGAGCGAGATCGAGTCGCGACCAGGTTCGGCCGCATCGAGCAGCGTGCCGATGAACTCCTCTTCGTTCTGACCCCGCCACTCGGCCGGGAACAAGCGGCTCAGTCGGCGGTACTTGTCTTCCAGGGTCACGCGAGCCCCCGATCCGGGCGCAGGGCGAGCTGGCCACGTGCGGCGGAGACGTTGGCTTCGAGCCGCTCGACTCCGCAACGAAGGACCTCCAGCCCGTGGTCGGTGATTTGGTAGTAGCGGCGTAGCCGGCCTTCGACGACTTCCTCGCGCTCGACGACCAGCGAACCTTCCCTGACGAGTCGGTCGAGCGCCGCGTACAGGGTGCCCGCACGGAGCCGGACTCGTCCTTCCGAGAGCTCCTCGACAGACTGGAGAATCCCGTAGCCGTGAAGCGGCGCCGGGGCGACTGCCGCCAGAATCAGGAAGGTTGGCTCTCTCAACACGCCACCGGTATATACCGACGATCGGTATATGGGCAAGCCCGGCTGAGCAGCGACCTGAAGGAAAGGATGCGTCATCGCTGCAGAGCCAGGCCAGGTAGCTACCCTGACGGTGGTGGACGCTGACGGCAGGGATTCCAGTGGGGCGGCGACCAGGCGCGTAGCGCGGGTCGCTGTCTCCTGGTTGCGCGCGTTGGCAAGCGACGTGTCGCCTGCTGCCGTGCCTGCCCCGACGCCCGTCCTCGCGGGGCGATCGGCCTGGTCGCGCCGGGCGGTGCTGGCATGCGCCCTGGTGGTGCTGGGACTTGGCACGCTGGACCTCTACCAGCACTACCGCCTTTCGCCGGGCGCGTCGGCGGCGCTCAGCGTGGCCCGGGCGCTGCCGCTGGTGGTGTGCCTTTTCCGCCCGATAGCCGGGTGGTGGCTGGAGCTCGTGGCGTCGGCGCTGACCGCGCTGGCGGCGAACCCGGTGAGCAGCGCCGAGCCGTGGCCCTGGCCAATAACGAGCGTTTTCGCCCAGGTCGTGGTGCTGGTGATCATCGGGCTGCGGGCACCCCGACGGGTGCTGGTCGAGCTGTGGCTGCTGCTCGCCCTGCTCAGCGCCGCCGCCTGGCTGGCCGTGCCGGATCGGCGCGACTGGCGGGGACTGTCGACGATGGTCGTCGCCTCCGCGATCGCGCTGCTGCTGGCCGACGCCTGGCGGGAACGGAACGAGACCGGGCGTCGGCTCAGCGACCAGGAGCAGATCAGCCAGGCGGAGCGCGCCCGGCGCGTGCTGCTCGAGGAGCGCACGCGGATCGCCCGGGAGCTGCACGATGTCGTGGCCCACCACATGTCGGTGATCGCGATCCAGGCCGAGGCCGCCCCCTACCGCGTCCCCGACCCGCCGGGCGAGCTCACCAGAAGCTTCGCCGACATCCGCGCGAGCGCGCTCCAGGCGCTCGCCGAGCTGCGCAGGGTCCTCGGCGTGCTGCGCGCCGAGCGCGACGGGGAGGAAGGGGCCGAGGCCGCGCCGCAGCCCACCCTGGACCGGCTCGGCGGGCTGGTCGCGGGCGTGCGCGGTGCTGGCCTGGCCGTTCAGACGACGGTAGCGGGGACGCCCCGGCCACTGCCGGCGGGTGTCGAGGTGTCGGCCTACCGTATCGTGCAGGAGGCGCTGAGCAACGCCTTGCGGCACGCGCCCGGCTCCGACGTTCGGGTCGAGATCGGCTACGCGCCCGCCGCGCTGCGCCTGCGCGTCGTCAACGGCCCGCCTCGAGCGGCACCTTCCACGGTGCCGGGTCCCGGCCATGGGCTGCTGGGGATGCGGGAGCGGGCCGCCATGCTCGGCGGTGAGGTGACCGCGGGGCCGACATCTGTGGGCGGCTATGCCGTGACCGCCGTCCTGCCGCTGCCGCCGAGCGAGGGCGCATGAACGCCATCCGGGTGCTGATCGCCGACGATCAGGCGATGGTGCGGGAGGGCTTGTCGGTGCTGCTGAACGCCCAGCCCGACATCGAGGTCGCCGGCCAGGCCGCCGACGGGCGGGAGGCCGTCCGCAAGGCCGCCGAGCTGCAGCCGGACGTGGTGCTGATGGACGTGCGCATGCCGGTGCTCAACGGCCTGGAGGCCACCAGGTTGCTCGTCGGCGGGTCCGCGGCCGGCGCTGCCTCCCGCACCCCTGGCGTTGCCGTTCCCAAGGTGCTGGTCCTGACCACCTTCGACCTGGACGAGTACGTCTACCAGGCGCTGCGCGCCGGCGCCAGCGGGTTCCTGCTCAAGGACGCCTCGGCGCGGCAACTGGCCGAGGCGGTGCGGGTCGTGGCCGCCGGTGACGCGCTGCTGGCGCCCTCGGTGACCCGGCGGTTGATCGGTGAGTTCGCCCGCCTCGGCGGGCCCAGGGGGCCGAGCCGGGCGCGGATCGAGGACCTCACCGAGCGCGAGACCGAGGTGCTTGCCCTGGTCGCCCGGGGGCTGTCCAATGCCGAGATCGCCGCGCAGCTGGTGGTCGCCGAGCAGACCGTCAAGACCCACGTCAGCCGGACCCTGACCAAGCTCGGCCTGCGCGACCGGGCCCAGGCGGTCGTGTTTGCCTACGAGACCGGCGTGGTCCGCGCCGGCGACTAGCCGGACCCAGGTTCTCTGCACAAGACCGGCCAAGGCGCGCGTCGAGCGTTTCCTTCCCATGAAGATCATCCGGGTTGGGAAGCCGCGGTGGGCGCGAAGGCGGCGGCGGTGACGTCGCTGGCGACCTCCACCATCTGGTGCCCATACACCCGCGGCGAGGCGACCCGCACGACCAGGCAGAACCTGCCGCCACCGGTCGCATCCCCATCGGCCAGCCGCCGCAGCCGCCGCTCGTTGCCGGTGCGGGTGAGAAACTCAACCGCGCCGCGGTTGGCGAGCGCGGTCTGCCCGCTGATCACGAACACCGGACGGCCACCTGGCGACGGGACGAACCGCGCCAGCACCGCATACACCTGCTCCTGCTCGCCCCCGTCCGGTCCCGACCCCAGCGGGGGCGTGTGCAGGAACCGCTGCTCGCCAACCACGACCGCGATCGAGTCGCGACGCGTGCGGTCCCAGGGGCGCATGGTCACCCCGGGCAGGTAGTGGGCGAGGTGGGTCTGGGTGCGGGCGTTGACCGTCGGCCCGCCGATGCAGAACTCCGTCTGTTGCCCGGGGGGTTCGGCGAGCTGATCGAAGGGAACCACCTCGGGCTCGGCGCCGAGCTCGCGGAGCCGCACCGCCAGGTCGACCAGGGCCTGCACGTCGGCGTGGCGCATGCTGTCGGGTGAGGGCTGCCAGGGGGTGCAGCCGCTGGCCCGCCCAGACCGCGGTGCCGCTGAGCAGGCTGGTGACCAGCCCGACCACGATGTTGATCAGAACCGAGGACACCGATCCGTGTTCTCCGTCCCTGTGCGATGAGCCTGCGGCGGGCGAGGGTGGCTGTGCGAGGCGTTGCGGCGCATCGCCGTGAGCCTTCAGCCCATTGGTGAGACTCTCACACCCAAGAGTTCCACGGCCACGGGTCGTGGGCAGTGAGGGCCGCGGCGGGCCGTCCGCCGGCTCGCGAGCCCTTGCTAGATTGGGCCTTGCGGAGGCCGCCGAGCAGATGCCTTCAGGATGGACAGTGACGCCAGAGGAGAGCATCGTGAGCAGCCAGATCCTGGATGAGGCCTACGAGCGACTGCACCTGACCGGGCCGGAGTTCGGCGGCGACGAGGAAGGCAACAACGGGCTGTCGAACCATGGCCCGATGGCGGTCGAGGTGCTGGTCCGGCGTGGCCACGAGCTCGAGGTGCCGCGCTGGGTCGACGCGTATCTTCCCCGGCTGGAGGACCTCCCAGGGGCCAGTGACCGGATCACCGACGAGTCCTGGCGGGACGCGCTGGGCAACGGCCGGCGGGTCGGCGACTGGACGGCGTTCTTCACCAGGCAGGTCACCGAGCGTCCGTGGCGCGAGGTGCTGGCGACCTGGTGGCCGCGGCTGCTCCCGGGCATCGCGGCCGGGGCTACCCACGGGGTGATCAGGGTTGGCCACGTGGTGCGCACCCTGCTGACTGGCACCGAGAGCCCCGCCGCGGTCACCGAGCTGGCGCATGGCCTGGCTTTCTGGGCGGGCCGCTGGCGCACCGTTCCGGGTGTCGCCGTCCCGGCGGGCAGGCTGGACGCCGCGGCCGCGCTCGAGGCGGTGCCCCACCTGCCGGTGCAGCGCGGCGTGATCGCGTCGCGTATCCCGAAGCTGGCGGACCTGGCCGGCTGGTCGGCCGCGGTGGCGTCGCTGCGCCCTCCCGCCGGCGACCTGGATGTCGAGGCGGGGCTCACCGACCTGGTCGATGCCGCGACGGTGCGGTATCTCACCCACGCGCACGGCAGCCCGGTGTTGCTGGTCCACACGGCGACCGCGCCGAACGCCGTGTTGCACACGCTGCCTGTCCTGCCACGCGAGCTGTGGGCGCCGAGCCTGTCGGCGGTCTGGTCCGCCAGCGCCGCGATCGTGGCGATGTACGAACCGGCGGACGCCGCGTCGCGCGACGAGCTGCCCGTCGCGCCCGAGGCGGCCGATCCCGCCGTGGAGGTCCTGGAACGTGCGGCCCTGCACGGCGACGAGCACGTCGTCAAGTTCGCCGACACGTCGGCGGAGGTCTACGCGCGCACCGGCAACCCGGATGCCCTGGCGGCCGCCGTCCATGCCTCGCAACTGCTGGAGGCGCGCAGCTGACGAGCCGGGCGCGGCTCGGCCCGCCGCGGGCCGTCCCTGACAGGTATGGTGGATCCACCATGACCTACACCGCCGACCCACGCGTTGACGCGTACATCGGTGCCCTGCCCGATTGGCAGCAGGCCATCTGCCGCGAAGTCCGCGATCTGGTCCACGCCGCCGACCGAGACGTTACCGAAACCATCAAGCGCACCAACCGTCCTTACTTCGTACTGCAGGGCAACATCTGCGCCCTGTTGGCGGCGAAGGACCATGTCAACGTATTTCTCTACGACGGCGGCATCGTCCCTGATCCCGAGGGAATCATCACCGCCGGCCACGAAAATACGACCGCCCGCACGGTGGCCGTCCGCCAGGGCGAAACGATCAACGCGCCCGCCCTCACCGCCATGTTCAAGCACATAATTGCCAACAACCGCGCTGGAGGCTGGCGCAAGTTGAAGCGCGAACGCTGATTCACGGTGCTTGGGGCGCCGGCCGTCGCTCGCAAGGTCGATCCGACCGCTGGGGTGGTGGGGCTATTGGGAGGGGACGGTGCGGGCGTTGCGGCTATTGGGGTCGTCCAGCCCCCAGCCGACGATGCGTTGGGGGTGGATGCGGATGCGTGGCTCGGGGTCGGTGATGGCCTCGGCGCGGCCGCGGATCTCCACGCCGCGTGGTTGGAAGGGCGGTAGCACGTCGTCGATGACGATGGCGGCGCGGTGGCTGCGTGCGATGTCACGGAACTTCTTGGTGGCCGCCAGGTTGGTGCCGGCGACCTCGATGATCCCGGCATCGAGGTCAAGGGCCCACATCCCGACCGGGGTGACGTGGGGGATGCCGTCGGGGCCGACGGTGGCCAGGCGGGCCAGCCGCCGCTCCGGACCACCCCACTCGAGATGACCGGATTGCAGGTAAGCGCGTTCGGCGTCGGTAAAGATAGCCATGAATGTTCCTCCTGTTGACATCGGGCTGTGTGGCGCGGGTGGTCAGGCCGCCGGGTCGGCTGGTGCGCTGCGGGCCAGGGAAGGAATGAGGATCGCGGCCACGGGTAGGGTGATCTGAGCAATATACAAACTATACATCATGTGAAGATTAGTGCAAGGTGAACTGCGCATCGCCACACCGGCGCAACCTGGTCGACCGGACCAAGCCCACGAGCAGTTCGTCGAACCCTACCCCGCCCGCCTGCCACGCAGCCGCTGGCTGCTGGCCGCTCCAGTCCCGCCCGCAGCGATGCTCAAGCTCGATCCGGGTTTCGATCCGATGCGAGCTTCGCCAGCTTGTCCGCCGCGTCGGTGCCGGGAGCGGGCGTGTAGATGATCACGTACAGGGCGGTATTGTCGTCCACGACCTGGAGCACGGTCTGCTTCAGGGCGATGTGGCCGAGGGCCGGGTGGTCGATCACCTTCGCTGTCGCCTGGACCCGCCCGACGTCGTGCCGGGACCACCAGGCCGCGAACTCGGGGCTGTGCTGCTTGAGCTTGTTGACGAGCGCCGGATACCAAGGGTCGTCGACGAAGTAGCGCGAGGCGTCGCGGAATTGCGCCAGCACGCGCTGCGCGTGCTGCTCCCAGTCGAGGAGCAGATGGCGCGAGTCGTCGGTGAAGATGAGCCAGACGATGTTGCGTTCCTCTGGCGGGATGTTAGGGAAGGTGCGGCCGAAGACACCGAAGACCTCGAGCGCTGCCTCGTTCCACGCCAGGAGGTTCATGTGGCCGTCGGTGACGTAGGCGGGGTTTGCGCCCTGCGCGTCGAGGACGTCCTGGAGGGTGGGGCTCACCGTCTTGGTGGGTGCGGGCTCGACGCCGAGTGTCTCCCCTCGGGCGAGGGCGAAGATGTATTCGCGCTGGGCTGAGGTGAGCCGCAACCCCTCGGCGACACCACGCAACGCTCGGGGCGAGAGTTGCACGTCCTTGCCCTGCTCGAGCCGGGTGTACCAGCTCATCCCGATGCCGGCGAGGTCTGCGACCTCCTCGCGTCGCAGGCCGGGCGTGCGGCGCCGTTTGGCTCCTCCAAGCCGTATGACGTCTTCGGGCTGGAGTTCCTCACGCCGAGCGCGCAGGAAGGCGCCCAGCTCTTGGCGTTGCTCATTGCTCGGCATCGCAACTCCCCAAACGACTGATGCCGGAAGGGTAGCACTTATTCTCCTACGTTAAGGAATGTCTCGTTATCCGTAAGACGTCGCGTTAGCCTCAGCCGGCGCTGCATCGAGATACCAGGAGGGGCCGATGCAGCCGACTCCCCGGTGCACTCTCGGGAGGAGAACGAGCCCCTGGCACCCACTCCGAGAGCCAGGGGCTCGTTCTCCGCTATACCTTGACGGGCTTCATGCCCCAGCCAAAGTGCACGGTGAGCGCCAAGACGACCACGAGCACGATGGTCATCGCGATTGTCCAGAGCGTCGCTGCTCGCCACGGGCGTTGCTGCCACTTCTCCATGAACCAGTCGAATAGGACGATCATCATGAGTCCGCTGAGCATCAGCCACCACCATGGGCGTTGCTCCAGCTCGTTCCGGACCCAGTCGGCGCGGCGCTGCCGTTCGACCCTGTCCCAGTTACGGTGCTCAGGGTGCTTGCCACGGGCGATGACGAGCCCTCTCCACCAAATGAAGAAGCAGGCCAGGCACTCGAGAAAGATGAGCAACGACAACAGACTTCGCCTCGCTTTACCGTGCCCGTGTAGCTATGGAGACCAGCACCTGCGCTTGCGGTGCATGCCATGCGCTGATGCCGCGGCTGGCGCCGGGACCCGCGCAGGTCAGGCGTCTCGGCGCTGGAGCAGGTACGCCGCCGCGGCGAGCAGCACCGCGGTCCACAGGCAGAAGACGCCGAACCCCTGCCAGGGCGTGAGCAGGTCGTGGGGACCCTGGTGGGCTTGGGCGATCAGGTGGCCGGCCTCGGAGGGCAGCCAGGCGTGCACGTGCTTGCCGAAGCTGCCGGGCAGCAGCTGGGCCAGCGGTGCCAGCACCAGGACGAAGCCGATCACGCCGTGATCGCGGCGGCGGTGTGCCGGACCAGGCCGCCGATGGCCAGGGCGAACAGGCCGAGCACGGCCAGGTACAGCCCGCTGCCCGCCACCGCGCGCAGCACGCCCGGATCGCCGAGGGCGACCGGCACCCGACCGTGCAGGATGGCTGCGCCGATGAAAAACGACGGGAACGCGACCAGCTCGCCGACGACCAACACCAGCACGGCGAAGACGACCGACTTGGCAGCCAGCATCGCAACGCGGTGCGGCACGGCGAGCAGGCTGGCCCGGATCATGCCGGTGGCGTGCTCGCTGGCGATCACCAGCACGCCCAGCACGCAGATCGTGAGCTGGCTGAGCTGGAACCCGGAACCCAGGATCATGCTGACCGGGTCGGCGAGCAGCTGGCGCTGCTGGCTGGGGTCGGCCTTGCTCCACTGCGACACCGTCAGCCAGGTGAGCAGCGCGGTGAAGCCCAGGGTCAGCACGACCAGCAGCCCCAGCGAGGCGACGGTCGACCGGACCGAGCGGAGCTTGGTCCACTCCGACACCAGCAGCCGGCCGAAACGGACCGGTGCGGACGCGGGGGCGACCGGCGCGGGCGGGGCGGGCGCCGGGGTGGTCATCGGGTGCCCTGCGCTGGCGGTGGCTGGATCCCGGTCGCGGCCGGCTGGCTGGTCTGGGCGTGGTAGTCCACGCTGTCGCGCGTCAGCTCCATGAACGCCTCCTCCAGCGAGGCGAGCTGCGGGGTCAGTTCGTGCACGACCAGGCCCGCACGCGCCGCCAGCTCGCCGATCCGCGGTGCCGGCAGTCCAGCCACGGTCAGCGCGTGGCCGTTGTCGGCGGTGACCAGGCCGCCCTCGGCGGTGAGCAGCTCGGTGAGCCGGGCCGCGTCCGGAGACTTCACCAGCACCGACCGCTTCAAGCTGCGGGCGATGAACTCGTTGGTGGCGCAGTCGGCGATCAGCCGCCCGCGGCCGATCACGATCAGCTGCTGGGCGGTGAGGGCCATCTCGTTCATCAGGTGGCTGGAGACAAACACGGTGCGGCCCTGCCCGGCCAGGTGCTTCATCAGCTTGCGGACCCAGACGATCCCCTCCGGGTCCAGCCCGTTGACCGGCTCGTCCAGCACCAGCACCTGGGGATCGCCCAGCAGCGCGGCGGCCAGCCCCAGCCGCTGGGCCATGCCCAGCGAGAAGCCGCCGACCCGCGTGTCCGCCACCTCGCGCAGCCCGACCAGCTCGAGCACCTCCTCGACCCGCCTGCGCGGCAGGCCCTGGGTCTGCGCCAGCACCAGCAGGTGGTGGTAGGCGCTGCGACCGGTGTGGACGGCCTTGGCCTCCAACAGCGCCCCGACCACGCGCAACGGCTCGACCAGATCGCGGTAGCGCTTGCCGTGGATCGTCGCGGTCCCGGTGTTGGGGCGGTCCAGGCCCAGGATCAACCGCATCGTGGTCGTCTTGCCGGCGCCGTTGGGCCCGAGAAAGCCGGTCACGTGGCCGGGCCGGACCGCAAAGCTGAGGCCGTCGACCGCGGTGACGGGGCC
>WNGB01009536.1_pt1 | contig 19957 bp, 17 predicted proteins | sample 5400681 | NCBI WGS metagenome assembly WNGB01 (sample SAMN13153367, study PRJNA577476) | soil metagenome | isolation source: 115 cm soil or saprolite under grassland replicate 2 | place: USA:California | collected 2016-06-15
GGCGTGGATCTGCTGCCGCCACGCCGCAGTCTCCTCGGGCGATAGGTGTTCAGCGCAGCGCAGCGCCTTGCGGAAATGCTCAATCCCTTCGTGGTTGGCAAACAGCTTCTGGGCCTGCTGGCCGGCCAGCATGTGGTAGCGCAGCGCGCGCGGCCAATCCTCGCCGACGAAGGCGTGATACGCCAGCTGCGCGGTCGCGTCGGGCGCGAGCTGCTCCAGCGCCTCGCCCACTGCGCGGTGCAGCTGGCGGCGCTGGTCGAACAGCAGCGTCTCGTAGGCGACATCGCGCGTCACTGTGTGCTTGAACAGGTAGATCAGCCGCTGCAACACCTCCAGCCGTGTGAAATCGCGCTGCTCCAGCAGCTTGATCTGCTCGATCAGCGCGGCCTCGCTCAAATGATCAGGGTGTGTTCGCAGCAGCAGATCGAGCGCGAAGGTGCGCCCGATCACACTGGCAACTTTCAGCGACAGCTTATGCGCCTCGGGCAAGCGATCGATGCGCGAGAGCACCACGCCCTGGATCGAATCGGGCAAGCCCAGATCGACCGCCGAGAGCGACGCGTTCGGCGCCAGCTCCCAATGGCCCTCAATTCGCGTCAGGCAATCGGCCTGCTGGAGCGCGTTGAACATACGCTGGGCCAGCCACCACGCGCCATCCTCGCGACGGTACAGGTTGTCCGACTCGCGCAGGGTATCGACCACCTCTTCGACAAAGAATGGGTTGCCCTGCGTCTCGGCCTGAATCAGCGAGAGCGCCAGCGGGCTGGGCCGGCCACCCAGGCGATTGGCGATCAGTGTAGCGACGCCTTGCAGCGATAGCTCGTCCAGGTCGATATGCTGAGTACAGGCCAGCATGTCGATCTCCGGCAGCAGCTGCGTATCGTGCCGCGGCGGCCGGTGCGATAAAATCAGCAACAGCGGCATGCCGGCCACCACGCGCCCCAGTGCGACAGTCAAGCCCTTGGAAGCCTCATCCAGCCAGTGCGCATCGTCGATCAGCAGCAGCAGCGGCTGCGCCTGCGCCCAGCTCTGCACCATCTCGACCACCAGATCGAACAGCGCGCTCTGGCGCAGCCGCGGCTCGAAGGCGGCGGTGGTCGGATTGTCGGCGATCGGCAGGCCCAGCAGGTCGCCCAGCAGCGGCAGCCGCAGCAGCCAATCCGGGTTGGTATCGGCGACAAAGCGCTCGACCGCGTCGACTTGACGCGCATAGGTCACGGCCGGCTCCTCGCCCGCGCCCGGCTCGGCCGATAGCCCGATCAAGGCCCGCGCTATCTGACGCCAGGGCGCATAGGCGGTGCTCTCAGTGGTGCTTTGGCATATGCCGATCGCCGTGCGCATGCCCCAGCCCACCGCCCGCTCGACGATCTCGGCCGCCAGGTGGCTCTTGCCCACGCCGGCCGCGCCCTGCAGCCGCATAATCTGGCCGCCGGTGGCCTGGGCCGCTTCGAGCAATTGGGTCATGCGCGCCAGCTCGGCCTCGCGCGCCACCAGCGGGCTGGCGAACAGCGTAGCCGGGCGCTGGGTCGAAGGCGCGCGCCGATCGAGCACCAGCGAGACCTGCATCGGCGCCTGTTTGCCTTTGATGCTGATCGCACCAACATAGCGCAGCGTGTATTGGCGCGCAACCGAATCGGCGATCTGCTGGCTCACCAGAATCTGGCCCAGCTCGGCGGTGCTCATGAGTCGCGCGGCCATATTGACATCATCGCCAAGCACGCCGTAGGTTCGGCGAGTCGGCCCACCATAGGCGCCGGTGCGCATCCGCCCACGGCTGATGCCGATCTGCGTTCCGAGCACGCCATCCAGGTCGGGCGGGAGCGCTTGCAACTCCAGCGCGGCCGCCACCGACCGCGCCGGATCATCGTCGTGCGCCAGCGGCGCACCAAAGGCGACATAGTAATAGCAGCCTTTGTCGCCGATTGTCAGCTGAAGCAGCGCGCCCTCGTAGCGCGCCACAATCCGCTGAACCCGGCGAATATAGGCATCCAGCTTGGCGGCGGCCTCGTCGTCGTTGTCGTAATCGATCCCGCCGAAGCGCGCGAACAGCGCCACGGCCGGGCGTAGCTCGGCCAGGAACTGGCCCTGGCCGGCGCTCAGGCGCTCGTACACACTCTCCAGCATCCACGGGCGGATGGCGGCATCGTCCAGCGCACCAGCCGGCAATAGCGGCCATGGATCTGGCGGCACCGCGCGCGCCAAGCCGGCCACCACCGCAAAGCGCTGGTCGGGCGTCTCGCCGTCGCGCCACTGGTGGATCATCAGCGCGTCGGCCAGCTCAGCTACCGCCTCGGCGCTCGCAACCACCTCGCCCTTCTCGGCGTGATGCTCAGCCGCGGCTAGCCGGCTGAGCGTCGCGCCGGCCAGCACATCGATCAGCTGGATCTGCGGATCGCCGATCAGGAAGCGCCGCACCGGGCCGGCCGCCACGGCGACCTTGATCGCCAGGGTGACGCTGGCCCCGGATGGTGTCTCAATCGTCGCGAAGTAGCTCAGCGCCTCCTGCATCGCCAGGGCACAAGCCAGCGCGCGCAGGGCTGCGCCAGAGGCTGGAGGCTGGAGGCTGGAGGCTTGTGCGCCGTCGCGCTCTCCAAGTCTCCAGTCTCTAGCCTCTAGCCTCTCCGCGTCATCGAACCAGCATGTAATCGCATCGCCGCTGAAGCTGATCACGCTGCCGCGGTACTGGTCCACCTGGGCGATCAGCGCGCTATAGATCACGATCAGCTGGCGCGAAAGCTCTTCGGCGCCGCGCTGTGGCCCAAGCTCGCGGGTCAGCGTCTCGGTCAGCGGTGTGAAGCCGGAGATGTCGGCAAACAGCGCCGCGCCGCTGGTTCGGGCCGGCAGATCTACACCCTGAGCTATCGCAAGGCGTCGATCGATTGGAATATAAGATTCTGGCAGCTCCATGAATCGTACCTCTCGCCATCCGATAGCGTTCATGATACCATTATCATTCACTATACACCAACGCATTGTTGGGGAATTTTGGCGCACTCTGATCCGCCGCGCATGGTATGATACAGAAAATGACAGGAGCTAGTAATCTATCAATAAGCTGACCGTCAAATGACAGGACATACGCGGTGCCGCATGCAAACGTCTTTTAGCCTGCCCCCTTCGTCACGCTCAGGACGTGGCTTCGACAGGCTCAGGATGTACGGCAGCATGGTACTTGCCATTTTATCTGTGTTTCGTTTTTGCGCTCTGCGAGCGCAAAAACGAAACACGAAAAGAAGATAACGTACCGCTGCGAAAGATTACATCTGAGCCACCGCGTACGTCCTGTCAAATGTATAGATGATCGATGGAGTATGAATATGTCCGACCGTACCCTCATGCCGCTGCCCGCCGACGCACGATTGATCGACCTGCTGCATCTCGGCCGGCCGCATGTGATCGGCACCTACCTACTGCTGGGCGATCAGCCAGCGCTGATCGATCCAGGGCCTGCCAGCACGCTCGACACGATCGAGGCCGGCCTGGCCATGCATGGGCTGGCCTTGGCCGATATCCAAACCATTCTGCTGACCCATATTCATCTCGATCACGCTGGGGCGACCGGCACGCTGCTGCGGCGCTACCCACATATACGGGTGTATGTTCATATGCGCGGCGCGCCACACCTGGTCGCGCCAGAAAAGCTGATTCACAGCGCCACACGCTTGTATGGCGACGCCATGCAGCGGCTGTGGGGGCCGATCCGGCCGGTGCCCGAGCAGGCGATCAACGTACTGTCCGGCGGCGAGACACTACGTATCGGCGGGCGCGCGCTGTACGTCTACGAAGCGCGCGGCCATGCCAACCATCACGTGATCTACTTCGACAAGCGCAGCGGTGCGGCCTGGATCGGCGACACCGGCGGGGTCTGCCGGCCGGGCGCGGCGGTGGCTCGCCCAGCTACGCCGCCGCCCGATATCGATATTGAAGCCTGGCAGCGCTCGCTCGACATGTTGCGCGCGCTCGACCCTAGCGTGCTGCTGCTGACCCATTGGCCCGACAATATCGGATGAGGATGCCACGCTATATGAACAGGCCAGCTCGACTGCGCTGAGCTGGCAGGGGCTAGCGCGCTACTGGCGCAAGCGCGCCGAGCGAGCGTAGGATTCCTTGTACAAAATATCCAATTCTATAGCCATTCGAATTGTATATATCATCCATAGTAGACTCATTTTACATCGGTTACAATAGTTAAAGATTTATTGCACAGCTTTCAGCATACCTGGGTCTACGAACCATGTTCGTCTCGTAGACAATGTTGAGTGCTGTCGCTCGGGCGTCGTCGCCTCGATCGTGGGAGAATCCCTCGCGATCGGGGTTTTTCTTTTGCCTAGCAAGACAGGCCAGGCGATGAACGACTGGGTATCGCACCCCTTAGCAATGGAATTCCATCGCGCGCGTCTTGGCGCTATGCGCGCCGCCATCGACGATCTCATTCGCCATCGGCCACCATCACTGCTGATCACCAGCGCGGCGCAGCCCGCGATTCGAGCGCGGCTTGATCGCGGGCTCAAATCAGCGCCGATCTACCAGATCATCAGCCGGCCGGCGCGCTACGATGACCTCGACCGCTGGCTGGCGCCGGCGCACGTCAGCGTGGCCGGCGGTCGCGCAAGCCCCGAGCAAGCGCTGATCCAGCTCTACCAAGTCGCCGAAGCCTATTTCGTCAAAGATGGCAGCCGGCGCGTAGCCGAGGCGCGCGCGCGCGGCCAGCTTTTTTTGCTGGCGCGCGTGACAGAGTGCATGATCGATGGTGCGCTGGATGACCCGGCCGATATGCATGCCCAGCTGCTGCGTGAAGAATATCGCGACTTCCAGGCAGCTACCGATCTGGCCCAGCTTCGCCCGGCGCAGCAGATCGCGTGTACAGCGCTGGGCGGCTACGCCGAGCTGATCCGCCAGATCGAGGCGCATCGGGCCGAGCTGGCAGCGCGGCTAGGCGACGCGATCGAGCGCCATGTGGCCGTGGCAAGCTGGTACGATTCGCTGTATCTGCCGGTTATCACAGCGCTACGCCGCCAGCGCGTGCTGGAGGAACTGCCGGGGCGCGGCGAGACTGATCTCTACATCTGGCTGACAAACCGCACTACCTGGCCACGAGCTGAAGCTATTCCCGTAGAAAGCCGGCCGATCGCGCCGACCGACTCGATTATGCGCCTCGTCGCCGACCTTCGCTGCGCTTGACTTTCCTGTTTTCCCTCAAGGGGTTTCATGGGAGAAATGATGAGCTTCCTGAGACCACACACTGCCACCAAATCATCCCCTCGGTCGACTTGCTGCGCTGCCGTACATCCTGAGCATGACGAAGCCACGTCCTGAGGCTCCCCTGAGCCGGTCGAAGGGCGTGACGAAGGGGGCAGGCTAAAAAGTTTGTTGGCGAAGATTAGGATGTAGTGCGAATCGAGGCCGCGCATCGGCGCGGAAGGGCGCTTGACCTGCCGGCCAGGCGCGTTTATACTTTGTGCTGCATTATAGCCCACTGCTGGTCGCCGACGCCCTCCGAGCCACCGCCGTCGCGCACGCCTTATCCGCGTGCGTCGTATGGAGGATTCTTATGCTGCTCACCCCCCGCGAGCAAGAGAAGCTGATGATCTATGTCGTGGCCGACCTGGCGCGCAAGCGCCGTGGGCGCGGCCTGAAGCTCAATGTGGCCGAGGCGACTGCCCTGATCGCCGAGGCGCTACTGGAAGGCGCACGCGACGGCAAGCGTGTGGCCGAGCTGATGGAGCTGGGCCGCCACGTGCTGACCCGCGACGACGTGATGGATGAGGTGCCGGCCATGCTGCCGGTGGTTCAGGTCGAGGCGACCTTCCCCGATGGCACCAAGCTGATCTCATGCCATGACCCGATCGTTTAGGACTGAGCAACGAGGACTGCGGACCGAGTTGCGTCTGTTTCACTCAGTCCTCAGCCCTCAAGCCTCGGCACTGGAGAAAAGATGGCTAGTAACAACGATCGCTACATCCTGGCTGACGAGCCAATCGAGCTGAACGCCGGACGGCACACGGCCACCGTGACGGTCAGCAATACCGGCGATCGGCCGATCCAGGTCGGGTCGCACTTCCACTTCTTCGAGGTCAATCGCGCGCTGCATTTCGACCGCGCCGCCGCGCTGGGGATGCGCCTGAACATCCCAGCCGGGCTGGCGGTGCGCTTCGAGCCGGGCGACACGCGCGATGTCGAGCTGGTGGCGCTGGGCGGGCTGGGCCGCGCGGTCGGCTTCAACAACCTGGCCGACGGCGCGACCACCACTGCGAGCGGCGTGCGCAGGGCGCTGCGGCTGGCGCGCGAGCAGGGGTTCATTATGGAATGAGCGCCTACGCGATCCACGCGGCCATAGACGATGCCAACGGATCGACAATGTTGTAGCAATGCGATCGATGTCAATCATGGTGCAACAGTGAACGCAGCGCACGCACATAGCATCCATCGAATCGTACGCCGACAGTGGCTCGGCTGGCGATGCGGCATTGCGCTGGTGCTGAGCGTGCTATCGGCCGCGCCGGTGCTGGCCTGTACACTGCCGCCCGGCGGGCTGCCGCATTACACGATCGCGCAGCGTGTCCAGGCGGCGGATGTCGTGCTGGGGGGACTATTACGCAAGTCACGGTTGAGAACTTCCAGAACTACACGGCGACGATCGCGGTTCAGCAGTACTTCAAGGGCAGCGGCCCGCCCATGGTCACAATCACGAACTTTGGCACCGGCGCGGACTGCCGCTCCGCGGTGCATGTCGGCGACGACTGGATTTTCTTCGCGAAGGGAGATCCGAGCGCACTGATGCGAGCTAATTACCTCAGCCAGTTCGATGCGATCACCACACCCAGCGCCGACACGATCGCCGAGATCATCGCCGCGCTAAACAGCCGGCCGCGCGCCTACCTGCCGCTGCTGGTCGGCGGCGCGAACATCGTGGCCGGCGCGTCCAGGAGCGCGGACGATGGCACGCTGGCGGGTGCGGCAATTCTGTTTGTAGTAGTGGGAGCCATTGGCTTATGGCTGCGCTTTGCGGTGCGCTTGACATAGGTATTGACATCTCACGGAATACAACATATCGCGTCCGTACAATGAACAGCATTGTCTCGATCGGTAAACGAAGAGATGCATCACTTCGTTCATCATGACATCGCCGCTCATCGTATCTCATCGTGGGCGACCGCAAGGGACGCCGCTGCCTTGCGATGATGGCGATGATATGCGGCAAATTAAACACCGTCACCATATCGGAGGAGCTATGCCATCCATCCCCCGCCGCCAGTACGCCGCGCTCTACGGCCCAACTGTGGGCGACCGCGTGCGCCTAGCCGACACGAGCCTGCTGCTGGGAATCGAGCGCGACCTGTTGACCCACGGCGATGAAGCGGTTTTCGGCGGCGGCAAGACCATTCGCGATGGCATGGCCCAGCGATCGAATGCGACCAGCGCCGGCGGTGCGCTCGACCTGGTGATCACCAATGCGATCATCTGCGACCCGGTGCTGGGCGTGCTCAAGGCCGATATTGGCGTCAAGAACGGGCGGATCGTTGGGATCGGCCAGGCCGGCAACCCGGACATGATGGACGGCGTGCATCCTCGGATGGTGATCGGCCCGGGCACCGAGGTGATCGCCGGCGAGCACCTGATCGCCACACCCGGCGCGATCGACTCGCACATCCATATGATCGCCCCGCAGCAGGTCTACGAGGCGCTCTCCAATGGCGTCACAACCATGATCGGCGGCGGCACCGGCCCGGCAGACGGCACCAATGCCACCACCTGCACACCCGGCCCCTGGTACATCGCGCGCATGCTGGAAGCCTGGGAGTCGCTACCGGTCAATGTCGGCCTGCTTGGCAAGGGCAACGCTTCCACGCCCGAGGCGCTGCGCGAGCAGGTCGAGGCGGGCGCCTGCGGCCTGAAGGATCACGAGGACTGGGGCACCACGCCGGCGGTGATCGACTGCTCGCTGCGTGTGGCCGATGAGTACGATGTGCAGGTGGCCATCCACACCGACACACTAAACGAGAGCGGCTTCGTCGAGGATACTATCGGCGCGATCGACGGACGGACGATCCACACCTACCACACCGAGGGCGCCGGCGGCGGCCACGCGCCCGACATCATCAAGATCGCCGCGCTGCCGAACATTCTGCCCTCATCCACTAACCCTACCCGTCCGTACACCGTCAACACGCTGTCCGAGCACCTCGATATGCTGATCGTCTGCCACCACCTCAACCCGGCGATCGCCGAAGATGTGGCCTTCGCCGAGAGCCGCATTCGCGCCGAGACGATCGCCGCCGAAGATGTGCTGCACGACCTAGGCGTGATCTCGATGTACTCATCCGACTCGCAGGCCATGGGCCGCGTCGGCGAGGTGGTGACGCGCGCGCTCCAGACCGCCGACAAGATGCTCAAACAGCGCGGCAAGCTGCCCGAGGACGATGCCGCGCACGACAACGCGCGCATTCTGCGCTACCTGGCCAAGCTGACGATCAACCCGGCGCTGGCGCACGGCATCGCCCACGAGGTCGGCTCGCTGGAGCCGGGCAAGCTGGCCGATATCGTGCTGTGGGATCCGGCCTACTTTGGCGCAAAGCCGAAGATGATCATCAAGGGTGGCATGATCGCCTGGGCGCCGATGGGCGAGCCGAACGCGTCGATCCCGACGCCGCAGCCGGTCTTCTACCGCCCGATGTTCGGCGCGCTCGGCAAGGCGCTAGGGCGCACCTGCGTGAACTTTATGTCGCAGGCATCGATCGACCTGGGCGTACCGGAGAAGATCGGCCTGGAGCGGCGCTGCGTGGCAGTGCGCGGCTGCCGCAGCGTCGGCAAGGCCGATATGGTGCGCAACAGCGCCACGCCACGTATCGACGTCGACCCCGAGACCTACGAGGTGCGCGTGGACGGCGAGCTCGCCACCTGCGCGCCGGCCGAGACATTGCCGCTGACGCAGCTGTATTATATTGTGTGAGCGTCTCGTGCTGCTGACGCGCACGTGCGCTCTGGGGCAGGCGAGCGTCGCGCTCCCCGCTATATCAGACTTCACACGCTAAGGGACTGCGAGCGGGCTCCGCCCCTCGCGCTCCCCGCTGGGTGGGCGAGCCGCCCTCCAGACCCCCTGCGTTTGATGTTTGTAGCATAATTGCAGCACCGGCACATGCCTCCGTTGTCCTCAGACATCATTCAAAATTCGTTTGGCTGTATTCGAAGACGTAGGCGGCACGGCCGCCCCTTGCCGCCGCCCGCATAGGGCAACCGCATCGCGCATCTGTCACAGCACGTCGAAGAACGTGCTACAATAGGGCGGTTCAGTTCACAACATAGCGCCAATGGAGGACTTCGAGCTGGGCTTTGCCGCGCTTGGAATCCTCCTTTATTGTGTTAAGATACCGCGAGCATAGTTTGACGATCGCTTAACCCAGTCGAGCGCTGCGGAGGTGTATACTATAGCGGTTTCTAGAACGATTGAGCCTGCTCAAAGAAGCAAGAAACGCATGAGGACACAAAAGCTGATTGCTTACTGGCCTCGGCCGACTGCAAAATGTTATAAAGCCCCGCTTATCGTGTCGTTCATCCAACCTGTAATAAGGAGGAATTCCCATGGGCAAAGTCGCTATTCACGGTTTCGGACGGATCGGCCGCTCGATCACCAAGGTCGCGCTGAAGAACAACCTGTTCACACCGGTCTCGATCTCCGACATTCGCGACATACCAACCTTCGCGGCGCTGTTCGAGGTCGACACCAACTATGGCCGCTGGCATGAAGAGGTCAAGGCCACCGAGACCGGCTTTGTGATCGGTGGGCGCGAGATCGCCTATTATAACTCGATGAAGGATCTGCCCGACTGGGGCGCGCTGGGCGTCGACCTGGTGGTGGATTGCACCGGCCGCGCCACCGTGCGCTCCGGCGCGCAGGCGCACCTCGACCATGGCGCAAAGCGCGTGCTGGTGAGCGCGCCGAGCAAGTCGCGTGAGGACGCCGACGCGTTCCTGCTGCCCGGCATCAATATGGAGACCTATGATCCCGATAAGCACAAGATCGTCAGCATGGCCAGCTGCACCACCAACGCGCTGGCGCCGGTCGTGAAGGTCGTGCTGGAGAACTTTGGTATCAAATACGGGCTGTTCTCCACGGTTCACGCCTACACGAACACCCAGTCGCTCACCGACCAGCCGATGAAAGATCGGCGCGACTCGTGGGCCGCCGCCGAGAACTTGATCCCGTCGTCGTCGGGCGCGGCCAAGGCGCTTTCGTTCATCTGGCCGGGGCTGAAGATCACCGGCAAAGCCTACCGCATCCCCGTGCGCACCGGCAGCATCGCCGAGCTAAACCTGCTGACCGAGAAGCCGGTGACGGTACAGGCGGTCAACGATGCCTTCCGCAAGGCCGCCGTCGAAGGCTCGCTCAAGGGCGTTATGGGCGTGCTGGAGGAAGAGTGGGCCTCTTCGCGGATCGTCGGCGACCCGCACTCGTCGATCGTGGACCTGCCGCTGACGCAGGTTCAGGGCGATCTGCTCTCCGTCGCCGCATGGTACGACAACGAGATGGGCTACGCGACACGCCTGGCCGAGACAGCGGCGAAGCTCGCAGCCTCGTAAGCGGTTTTTCTTTTTGTATGTCTTTTTTTCGCCCGGCCGGGCGAAAAAAAGACATACAAAAATTATCAAGAACCATTCGTATGCGGATTCGTCATCTCGTTGCAGCCGATAATGTTGACGCGCAGGGGTATGTGATCGACCCGCTGCTGGCTCGCCATGGCATTGTGCTGGCCGGGCAGATCGGCGACATGGCCGGGCCAATCGACCCGCAGACGCACCTCAACCGCGATTTCCCCGAACACCGGCTCGACGAGTGCCTAGTGGCCGAGCGGCTGGAGCGCGGCGCGACGCTGCCGCGCGATGGCGATCGGTTTCGCGTGGCGCTGGTGCGGCCGGGCGCCTATACGTCGCTGGGGTTGGTGGATGTTGATCGCCGACGAGCGGATTGGCAGCGCGCGGTCGGCTCCTAAAAACCAGATGCACACACTCTTCGCCACACTCCAGCTGTCCGACTCATTTTTCCCCACTGGTATGTTCACTCAATCGCACGGGCTAGAAAGCTTCGTCGCGGCGGGCACGGCCGGCGAGGCGCGGATCGAGCCGCTGCTGCACGGCTACTTGCTGCATATCGCCGCGCAGGGCGATGCGTTGGCGGCGCGCTGGGTCGCGCGTGCGGCGCATGCAGGCGATCTCGATCTGGTGGCGCAGATCGACGAGCGGCTGGAGGCGACCAAGCTGGCCCCCGAGGGTCGGCTCATCTCACGTCGCTGTGGCGGGCGGGTGCTGCTGCTTGGCGCCGATATCTTTGGCGGCGGGCTGCCGCGCGAGTATGCGGCGCGCGTGCGTGCTGGCCACGCGCACGGCCACCAGGCGGTGGCGCTGGCGCTGCTGGCGGCGGCGGCGGGGCTCGATGAAGCGGCGACCGTCGCGATCGAGCTGCACGGCTTCGCAGTGAGTCTGATCAGCTCTGCCGTGCGTCTCGGCGCGCTGGATCACGCCGCTGCCCAGCGGCTACTGCTGCGGGCGCGCCCGGTTCTTGCGGAAGCGGCCGCCGCCCGCGAGACGAGCGACTGGCGCGATATCGGCGGCTTCGCGCCAAGAATCGAGCTGATGCAGTTTCAGCACACCTACGCCGATCTGCATATGTTTGTCAGCTGAGTTCGTTGAGACAAGGAGACAAGGAGACAAGGAGTGCTAGCCTCCCTGTCTCCCTGTCTCCCCTTCTCCTTGTCTCCCCCGGTCGCCCGCCCATCGCGAGCGCCAGCCACACGCGCGGCTGCGGCAGCATGGCGGCGGGCTAAATAAAAATAACAATATTGTTACGAGCAAGCAAGCCTATACTAGTGGCACGCGCTATGCTAATCGGCCGACCGATTATGCTAGAATAGCTGCACGCAAGCCATCCAATACTGGTTGAGGAGATAACTTTGGATCAGCACACCCACGACCATCGCCACGCCGACCCGTTCGCGCCACGCTTGGATGCCCGGCGCACTCCGCGCATCGGCATCGGCGGGCCGGTCGGCAGCGGCAAGACTGCGCTGATCGAACGGCTAGCCCCACTGCTGCTGGCGGCCGGCTGCTCGCCGCTGGTGATCACCAACGATATTTACACCCAGGAAGACGCCGAGCATGTGCGCCGCACACTGGATGGGGTACTCGACCCACGGCGGGTGGTCGGCGTCGAGACCGGCTGCTGCCCGCACACTGCGGTTCGCGACGACCCGACCCTCAATCTCGCCGCCGCCGCCGAGCTGGAGGCGGCCTATCCCGACGCGCGCGTGCTGCTGCTGGAAAGCGGCGGCGATAATCTGACACTGACCTTTAGCCGCGCGCTGGTGGATTTCTTTATTTTCGTGATCGATGTATCCGGCGGCGACAAAATTCCCCGCAAGCGCGGCCCCGGCATCAGCACCTCCGATCTACTGGTGATCAACAAGATCGACCTGGCACCGTATGTTGGCGCAAGCCTGGAGGTGATGGAGCGCGACTCGCGGCGCGCGCGCGGCGACCGGCCGTTTGTGTTCACGAACTGCGCGACCGGCGCGGGCGTGGAGGCGGTGCTGGCCGCCATACTAGGCGTCGCCAATGCATTATGACAATCAATCCAATCCAATCCGCCGCCATGTCGGGGCGCCAGGAAGGCCGGCTCGACCTGCTGCTGGAGCGTGCCGGCGCGACCACCCGGCCGGTACGCTGCGCAGTTCGGCCACCGCTCCAGCTATCGCGTGCGCGCTACGATAACCCGGCGCGACCGGATGAGCCAGCGCTGACGCTGGTTCACCTGGGCGGCATCCTGGCCGGCGATCATTACGATCTGCGCATCGCGCTGGGCGATGGCGCTGGCGCATGCGTGACCACCGCCGCCGCCACGCAGGTCTACCGCATGCCGCAGGGCGAGGCGACCCAGGCCATCCAGCTCCAGCTCGGCTCGGGCAGCCGGCTCGAATGGCTGCCCGAGCCAACCATCCTTTTCGGCGGCGCGCGCTTCACCCAAACCACTAGCGTGACGCTTGGCTCTGGCGCGCGGCTAGCGCTGCTGGATGTGCTCGTGCCAGGGCGGCTGGCGCGCGGCGAGGTCTATCAGTTCGATCGCTACGCCGCACGGCTAGAGGCGCACGACACCGCCGGGCGCCTGCTGCTGGCCGAGCGCGCGCTGCTGGAGCCGCGCCGGCACGATCTGACCGCACCGGGCCTACTCGGCGCGACACCGGTGCTGGGCAGCCTGTACATCCTGGGCGATGGCGTAGATGCCGAGCGCGACTGCTCGCGGGTGGCACGGCGCGCTGGCGCATTGAGTGGGCTGTCGATCGATGTGGGGACTGCGGTGTTGCCAAACGGCTGCGGAATGCTGGTGCGGGCGCTTGGCACGGCGGCCAGCCAGGTGCATGCGGCGCTGCTCAAGGTTTGGAATGTGCTGGCCGAGTGTTGAGCGATGTCGACCGCGATCTACGTATTGGTCTACGAGCGGGCCGAATAGCTGCCGTCCGCTGCGGCTAACTCCTCGGCTACCGCTTGTTCCCAGCCAAGTGCATGCCCGGCGGCGAAGGCCGCATTGAAGGCATCGTCGCCGAGCACAGCGCTCGTGGCAGCGGCAACAGCCTCAACCTCGCTGCGATCCATCGGCGAGAGTCGATTGCATGAGGCCACGCGCAGCGCATCTGCGGCGCCGAGCAGGGAGGCAGTGCGCTCAGGCCGACCCTGCGACACGGCCAATCCCGCCAAGCCTTCGAGACTTCGGGCGATCAGCTGCGACATACCGATCTTGTGGCCCAGCGTAAGACTCTCGCCGAACAGCTGGGAGGCACGGAACTTATCGCCCTGCCGCAGCGCAACGCGTCCGAGGTCAAACACCATCCAGGCCACGCCGTCGTGAAGCTCTGCACCCTCAAAGAGCGCCCAGCACTCTTTGTACAGTGACTCTGCCCTGGCCAGATCGCCTTGCAAGAACGCAGCCTGCCCGATGTTCGCCAGGATCCAGCCGATGGTCTGTGAATCGCCGATCGTCCGCGCCTGCGGAAGCGCCTCCTGGTACCAGCATGCAGCCTGTTCGGCCTCGCCTTGCTCCAGCGCCACATCTCCTAATCCCAATAGCGCGCCGACTACCATGCTCTGCATGCCCTGCTCACGTGCGAAGGCTAAACACTCCTCAGCAAGCGCGAGGGAGCGCGCGTAATCGCCCTGCTCGCGCGCGAAGCCGCCCAACCAGAGCAGATTGTCGGCAATCCCTGTGGTGTCGCCTGCACTGCGGCAAAGTGATAGCGCCTGATCGAGTAGCGCCGTCGCACGTACATAGTCGCCCTGGCGCCCGATAAGCGTGCCGGCAGCGTGCAATGCCTTCGCCTGCGCAGAGTGAGGGGCATTGCTAGATCGTGCCAGTGTCGCTTCGAGCCAGGTCATGCCTTCACGGTAATGACCGAGCGGCTTCCAGTACCACAACAGCGCTCCCGCAATCCGCAGACCGATCACCGGCTCGCCGTGCGCCGCCTGACTCCACACCAGCGCGGCAAGGATGTTTGGGTATTCCAGCTTTAGTCGCTTCCGCCACAGACCCTGCTGTGCGCCGAGCAACTGCGGTTCGGCCTCCTCGACAACAGCCAGAAAACACTCAGCATGTCGCCGCCGTAGCGCTTCGCCCTCGCCGTGCTCCTCCACCAGTTCCAGCGCGTACTCCCGCACCAACTCCAGCATCATGAAACGTGAATCATCACCCGCGCCCGCAGTACGGCGCACCAGGCTGTGGTCGACAAGTAATGTCAGGATATCGAGTGTGTTGAGGCGTGCATCTTGTGGCCTGTGCGGCAGCCTCCCTACGCTCATAACGGGACTGCCGAGACTTATAGCTGCGGCAGCCGCCAATGTGAACCCGCCCACAAATACCCCCAGTCGGCGGAACATGGCCTGCTCCTCGGGCAGGAGTAGACCGTAGCTCCACGCCATCGTCGCACGAATCGTCCGTTGCCGAGCGGGCAGATCGCGCGGGCCGCCAATCAGCAGTGGCAGGCGCCCTTCGACATCCAACAGTCTCAGGAGCGCAGCTGGATCAAACAGCTTGACCCGCGCCGCAGCTAGTTCAATTGCCAGCGGCAGCCCATCCAACCGACGCACCAGCGCCGCGACTGCTTCGGCGTTCTCCTGCGTGAGTGCGAAGTCCGGCCGAACCGTCCGCGCATGGGCTTCGAATAATCTTTTCGCCGGCGCCTCTGCCAGCGGCTCCACCGGAGCCACGCGCTCACCAGATAAGCCTAGCGGCGCGCGGCTGGTCACCAGCACCATCAGTCCAGACGCGGCACGCAATAGATCGCTCACCAGCGGTGCGGCATCCAGGAGGTGCTCAAAATTATCCAGCACCAGCAAGACATGCTTGGCGCCGAGAAACGTCTTGAGGCTGGCCTCGATTGAGGTGTCTGCGGTCTCTGGTATGCCCAGGACACGCCCGATCGCGGAGGCGACCAAGGTCGGTTCGTGGAGCGCCGCCAGATCCACAAACCACGCGCCATCTGGGAAGCGAGCCGCGGCCGGCCGATCATCTCGTGGCCGTTGAAGCAGCGCCGCCAGCTCCAGAGCCAGACGAGTCTTCCCTACGCCGCCGGAACCCGTGAGGGTTATCAGGCGGATTTCGGGGTGGCTGAGCAGCGCGATGAGTTCGGATAGCTCCTGATCGCGACCGATCAGTGGCATAAGCAGCGCCGGAAAGTTATGTAGCGAACGATCGAGGGGCGGCGAGAAGCGATGCGCGGGTGAGCTTCTTGGAGAGGTAATTACAAACTCCGGTCGTGGGATGCTCTGCGCGGGTGGGGGAAGGCGATCGGCAGTGAGCTCGGCCCGTGCGACCTGCACAAAGGATTCGAACTCGTCGGGGGCGAGCAGCAAGTGCCTGGCCAGGCGCGCGGCGATCTGCTTCGAGGGGCGGCGAGTGCTGGACTCAATCTTCCGCACCAGCTCGGCCGAGCAGCCGATTAGAGAGGCCAACTCCTCCCTCGTCAGGTCGAGCGCCTTACGTCGGCGCCGAATCCACATCCCCAGGGATATGATCTCGTCCATATGCTCTTCCGTGCAGATACGCGTGAGTAGCGCAGCGCGCAGCGTTTGTCACAGAAATTGTACCAAAAAGTGGCACCGCTGCCTAGCCGCCGCGTGATAGGATGGCGTCATTCCACCACTGAGAACACAGCAAGGCAAGGAGAACAATCATGCAACGGCTTGTGGCCTTGAAGATCCCGGCGTTCATTGCAATTCTGTTGGCCCTTGTGACAGCCCCCCCTGCATTCGCGGCTCCGCCGGAATTCCAAACGGTGCCAATCGATTTCGCGTTCGTCGATGAAAATGCGACAAACCAGTGCGGGTTCCCAGTTCAGATCAGTGGCTCGGGGACACTCAAAATCTCTGTACACGAGTTGCAGAAAGGGACGGTCGTGGAGATCGACCGACTTCTCCATGCCAGCGTCACCTTCACAAACCTATCGACGGGTACCTCGTACACCAGTCTGTCCGCTGGGCCGAACCACATCACGATCCAGCCAGATCGCAGCGTCAGCATTGCTGGGCTTGGGATATATGACATCATTACCTTGCCCGGACAGGGCTTGCTCATAAAAAACGTCGGGCGGCTCGTCGTGGATCAAAATGGCAATATCATCTTTGAGGCGGGTACACATCCGACCGTGATCGGCGGGGATGTGCAGGGGCTTTGTACGGCGCTGAGCTAAATGCATCCAGCATTGAGGAAGGAGCATCCCCGTGAAGCTTATGCGTGTCGCCAACATCGGCCTCATCCTCGGTACGATCGCTCTATTAGCTGCTGTTGCCTCTCCAGCCAGCGCAGCAACCGCTATACCAATCAAGGTGACGTTCGCCGAGGGCGTGGCGCAACAGACGGACTGTCCCACTTCCTTTACCTTTTGCGGAATAGGTCAGGTGGTTCCGCTAGGACACGCGACCGAAACAATCTTGTTCAATGGTGCTTGTGGTGGGACATGCGACCTGCGGGTAATTACGCTCAACAATGGCACGTTGATCCTCGATGAAACCTTTAGTTCACTAAGTTGTCCGAGCACATGTGATCGCCCAGGTCGTGGACAGCCCTTCAGCGGAGTGCTCACCGACGTGATAGTGGGAAGTACAGGCGCCTACGCTGGAGCAAGCGGCACTCTTGCAGGTACTGTACATGTCGCTGGCAAATCAACTCAGATCAAGCTCTCGGGGACACTGATACTTCCCTGAACATGTGACGAAATCAGATCTGTGAACCCTATACCTTGGGGAGGGCGAAGGAGCGACTAAACTCCGAACGATCGATACAGCTCTTCCATCTGCCGAACCACCACCTCTTTCGCGAACCGTCGCTCGGCGTTGCGGCGTGCCTCGTGGCCCAGCGCCTGCCGCTGCTCGGGCCGCGCCAGCAGCGCCGCCATCCGCCGCGCGAACCCTGCCGGCCATCCGCCGCGCGAACCCTGCCGGCGTCGGCTCCAGCGCGCCGCTGATGCCATCGGCGATAATGCTGGGCGTGCCGCCGGTCGGCATCGCCAGGATCGCCGCAGCGCAGGCGCTGGCCTCCAGCGGCACACGGCTCAGCGGCTCGCCCCAGGCCGATGGAAACAGCAGCAGCTCACAACCGGCCATCAGCCGCAGCACCTGATCGTGATCCACCCAATCGAGGAAGCGCGCCCGCACGCCCAGCGCCGCCAGCTCGCGCTCAAGCTCAGGGCGCAGCGGGCCACTGCCAGCGATGACAAGCGACCACCGACCACCGACCACCGACCACCGCATCCTATCATCGATCGTCGGTGGTCGTTCGTCATTGGTCGGTCGTCGTACAAGCTCGCGAAAGATATCAATCAGCAGATGCGCACCCTTGTTGCGCTCCAGCTTGCCGACGAACAGCAGGTACGGCGTGCCCGGCGGCACAATCGTCTGCGGCTTCGCAATCACGGCATCGATCGTAGTCAAATCGACCATGTTCGGGAGCACATGCAGCCGCTCCGGAGCGACCAGACCATCCAGCCGGCGCGCGACGTAATTGCTCACGGCAATCACGGCGCCGGCCTGGCGCAGCGCCTGCTGCCGCCGCCGTACATGCGCCAGCATGTATGGAATAGCCGCCAGCGCCAGCGCACCGCGCGCCGGCCCGAGCCGCGCCACCAGATCGGTCGCCAGCGCCGCCCAGGTCTGCTCGCCATACGGGATGCAGTCGCCATGCAGCCCGGTGCTGAAATAATCCCACGGCCAATGGTCGCGCACCGTCACCACTACCGGCACGCCTAGCCGGCGGCCGGCCATGATCGCGGCCGGGGCGACCTGGACATGTTGCGCGTGGATGATTGTAGATTGAGCGGGGCGTTCCGAAAGCTCGCGTGTGATGACAGCGGCGAGGCGGGGCCAGAAGCGCTCGTAACGAAAGTAGTTCTGGATGATCGGGATGCGCGGCGCCCAGTAATCGACGTGGACAGTCGGAACGCCGAGCACATCCTCCGTCTCTGGACGAACGACGAACGACGAACGACCAAGGTTGTGCTCTTGGCCCTTCGTCGTTCGTCCTTGGTCTTTGGTCGTTCTTCGCGGCACAATCGCAGTGACAGCGTGCCCGCGCTCGATCAGCGCCAGCGCCAGTGCGTGTGCGCTCCAGCCGGCGCCCCCGCAGCGCGGAGGAAAGACATCGCTGGGTAGCAGGACACGCGACGGCGTGGTCATGCGGTCGCCGTGATCGCCAGCCCCTGGCGCGACAGCGCGTATTCAAGCCCGCTTTGGAGATTGCTGAGCGTCACCAGCTGGCCGAGATCGAGCCCAAGCTGGACCAGCGTCTGCGCTACCTCGGCGCTGATGCCCACCAGCACCACCTGCGAGCCGAGCAGCGCGGCGGCGCGGGCCGTCTGCAGCAGGTGGTTGGCCACATTGGTATCCACCACCGCCACGCCGGTGATATCGAGCAGCACAATCTCGGCCTGCTCACGGGCGATCGCCTCAAGCATCGCCTCAGTCAGCGCCTGAGCGCGCTGGCTATCCACCCGGCCGACCAAGGGCACTGCCAGGACGCCAGTGTAGAGCGGGATTATCGGCGTCGAGAGCTCCTGAATGGCCTCGCGCAGCTGGGCCTGGGTTGCGCTGGCCTCCTGAAGCCGATCGACCAGATCATGGTGGTGCATATCGATCGTGGCCCGCGCGATCTGGTGCCCTAGCTCTTCCAGCGCTCTGCTAGCCGCTAGCGCCTCCGGCGCTGGCAGATCGGCCTGCTCGATCGCATGATAGATCGCGTCGCGCTGGGCGCCGAGCAGCGCCAGCGCCTGATCGCGGCCGAGGCCGGCGCGCGCCTGGCTGATAGCCAGCTCTTGCAGCGTCTGATCGAGCATTGGCTTGGGTTGCTGAAGCATGCCGATCAGCGCATCCAGCCCGGCCAGCAGCGTCGTGCGGCGCTCCGCATCCGAGCGCGCTTGGATGTCTTGTCCAGCCGGCGACACAAGCAGGTCGTCGGCGAGCTGAGCTTTGTGCTGGTTGAGCAGAGCAATGAGCCGGTCATTCACGTTGGAGTCTCCTGCATGTCGGATCGAGCTACACGATTTAGGGCTTACGCAAATCACGGATTTCTTACCCTTTGTAGGTCATGTTTTCGCCCCGCCTGGCGAAAACATGACCTACAAAAGAAGGAAAGTACCATGCTGCCGCCGGCTACTATCGCCTTTGCCTAAGTCCCATAATTATTAGAGGATTATAGCATACCGAACACGCGCGATTCGAAGCAGAATGGGGACTATTCCGAAGCGCAACGTAAACGCCAGAACATGTCACGCAGCTATTCTGGAACCGTAATATGCGCCGGGCGCAGCGGATCGGCGGGCACTTGATCGTAAAAGACATCGGTCAGCGCCACGAACGTGGCCTCGCCACCGACTGCTTCATACATATTCATTCGGTGCTCCTTTCACGATCTCACCCATGATTCCTT
>WNGB01012687.1_pt1 | contig 19953 bp, 18 predicted proteins | sample 5400681 | NCBI WGS metagenome assembly WNGB01 (sample SAMN13153367, study PRJNA577476) | soil metagenome | isolation source: 115 cm soil or saprolite under grassland replicate 2 | place: USA:California | collected 2016-06-15
CATGGCATGGATATGCCAGGATTACAGGACTTGACCGCTGGAGCTTCCAAGATCATAGTCGAATACACCGCCCTCCCAAACGGGGCGCAAATCACCTTCACCACTCAGGATGCGCATCTCGTGACGGCGCTGCATCAATACCCCTACCCCACCACGACCACCGGCAGCAGCGCGACGCTGATGACCAGCTGCACCACAAGCAGCGTGAGCGGCGGGATCTGTTCCAGCGCCTATGTGCTCATCACGGCCCCAAAACCCCAGCAGGCTGCGGCACAGACCTGTGTCGTCATGTCCCTCCAGGCCGACCAGCGTTGCGCCATCGTATTGGTTCCTTTTGCACTGTATAACGCTGCTTGATAGAGAGATGAATGCAACGAGATAGCTTGTCGGCGCTCGCGTCTATTGATGACCCTTTCTCTATCCTTGCGAAGCATGCCGAGGCCACCAGACTTCGCCATAACATCGGCGACACATTCTCCGATGTTGGATGGCAGAACGACATTACCAAGGTACAGCATCACAACGGCATCCGGTGCGAAACGCCGTTATACGAACCGCAACGCCATTATGAAGCATTGTGAAGCGGACGATGCACCGGGGTACGCGTCGATGCTGATCTCGAAGTAGAGCCTTTGGTCGATATCGAAGTCGCCGTCCAGCGGCTTAACGCCGGTGTTCATCGCGTAGCTGCCCTGATCCAGGAAAGAGAACTTTGGGCAGGTCTCGTTGTGAGCGGCGAATACCTCTGTAGACTGGGCTGTGTATTGTCGCACGCATCGTGTGACAGCGTCATACACGGTACCGGTGTATGACGCGCCCTCGCTCATTTGTGCGGAATCTAGCACACTTCGAGACAGGAGTCAAGACTTTTTCGGCGCTGTAATCACAGTGTAATCAAGATATTGTGTATAACTGAGGACAACCTGTGGATATCTAGTAGATAACTAAGCCATACGCGGCAGATATACCGCTTCGAGGATGCGGAAATATTGACACTTTCGAGGGAGAAGTGGGGCGCCTCGTGGATATCTTAAGGCGATCACGCGGACAGTCCTTGAAGGGCTGGTCGATGCAAGAATCCATCGCTAACAATGTCACTCATAAAGTCGAAGTCCCACGAGTATCTGGGCTGATCGCGGCCAAAGAAGTTATAGATCACCAGTCGCGGATGAATCGTTTTACTCACCTGCTGGCCGCATGTGAACGCGAGCGCTGGTGGACCGGCATAGAAGATATGAACGCCAGTAGCGCGGGGCAGATAATAATGAATTTGATCCATCATTTCACGAAATGCCCGCGCGTAGGCCCTGAGCTGCGGTTCGCTCGTCACAGCGTCAAGTTGCGGCTGATCCAGCCCAAGCTCGATCGATGCAAGCGGTTCTGGTATCACCTCGGCGACGGCGTCCTCGGTTACGCGATAGCTGATGCTGATTAGAACCACCACCTCGCCCTGCTGCCGCTCGATGTTCGCCGGCAGTCCCGAAAGACGGAGCTGGGGGGTGGTTCCCATCTGCTGGAGCAAATCCCAGCTGCGAGTATAGCGGTCGTTCTCGAACAGCATGATTGCACGTCGATTTGAGAGCGTATATCCGGCCAGGAAGAGCAGCGGTATGTGGGCAATACCATAGTAGGCTAGCTGCGCGTCGGGATGCTGGGCAAGCAAGGCTGCCACGCGCTCCTCCAGATCATTCTGCCGGCGCGCGGCCCCATATGGGTCGATAAGACGACCGTTTTGAAACAGGTCGCACTGGTTGATGCTCAGCTCAATGTACTCACAGTCGTGCAAGTCGAGTGGCAGCCACGCGCGAATGGCGTTGGCCGGGATCTGCTCCATTGATTGGTGACGAATGGCGATCAGCTTACGAGCCTTTCCATCCCGCGCATCCGAGCGAAGAGCGATTGTATCGTCCCGTGCGACGGTCGTATCAGGTTGTGAGGGCGCCACCAGCATTGCGCCATGCAGCCGATATGGCTTGCTGACTCTTGCGCTCCTGTTCGCTATGATAGCACGTAGTGCAAGCGGGTGGAGCAGCGTTGAGCGAGCCGCCTGATAGATACGGTAGCAGCTATGACTCCAGGGCCGATTGAACAAGAACCGCGGACCCCGACGCCGATGGAGAACGCTGGTGTCTATCTCAAGGATTTGCGTCGGGCGCGCAAGCTCACACAATGCGATCTTGCCGAGGCCGTAGAGGTCGGGCGTGGGACGATCGAGCGCCTTGAGAGCGGTGACGACCGGATCAGTATCGGCACGGTGCTGCAGGTCTTTCAAGCGCTCGGCGCATCACCCTGCCACTACTACGATCTTGCGACAGCGAAGGCGAGCTCGCTGAATGAGGTGTACCAGCAGCGTGCTGTCATCCACGGTGTCACCGCCTACGTGCGGGCGCTTGCCGAGCGCAAGCAGGTGCCGCCAGCGGTTCTTGGCGAAGTTATGCACACATCATTTGCTGACAACACCCATGGGACTGCTGACACTGATGCGCTATCCGTCTATGCCCTGCTGCTGGCGCTCATGTATCTCGATGCGCCGCTCACCGACCTGGCGCCAATCGCTCGGGCGGTGACTGATCACGAAGCGCTCGGCCGAGAACTCGCCGAAGCACGCGGTGCCTTTGCGCTGGAGATGCAGCACGCCCAGCAGAATGGGCAGGTCGAGCCATACGCCGTGCCCTCACTCGATGTCGTTGTCGCCCGCATCACAGCGCTGATTCGGTATAGCTCGGATCTGCCAACCATGGTCAAGCACGAGCTGTCACGGGTCGAGGCCGATCTGCGGCGCTATCGCGCATTGATCGCGCGGGCGGTGGGCAACATCATGGCGGGGCCCTGACCGATGGCCAAACACTCCAATAGAACAGCGAGGCGCGGGCGCCTGGCGCGTGGAGCGCAGCCTCGATCACACCCATACGATCGGCGTACGCGGCAGGGTGAGGAGGAACCGACCGTCACAGCGACGATCGTCGCGCGCGAGCCGGATGCCGCCTATGGCGAGGGCCTAGCTGCACTCGGCGATGCGCTTGTGCTACAAATGTTCGATTCAGGGCTTGGCGAGACGCTGCGGATGGCGTATACTCTGCTTCAGAACCACCAGGAGCGCCAGAATCGCCGCGCGGCGCGGTCTGCCGCGGCCGACGCACTCCGCGATCAGCTCGCCCAGCTTGACGACGGAACCGACCTATGAAACGAACATCGCTTTATCTGCGCTGCTCGTCGAACGACCAGGTGCAGCATGGCTTCAGCATCCCCGACCAGCTCATGCGCCTGCGCTCTGAGGCGCGCGCCGCCGGCGAGCGCGTAGTGGCAGAAGATATCGACCAGGCCCGCAGCGGCACGAGCGCGACCAAGCGCGTCGACTACCAGAACCTGCTCGCAGCCGCCCGCCGCCACGAGTTTGACCGCGTGCGCTTCGAGTCAGTTGATCGCGGCCATCGCAACGACCTGGAGCGGCGGCAGTTTGAAGCCGAGATGGCGGCGCTGGGCATCGATGTGGTCTACAGCGGCGAGCCGGAGAAGCAGGCGCCGCAGTTCCGCAAGCTTCAGCGCGGCATCAAGGGCGTGCTGGCCGAGTGGGAGAGCGACGAGACCAGCCAGCGCACCTACAAGCGCCAGCGCTATCGAGCGCAGAAGGGCATGTGGCGCGGCGGTCCCCCGCCGTATGGTGTGCGTTCCGACGGCAACGGCTGGCTTGAGCCGGATCCTGAGACATATGACTATCTGCTGTGGATTCTCGACCGTCGTGCTGAGAGCAAGGGCCATCATGTGATCGCCAAGCTGCTCAATGCGGGCATTGATGTTGGCAATGGGATTGCCGTCCCGCCGACGCCATCATTGCTGGCCTACCAGCGCAAGCCGTATCTGGAGCGCCAGGATTCCGAGACCGGCGATGTGATTCACCTGCCGCGCCCACTGCCCGCCACGACCTGGCACAAGAAAACCGTCGAGCACATCTGCGCCCAAGCGGTGGATGAAGTGTATGCCGGTATTCTGAACTGGGGACACCGCCACAACCGCTTCCTTGAAGATGCCGAGGGAAACCCGAAGGCGCCACTCTCGATTGACACGGGCAAGCCGCTTGTTCCGCGTGATTTACTCGAACGCGTACAAGTCGTGGAGCGCGCGCCGAAGCAAGGAACGCAGCGCATGACCACGTTCAACACGTTTCTGTTATCGTTCCGCTGCGGTCTCTGTGGTGATACGATGATCGGCTACACAAGTACAAAAGTGAAGCCAAACGGTAAGCGCTATAAGTATCGAAAATATCGCTGCACCGGCCGTGTGCACAACCCTGGAAGCTGCGCCATGCCGATTCTTTCGGCCGATGCGCTGGAGCAAGCCGTGCTGAAGGCCGTATTCGCGGAGGCGGCTGCACGCGATGGCCAGCGACTACAGGACGAAATCAGTACGGCGATCGAACGGCACCGGGTCGCCTTACTGGAGGCGCTACGGCTGCTGGAGGAGCAGCTGCCATTTCTGGCGCAGCAGCGCGAGGAAGCGCTTGTCGCGGTAATCGACCAATCGCTGCCAGCCGCGCTGAAGAAGGCGATTATCGAGCGAGCAGAACGTCTGGTCGCGGCATATCAGGAGAATGAGGTTCAGCAGCAGCAGATTCGCGCGGCGATTGAGTCATTGACCACCCGAGCGCGCAGCGTGCTTGCCGTACTCACCGATCCGAACCTTGATCCATCTCGCTGAAAGGAGCCCACGGTGTTCGCGGCCTTCCGTCGCGCGCTCGCCCTGCTGGTCAAAAAAGCGGTCGTAAGTCAAGGAAACACGAGGGTGGCTTATTTTGTGCAATTGACTGTTACGACGGATCCGATTGCAGAGCCTCAAAATGGCTCAGTCGTGAATTTGGGAAACACGAGCGCGCGTGCATCCATTGACTCACGACTAATCATCACCGAAACAATTACGATCAGGAAATAATACTGAGAGCTTTTACGTGACCTCCCGGCGCTCTTTTTCACTTTCAGACGGCGCAGGCGAGGGCACTACCGCAGCTCACTCAGCAATGCCAGGCTCTCCTCGACCGTCAGGCCGGCTGCCTCGGGCGCGAATGGCGTCATCCAGACCTCATAGCCCTCGGGGTAGGCGTCGGCGGTCGGCATGTACATTTCGACGCCATTGGTGTAGCCCGAGAAGAAGGTGGTCGCGAAGGGCGAGAGCGCCTTAACCTGTGCGCCGATCGCCGCGAACGGCTCGACGGGAATACCAACCAGGGCGCACGCGCCGATCCGAATCGCTTGAACCTCGATCGTCCAGGAGGCGCCCTGGCTGCGCTGGTGCGCGACGAATAAATCGAGCGTGGCGCGGCGCGCCAGCCGGTTGGCCTCGCGGATCGCGTCGGTCGGGGCGCCGCGCTCGCGCAGCTCGGCCAGGTTCTGCTTGAGCGTTTCCAGATGCGCCAGCTCCTCGGCGGTCGGCGGGTGACGCTGCCAGAGCGGCAGCTCGATCTGCTGCGTGATACAGCGTACGGTGCCGTCGGGCTCGCCGTCGGGTACGCGCTCGGCCACGCCCATCGTCCAGGATGATTCGACGAAGTGGCCGATCGCGAGTCTGGTCGGTCGCGTCTCGATCAGCTCAGCGACCCGCGCGGCCTCGATTCCGACCTGCTTGCCGATCCAGCGCGCGTCGTCGACCTTGCAGGAGTAGTCGCGTAGGGTGTCCTGATCGCCGGCCGCGCCCTGTAAGAACAGGCAAGTCGCGCCTGTGATGCGCTCGACCGTGCGGCGCAGCGTGCCGGGGTAGTCAGGCGAGATCAGCCGGTTGTCCCAGGCCAGGATAGTTGGGTGCGCTGCATAGTTGACCAGCACGGCGATCGGCGGGCCGTTGGCGGCGTCGATCCGGATGACTCCAACCTCGTGGTCCGAGAAGCCCTCCGGGTCGGGGCCGAGCATCGGGCGTCCGGGCTGGTGCGGCCGGCGCCGGTTGGCGTTGACCGCGCAGCTGCCCTTGCCGCTGCCGACGAAGGCCGGCCGCATCGCGCGGTGCGCGGCCATGCACACGCCAGCGAGGCGATCGGTCAGGCTGGCGACATACGGACTGATCATCTCGGCGCCGGCCTCGAACCAGGGCTGATCCAGGCTGGGCCCGGCGTGGGTGTGCGAGGCCGAAAGCCGGATGTGGTTGTCCGGCACGCCTGTCAGTGCGCAGATTCGGCCGCGCGCCTCGGCCAGCCACGCGCCTGACGGCGGGTAGAGCAGATCCCATTCGGCGATAATGACCGCTTCAGTGCCGTCCGCTACCGCGAGCGCGGTACACATCAGCGGCAAGTCGATCCCTTCGGATCGCTCGTGGAACTGCGCGCTCCAGTTGCCATGAGCGATTCCGATCGGCGGCGTGATGTCGCAGCGCGCGACACCGGCGTGTAGCTGTGCCATACTGCTCCTTTGACAAGGTGCTGTACCATTAACGGTCGGTACGGTAGCGCTCGAGGATCTCCTCATCCAGCTCGACACCCAGGCCTGGGGCTTGCGGGATGCTGGCTATGCCGTTCCGCAGCTCGACTGTGCTGCGCACTAGCTCGCGGCGGAGCGGCGACTCCGAGACAGTATACTCGACGAACCGCAGGTCGGGCACGATCGCAGCCATCTGCAGGGTGGCCGCCACCAGGATGCCCGACTTCCAGGCGTGGAAGACGCACAGCCGGCCGTGGCGCGCCGCCATCGCGGCGATCCGACGGCACTCGGTCATTCCGCCGGCGCGTGAGATGTCAGGCTGGATGATATCGACCTCGCCGTGAGTGATCAGGGTCTCAAAGGCCGCCAGCGCGCACTCCTGCTCGCCGGTGGCGATCTGGATATCGCCGGCAGCGCGTGATAGGCGGCGGTAGCCATCGAGATCATCGCCTTCGAGCGCCTCTTCAAACCAGAACGGGCGGTAGGGCGCGAAGGCCCGCGCGCGCTGGATCGCCTCGCGGGCCTTGAATGGGCAGCCGGCGTCGATCAGCAGCTCGGGCGCATCACCGATCGCTCGGCGCGCCGTCTCGACCAGCTGCACGTCGCCCACCAGGCTGCGGCCCATCGGCCCCCAACCAAACTTGACCGCCGCAAAGCCCTGGGCGGCGTAGCGCTGACCAACCTCGGTCATCTCGCCGGGATCTTCGGTGAACAGCGTGCTGGCGTACACTGGCACTCGATCGCGATAGGCTGCCCCGAGCAAGCTGTGGACCGGCTTGCCAGCGGCCTTACCGACGAGATCCCACAACGCGATATCAACCGCGGCGATCGCCTGCTGCGTGACCCCATTGCGCCCGAGCCAAAGCGTGCCCAAGCGCATTTTCTCCCAGAGCATCTCGACGTTGAGCGGGTCTTCGCCAACCAGAATATCTTTCAGCCCGCGGCAGCGCGGCCACGAGGGCCAGGCCTCCACGATCGCTTTGACGACCAACGGCGACGAGTCGGCCTCGCCGACCCCGCTGATTCCTTCGTCGGTATGGACGCGGACGATCACATCATCCTGAATGCCATCGGCGATGTGGACATTGTGCTCTGGGATGCGAAGTGGGATGACCTCGACATCGGTGATGCGCATGAGCGAAACCTTCCCTTCTTTCGAGCCATCAGAACGGATACAGCTTCACCGAGCATACTCGATTGGCGCGGCGACTACATTGCCGCGCCGGATGTGATCGCAGCGTTCGCCGCTATGCCGGGCCGTTAGATTTGTATGAGGGACAAGTAGGTCAAATATAGCAGAATACATGAGACAAGTCAAGATTTGATTGACTTTTGGCAAGGAACCTGCTAGAATTCGGATTGTCCCACCTATTGTCCTACTAGAGCATTCGCCAGAAGAGCCAGCAATGGGGATACAGATGGCTTCCTGATGTCTCAAAGCTACTGACAACTGGTACCTATACAACTGGCGACTGCTCTCATACGAGCTTCATGTATGATCTCTATCGACCTGGCGGTCGGCAAGACTTCGGGCGAGATCGAGCGGCTGTTCGAGCGGCGTATTCGTGAAGGTGGCTATCCACCTGGCGCACAGCTGCCGACTGTACGCGAGCTCGCGCGCTCGATCGGCGTCAACAAAAACACGGTGGTCCGAGCATATCAGGCGCTAGAGCGTAAAGGCTACCTGGAGTTGATTCGCGGGCGTGGCGCGATTGTGGCCGAGCGGCAGCCCAGCGGCGCCGCTCTTGCAGCGCTGCCCTGGGCTGGTGTCGACACGCTGATTGCCGAGGCTCGGCAGCGCGGTGTCGGCCACGAGCGGCTGCTCGATGCGCTGCGCCGCCGGCTCGAGCGGGCGTACGGCCCCGGCGCGCAGCGCGCTGTATTTATCGAGTGTAATACCCAGGATATCGAGACACTTGGCGCTGAGCTCAGCGCCGCGATCGGCCGCACACTCGAAGGTGTGCTGCTTTCTGATGTCGCAGCGCGGGCAGAGGAGTTGGTCGAACAGTTTGATCTGGTGATTACCACGTTCTATCACCTTGGGGAAGTCAGTATGCTGCTAGGTGAAGCGGGTGCGAAATCTGTCATCGGCGTGCATGCCGCGCCGTCGCACGACACACTGCTTAAGATCGCGCGCCTGCACGTCCCGGTGATCGGCCTGGTTTGCGAGCTGCCGAACACGGTCGAGAATCTAAGCTATATCATCAAAACCTACCAGCCAGCAGCGACGGGTGACCCGCTCCTGCTTCGAGCGGCTGATGCAGTTGCAGCCGCTCGCGCCGGTGATTCCGGTTAGCTTTACGATCGAGCAGCAGTCGATCGATTTTGTGCGCAGTCGCGTGCTTGGTTAAAACCACCGTCGTTCAAGAGGAGATCACGATGACGCCACGCCCGAGTGTGCTTGAGCAGTACCGCTATGATCACCTGACCTGGCCTGAGATCAACGAGGCCGCCGCGCTCAAGAAAACGATCGTGCTGCCGATCGCCGCAATCCAGCAGCAGGGCCCGCACCTGCCGGTCGATGCCGACGAGCTGATTGTCACCACGCTGGCACTGGAGGCCGGGCGGCGGCGACCTTCCGACATTCTGGTCGCACCGACGATTCATTACAGCTATTGCCGTGAGGCGATGGATTTTCCCGGCACGGTCAGCGTCGCGGCCAAGACATTTATGGACTACTGCGTCGCGGTGGTCAAAGGCTTCGCATATCATGGCTTCGAGCATATCTTGCTGCTCAACGGCTTCGCGGCGAACGACAACCTGGTCGAGTTCATCGGACGCCAGATCAACCTGGAAACCCTGTCGCTGTGCGCGTCGATCACCTGGACGCGGCTGCTGAAGATTGATCCGGCGTTCAACGCGAGTTGGCGCGAGACGCCCTACCCCAGTGCGTCGCACGCCGGCGAGCTGGAGACCTCGCTGTATCTGGCGCTCGACCCAAGCTCGGTTGATCTTGAGCATGTCGCCGACTATCTGCCGTCGCCTGAGCCAATCGAACGCTTTACCTTCGAGGATGCCTTTGGCGCGGGCGCCGTGTACCTGCCTGGTTGGGCCAGCGCGCGCTCGCCGAATGGGGTGTGCGGCCAGCCAAGCACGGCCAGCGCCGAGAAAGGCCGGCTGATCTTCGAGGCGGCGGTCGGCCAGTTGCTCGCGGTGCTCGCGGAGTTTCGCGAGCGGCCGAAGCGCCCGCCGGTCGATCACCACAGTGTCGCACCGCTGGGCGCGCTGCCGCTCGCCGTGTCGTGAGCCGGCCGATTGGATCGCGCCAACGGTTGTTTTCTTGGGCCACAGATGTCGCCACGATCACAGAGGTGTTCTGGACCGTTTCAAGAGTCCAGTATCTCCGTGATGTCTGTGCGCGCTGCGGCAACATGAAGGAGGCCTATGAACACCCGCCTGTCTGTCGCCGAGCAGTACTTGTACGCCAAGCTCACCTGGCCTGAGCTGCGTGAAGCGGCTACACTGCGCAAAGTGATTGTGCTACCAGTCGGCTCGACCGAGCAGCATGGCCATCACCTGCCGATCGATGTCGACAATTTTCTGGCAACCAACATGGGCCTGCTGGCCGCGCAACGCGCGCCGGATCGCATGCTGCTGGCGCCGACGATCTCATACGGCTTTAATGTTCATGCTTTCGATTTCCCCGGCACCATGCATGTGCCGCGCGACCCGTTCGTCGACTACGTCGTCGACGTATGCAAGAGCTTTGCCTACCACGGCTTCCACCGGATCATTATCCTCGACGGGCACGGCTCGAATCTGCCGCTGCTGAATCTCGCGGCGCGGCGTGTCAACCTTGAGACGAACGCGCTGTGTGCCAGCTTGATCTGGACATCGCTGCTGGCGGTGAATCCGGACCACATGCGCACCTGGCGCGAGTCGCGCTTTCCTGGCGGCTGCGCGCATGCGTGCGAGCTCGAGACCTCGGCCTATCTGCGCTTTGGACCAGAGCGCGTCCAGATGGACAAGGCCGTCGATCATATCGCCTGGTACAATCTGCCCGAAAACTCAATGTTTGGTGGTGTCGACCTCTTTGGCGGCGGCGCGTTGGCGGTGGTCGAGCAGACCAGCACCTATACCCTGCATGGCGTCATGGGCCAGGCGACCCTGGCGACGCCACACAAGGGCGCGATCGTCGCGGACGAGGTGGCCGACCGGCTGGTCGAGTTCGCCGGCCTGATGCGCGATCTACCTGACCCCGAGCGGGATGATCACCACACCGTGCCGCCGTCCAGGCCGCTGTCGGCATGACACGACGACCATGAAACAGCACGTTGATCCACGTCGTCGCGAGATATACACGCGACGTGTCGGTGCGCTATGCTCGCTCATGGTTCTTCAAGCTGGCTTCCGCACAGTCTTGCGCTCCCTGCCCAGATGTTAGGCAATCGCACGGAGCGTCCACCCTTTTTCATGGCGGCCTTGGATTGTATCATAGCGCGCCTGTCGCCGCGCCTGGCGCTGCTATGGGCTCGTCGGTCTACTTCACTGCCCCCATTGTCAACCCCCGCACCAGGTGGCGCTGCACGAGCAGCGCGAAAAACACAATCGGCGCGGTGGCAACCACCCCGGCAGCGGCCATCTCGCCGAACAGCGTCTGGGTCTTGCCGATCAGCGCGGCTGTGCCGACCGGCAGCGTCGCGGCAGCCGGCGTCGAGGTCAATGTCAGGGCGAAGAAGAACTCGTTGTAGGTCACGATAATCGCGAAGATTGCGGTGGCGACCAGGCCCGGCGCGGCCAGCGGCAGCATTATGTGCCAGAACGCGCTCAAGCGCGACGCACCGTCGACCATCGCAGCCTCCTCCAGGTCGATCGGGACCTCCTGGAAGAATGAGCGCATCATCCAGACCACAAACGGTAGATTGAAAGCGGTGTAGACCAGGATCAGCCCCAGGTGCTTGTTGAGCAGGCCGACCTGCTGGAGGATCAGGAAGATCGGCACGACGATCGCAATCGGCGGGATCATGCGCGGCGCCAGCACCCAGAAGCTGAGCCGGTCGTTGAGCCGCCCCATGCGGAAGCGAGCCAGCGCGTAGGCCGCCAGCGAGCCGACCACCAGCGCCAGCAGCACCGACGCGCCGACGACGATCAGGCTGTTGAGCAAGTAGGCACCCATGTTGCGATTGGCGAACAGGCTGACGTAGTTTTCGGACGTGGGCCGCTGTGGCACGAACGTGGGCGGCGAAGCGAACACCTCGACCTGGGTCTTCAGCGAGGTGATCGCCATCCAGTAGACTGGCAGTAACGTGATCACCAGCGCCAGCGCGAGTAGCGCCAGGCGTAGGGCCAGCACCCTGCGGCGCCGGCTGTGCCTCTGCATGGCTATCGATGCGGCCATACTCCCTCCGGTGTGCCGCGTGCCGTGTGCCGCGTGCCGTGATTCGTCACCCGTCACCCGTTATTTCGCCGCGCAACACGCGCACGATCGCGAACGAGAGCGCCATCACCAGCGCCAGTAGCGCTAGCGCCATGGCCGCGCCGTAGCCGATCTGCGAGAAGCGGAACGTCGCCTTGTACACCATCAGCGTCGCGACCTCGGTCGTCGTGCCAGGGCCACCATTCGTCAGCACGTAGACCTGGTCGAACACGGTGAAGGCATCCATCGCGCGGATCAGGACCGCAACCATGATCACTGGTCGCAGCATCGGTAGCATCAGTTGAGTAAATGAGCTCCAGGCGCTAGCACCGTCGACATGTGCGGCCTCGAACGGCTCCTGCGGCAGTGACTGGATGCCGGCCAGCAGGATCAGGAACATGAACGGCGTCCACTCCCAGATGTCCACCAGTATCAGCGCTGACAGCGCGAGCGACGGGCTAGACAGCACGCTGACAGGCTGGCCGAAGATCAGCTGTGTTGCGTAGCCGACCAACCCAACGTCGGAGCTGTACAACAGCCGCCAGACGATGCCAACGACCACCGGCGCGACAATCATCGGGATGATCAGAATCGAGCGGATGATCCCCTCCAACGGCAAGTCGTCCTTAAGCAGCAGTGCCAGCGCCATGCCCAGTACGAACTCGGCCGTGGTTGCCGCGCCGGTGAAGATCAGCGTCGTCACGAGCGAACCGCGGAAGTTGGCGTCGCCGATCAGGTTCTGGTAGTTCAGCAGGCCGATGAATGCGACCGGCCGGCCAAAGCGGAAGGCCTCGAGGCTGGCGACAACCGCATAGCCGAGCGGAAACACCGTCACCGCCAGCGCAAATAGCGCTGTGGGCGCCAACAGCATCATTGGTAGTCGGGGGATGTGCCGTCCGCGCCGCGCAAGTATCCGGGGTGTGAAAGCTTCGGCCTGGGCCATGGCTCCTCCGAACCGCGAATGATGAACGATGAACGATGAAGTCTCTAGCCTCATCGTTCATCGTTCGTCGTTCATCGCTTAACCGACTGGATACCCCGCGCCCTTCAAGTATGCCGTCGCCTCGGCCGCCGCGTCGTCGAGGTGCTGCTTGGCATTACCCTTCTCGACCAGCGCCTTGTTCAGTGCCGTGCCGAGGATGTCCTCGACCTTCGACCAGTCGGGCGTGCGCGGGGAAGGCTTGCCGGCCGAGAGCGCCTTGAGGATCGCCGGCAACCAGCGCGCCTTCTTAATCGCATCCTCGTTCTGGAACGCGCTGATCTTGACCGGCGTGCCGCCGGCCTGCGCGAACTTGATCTGGGTCTCCGAGCTGTTGAACCACTGGAAGAATTTGAGCGCTCCGTCTTTGTTCGGCGCCGACGCGGCGATCCCGGCCGAGAACAGGCCGATCTTGGCGAACTGATCGACCTGCTTCGGCGGCACGTCGAACGAAACCTTGCCGACCACCTTTGACTTGCTCGCGTCGTCAGTCTGGCGGCACCAGCCGGTCCACATCGTCGCGGCGAAGGCGTTGCCCTCCAGCATCGTCTGGCCCTCCTGATCGGAGTCGAACTCGGCCACGCCCGGCGGCTCATAGGGCAGCAGGCTCAGGTAGAACTCCAGCGCCTGGACCCCCTGCGGGTTGTTGAAGGCGATCTGCCAGTTATCCTCGAACATCTTGCCGCCGAAGTCGTGCAGAATCACAAAGAATGAGGTCACGATCGGGTTGCCCTTGACGCCGCGCGTGACCCAGCCGTACTGCTGCTTGGCCGGGTCGGACTTTTCCTTTGCCGTCTTCAGCACGTCGTCCCAGGTGGCCGGCGGGCCGCTGGTGTAGATGTCGTTTCGGTAGAAGAGCAGCTGGACATCACCAATGATTGGCAGCGCGTAGAGCGCCGGCTTGGCGTTCGGGTCGATGCCGGGCTGGCGCGGGCCGGTCTTTGGTGGCCAGTAGCCCGTATTGAGCGCCGCTTGCACGTAGTCGGCGTCGGCCTGGTAGCCGAGCTCCTCCATGTTCGCCACAAAGCCGCCGCCCGCGAACTGTGGGATCCACGGGTCGTCGAGAACGTAGACGTCGAATGCGCCGGCCTTGGTCTGCCCGTCGTTGACCGCTTTCTGGAACCAGCCGGAGTAGTCGGCCTCGACCCACTCAGTCTTGATGCCGGTCTGCTTCTCGAACTCGGGCAAGAAGACATTCTTGAGCACGTCCTGAGCCGGGTCGGCGAAGCTGCCGAGCGTTATTTTACCACCACCACTCGCCGCGGCGGGCGCGGTGGCCGCCGCAGCCGGCGCGGCTGTCGCTGCTGCGGGGGCCGCCGTGGGCGCTGCTGGCGCTGTCGTGGCTGCCGCAGGCGCCTCCGTCGGCGCGGGCGGGCTGGTTGCCGCACCGCCCGCGGCGGGGGCCGCCGTCGCGCCGCTGGTGGTCGGTGCCTGCCCGCCGCAAGCGGCCAGGATCGGCGCGAGCGCCGCGCCGCCCGTCACCCCCACCATCTGCCGCAGGAACTGCCGGCGCGTCGTCGCCCACCGGCCATCCCGCTCGATCGTCCGATTGCTCCGATCCTCTGTGCCGCTCATTGGCTGCCTCCTGCTTGATACGATGGTCATCTGTCCACTAGTGGCGGGTGCCGGGTATTGCGTCACTCGTCACTCGTCACCCGCCACTCAATAGGGCGGCGGCGCTCCTGGCACGCTCGACGGCGGGCCGAACAGCGCGGTGCGCTGCAGTAGCGCGACGGCTCGGCCGATCGCCTCCTCCGCGTCCATCAGCGGATCCTCGTGCTCGATCGACAGCGCATCGTCGTAGCCCACCGCGCGCAGCGCCGAGGCGAACTCGGCCCAGAACTGCGCGCCGTGGCCGTAGCCAAGCGTCCGATAGGCCCAGACCAGATCGCGCACCGGTCGCCCCGGCTGCACGTCGAGCGCGCCCTGCACCGCCAGGTTGTATGGGTCTACGCGCGCATCTTTCGCGTGTACGTAGCCGATATCTTCTCCAAGCGCGCGGATGACTGCCAGTGGGTCCATGCCCTGGAAGAAGAAGTGACTCGGGTCGAGGTTCGCTGCTACGACCGGACCTACTGCCTGGCGCAGCCGTCTGAACGATGAGACGTTGTAGACGCACATCCCGGGGTGTAGCTCGAAGCATAGCTTGCGGATGCTGTGTCGCTCCGCCTGGGCCGCCAGCTCACTCCAGAAAGGGATCACCCGCTCGCGCCACTGCCACTCCAGGAGCTCCAGGAAATCCTCCGGCCATGTCGCGACGACCCAGTTCGGGTAGCGACCACCCTCGGGCGTGCCGGGGCAGCCGCTCATGCAGACGACCCGCTCGACGCCCAGCAGCCCGGCCAGCTCGATCGTCATGCGCGTGACCTGCGCTGCACCATGGGCGATCTGCTGGTCCGGGTGCAGCGGGTTGCCGCTACAGTTCAGCGCCGCCAGCTCGAGCCCGTGACGCGCGATCGCGCTGACAAAGGCGTTGCGGGCCGGCTCACTCGCCAGCAGCCCCGCCAGATCGCAATGTGGCGCCGGCGAGAAGTTGCCGGTCCCGATCTCGACCGCCTGCACGCCCATGCGCGCCGCCGCCGCGAGCGCTTGCTCGAACGGCAGGTGCATCAGCCCGTCGGTGAACAGCCCGATCTTCATCGCAACCTCATAATTGAATGATGAACGATGAGCGATGAGTGATGAGTCATATTTCATCGTTCATCGTTGCGGCAGCCTCGCCCCCCAACCCCGCCGGCCCCAACGCCGCGACGATCTCCTGCAGCACGGCGATGTCCTCGCGCCCGTCGTGCCCGCTGGTGAGCGGCTCGCGGCCGGTCGTCACGCAGTCGTGGAAGTGCAGCAGCTCTTCCTTGAACGCCTCGGCATAGGAGACGTTGACGCGCTTGCGCCACTCCGCGCCGCCATCCATCCCCTGGACTTCGACCGGGGTTGGGAAGTGCTTCAGGAACGGCGAGGGGAACTGGATACGCACCCGCCCGGCTTCGCCGATGAACGCCAGTTCCTCGAAGTAGTCGCGTAGATCGGCCAGATAGGACCAGGTGAAGACCACCCGCGGCCCGCCCTCGTACGCCAGCAGGGTCGTGATCGTCGGGTAGGTCGCATCGTCGGGCCAGAGCGTGGTGAATAGCACCCGGTCGGGCCGGCCGAGGATGCCGCGCAGCGCGTTGACGTCGTGGACCATGCTGCCGAGGAACACGTCGTAATACAAGAAGCGCAGCCGCTTGTCGACCTGGCCGATCGCCTCGACGACCAGCCGATCGCCCTCGCGCGCGAGTTCGTCGAGCGTCGCCTCGGGCACGTCGGCGAAACGTTTGATCCGGTGGTGCGCGAAGTACAATGGCTCGGCCGGGTGCAGCACGTTGATCTGCACATAGCGCGGCTGCCCGATCGCCTGCACCATGTCGCGGCCATAGCGGTAGCCGGGATCGTAGCGCTTCATGTAGGCGATCATCAGGTGCTTGCCGGCCCGCGCGGCGGCTGCGGTCATAGCGTCGGCCTCGCGCAGCGTGTAGCACATCGGCTTCTCGACGATCACATGCTTGCCGGCCTCCAGCGCGGCGATCGCCGGGAGCGCATGCGAGCCGGGCGTCAGCACGATCACCACATCCAGCTGCTCGGCCACCAGGTCGCGGTAGTCGAGGAAGCGCCGCTCCACGCGGTAGTACTCTCCCAACGACTCGATCAGCCCTGGGGAAAGGTCGCAGATCGCCGCCAGCTCGAAGTACTCGTCCAGCTCGCGCAGATTCGGCAGCCACATAATCTGCGCCACCGTGCCGCATCCGATCACGCCGACGCGTAAGCGTGCCATTGCTCAGTCTCCATCCGACGAACGACGAACGACGAGTGACGAAAGTCAGAACAGGCGCGCATCAACCTTCGTCTTTGGTCCTTGGTCCTTCGTCCTAAACTCCGAGGCTTCTCAAGAAATCACGGCTCGCCCGCGCGTTCTCCAGCGGCGTGCGCTCCCCCGAAAGCGGCATCAGGACATCCTGCTCGGCGACGACCCAGCCAGTGTAGCCACTCGACTGTAAGTGGGCGACGACGCCGGCGATCTCGGCGCAGCCTTGGCCGAGCGGCGTGAAGATGCCCGCCCGGACGGCAGTATAGAAATCCATTCCTTCACGGGCGACGCGCTCGCGCACCACTGGATCGACATCCTTCAGGTGAACGTAGCGGATGCGGCGGCCGTACTCTCGGACGGCCTCCTGCGGGTCGCCGAAGCTGTAGGCGTAGTGGCCGGTGTCCAGGCAGATCCCGACCAGATCCGGATCAGTGAGGGCGCAGAGACGGGCCTGGTCGTCGGGCGTCGCCAGGTGGCTGCCAGCCTCCAGGTGGAACACCGTCCGCAGGCCTAGCGTCGCCAGGTCGCGTGCGACCCGCTCCATCGCGGCCGCGGCCGCGCGCCAGGCCGCCGCATCGGGTAGAGGTGCGTCGAGCAGTGCCATTCCGTCGGCGACGACGACAAACGGGCAATCGAGCGCGGCCAGCAGCTGGGCCACGCTCATCAGCGCGGCGGTATCGGCGGGCAGGCGCTCGGGCTCGAACCAGCGCAGCGGCACGAACGCCGAGGTCAGCGCTAGCCCGCGCTGCCCGATTGCAGCGCGCAGCGCCGCCGCCTCAGTCGGGTAGTAACCGTAGGGGCCAAGCTCGGTGCCGTCATAGCCGGCCTGTGCGATCTCGTCGAGCGCCTGGTCGGCGGGTGGCCAGACGCTCGCGTCGGTCTCCTCCATCACGCCCCAGCTCACTGGCGCGGAGGCGACGCGGATAGGTTGAGTGTGCTCATGAGTCATGATTTGGCTCGATAATCTCTCTTTCAAAGGTCACGGCTCTTGTCTCCCCCTATCTGTACTGGCCCGCGAATGCGCAGCGACTCGCGCGCCGCCAGGGCGGCTTGCAGCGCCGCCCGGCTGGTGTAGCCATCGACCACCGGCATCCGTCCATCGCGGACGTGCTCGACGAACGAAGCCAGCTCGTTGCGGTAGCCATCGCTCACCGCCATGCTCAGCTCAGGCGCCAGCATGCCGTGGCGCTGCCCGCTCGTGGCCAGGAACAGGTTCGGCTGCGGCGGGTTGCCAAGCAGGATCGTCCCGTCGCTGCCGAGGATGTCGTGGCGCGTCTCGTCCGGGTAGCGCGTGTTGCGCGCGACCTCGATGTTCCCGATCGCCCCTCGGCGCATGCGCAGGCTGACCAGCGCACGGTCGACATCACCAACTTCGACGATACCAGGGTGGCATGGCGGCGAGGCTACCGCGTAGACCTCGGCGATCTCATCGTCGAACAGCCAGCGCGCCAGGTCGAACTCATGGATGCCCATATCGACCAGGATGCCGCCGCTGACCGCCACATCGCAGAAGCTCGGCGGCGGGATGCTCTCGTCGCGCTGCAGCGCCTTGTAGAGCAGCGGCGCGCCGATCTCGCCGACCTGGATGCTGGCTCGCGCGGCGGCATACGCCGGACGGAAGTGGTAGTGGAAGCCAATCTGCAAGGGCACGCCGGCGGCCACCACTGCGGCGATCGCCCGGTCGGTCTCCGCGATCGTGAGCGACAGTGGCTTCTCACAGAAGATCGGCTTGCCCGCCTGCGCGGCGTCGCATACAATATCGGCGTGGGTGCTGCTCGGCGTCGCGATCACCACGGCGTCGATATCTGCGCGTGCGAGCAGATCCTGGTGGCGCTGATGCCAACGCTCGACGCCCAGCGCCCGCGCCATGTGCTCCGCGCGCTCGCGGTCGACGTCGGCGATGCCGGCGAGCTGGGCGCCCGGCAGCGTCTCGGCGATCACGCGGGCGTGCCACTGACCCATCCGCCCTGTTCCGACAACACCAATGCGCAGCGACATGCCGGGTTGCCCTTTCGCGAATGCACGTTCCCCAGACGAAGTCCCTCCAAACCTCCCTAAAACGCTGACTGCGTAAGTCGTGTAATATGATGGTGTCAGTAGCACATGCGTATTCGACACGTGTCGATAGAGCCCACAAAAAGCGTTTGCCAGGCGGCCAGGATCTGACGAGCGCTACTATGGTGGTGCCGTCGAGCCACGAATCACCAGTTGCACCGGCAGGATGATCGTCGCCGTTGGCAGCGTTTCCTCGCCGGCCAGCAGGCTCAACAGCAACTGGGCCGCCGCGCGCCCCATCCGGTGCTTCGGATAGGCGATCGTGGTCAGGGCTGGAATCGCGTAGGCCGCCTGAGCGATGTCGTCATAACCAACTACCGACAGGTCAATCGGCACTCGTAGCCCCGCGTCGACGGCGGCCTTGATCGCGCCGATGGCAATGATATCGTTATGTGTTACCAGCGCGGTCGGGCGGTCTGGCAGCTCCAGGAGCCGGCGGGTTGCCGCCGCGCCGGCGGCGAAGCCAAAATCGCTCTCGGTAGTCAGCCGCTCGTCCAGCGGCAGCCCGGCCTCGGCCAGCGCCGCGCGGTAGCCCTCCACGCGCGCCGCGCTGCTGGTCAGATCGCCCGTGCGGACGATGCAGCCGATTCGGCGGTGGCCGAGGTCGAGCAGGTGGTGCGTCGCCAGATAGCCACCATGGCGCTCGTCGGCGACGAAGCAGTGATAGCCGGGCACCGAGCGCTCCAGCACCACTGCCTGGATACCGGCTTGGCTGAGCAGGGCCAGCGGCCCCAGGTCGGCCGTTGTCGGGTGAAAGATTGCGCCGTCCACGTGTTTGGCGCGCAGCATCTCTGCATAACGCCGCTCACGCTCGGGCAAATGGCTGGAATGGCATAGGAACACCGTATAGCCGTGCTCGAAGCCAACCTCCTCTACAGCGCGGGCCACATCGGCGTAGAACGGGTTGGCCGTGTTTGGGATCACGAGGCCGAGGGTCATGCTCCGCTGACTTCGCAAACTGCGCGCGACGTCGCTCGGCTGATAGCCGAGCTCGCCGATCGCTTTGAGCACACGTTCGCGAGCCGCTGTAGAAACCGGGCGCGGCCCGTTATTGATGACGTAGGAGACGGTGGAAGGAGTCACGCCGGCGCGCGCGGCGACGTCGTCGCGAGTCACACGCTTACGTGAGGGCTTCCTGTCGCCCATTGGCTTGCGCTCCGTACGAGGGTCGCCTCCCATTCGACACGTGTCGATTGTAAACGAACAGGGGTTGGCTGTCAAGCATACTGGATGGCATTTACCTGAAGCTGGCCGAGACCGTGGAACCGCAGCTCTGGGGTTCGCAGGCGGCGGCGGCGCTGGCGCAGCTGCAAGACGACCA
>WNGB01005011.1_pt1 | contig 19952 bp, 15 predicted proteins | sample 5400681 | NCBI WGS metagenome assembly WNGB01 (sample SAMN13153367, study PRJNA577476) | soil metagenome | isolation source: 115 cm soil or saprolite under grassland replicate 2 | place: USA:California | collected 2016-06-15
CACCGGCGTGGTGGCGCGTTTCCGGGGACGTGATCCATCGGCGCCGGTGGTTGCGGTACGAGGCGACATCGACGCGCTTCCCATCACCGAAGCGACCGGACTCCCGTTCGCGTCGCAGCGCCCCGGCGTGATGCATGCCTGCGGGCACGACGTGCACGCCGCGTGGACGGTCGGCGTCGCCCACCTCCTGGCGCGAGAGCCGGCCGCCGGTGACGTGGTCGTCGTGCTCCAGCCGGCGGAGGAAACGGGGAAGGGCGCCGCGGCGGTACTGGCCTCCGGAGCGCTCGCCGGCGTGGTCGCGATCTTCGGCGGGCACGTGGATCGCCGCTTCGCGGTCGGTCAGGTCGTCGCGCAGCCGGGGCCGTTGGCCGCCTCGGCCGACACGTTCAGCGTCACGTTGCGCGGCGCGGGGGCACACGCCGCGCGGCCGCACGAAGGCGCGGATCCCGTGGTGGGGGCGGGCGCCTTGATCGGCGCGCTGCAGACGGTCGTCGCACGGCGTGTCAACCCGAGCGTTCCGGCTGTGCTGACCGTTGGGAGCGTCCACGCCGGCACCGCGCCCAATGTCATTCCGGACTGTGCGACGTTGTCGGGAACAATGCGTGCCGTGGACCCCGACACCAGGGCGCTGCTGCAGCGAGAGATCCGACGCGTGGCCGAAGGAGTCGCCGCGGCGCATGGGCTGACGGCCGAGGTGGCGCTCGAAATCGGTCCGCCCCCGCTCGTCAACGCGTCGCAGCCGGCCGGTTGGGCGCGGCGCGCGGTGGAAAAAGTGCTGGGCGAGGAGGCGATCGTGCCGCTCGGTCCTCTCAACCTCGCGGCGGAAGACTTCGCGAGCTACCTCGAGCGGATGCCGGGGTGTTTCTTGCGGATCGGCGCCCGAGAGGACGGTGGAGCGACGATTCCCGCGCACTCGCCAAAATTTTACGCAGCGCCCGAGAGCATCTTTGTCGGAGCGGCGGTATTGGCGGAGACGGCGCGGATCGCTTCTGCCGAGTCATGACCATCATCCCCAGGAGGTGCGGCTTGCCGCGTTCCCTTGCCTTCGTCGCCTTGGCAGCAATCGCCGGCTCCAGCCTGTCACGAGCCCAGCAGCCACCGCCGGTCGACACCGCGCTCGTCGACAGCATCATCCGCCACCACGTCGCGGAGAAGCGCACGCCAGACGGCAAGTTGGAGGAGTTTCTGTTCTCGCGAAACTGAGGCCCAAAAGCAAACGAGCCGGCTTGCGCCGGCTCGTCCCCGCTCGACCGTGGAGCCCCCCCCCGATCAACCACCGCCCGCCAGTCGCTCGTTCAAGGGCAGCGGCATACAGGTCGTGGTGCCGTACGGGTTGCCGTTCTGATCGTTGCCGACCTTCCACGGAATGTTGTAGCGGAGCAGGTCGTTGTAGCGCTGACCGCCTTCCATAAAGAACTCGGCGTTGCGCTCGACGAGGATGAGAGTGGTGACCGATGCGCTGTCGGTTGCGCCCGCGTAGTTCGGCAGCCCCAGCTGGGTCCTGCGCGCATTGATGATTCCGACCGCCGTCGCTCCCAAAGCCGCCTCGGCACGAATCAGCTCGGACTCGATCGAGCTTGCGAGGCGCATCGGATCGGAGCGCGAGAAGTTCTTGTTGGTCACGACGTAGAGGTCGGTAACGCCGTCAAAGGACTTCTGGGGCAGGCCGACTGCCGGCCCCGAATCCACCTGAACCCGCGGATCAGGCGTCCCTCCCACTGTCAGATTCCGGTACTGCGGATCAACCGACGAGTTGCCGAACTCCGCGATCGCGGTCCACGCGTCGTTCCACCGCGTCTGCGCATCCACGCTCCGGGTGACGAAGAACTCGAAGCCGGGCGTGACGAGTGCCGCGTCGGCCGCGGCGCCTGCTCGGTCGTGGCGATCGAGCCGCACTCGGGCCCGGCCGACATAGACCAAGTTCAGGAGCTCGGTCCGCGCCGAGCCCGCGCTCATGGCATTCACGAGTGTGAGCGCGGTGTCGAACTTGGCCTCCGCGATCGCCAGCACCTCCTGGGGCGTGCGAATCTGTTGCTCCCTGTCGAACCGCATCGCGCAGAAGCCCTCGCCCAGCAGGGTGTTGGCGTACGCGCCGAACGCGGCCACCCGGGCCCGGAGCGGCGCGAGGGGGACTTGCGCCTGCGCATCGGTCCAGGTTCCGAGCCGGGCCCCAATGTCGTTCGCCTGGAAGCGGGCGGTCTGCAGCGGCGTGTAGGCGCCGTAGAAGCCGGCGCACCCGGTTTGTTCGTTCGCGGTGTCGTCTTCGTAAATCTTCTTTGTGCCCCAGTTCTTGGCGTTCAGATTTCCGGACGCGCCCAGGAACTGATCGGAGAGCGTGGTCGTGGTGTTTACGTAGTTGCTGAACGCGCACTCGAAGTCCGCAACCACGCTGGCCGCCAACGTCGGGGCCGTTATCGGATCGTTGAGCAGCTTGCTCGGAATCCTGCCCGGCAGCTCTACCTGCAGCGCGTCACGGCACGCCCACGACAGCACCAGGCTCACGGACACGAGCACCGTCCATCGCGCTCTCGCCATCGATCGATCTGAGACGTTTCGCATAGTGGGTCCCTAGTCCGTTGGGTTAGAAGGAAAGCCGGACGGTGGCAAGGAACCGGCGGAACTGCGGCCAGGACTCCTGCGTGTATCCGTTGGTCAGGTTGGGATCGCCATAGAAGCTCGGCAGGTTGTTCCGGACTTCGGGGTCTTGGCCGAGCGCGCCAAACTTTCGCTCCTGTGCTCTCCAGATGGTGGCGAGGTTGGCGACCGTCAACGTCACCGATCCCCGGCTGGCGCTCAGCACCCGGGCCCACCGGTCGGGAAGCTCGTAGGTCAGCGAGACATTCCGGATCTTGCCCCACCCGGCCTTCATCAATCCCGCCGCGCCGAAGTAGCCGTTGACGATGTGGGCAACGGCGATCGGGTCCGTTCCCTCCACCGCCGCCCGGGAATCGTTGAAGAACACGTGCTGGCCTCCCACGTTGCCGTCGTCCACGACGTGGCCGCCCTGAAACTCGACAATGCCCGCCAATCTCCAGCGCTTCCACGAGATGTCGGCGCTCCACGAGCTGAGCCAGGTGGGGGTCGGGCTGCCGAAGTACAGGAGCGGCGCCGTGGCGCACGGCACGACGCTGCCGTCACCTCTGCTGAAGTTCGCGCCGCCTTCGCACATGACGTTGGTCACCACGCCGGGCGAGGTCAGCGTCGCGCTGACGACCCGCTTGTAGAAGAACGACCCCATGGGGAAGCCGGCGACGTTGTAGGCGCCGGTCAAAAACCCCACGCCCGTGTTGGGGAGGGGCGTGGCTTGGCCGAGCACATTGATCCGATTCCGGTTGGTAGCAAGCGTGCCACGCACGTTGACGCGCAACGCTCCGCGGACGATCGGCGAACCGCCGAGTGCCAGCTCGATGCCGTGATTGGTGAACTCGCCGATGTTGATGAACTGGTTGCCGGGAAAACCGCTCGAAGGGGAGTTCGGCGCCGCGAAGATCCCGTCCCGCGTGACCTTGTTGTAGTAGGTGAGCTCCACGGATAGGCGATCCCTCAAGAGGCTGGCATCGAAACCGGCTTCGAGCTCGCGTGTCACTTCCGGCTTGAGGTTGGGGTTACCCACGTTGAGCGGCGTGACGGTGGGCGTGCCCCCTGATCCCACCGACGGCCCGTACGTCTGCACGGCGGCGAACGCATTGGGCTGCTGGCCCGCGTTGCCCCACGCACCGCGCAGCTTCAGTGCCGACACGATGCCGCCACGGGGGAAGAACGATTCGTCGGAGACCACCCACGAGGCGCTGAGCTTGGGGTAGACCACAAAGTCGTAGTTGACGCCGAACGCGCTGTTGTCATCCCCACGCAGCGCGCCGGTCAGGAAGAGACGGTCGCGCAACCCGACCTGCTCCTGCACATAGACGCCCAGAGTCTTGTTTTCGAGGTTGAAGTCCGGGTCCTCGAATCCTTGTCGGATGCCGCCGCCGCTGACGGTGTTGACGCCGCGGATGGGGAACGCCCTGCCGGAGCCGGAGATCTGGGCGAACCTTTTCTGATAGTATTGGACACCGGCTGAGGTCAGTGATTTCAGGTTGGGGCCGAGGTTCGCCGTGACCGTCGCCGAGTAGTCAGCCGTGAGGAACGACGAACGATCGTTCGCGACGAACTTCTCGCCCTCGGGGATCCCAAACGCGGCATTGCTGCCGCGCGGGAAGTAGAGCGACGACGCGTCGTTCGTGAAGTCGCCGCCCAACGTGAAGCGGTGGTTGAGCCACTTGGTCGGCCGATGGGTGAAGGTAAACCCGAGCCGCGTCCGGTCGATATTGTCCAAACCTTCGATCTCTTTGAACGCTTCCGGCGTCACCCCCGCCAAGTAGCCGCGCCCAGCATCGTTGGGCCCGAGCCCCGGGAAGATGCAAGAATTGCTCGGGCAGGCCCAGATGAGGTACGTCGTCATCGGCTGCGTCGCGGAGGCGGAGCGCACATTCGACCGTGTGTATCCCAAGCTCAGGTCGACCTTGAATTTCTCACCGGAGAAATAGGTCAGGTTGGCGGTGCCATTCAGCTTGTTGAGCCAGTTGTATGTCACGATGCCTTCGTCGCGGTCGTAACTGCCGCTGAAGAAGTACCGAACGGCCTCCGTGCCACCCTGCACCGACATCGTGCCGCCAAACGGCTTCCCTGTGGAGAACGGCGATCCGAATCCACGGCGAATGTCGTTTTCGATCAGGTTCAGATGCTGTACGGCGCCGAGCGTGTCTCGATAGTAGATGCCCTCGTAGAGCTTCTCTGGACTCGGCAACCAATTGGCACCGGCGCGAAGCTCGGTGGACCATGCCGGGGCACCCGATGCCCCTCGTCTTGTGGTGATCTGGATGACTCCATTTGAGGCTTCGGTCCCATACAATGTCGCCGCTGAGGGCCCCTTCAGAACTTGGATCGACTCGATGTCGCCGGGGTCGACGTCGTTGATTCGGGAAGGCGTGTCACCACCGCCGGCGAACCCGATGCTGTTCGACCCGGGGGTATTGTCGGCGCGGACACCGTCGATGAAGATGATCGGCTCGGAGCTCAAACTGAGGGAGCTGACGCCGCGAATTCGTGTGACGCCGCCGGTCCCCAGTTGGCCGCTAGCGCGCTGGATCTGCAGACCCGGGACCGCGGTGGAAAGCGCTTCCTGGACCGACTTGCTGGGGGTGGCCCGCTGCGCGGCGACCATGTCCAGGTTGCCCACGTCGTTGCCGAGCGCCCGGACTTGCGTGTTGCCGGCCTGACCGGTCACGACCAGTTCGTCCAGCCGCAGCGCGGTCCTGCTCAACTGGATCGCCACCTCGCCTTCGCCAACCGTCGCCGTCCGCGTGACCGGATGGTATCCGATGCGCGTGACGATCAGGGTCACCGTCGTGCCGCTCAGTCCGGCCAGTGCGAACCGTCCCCGGGGTCCGGTCCGGGAAGCGATGGACGTTCCATCTACCCGAACCAGAGCGTCGCTCACGGGCTGCCCGCTCAGGGAGTCGCTGATGACACCGCTGACCGAGCCGGTCTGCGCCGCGGTGGAGACGGGCAGCGCGAAGAGCGCCAGCGCAGTCAGCACCAGCATCCTGTCGAGCCGGGGACGGGGATTCGACGCGATCACTCGTGGCATAGGCGGTGCTCCGAAACAGGTGAGGTCGCAGTGGAGCCCGAAGATGCTGCAATTACTGTATACAGCTTGGTGTACAGGCTATACTACGCCCGGGAGGTCCACCCGCAAGAGCGTGCGCCGTGAGCCGTGCGCCGGATCGCAGTCCGGCGCACGCTCATGAGCGCCGATCCGCTCGACAGAATGCGGTCCGGCGTACGGCGCACGGCGCACGGCGTACGCCTATTGCGTAACTCCTAGTCATTTATAATGTTGTTTCAAACCAGCCCCTGGATCGGCATGCCTGCACAACCTGCCCGATACACACCAGCTGCTGCAACCGATACGGTCGTCCACGACCTGCCCCCGATTCGCTTTGACGGACAACCCATAGACATCCGACTCTCCCTGCGCCGCTCCGAAGACGGTATCTGGCGTGGCCGCATATTGTTCGGTGCAGAGGGGACGGAGGCCGAGCGCTCCAGCGCCGAGATCTTTTGCGCCGGCACGGAGCAGGATTTGTGGCAGTCGGTACGAGACCTGCGGGATCACCACCTGCGGGATCTCTACCGTTCGTTGCTGTAATGACCGATCCGCAGGCGCTGTCCAAGTTGCGGCACGACCTGTCCAACCCCCTATCGGCGATTCTCGCCGAGACCCAGCTGTTGCTCCTCGCGCCGGAGAAGTATGACGAGGAGACGATAGCCGGGCTCAAGCAGATCGAGGACCTGGCGCGCAAGATGCGTCAGATGCTGCAAAGCCTAGCGTGAGCCGGCGGCATCGCCCCCGTTTCGCCCCCCCCACCGTGTGGTGGCCACCGAACATCCGTGGTTGGGCAGTCCGCGCTGCCTTCCTTATTAATCGCTCTGCAGTTGGGCATTCTGCGGTTGGGCATTGGGCATTCGCGTCGCGAAGCGGCGCGCAGGTGACGCGCGTCATAGCGGTTCCGGTCAGGCACCGGTAAATCACTCGTTCGCCTTGCCGCCCTTGCGGGGGCAAGAGGCACGGGCATCTTAGGTCCCCTTCTCTCGGCGGAGTCCCCGACGTTGGCTGGTCGCAAGTCCCTGCTCGTAGCCATGAGCGGTTTCGCGGTGGCCTGTGCTGGCGGGGGGCCACGGCCTAGGTCTGTTGCACCCGCGCAAATCCCCGCCCTCACTGCCCAGGCAAAGCAGCAACCCACAAACGCGCAGATCCGCTTCCATCTCGCCGCCGCCCTGATGGCCGCCGGCCGCTGCGATACGGCGGTCGTGGTCGCGAATGCGGGGCAGATGCTGGCGCCCAATGATGCGCTGGGACCGATGGTGATCGGCGGGTGCCAGGAGAAGGACGGCCGCTCCGACCTCGCGTTTGCCACGTACACCGACTTCGCCAACAAGCACCCTCAGGCGCGCGGCGTCGCAGCCCTTCGTGCCTTGGCGCAGCTCGCGCTCCGCACGCAGGCGACGCAAACGGCCAAGCTGGCGCTGGCGCGTGAATCGACGCTGACCTCGCTCGCCCCCGAGCCGTCCACCATCGCCGTGTTGCCGCTGACGATCGCCGGGGACTCAGGGCTTCAGCCGCTGTCCCGCGGACTCGCCGAGCTGCTGGTGTCGGATCTGGCCCTGGTGCGGACCCTCCGCCTGCTGGAGCGGGTGCAGATCGGCGCGCTGCTCGACGAGATGAAGCTGGGGCAGAGTAGCCGTGCCGATCCCGGCACCGCCGCGCGGGTCGGCCGGCTGCTCCGCGCGGAACGGATGGTCCAGGGCGTCGCGGCCATTACGCAGAACGGCCCCGTGCGGATGTCGGCGACGGTCGTTCGTGGGGATGGCAGCGTACGATCGGGCGCGCAGGCGAACGGCACATTCAAGCAGCTGCTCGACGTCGAAAAGCAGCTCGTGCTCGGCCTCGCGACCGAGCTCGGCATTCAGGTGACGGAGGCAGAGCGGCAGCGGATTCTACGGCAGGGGCCGAAGAACCTCGCCGCGTTCCTCGCGTACAGCCAGGGACTCGAGGCGCTCGATCGCGGCGACTATCGCGCGGCGGCGGCGGCATTCAGCGCCGCGGTACGCTCCGATCCGTCGTTCCAACAGGCGCAGCAGCAGCAGCAGGCGGCTGAAGCCGCCCCCGCGGTCCAGGCGTCGCCGGGTGACCTGCTGACGGTGGTCGAAGCCGCCGCGCAGGTCCCTGCGCCGGTCGAACCGGCATCGTTGGGCGCGCTGCAGCAAGCGACCACGGACGTCTCGCCGAACCCGGCGGATGCGCTGGGAACGACGGGCGTGAAGAACATCGTCAGCCATCCCACGAATGAGAGTCAGGGCATCACGAGTGTGGTGAGTGCATCCGGCGTGATTCGCATCATCTTCAAGCTCCCGTGACGCGCGCAAGCGCCTTCCTTCTTTCTGTCGTGGTACTTGCCGCACCCCGCGTCCTCCCGGCGCAGGCCGCGACGACCGTGGCACGCACCGGCGCGACGTTCGAGTCATACAGCTTCGGCACCGGGTTGGCGTTCAGCAGGATCAGTGAGTTCACGATCCCGGCTACGCTGACGCAGCGCCTGGGCGACCGCATCGTGCTCGATGTTGGGACGGCGTTCGTCAGCGCGTCCGTGCGCACCGTGGGCGGCAACGGCACGATCGATCACTCCGGCCTGGTCGATACCGACATCCGCGCCACCGTCGCGCTGGTTCCGGGGAAGTTGGTGTTCAGTCTCATCGGGACGATTCCCACCGGCGCGACGACCGTGCCTGACACGACGATTCCGCTCTTTGGCGCCACGGCGACCGATCTGTTGGGGTTCACGACGCCCAGTTTCGGATCGGGCGGCGGCATGTCGGCGGGATTCGCCTCGGCCTTCAAGATGGGTACCGCCTGGGCGGTCGGGGCGGGGGCGAGCTATCGCTACGGCGCGAGCTACACGCCGGTGCGGGGTGGCAGCGAGCTGACGCCGGGCGGTGAAATCCGCGCGCGCTTCGGGATCGAAGGACCATTCGGGCGTGGCAACTACTTCCGCGGGGCGTTGGTGTTCACCACGACCGCCGCGAATGACATTACCGGCGGTGACCAGAGCACGATCGGCGACCGTGTGCTCGCGTACGCCGCCACCAGCCTGCCGCTCGGCAACTCCAATCTGTCGGTGTACGGCTGGGACATGCGTCGGATCCGCGCGCGCGACTCAAAGTTCGCCGTGCCGCGCGGCAATGTCCTGGCGCTGGGCGCCCGGCTCGAGCGGCCGCTCAGTCCGAAGGCGACCCTGGCACCGCTGCTCGAGTTCCGGCACGAGCTGACGGGGCCCGGGCAGAACATGCAGCTGCTAGGGCTTCTCGTGCGCGCCGGAAGCGATCTGCGGTATCGGCTGAGCAATCACGCGACCGGTGTCCTGCAGGCACAGTTCGCGTTCGGCTCGATCCACAACGATAGTGATCAAAGCGTCTCCGTTACCGGTCCGCGTCTGGGTGCCTTGATCGAATGGTCGCGGTGAGAAGCTGGGCTCTCCCGTTCGCCAAGTAGAGGATTAGGAACACCCCGGTCGCGGCGCTCACGCCGTACTTCCACACCGCGGGAGCCGCCGACGCCGACAACAAGCCTTCGATCGTCCCCGCGATCGCGAGCAGCGTCACCACCGCGCCGATCATGCGCGCGGCGATGCGTCCCTCCACGACCAGTGCGTCTCCGCGGGAGCGGTCGCCTGGCGCAATCATCGCTTTGGCCAAGCGAAAGCCCGCCCCCGCGGAGATGAAGATGGCGGTCAACTCGAGCACGCCGTGGCCCAGGACGAAGGTCAGGAGATAGTTCAAGGCCTGGTAGTTCTGAAACAGTCCGAGGACGAGCCCCAGCATCATTCCGTTCGTGAACAACAGCCACGCTGTCAACAGGCCTCCCGTCACACCTCCCACGAACGTGCCGAATGAGACGCTGATGTTATTCGTGATGATCCACGCCGCGGTCTGGGGACGGTCTTCCCGTGCGGTCTCCGCGTAGCCGCGGCCTTCCGCCTGGTTCTCCGCGGCCGCCTCGGCGCGCGCCACCATGCCCGGTGGCAACAACTCGTCCGCCAGCGCGGGCCGCTCGCGAATCATCACGTAGCCGACCGCGGCGGGCACCGCGAACAGCAGGAACGCCAGCAGCACGTACCGCCACGACTGCACCACGGCCGCGGGGAAGTCGCGCAGAATGTAGTGGGGCAGGGGGGTGCGCCCCTTGCCGCGCGCGCGGTACAGCGCATTGTGCCCAGCGGTCACGACCCGCTCGAGATACGAAATGACTCTGGGGTCGACCTGGTAGGTCCGGGCGCGCGCGAGATCGGCGGCAACTTCGCGGTACTGGGCGGCAAACACCGGGATCTCCCCCGGTGCCAGTGCCCCCACGCCGGAGCGCTCCATGCGCAACGCCGTCGAGCGAAACGCTTCCCAGGCATCCCGTTTCTTCTGCACGAACCGCTCGGCAGGAACGGTGATGCGGCCGGCAGCCCCCGCCTTGGCCCGCGCGGCAAACCGGCTGCGGCGCTTACGCTGCTCCTCGGCGAACACCGTCACGAGATAGGACGGTCCGTCCGCCGTCCGGCGCGGGATGCGTTGCTCGAAGCGGCGCACGAGGTCGGTGGTCATGCGCACCTGCACTTCCGGCGTCAGGTCGTTGATCCGCCCCAGGAAGCGATCAAGCAGGCGGAACTCTTCTTCGGATAAGTCCGGCGGACCGGTCTCGAGCGGCTCCGCCACGGCCTCCTGAGTGGCCGGTGCCGGCGCGCCGAGTGTCCAGTCGGTGGGGTGATCGCGGACCACGATTGTGCCCGCCGCCATGTCCCCGGGACGCTTGTTGCTCGGGTGCAGGAACATCGAGAGGAGCGCCGGTACGAACGGGATCGGGAAGTAGCAGTCCACGAACCGGACCAGATTGCGGACGACGGCTGCCGCAGGGGTGATTGAGCGCCCCGTATCCATGACGACGCGCACGCCGAGGGCCTGTTTCCCTGGGGTCCGCCCCCCGTTGAGCGCCTCGAACAGGGTGAAGTAGCCCCACATGAAGCAGAACGTCAGGAGAATCATGACGGCGCTGAACCAGCTTCTCGCCATGCCCTTGGGTAGCAAATCGCCGATAATGGCCGTGGCGCCGAGCCAGAGCGCGAGCAGGCTGAGCCCCAGGAGCAGCAGGTCGAGGAGTCCCGCCGCCAGCCGCGACCCGACGCCGGCGAGCTCGAACTGGACGTCGACGTGCTCCGGCGTCTCGACGCCGTGATGCTGCCGTAGATCGAGGTCTCGCGCGGAAGCCGGCATGTCCTCATTTTACCGCCTGTCCCCTCGCGGAGCGACCCATTAACACCAACATCAGGCCCATGCGGCTGGGCGAGATTCTCGACGGAAGCTTCAACATCTACCGGCGTCATTTCGGCCTGTTCATGCGGCTGAGCCTGATCCTGGTATGGCTTCCGAGCGCGGCCTACATCTATCTGAGCCTCCGGTTCAGCAAGACTCCGTTCGAAGCGCTCAGCTACTTTCAGGAGCACGTGGCAGGCAGCATCGGCATGGCCCTGTTGTTCATCGTCGTCTGGGCCGCGTGCAGCTTGCTGCTGAAGGCCGGTACGATTCGGATCATCTCGGACTCCTATCTGGGCCAGGAGCCGGAGCTGGGCGCGTCGCTGCGCTTCGGCGTCGACAAGATCATTCCGCTGCTGCTCGTGACATTCAGCAAGGGGCTGCTGCTCATCCTGTTGTATCTCATCAGCGCACTCGGTGTGGGGATGTTGTACTTCGTGGGCAAGCTCGTGGGGATGGGCGGGTTCATGATCTTCATCGGAGTCGTCGGCGCCGTGTGGTTCGTGGCCTGGGCCCTCTGTGCCTATGCGGCAACCACGCCCATCGTCGTGCTCGAGGACCTGTCCAGCTCGTTCGACGCATTCAGCCGCTCCTGGGAGCTGACGCGCGGCGCGCGCCTGAAGGTGTTCGGCACCGTGGTCGTCGCGTGGCTGATTTCTGTGTTTCTGCCGCAGCTCGTCGTCAGTGGCATCAGCGGGGCGCTGGGCGTCGCCGGCAACAACTCGTTGCAGCCGTTCTTCGTCGTAGTCGCGTCGCTCTTGGGCATCGTGCTGGCGCCGATTCTGCCGTGCGCGCTCACCCTGTTGTACTACGACCTGCGCGTGCGGCGTGAAGCCTTCGACCTCCAGGTCCTGAGCGCGCAGTTGGGGACGGGGATGACGGAGACTCGCTGATCGGTCCGTTGCTTACGCAAACGCCGCCGGACTCACTGCGGCGCGTGATCGGTCAAGTCTTCGCGCGCCCCGAGTTCCAGTGGGTCGAGCGCCGGCGCGTGCTCTCCTGGCTGGCGCGCCAGTGGCAGCATCTGATCGACTGGCTCAATCGCCAGGCGGGGCAGCATCCCATCGGCTTCGACATCGGCGTGGCCATCGTGGTGGTCGCGCTCGTCGCGCTCCTGGTCCACATCGGCTATGTCATCTGGCGGATCGTCCGCCCCGGAGTGCGGTCGGGCGACGCGAAAGCGACCGCCGGGACGGCGGCGATCCTGGACGCGGCCGCCCACCTTGCCATCGCGACACAGCTCGCCCGCGCCGGCCGCTACACCGAAGCGCTCGGCCATCACTTCCTGGCGCTGGTGCTCGAGCTGGACCGGCGGAAGGCGTTGCGCTTTCACGCATCGAAGACACCGGCGGAGTACGTTGGCGAAGCGCGGCTGACCGACCGGGGACGCGCGTCGCTGGCCGACCTGGTGGCAAAGCTGTACCGCCACCTCTTTGCCGCCGTCCCGTGCGATGCCGACGAATACGAGACGTTCGGCGCCGCCGCGCAGGAGCTGGTCCGGGGGCCGTATGTCGTACCGGCTTGAGATCGCCGCCGCGGCGCTTCTGGCGGGCGCGATCGGCCTCGGGCTCTGGGCCGCGAATCGAAAGCCCCGCGAAGCCGAGCTCGACTTTCGCACGTCGACCTACCTCAGCGGGCCGAGCGGCAGCAAGGCACTGCACGAAATCCTCGTCCGTCTCGGCCGGCTGTCCGAGCGGCGCCGTACTTCACTCGCGACCCTCGCGACCGAGCGCGCGCATCGCCCCGCGATTCTGGTGCTGCTCGATCCGATCGTTGATCTAGAGGACGCGGAGCTCGAGCAGGTCGTGCGCTACGTGCGCGCGGGGGGCGCGGTGCTGGCGGTGGGCGATGGCGCAGGCGTCACGGCGTGCGCGGGTTGGCGCACGCACTCGGCGGGGCTGGAATTCCGGGACAGTCTTGGCGTCCGCGCGCTGGAGACGGATGTGCGACTGCCCGCCACCCAACGAGTGTTGACGGCGTATGCGTGGAAAGCGGATACCACGACGCGGGCGCCGCTCGAACGGCTCAGGAAGGGTGGCGGCGAGGACGATGAGTCCCGACCCGGGATCTGCAGCACCCTGGTGCCGTTCGCGGTCGACACGGTTGTCGTGGCGTTGAACAATCGCCCCGCGATCCTGCGACTGCGCTATCGTGGCGGCGGCACCATTACGCTCGCCGCCGATCCGCACTGGTTCACGAACCGCTCCTGGCGCGATACCGACGTCCCTGTCGCGCTGTTGCCACTGCTTACGCCGAGGCCGCAGCGTCCGGGGCGGGTGGTGTGGGACGAGTATCACCAGGGGTTCGGGTCGGGCAACCAGGCAACGTTCTCCGGGCGCACGTGGAGTTGGTTGCGCAGCACGCCCGCGGGATGGGCGATCTTGCAGCTCATTGCCGTTGGCCTGGCGTGGCTCGCGATGACGGCCGTGCGTTTCGGCCCCGCGTTGTCCGTCATCGAGCGGCGGCGGCGGTCGCCGCTCGAGCATCTCGAGGCGCTCGGCGCCGGTCTCGAGAGTGCCGCCGACGCGGACACGGCCGTGCAGCGCCTGGCGCTGGGATTGCGCCGGCGCCTGAGCCGGGGCGGGGTCGGTCATTTCGGCAATGGCAACGTGCTGCCCTGGCTCGAAAGTTTGGAGCTGGCGATGCGCGGCCCCAAAGGCCGCGGCGCCGTCCGCCGCTTACATCACCTTCTCACTGCACGCGATCGCGATGAGCAACGCGTGCTTCTGGCCGCTCAAGCCGTGGAGGACGTGTGGGAGGAACTGCGCCCGCGCACGCCGCGCAACGCATCGTAGAAGCCCTGCGCCGGGTGGTGCTGGGTCAAGAAGCCGCCACGCGCGAAGTGCTCGTCTGCCTGCTCGCGCGCGGGCACATTCTGCTCGAGGGCGTTCCCGGGACCGCCAAGACGTTGCTCGTGCGGACGCTCGCGCTCGCGCTCGACGTGCGCTTCGTGCGCATCCAGTTCACACCCGACCTGATGCCTGCCGATATCACGGGCATCACGCTGCTGACCGGGGCCCAGCAATTCTCCTTCCGGCCGGGACCCGTCTTTGCCGATCTCGTGCTCGCGGATGAAATCAACCGCGCGCCCGCGAAGACCCAGGCGGCCTTGCTCGAGGCGATGCAGGAGCGCACCGTGACCGTGGACGGCCAGAGTCATCCGCTGTCGCCGACTTTCACGGTGTTCGCCACGCAAAACCCGATCGAGTTCGAGGGCACCTACCCCTTACCCGAGGCCGAGCTCGATCGCTTCATGGCCAAGGTGCAGGTCGGGTATCCGTCCGCCGAGGTGGAGCAAGGGATCTTGACGAAGTACGTCGAAGGCTTCGAGGCCGATCGGACCGATACCTACGGCGTCACGACGGTCCTCAACGCCGCGGGCCTCGAGGAGCTGCGTCAGGCCGTCGATGCGGTTCGCGTCGAGCCGCGCATCACCGCGTACATCACGTCCATCGTGCGCGCCACGCGCGAGGCCGCTTCGCTGACGCTGGGCGCGAGCCCGCGCGCCGGCGTGGCGCTCTTCAAGGCGGCGCGCTCCGCGGCGCTGCTCGACGGGCGTGACTACGTAATTCCCGACGACGTGAAGCTGCTCGCCCGGGCGATCCTCCGGCATCGCGTCAACGTCGCGCCCGAGCTCGAGCTCGAAGGCGTGACGGCCGATCAGGCGCTCAAAACAATTCTGGACCGGATCGAGGCGCCTACCGCGTGAACCTGCAGCCGCTGCTGCTGGCGGGCGCCGTGATCGCGGCGTTCATCGGACTGTGGTACGCGCTGGGTACCGTCGCCGGGATTCTGTGGACTCCGCGCGCGCTCGCGATTGCCGCGGCTCTGGCGCTGTTTGGCGCTGCCGGATTCTGGACGCCGTGGGGACTCGACGTGATGCTGCTCGCCGACGTGGTCTTGATCGCCCTGATCTGGCTCGACGCCACACTCGCTCAGCCGGTCACCGTGACCAGAGAGCCGTTGCCGGCGTTGTCGGTGGGTCATCCCGGCGAGGTCACGTACCGCTGGACCAATGCTGCGGGGCGCCGCGCGCGGCTGCACGTGCGCGAAGTGCGTCCCGAAATCCTGGGCGGCCCCCAGCCGCTGCGCGTGTTGAGCATCCCCCCGCGCACGGTCGGGCGTGAAAGCGTGCCGGTCGTGCCGCTGCGGCGCGGGCGCGAGACGGGAGGCGCCGGCGGCTTCGTCCTCGATAGCATGGGACCGCTGGGGGTCGGCCGGCACCGCGTGCGCCTCCCTCTCCCGTGGGAGGTCGTGGTCTATCCGCCCCTCGTCTCCGTTCGCCTCCGCGCGTCGGTCGCCGAAGCATTGCGGCGGCGCGATGTGGGGTCGAAGCGGACACGGCTGCTGGGCGAGGGGCGGCTGTTCGAGTCGCTCCGTGAATGGGTGCCGGGCGACGATCTGCGGCACATCGATTGGAAGGCGACGGCGCGGCGCGGGAAGGTGATCACGCGGCAATACGAAGCCGAGCGCCGGCAGCAGGTGCTGCTGGTGCTGGATACCGGCCGGCTCATGACCGCCGACGTCGCGGCGGGCGTCGCGCGGCTCGATTTCGCGGTCCAGGCCGCGTTGGAGCTGGCCTATGCCGCGGCGCAGCACGACGACAACGTCGGCATCATGACGTTCGCCGACGGCGTCCAGCACTTCGTGGCGCCCGAGCGCGGCCGGACCGGAGTGCGCCGGGTGATGGAGGTGCTGGCGGAAGTGCAGCCCAAGCTCGTCGAACCCGATTATCCCGGCGCGTTTCGGTATCTCGCTGCGCGCAACCGGAAGCGCGCGTTGACCGTGCTGTTTACCGACGTCATCGATCGCTTTGCTTCCGACGCGCTCGTCGCGAACGTGGCGACGCTGCGGCCGCGCCATCTGCCCCTTGCCGTCACGTTGCGTAATCCCGAGCTCGATGCCGTGGCGATGCAGCGGCCTCGGGCCCCGCGCGACGCGTTCCGGAAGGCGGCAGCCGAGGAATTGCTGCATGCGCGCGAGGAGGCGCTGGGGCACATGCGCCGGGCGGGCGTACTGGTGATTGACGTCACACCGGAACGTGCGGCGCAAACGGTGGTCGCGAAGTATCTCGACCTCAAGCGGCGCGGTACGCTCTAAGTCACTGTCTGGCCCGAGCCACCCGCGTATTGTATGTTCGGACCTCACGGACAGGATTGGACTGGATGCGCGGTCTCCATCGAGCCACCTCCATCATGTTGCTCGCAGTGGCGCTCGCGGGCGTCACCTGCGCCTTCCCAACCGACAAAAGCGACAAGGTGTTCGTCACCCTCCAGGCGCCCTCGCACGTGGTGCTGCGCGGCCAGGAGGTCTCGATCTATGCCCAGGCGTGGCGCGTCATCGGCGCCGACACGCAGGCGATCAGCAACGTCGATTTCGCCTTCGCGAGCGGCAGTGGATCGATCGCGCGCGTGGACAAGGACTGCTGCGGCTACGCGACGGTGACCGGGGTGAACAGCGGGACGGTGGACATCGTGGCCCGGGCCGTGGCCTTCGAGCACGCCGAGGCGGCCGATCTCTCCCTGCGCGTCGCCAATCCTCTCGAGATCGACAGCGTCCGCCCGCGCGACGCGCACTATGGCGAAGTCGTGACGATCTACGGCGTCGGCGTGGACTCGATGTTCCTGGCGAGCCTCGGCGACGTCAATCTGATCGAGTACCCGTTCTCGCGCGTGCGCGACACCGCGGGCCTCGGCCAGATCAAGTTCTGGGTGCCGCCGCCCGCGCACAGCGGGCAGTTGTTCTTCCTCGGCGCCGGCGTGTTCGGCCTCGACACGGGGACGACGCTGGTCGAGAAAGACGACGTCTTCGAGCCGAACGACACGATCCCCACGGACGTCAACCTCGACCTGGGCGGTCCATGGCCCGGCACGCCGTTGGCGCCGATCCTCTTCGCGAATCCCGCGCTCGCGTTTGAACCGGTAGACCGCACTCTGGGCGAGGGCGAAGACTGGTTTCATTTCCACACGTTCGACTCCACCCAGGCGCTCACTTTCTTCATTAAGTATCCGTCGTTCGGGGACACCAGTGCCGCTGCGACGAGGACGTTCCTGATCGACTCGCTGGCGTACGCCTACGGTGCGCCCGGTGACCCGGTCGAGAAGTTCTATGGACGCGACTCCGTGGATTTCATCGGCTCGGATTTCTCCCGCTGCAAAGGGGACGAATTCCAACCCCTTCATGCGCCGCGCGAATCCACGACGGTGGCACTCAAGACCTTGCCCAGCCATGATCTGCACGTCCTGACCTTCTTCTCGCGCACCCAGCGATATGGACTGACGGTGGCCCAGGGGTATTTCACAGCGGACTCACGAATCAAGCCCGACGCGTTCGAGGAAAACGATCTGTGTCACTACGCGGACAGCAAGCAGATCAACATTCCTACTCGGGCGTCCGGCTTGCCCGGCTTCAGCGATACGCTGAACATCGACAATCCGTTCGAGATCGATTGGTACCGCATCGATGTGCCGGCTCCCGGTCTCGGCGATTCCACGCTGTTCCGCATTCAAAGCCGCCCGTTTGTGGCTGGACGAGACTCTTCAGACATCGACATCTACGTGCTCACGGTGCCCGGCTCGACGGGCTCCAACGTCACCGAGGTAGGATCGTCCCAAACCGCGGGGTCGACCGAGAATCTCATGCTCGGGCTGAGCGCCGGATCGTATTACGTGGCGGTGGTGGATTACGCCGGTGTCGCAATGCGTTACTCCATGTGCATCAAACAGGTCCCGGCGATTGGAATCCGCACCTGTAATCTCATCCTGCCAGGTCCGGTGGTCCCCGGAGCCACGAAGGCGCGCCCACAAGCCTCGCCCCGAGTGTCCGGAGGCAGGCGCAGCTCATTCCTCGGCTCGCGCGCTCGCCCATGACGGGAGCCGCCGGATCGACGATGGAGTGCCTCAAGTGTCACACGCCACTCCCGGACGGTAGCAAGTTCTGCTACGCGTGCGGCGCCGACGTCACCGGCGGCGGCACACTGGGCGCAACCAGCGGCACCGAGGGCCTGATGCAACGGCTCCAGCGCCTCGTCGAGGGCAAGTACCGCGTCGACCGGATGGTCGGCAAGGGCGGTATGGGTGCGGTCTTCCTCGCGCACGATCTCACGCTCGAGCGCGAGGTCGCGATCAAGGTGCTCCCGCCCGACATCTCGATGGACGAGCACATCGTCAAACGCTTCCAGCAGGAAGCGAAGACAGCGGCGAAGCTCGATCACACCAACATCATCCCGATCTACCGCGTCGAGAGCGAAGGCGGTCTCAATTATTTCGTGATGAAGTACATCGCGGGCACGTCGCTCGAGGATGTACTCGACCAGAAACAGCCACTGACCATCGACTACATCCAGCGCGTGTTGTGGGAAGCGGCGTGCGCCCTCGGCCACGCGCACCAGCGCGGCGTCGTGCATCGCGACGTGAAGCCGGCCAACATCATGTTCGATCACGACGGCCGCGTGATGCTGACCGACTTCGGGATCTCGAAAGCCCTGCAGGCGGCGAGCGGCTTCACCGGCACGGGGATGATCATCGGCACGCCGCACTACATGGCGCCCGAGCAGGCGAAGGGCGGGACCGTCGACGGGCGCGCCGACCAGTACTCACTGGGAGTGGTCGCCTACCGCATGCTCACCGGCGAGCTGCCGTACACCGGCGATTCCGTTCACACAATCCTCTATAAGCACATTTTCGAGGAAGTGCCGCGCGCCAGCGGCAAGCGACGCGATTCGCCGGAGTTTCTGACCTCGGCGATCGCACGCTCCCTCTCCAAAGAGCCCGACCAACGGTTCGGGACAATGGAGGAGTTTGCCACGGGGGTGTGGCCGGAGCAGCCGGTCGCCGCGCCGCGGAAATCCGGGAGCGCATCAAAGGCCCCGCGCCGCCCGCCGCCACCTCGCAAGGTGACCGCCGATGCGCCGACCGAGGTCACCAACGCACCCACGACGCCGATCCCGCGCGCCGGGATGAAGATCCCGGCCGAGAAGAAGAAGCGCTCGAGCGTCGGGATGCTGGTCGGCGCGCTGGTGGTCGTTGCCGCGGGGGTCGGTGGGTATCTCGCGCTGGCGAAGAAAAGTGAGCCGCCGCCAGCCGCGCCCCCTCAAGGCTCGCTGCCGCCAGCGCCGCCGCCGGTCGCTGCATCGGTCGAGACGGTGCGCGTTGCACAGCCGCCGCCGCCCCCGTCGAGACGCCAGACGGCCCCGCCACCGGCACCGCCGCCCGTGCCGGCTGCCGCGCGGGGTTATGTCTCGGTCAACTCGAATCCGCCGGGGACGCTGTTCATCGACGGGCGTGATCTCGGCTCGGTGCCCGTGATCGAGGAGCCGGTCTCGGCAGGCCGGCACACGATCCGCGTCGAGCGGGCCGGATTCAAGACCAAGAGCGAAACGATCGACGTGCCGGCCAATACGACGGTGCGCAGGACCTACGTGCTCGAACAGGAGGGCTCAGAGTGATGCGTCGCTCCGCCTGGCTGCTCCTCGTCGTTCCGATGATCTGTCTCCCTGCGCTCGCCGCGCAAACAGTTCAGAACGCCACGCTGCGCCGCGCGCAGCAGGCCTTCGATAACCTCGACTACCGGCAGGCGCTGTCGCTGGGTCAGGCTTCCCTGCGCGAGCGCCTCACCGGATTCGAGCGAGCCCGCGCGTACGAGCTGCTTGGATTCACCTACAGCGGAATGGACTCGATCCTCAAAGCGGTCGATGCGTTCAAGCAGGTCGTGCTGATCGAGCCCGAACGCGACCTCGATCCCAACCGGACGTCGCCCAAGGCGCTCAGCGCCTTCCAGGTCGCGCTCACCCAGATCCTCGTCATCCGGCAGCTGCGCGTCGACAGCGTGGAATTCATCGGCGGCCAGGGCGCGGTCGGCATCCGCTATACCGTGACCCAGCCCTCGCGGGTCGTCACGCGTATCACGGGAGGGGGCGGTACCCTCAGCAGCGTGCGCATCGATTCGACCGTGGCGAACGGGCAGGTGAACATCCGCTGGCCGGCTCGCATCGCGAGCGGCGATCCGGTGCCCGCGGGGAATTACAACGTCGTGGTCGAGGCGACCGTCGGACAGAACAG
>WNGB01007930.1_pt1 | contig 19942 bp, 19 predicted proteins | sample 5400681 | NCBI WGS metagenome assembly WNGB01 (sample SAMN13153367, study PRJNA577476) | soil metagenome | isolation source: 115 cm soil or saprolite under grassland replicate 2 | place: USA:California | collected 2016-06-15
GCACGGGAACCTCGTCTACCGCCGTGCCGCGCGGAACTTCAACCCGCTGGCAGCCATGAGCGGGCGGGTCACCATCGCCGAGGTCGAGCACCTGGTCGAGCCCGGCGAGCTCGACCCGGACCACGTTCACACACCCGGCGTCTTCGTGCATCGCGTCGTAGCCCTGAGCCCTGAGCAGGCGGCCGACAAGCGGATCGAGAAGAGGACGGTGCGCCCGGCCACCGAGCCCGGACCACCGCCGATCGAGCCTGTCGAGACCGCGGAAGGCCGCTGAGATGGGCTGGACGCGGGAGCAGATGGCCGCGCGGGCGGCCTCGGAGCTGACCGACGGGTCCTACGTCAACCTGGGGATCGGCCTGCCGACGCTGGTGCCCAACTATCTGCCCGAGGGCGTCGAGCTGGTGCTGCAGTCGGAGAACGGCATCCTCGGCGTGGGACCCTACCCGGCCGAGCAAGCGGTGGACCCGGACCTGATCAACGCCGGCAAGGAGACGGTCACCCTGTGCAATGGATCGTCGTTCTTCGACTCGGCCACGAGCTTCGGGATGATCCGGGGCGGCAAGATCGACGCGGCGATCCTGGGCGCGATGCAGGTCTCGGTGAGCGGGGATATCGCCAACTGGATGATCCCGGGGAAGATGGTCAAAGGGATGGGCGGGGCCATGGACCTGGTCCATGGTGCGAAGCGGGTGATCGTGCTGATGGAGCACGTGTCCAGGGATGGCGACTTCAAGATCGTCAATGACTGCACCCTGCCCTACACCGGTCTGGGTGTGGTGCAGCGGATCATCACCGACTTGGGTGTGATCGACGTACTCGACCCAACCACCGGCACGTACGCCGAGTCCGGCACCACCGGTGACCGGATCCTCAAGCTGGTCGAGCTGGCGCCCGACGTCACCGAGGACGAGATCCGCGAGAAGACCGAGCCCGAGATCCACTGACGTTGGCTTGAGCTGCCCGTCAACTGATGGGGGGACAGGTGGATTCCTTGGGTGGGATTTCAAGCGCCCGGCACACCCCGTGATGAATCTGTGCGTGGCTCCGTGCGCTGCGAGCCACGTGACTCCGTGGGTGATTCCGCGGGCTGGGAAGCCCACCCGTTCAGGCGTCTCAGCTCGAGCGAGGTGAGATCGACCATCGCCGCGGTGTTCTCGGGCACCGGTGTCCAGCCCTCCGGGTCGATGCCACTGGAGATGACGTGCACGGCGTCCGGGGTGAGCCGGAAGTCCATGGCGAAGTAGTCGTCGGTGTGCCGGTGGGGGATCTCCTCGTCGGAGGCGAACAGCTTGCGCAGCCCCATGACCGGCGGGGATGCCTGGCTGTTGATGTGTACCCCGAACATGTGCGTGGGGGTCAGCATCAACGCGTTCAGGCTTGCGTCGGGGAACTCGCCGACGAGCACGGCGAGGGACTGGGTGAGCCCCTCGGCGTCGTCACCTTGTTCGGCGATGCACTGGACGACGAAGCGGAAGTAGCGCTCGCTGTCGGTGTCGCCAGACAGCTTGGCGCGGGACTCGGGGGTGAGCAGGGCATCGAGCCGTTCGACGGGGGAGATGTTTCCGTTGTGCGCGAACGCGTAACCGTCGTCCACGAACGGGTGGGTGTTCTGCGGTGTCACCGGGAGCCCTGGCGTCGCCCACCGGAGGTGCACGATGCCGGCCCGGCCGAGCCGCTGACGGGCCAGCAGCGCGTACGACGGGTCTCGGATGGCCGAGTCCGGCGAGGACACGCAGCGCATGGTGTGGTCGTCCGGGTCCTGCCAGGCCATGCCCCAGCCGTCGCCGTGCACGATGGTGAGCGCGGTGAACGCGTCGAAGCCCTGCTGCCCGAGCGTGTCGACGACCGAGGTCGGATGGCGGGCGACATAACCAAGCAGACGACACACGATGCACCGACTCCTTCGGATGGCCTCTGAGCCGACTCGGGGCCCGTCAAAGAGAATCCCGCGCACGGTGTGGCTCGGCAAATCCGCTGCCAGACTGTGGGTATGCGAACCGTCGGGGTCGAGGAAGAGCTCCTCCTGGTGGATGCTCACAGCGACCGGGCGAGACCGGTGGCCACGCGGGTCCTTCAGATCGCAACCGCGCGCGGTGACGCCGGAGGTGGGCTCGGAGGAGCGCTGGTCCACGAGTTCCAGGAGCAGCAGCTCGAGGCCTACACCTCGCCGCACGCGCTGATGTCGAAGCTGGAGGTGGAGCTGCGGGCCTGGCGCGCCAAGGCCGCCTCGGCCGCGCGCCAGGCCGGAGCGCGCGTGGTTGCCAGCGCGACCTGCCCCGTTGCCGTCGAGCCCCGGCGCGTTCACACCCCGCGCTACGACGAAATGGCAGAGCAGTTCGGGAAGGTGGCCAGGGAACAGCTGACCTGCGGTTGCCACGTGCACGTGTCCGTGGAATCCCCCGAGGAAGGCGTCGGCGTACTGGACCGGATCCGGGTGTGGTTGCCCTCCCTGCTCGCGTTGAGCGCCAACTCGCCGTTCTGGCAGGGGCGCGACACCAGCTACGCGAGCTTCCGTTCGCAGGCGCAGGGCCGCTGGCCGGTATCCGGCCCGACCGACGTGTTCGGCGCCGTGGAGCGGTATCGCGCGATCGTCGACCTCATGATCGCCTCGGAGGTCATCCTCGACGAGGGGATGCTCTACTTCGACGCGCGTTGCTCGCGCCTCTACCCGACGGTCGAGGTCAGGGCAGCCGACGTCTGCATGTACGTCGCTGACGCTGTACTGATCGCCGCGCTCTGCCGCGGGCTCGTCGAGACCGCGGCCGAGGAGTGGGCCGCTGGGGAACCGCCTCCGCCTGTTCCGACGCCCGTGCTGAGGCTCGCGACCTGGCAGGCCGCGCGGTGGGGGATCAGCGCAAGGCTGCTCGATCCGCTGACGTCGCGTCCCCGGCCGGCCTCAGACGTCATCTCAGCGCTCGTCGCCCACGTCCTACCCGCCCTGAAACGCAGCGGCGACGAGGCCCTGGTCACCGAACGGATCGACACGGTCTTCGTTCGAGGCAACGGAGCGACGCGGCAACGGGAGATCCTCGAGAAGACCGGTCACCTCAGCGATGTCGTCGACGCGCTCGCACGAGCCACCGTCGGCCAGGACGACTGACTTCCACCCTGGCACGCTATGTGTTGCGTAGTGAGGCGGCGAAGTCGTGGGCCCAAGTGCCGATCGCGAGCGCTTCGCTACGGGTCGCCTGCTCGTCGTCGCCTGGGATGCTCAGGGCGGTCGCCTTGGAGGGATCCAAGCCTCGGCGCCGCTGTTGAGCCAATGCTCAGCCAGTCCGTGGCTGCCCGCGATAGCCCTGGCCTCCTCGAGGACCGCAGAGTGGCTGGCGACAGCGTCTATGTCGGGGTGAGGCCGTCCCGCCCGTATGCGAGCGCCATCGCCGTCCCCCAACGACGCAGAGACTCGCCGCGACACCGCGGGCCAGAAGGCGCTCGTTCAATTCGGCGAGGAGTGCACGCATTGCCTCCGCGTCGAGCTCGAGGGGGCCGCGTGCGCGGTCGATCACAGCGTGACCAGGTCCTTTTCGGCGATGAAGATGTTTCGCTCAGCCAGCCACTCTGGCGTCTGCAGCCTGATCTCGTCGTCGCTGAGACGAGGCGTGTCGAGGACCCACTCGCGATTCAGCTTCACAGCGGCTGCCCACCTCGGGGCCGGGAGCCCTGCCTCGACGAACTCGTGGCTGACGAGAGCGGCGACCAGAGTCTTCCAGCGGTCCTCGACAGTGGACGGCGGCTGAGCCTCCCACGCAGCTGCCAGCGACTTCCGACGCCGCAAAATGTCGCGAAGCCGGTCCCGGGCCTCCAGACACAGGGCGTAGGTCCAGTCATCATCGCCCTTGCTGGCGGCACGGCGGATCGAGTCAATCGCATCGATGACTGTCGGGATGTTGTCTCGTCGGGCCTGTCCGAGCGCGTTCGCGGTCCGCTCGGCGCGAAGGAGAAATGCTGCTGCGGGAGCGACCTTGCCGGAGCGGTACGACGAGAACCTCGATGGTGATGTGCCGAGTGCATGCGCGAACTGCCTCATGGAGAGGCCGCTCTTTGCGACCGCGGCGCCGAGGCGCTCGCTGACTGCCTGGGTGTCCTGGTCCATCACGACTCCGATCCTACGCGGCTGTTATCTGATCTGACAACACCAATGCCTGCGCGCTAAGACTCCGACCTACGTCTCGAAGAACCGCAGAAGATGCCCGGCGACTTGCTCCGGCTGCTCGGGGAGGAAGTGCCCGCACGTCTCGTCCGTGGTCACAACGCCCTCTGCCCGGCCTCCGCAGGTGAGCCACCCTTGTTCAGCACCGGAGGGTTGAAACCACGACACCTTCTACAGGCCGAGCCGCTGGGCAATGAGCTCACGATGGAAGGCGGGGGAACCCAGCAGGGTCTCCGATCCCTTGGCCCGCTTGAAGTACAGGTGCGCCGGGTGCTCCCAGGTGAACCCGATGCCGCCATGCAGCTGGATGCTCTCCGCTGCGATGCGGTAGTAGGCGGTCGAGCAGTAGGTCTTGGCGATCGACGCCGCCAGCGGCAGGTCGGGAGAGTCCGACTCGACTGCGGACGTCGCGTAGTATGCCGCGGACCGCGCGGACTCCAGCTCGACGAGCAGGTCGGCCAGCTTGTGCTTGACGGCCTGGAAGGAGCCGACGGGCCGGCCGAACTGCTCGCGCACCTTGACGTAGTCGACCGTCGACTCCAGCACCCGGGCGGCGCCGCCCACCTGCTCGCAGGCGAGGGCCGCGGCAGCGACGTCGAGGACGCGGCGAAGCGCGGGCCACCCCTGGCCTTCCTCGCCGACCTCGCGTCCACCGCGAACAACGACGGGCCTGCGTCGGTGCGGGCGGCGACGAGGATCAGGTCGGCCTGGGCCCCGTCGAGCACGAAGGGTTTGGTGCCGGTGATCCGGAACTGGGCGCCGTCAGGAACCGCGCGAACCCGGATGCTCTCCTCGCACCAGCGGCCGTCCTGCTCGATGAGGGCGAGCGTGGCGACTGTGCGACCTTCCGCGATGCCGGGCAGGTGCTTCTTCGCAGCCTCGGTGTCGCCGGACTCGAGGAGCGTCGTAGCGGCCAGCACCACCGTCGAGAACAGCGGCGAGCAGAGCAGGGCCCGTCCGGCCTCCTCGAGGACGACCGAGAGCTCCCCGAAGCCGGCACCGGCGCCGCCGTACTCTTCCGGGATGGCGATGGACTGGAGGCCGAGCTGGTCCGCCATCAGCTTCCAGACCCCCGCGTCGTAGCCCAGGTCGGTGTCGAGCTGGGCGCGGACCTGCGCCTCGTCGGAGTACGTCGCCAGGAACTTGCGTACGACGGTGCGCAGCTCCTCCTGCTCGGGGGTGAAGGTGAGGGGCATGGGTCTCCTCGAGACTGCGCGGATGAGGTCCAATGAGTATAATCAAATAACTCATTACCGCAATCGTCAGGAGCCTCCTGTGTTCGAGTCCGACCGATGGCTGCAGTACGAGGCCCTCGACATCACGGTGGACGGGCCGGTCCGGATCGTGACCATGAACCGCCCCGAGAGTCTCAACGCCGCCGACGCGGTGATGCACCGTGAGCTGGCCGAGGTGTGGGGCCTACTCGCTGTCGACCCCGGTTGCCGGGCGGTGGTGCTCACCGGCGCCGGCCGGGCCTTCAGCGCCGGTGGCGACCTGCCGAGGATGGTGGCGACCCAGCAGGACCAGGCGATCCAGGACGAGGTGTTCGACGAGGCACGCAGGACCGTGCTCGGCATGATCGACCTGCCGCAACCGCTGATCGCGGCGGTCAACGGCCCGGCCGTGGGTCTCGGCGCCAGCCTGGTGTCCCTGTGTGACCTGGCGATCGCCTCGGAGAAGGCGTTCCTCGCGGATCCGCACCTGGGCGTGGGCCTGGTGCCCGCCGACGGTGCTGCCCTGCTCTGGCCGCTGCTGATGGGTCTGATGCGGGCCAAGGAGTACGTCTTCACCGGTGAGCGGATCCCGGCCGCCACCGCCCTCGAGCTGGGGCTGGTGACCAGGGTGGTCCCGGCCGAGGACGTGCTCCCGGCCGCCGTGGCGCTCGCGCACCAGCTCTCTGGTCACCCGGCGCAAGCAATGCGCGACACCAAGCGGCTGATGAACCTGCAAGCCACCCGGGCGCTGACCGGCCTGCTGGACCAGGCGCTGGCCTGCGAGCGGGCGAGCGTCAACTCCAACGAGCACGCCGAGCTGACCAGGCAGCTGGTCTCGCGCACCAGGTGACGAACCCTAGAAGCCGAGGTTCCGACCCACGAGGTCCAGCATGATCTCGTTGGTGCCGCCGTAGATCCGCTGCACGCGGGAGTCGCGCCAGAGCCGGGCGATCTCGTACTCGTTCATGTAGCCGTAGCCGCCGTGCAGCTGCAGGCAGCGGTCCATGATCTTCCACTGGGTCTCAGTCGTCCACCACTTGGCGCCCGCGGCCTCGTCGGCCGTCAGCTCGCCCGAGTTGACGCCGAGGATGCAGGCGTCGACGTAGGTCTGCATGACGTCGAGCTCGATCGTCATCTGGGCGAGTGCGTGCCGATTCACCTGGAAGGTCCCGATGGGGTTGCCGAAGGCCTTGCGCTCACGGGCGTAGTCGCTGGTGAGCTCGATCGCCCGCTTGGCCTGCGCGACGGCATGGATGGCAATGCCGAGCCGTTCCGCGGGAAGGTTGCCCATCAGGTGGTAGAAGCCGCGGTTCTCCTCGCCGAGCAGGTTCTCGACAGGGACGCGGACGTCCTGGAAGAACAGCTCGGCCGTGTCGGCGGCCTTCTGGCCGATCTTGTCCAGCTTTCGGCCGCGGGTGAACCCCTGCATGCCGGTCTCCACGACGATGAGACTGATGCCCTGATGGGCCTTCTGGGCGGTGGGGTCGGTGCGGCACGCGACGACCACGAGGTCGGCCAGCAGGCCGTTGCTGATGAAGGTCTTCGACCCGTTGATGACGTAGTGGTCGCCGTCTCGACGGGCCGTGGTCCGCAGGTTCGCCAGGTCGGAGCCGGCGCCCGGCTCCGACATCGCGATCGCGGTGATGTACTCGCCGGACACGAACCTCGGCAGCCACCGCTTCTTCTGCTCCTCGGTGGTCAGGTTGCGGAAGTAGCCGCCGAGGATGTCGTTCTGCACCCCGAGGCCGATGCCCACCGTTCCGGTGGCCCAGTACTCCTCGTTGAGGATGGCGTTGAACCGGAAGTCCACCAGGTCCGCGCCGCCGTACTGCTCGGGCATCTCCCAGCCGATGAGTCCCAGCTCGCCGGCCTTGAGCCAGACCCCCCGGTCGACGTACCCCTGCGCCTCCCACTCGTCTGCGTGCGGGGCACACTCCTTCTCGAAGAAGGTGCGGGCGGTCTGCCGGAAGTCGTCGTGCTCCGGCTCGAAGATCGTACGGCGCATGGGGCTGCCTCTCTGTCCGGTACCGATCCGGAATTGAGTATAAATGTTTAGCTTATTCTGCCGAATAGATCCATTCGAGTAAAGTGTTGTCCGGAACTGCTGGTGCCAGCGCGACATTCGACGGGGAAGGGCCCATGACCACCGAGAGATCGTCCGTAGTGAGGGTGCCCAAGGCGGGTGAGCTCGTGGCCGCTGCCCTGCGGCGACAGATCATCACCGGCGAGCTCCAGCCCGGAGAGCCGCTGCCGACCGAGTCCCTGCTGATGGCCCGGTTCGGTGTCTCGCGACCGACCCTGCGAGAGGCCTTCCGGATCCTCGAGTCCGAGTCGATCATCAAGGTGCTCCGTGGCGCACACGGCGGAGCGCGGGTGATGGCGCCGGACGGCACCGTCGCCGCTCGCTACACCGGCCTGCTGCTGCAGTACCAAGGCGTGCCGCTGGCCGACGTCTACCGGGCCCGCACCGCCATCGAGGTGTCTGCCGTGGGAGACCTGGCCGCCGCACCAGCCAAGACGATCGCCAGGCTCGCCGACCTCGTGGCCCAGGGCGCCGACCTGCTCGACGACGCCTACGGCTTCGCCAAGCACGACACCGCCGTGCACCAGGCCATCGTCGACTTTGCCGGCAGCCAGACGCTTTCGCTGCTGGCCTCGATGCTCCTGAACATCATGGACGCACACAACGAGCACTTCATGTCGATCCATGGTGAGGCGCACGAGAAGCAGGCCGACCAGCTGGCCTTCCGGGCGCAGCAGAAGCTGGTCAAGCTGCTCCAGGCCGGCGACGCCGCTGGGGCCCAAGCCCACTGGCGCAAGCACCTCAACAATGTCGAGAAGTACATGATCGGCGACTCCAGGACGACCCTGGTCGAGGTGCTCTCCTAAGGAGAGTGCTCAGGTCACGCCGGCTCTCGCCAGTCGATCGATCTCGTCCTGCCCGAGGCCGAGCACCTCGCTGAGGATCTCGCCGGTGTGCTGGCCGAGCGTCGGGGGAGTGCGGTGGTCCGCGAGCGGAGCGCCGGACATCCGGATCGGGTTGCGGAGCAGGTCCACCCGGCCGGAGACCGGATGGTCGACCGTCTGCCGCAGCCGCCGGTGCAGCACCTGGGGGTTGGCGAAGACGCCGTCGAGGTCGTTGACCGGGCTCACGGGGACGTCGGCCGACTCGAGCTCGGCGATCCACTCGCGCGCGGGCCTGGCGCGGAACGCCTGGTCGAGGGTTTGCAGCACGAGGTCACGGTGGGCGATGCGAGCAGACACGGTGGCGAACCGGTCGTCGGCGGCGAGCTCGGGACGGCCGATGACCTTGGCCAAGCCTTCCCACTGCCTGGGCGTGCTGGCCACCAGGAAGATCTCCACGCCGTCGGCGCAGACGAAGGTCTGCGAGGGGATGCCGCCGAAGCCGCCGTTGCCGCGGCGAGGAGCGGCGACGCCCGAGACCAGGTAGTTCTGCGCGTAGTGGGAGAGCGAGGCCACGCCGCAGTCGAGCAGGGAGAGGTCGAGGTGCTGGCCCGTCCCGCCGCCGACCTCCCGGTGCCGGAGGGCGGCCAGGATCGCGTTGCCGGCGTACAGCCCGGTCAGGATGTCGATCATCGAGATGCCGACCTTCATCGGGCCGGCACCCGGCTCGCCGTTGGGGATCCCGGACACACTCATCAGGCCGCTCATCGCCTGGAACACGCCGTCGTACCCCGGCCGATCGGCGTACGGGCCATCCTGCCCGAAGCCGGTGATCGAGCAGTAGACGAGCCCCGGGTTGAGCTGGTGCAGGCTCTCGTAGTCGAGCCCGTACTTCGCAAGCACGCCGGCCCGGAAGTTCTCGATGAGTACGTCGGACCGGCACGCGAGGGCGCGGACCAGCTCGGCCCCCTCGGGCGTGGAGTGGTCGATCGTGATCGACCTCTTGTTGCGGTTCGCGCTGAGGTAGAAGCCGGCCTCGGCACTGGGGTTCCCCTCGGCGTCGGGCAGGAAGGGCGGCCCGTACCTGCGTGAGTCGTCACCGTCGCCGGGCCGCTCGACCTTGATGACCTCGGCGCCGAGGTCGCCGAGCAGCTGGGCGGCCAGTGGCGCCGCGAGGATCCGGCTCAGGTCCAGGACCCGGACGCCGGCCAGCGGCGCGTCGTTCGTCGCCACGACCTCAACCCCGCTTGGCGGGGCCCGGCTCGCGGGGGAGTCCGAGGACGCGCTCGCTGATGATGTTCTTCTGGATCTCGCTGGTTCCGGCATAGATCGTCTCGGCCCGCGCTCGGACGAAGGCACGGCGGAGCGACTCGGACGTGCGATCGGGCCCCGAGCCCCACTCGGTGCCGAGCCAACCGTCCTCGGCCAGCACGTCCATCGCCAGCTCGGTGAACTGCACGTGCCACCTCGACCAGTAGTACTTGCCCATCGACGCCTCGGGCCCGAACTCGCCGTTGCGCAGTGCCGAGCCGAGCGTCCGCAGGTTGTTGTAGCCCATGATCTCGAGCCCGATCAGCGAGTCGACCAGGCGGTCCCGGATGACGGGGTCTTCGGTCGCGCCCTTCCGGCGGCTCAGGGCCTGCAGCGCTGCCATCTCCCGCCGGAACGAGAACTGGTAGTTGAGGACCGAGGTCGCGCGCTCGTGGCCCAGCGTGGTCATCGCCGCCTTCCACCCCTCGCCAGGCGCGCCGAGCACGTTGTCGGCGCTGGTCCGTGCGCCGTCGAGGAAGACCTCGTTGAACCCGCTGTCGCCGAGCATCGTGCGGATCGGGACGACCTCGACGCCGGGCTGGTCCAGCGGGATCAGGATGTACGACAGCCCCGCGTGCCGGGTCGAGCCCGGCTCGGTCCGCACGATGGCGAACATCCAGTCGGCATGGTGCGCGAACGTCGTCCAGACCTTCTGACCGGTGATCACCCACTGCGCCGCTTGTCCTGAGCCTGTCGAAGGGTCCTCGAGGTGGGCCCTGGTGGCGATGTTGGCCAGGTCGGAGCCCGCGCCCGGCTCGGAGTAGCCCTGGCACCAGACGACCCCGCCCGTGGCCATCGGCGGCAGCAGCCGCGCCTTCTGCTCCTCGGTGCCGTAGTGCAGCGCGGTGGGTGCCATCAACGTCTCGCCGTGGAAGCCGGCCCGCGGCGGCGCTCCCGCCTCGGCGTACTCCATCGCGAAGAGGATCTCCTGAGTCAGCGTCGCCTCCCGGCCACCGAACCGCTTCGGCCAGGACAGGCCCAGCCAATTGCCTTCGCCGAGCTTGCGCTCCCAGGCCCGGCGGAGCTCCCAGTTGTCGTCGTCGTCGGGGCCGCCGCGGTCGTGCTGCCCGGCGAAGTCGCCGACGAGATTCTCCTCGAGCCAGGTGCGGAGCTCGTCGCGGAAGTCGAGGTCCGCGCCGTCCATCGGAAGGGCGGTTCCGTACTGGTCCATGGCTCCTCGTCACTGTTGGCAATCCGGCCGCCCTATAGTATAACTAATTAACTGATTCGCCTATATGCAGGAGGAGCTGCCGTGCCCGACCTCGAGTGGAGCGTCGAGAACCTGGTGGGCATGATCCGGCTCAACCGACCGGAGCGGCGCAACGCGTTCACGTTCGACATGGTGCGTGAGTGGACCCGTCTCCTGCGCGAGGCGCGGACCGACGACTCCGTCCGAGTCCTGGTGCTGACCGGCGCCGGCGACCGGGCCTTCTGCTCCGGCATCGACCTGGGCAGCATCTCCAACGCCAACCCGAACCTCACCCCGCTCGAGCGGAAGTCACACCTGCACGACGAGATCCACCAGGTCGCGCTGGCCCTCGAGGCCCTCGACAAGCCGGTGATCGCCTCCATCAACGGAGCCGCCGTGGGTGCGGGGCTGGACATGGCCCTGATGTGTGACCTGCGGATCGCGGCCCGCTCGGCCAGGCTCTCCGAGGGCTACATCAAGGTCGGCCTCACGCCGGGCGACGGTGGTGCCTACTACCTGCCACGTCTCGTGGGAACGGCGAAGGCGCTCGAGCTGCTGCTGACGGGGGACTTCGTGTCCGCCGACGAGGCGCAACGGATCGGCATGGTGAACCGCGTCGTCGACGACGCCGACCTCGAGTCCGAGACCAGGGCGCTCGCGGAGCAAATCGCGTCGGCCCCTCCGGTGACGGTGCGGATGATCAAGCGCGCGACGTACCAGTCGGCGAAGGCCGACCTGCGCACCTCGCTCGACCTCATCTCCTCCCACTTCGCGGTCGTCGCGGCCACCGACGATGCCGCCGAGGCGCTGTCAGCCATGCAGGAGAAGCGCGTGCCGAGCTTCCACGGCAAATGAGAAGTCAGACCCATCACGAAGGATCCGCCATGACCGTCACCACCGAAGCCGCCACGTCGGCTGCCGCACCCGCCACAGAGCCCCGGGTGTTCGACTCCTGGATCAACATCCCCTACCTGCCCGGCGAGGTGACTCCTGACCCCTCGGTCGTGAAGCGGTTCAAGCGCGGCAACAGCGCCTACGAGGGCGGTCAGACGATGGTCGACGTGATCGCCGAGATGGATCGCCTCGACATCTCCGGTGGCGTGCTCACCAAGGTGCCCCGCGACATCACCCCGCCGTACGTCCATGGCACACGCACCGGCGAGGCGGTGCTGCGTGAGGCCTGCGAGCGGCTGGCCTCGATCCAGGCGGAGTATCCCGGCCGCTTCGTCACCTCGGTCGGCGTGGACCCCCGGCTGGCCTACGACGCGGCCAGGCACGTGCGGATCGCCGTGCGTGAGTACGGCGTCAAGGCCATCCGGATCTGCCCGATGTTCACCGGTATCGCGATCGACGACAAGCTGGCCTACCCGCTCTACACCGCAGCGTGTGACGAAGGCGCGGTCGTGACCATCAACGTGGGCGTGCCCGGGCCGATGAAGCCGGCCAAGCTGCAGCGCACAATCCTCGTCGACGAGGTGGCGCTGGCCTTCCCGGAGCTGAAGATCGTGATGACCCACCTCGGAGACCCCTGGATCAGCGAGACCGTCGCGATGCTCGTGAAGCATCCCAACGTCTTCGCGATGACCGCCGGCTGGGCGCCCAAGTATGTGCCCGAGGCGATCCTCGAGGTCCTGCGGCGGCGCAACAAGACCAAGCTGATGTGGTCCTCCGACTACCCGATCCTGCCGTTCGACCGGACCATCACCGAGGGCCGGGCCATCGAGCTGCCCGAGGACTCACGAGCCAACTTCCTCGGGGCGAACGCCCTGTCCGTCTTCGGCGACCCCGCACTGGCCTGACTCGGCCCACCCTCACCAGATCAGGAGTAGAAGCATGGGACTTCACGACGGACGCGTCGTCATCATCACGGGTGCCGCGGGTGGCATAGGCCGTGAGCACGCACTCGAGTTCGCCCGGCAGGGCGCCAGCATTGTGGTCAACGACGTCGGGCCGGTGGACGACGTCGTCGCGGAGATCAAGGAGCTGGGCGGCGCGGCCGTCGGCAACCATGACGACGTGTCTGACTGGGAGAGCGCCGGTCGTCTCGTTCAGACGGCCCTCGACACCTTCGGCGAGCTGCACGTGCTGGTCAACAACGCCGGCATCCTGCGCGACAAGATGTTCGTGAACATGGACGTCGCCATGTGGGACGACGTCATGAAGGTGCACCTGCGTGGCACTTTCTGCCCGACCCGGCATGCGGTGGACCACTGGCGGGCCCGGCACAAGGAGGGCGCGCCGGTGTCCCACCCGCGCGTCATCAACACCTCCTCGCCCTCGGGGCTCTACGGCAACATCGGGCAGACCAACTACGGGGCCGCGAAGGCGGCTCTTGCCGGGTTCACAGTGATCCTGGCCGACGAGCTCGCCCGCCTCGGTGTCACGGTCAACGCGATCGCCCCGAGCGCGCTCACCCAGATGACGGAGGGGCTCGACGACTACGTTCGCAAGCTGGCCGAGATCAAGGAGCGCACCGGCTTCGACGCCGGCTCGCCCGCCAACATCTCCCCGATCGTGGTCTGGCTGGCCAGCCCGGAGGCCGCGGACGTCACCGGCCGGGTGTTCAACGTCAAGGGCGGCCTGATCGGCGTCGCCGAGACCTGGGTCGCCGGGCCTGCCGTCGAGAAGCAGGAGCGGTGGGATCCCGCCGAGCTCGGCAGCGTCGTACCCGATCTGGTCGCCAGGTCGCGGCCGAACTCCGACGGCTCGGGCAGCCCGCGGAGCGCGACATGACTCCCACCGAGGTGACTCCCACCGACGGGATCAGCGTCGAGTACGACGGCCACGTCGCGACGGTCTGGCTCGACCGGCCCGAACGGGGGAACGGCTTCGTCGCCGCGATGCAGGTCGAGCTGCACCGTCGGCTCGAAGCGCTGGACTCGGACCCCGACGTACGCGCCATCGTCGTCACCGGACGTGGCCGGTTCTTCTCGACGGGGGCCGACCTGGAACCCGGCGGCGCGAACTTCGCCTTCGACGAGGAGCAGACCGCCCGGGCGCGCAAGATGATGGCCGACCGGCCACGCCCGTGGAAGATGCGGACCCCGATCATCGCGGCAATGAACGGCTCGGCCGTCGGGCTCGGGCTCACCTTCCCGCTGCAGTGGGACATCCGGATCGTGAACGAGTCCGCGAAGTACGGCTTCGTGTTCACCAGGCGGGGACTCATCCCCGAGCAGAACTCCCTGTGGCTGCTGCCCAGGCTGGTCGGCCTGTCCGTCGCGCTCGAGCTGCTGCTGACCGGACGGCTGTTCAGCGGCGCCGAGGCGAAGGAGCTCGGCATCGCCACACGAGCGGTGCCGGGTGACGACGTGCTCCCCACCGCGCTGGCGCTGGCGCACGAGATCTCCACTCAGACCGCTCCGTCCGCGGTCGCCCTGACCAAGCGGCTGGCCTACGAGCTCCTGGCCGAGACCGACCGGGAGGCGGCGTTCCACCGTGAGTGGGAGCTGTTCCGGTGGATGGGTCGCCAGCCGGACTCCGCGGAGGGCGTGGCGTCGTTCGTCGAGAAGCGCGCCCCGGAGTTCCCGTCCGGCAAGCACGTCGAAGCGCCACCGACCGGACCGCTCTGGGCGGCCCTCGATGGTTGAGACCGCTGCCGCGACACCGACGGTGCTGTACGACGTCGACCAGCACGGAGTCGTCGTGCTCACCCTGAGCCGCCCGGGCTCTCGCAACATGTGGACGGTCACGATGGAGGACGAGTTCTATGCCGCCCTCGACCGGGCCACGCTCGACGAGCGGGTCCGGGTGATCGTGGTGACCGGTGCCGGTCGCGACTTCTGCCCCGGCCTGGATCCCGGTGTCCTCGACAGCATCCGCGGCGGCAGCCGCTACACCACCAACCGGCGTCCGCAGACCTATGCCACCACCGTGCCGAAGCCGGTGATCGGCGCGATCAACGGCGCCTGTGCCGGGATCGGGCTCGCGCAGGCGCTCTGCTTCGACTATCGCTTCGCGGTCGAGGGCGCCAAGTTCACGACCGCGTTCTCCCGGCGCGGCCTCCCCGCCGAGGACGCGTCGGCCTGGATGCTGGCCCGCCTGGTCGGGCCCGCGCATGCCTTCGACCTACTCGTCTCCGGTCGGGTCTTCACGGCCGAGGAGGCGCACCGGCTGGGGGTGGTCCAGCAGCTCAGCAGGCCGGGCGACGTACTCGAGGACGCCGTCGCCTACGCCCGTGCGCTGGCGGCCACGGTCTCGCCGGTCGCGATGGCGATGATCAAGAGCCAGGTGTGGCGCGACTGCGAGTCCACGATGGAGCAGGCCCGGGTGCGCGCGCAGCACCTGCTGACCCAGGCGAAGGCGCAGCCCGACTTCCAGGAGGGCGTGCGGTCCCTGGTGGAGAAGCGCGCCCCGAGCTTCGGGCCTTACCAGCACGTGAATCTCTAGGAAGGCGCATGGACTACGACATCGCACCCCAGGAGACGGCGTTCCGTGACGAGGTCCGTCAGTGGCTGACCGACCACCTCGTCGGCGAGTTCGCCGCCCACCGCGGCGTCGGGAGCCCGACTGACGACACGGCCTGGGACGTGCGGATCGCCTGGGAGAAGGAGCTCGCCTCCGGCGGCTGGTTGGGCCTGACCTGGCCCCGGGAGTACGGCGGCCGCGGCGCGAGCCTCGCGCAGGAGGTGGTCTTCGAGACCGAGTACGCCCGGGCCGCCGCACCCGCCAGGGTCAACTCGCAGGCCCTGGAGCTGCTCGGACCGATGCTGCTCGCGTTCGGGACCGAGGAGCAGAAGCGACGCTTCCTGCCCCGCATCCTCAGCGTGGAGGACATCTGGGGACAGGGGTTCAGCGAGCCAGGGGCCGGCTCCGACATTGGCGCCGTCTCGTGCCGGGCACGGCTCGACGGGGACCAGTGGGTCATCGACGGGCAGAAGGTGTGGACCACGTTTGGGCACCACGCCGACTGGCTGTACGTCGTGTGCCGCACGCACCCGGACGCGTCCCTGCGGCACAGGGGCCTGACGATGCTGCTCGTGCCGGTTGACCAGCCCAGCGTGGAGATCCGGCCGATCGCGAACCTTGCCGGCTCGGTGGAGTTCAGCGAGTGCTTCTTCACCGGCGCCCGGACCGACGCGGACCTGATGGTCGGGGGAGTGGACGACGGCTGGCGGGTGGTCATGGGCACTCTCGGCATGGAGCGGGGAGCCGCGCTGATCCCGATGCAGCTCGCGATGGAGCACGAGGTCCTCCAGGTGGCCGCGAGCGCCCGCGACACCGGGGCGTCCCAGGATCCGCGCATCCGGCAGCGGCTGGCCGACGCTTACATCGACACGCAGCTGATGAGAGCCACCACCCTGCGGGTCGTCTCGAGCCTGGTGGCCGGCCGCAACGACGCCGACGCGGCGGCCGCCACGAGCAAGCTGTTCGCCTCGGTGGCGCACCAACGGCTGGGTGAGCTGGCCATGGATGTGGAGGGCCCTGCGGCGCACGTCCTCACGGCGCCGGCGCCGGACGGGCTGAGCTTCGCCCAGCGGACCTTCCTGCTGTCGCGGGCGGAGACGATCTACGGCGGCACCTCGGAGATCCAGCGCAACATCATCTCCGAGCGAGTGCTCGGGCTTCCGCGATAGAGGAGTCACATGACCAGTCAGTCAGCGCTCGTCACCGGTGCCTCGAGGGGCATCGGGCTGGGCATCGCGACCCGGCTCGCGCAGCGTGGCTGTGCGCTGACGATTGCCGCCCGCGATCCTGACTGGCTCGGCTCGGTTTCCGACCAGTTGCTCGATGCCGGCGCATCTGACGTCCAGGCCCTGGCCGGGGATATTGCCGACGAGGGCTACCTCACCGACCTCGTGGAGGCCCACGCCGCGCGGTTCGACAAGATCGATGCCCTGGTCCTCAACGCCGGAGTCGGTTCGGCTGGTGCGTTGGCCGACTTCCACCCGCGACGGTTCGACAAGCAGGTCACGCTGAACCTGCGAGCGCCGTACGTGCTGCTCCAGCAGGCGCTGCCGCACCTGCGCAAGGCGGCCGCGGCCAGTCCAGCGCGTGGGGCGAAGGTGGTCGCGCTCAGCTCGATCACCGGGGTCTACGCCGAGCCCGAGCTGGCTGTGTACGGCGCGACCAAGGCGGCGCTGATGTCCCTGGTCCGGTCGGTCAACCGCGAGGAGGCCGGCAACGGGGTCTGTGCGACGGCGATCTGTCCGGCGTACGTCGACACTGACATGGCCGCCTACGTCCACGAGCGGATCCCTGCCGAGGACATGATCACGGTCGGGGATGTCGTCGAGATGGTGGACGCCTGCCTGCGTCTCTCGGCGCGCGCCGCCGTACCCGAGATCGTGATGGCACGATCGAGGAGTGACGGTCACGGTGCCTGACACGCTAGCCTCGCTGGCGTGACCGAAGCGCGCCCCGGAGGCTCGAGGGAGAACCCTCTCACCGAGGGTGAGATCGTCCAGGCGGCGCTGCGGTTGATCAAGCAGGTCGGCGTCGAGGGCCTCTCGATGCGCCGGCTCTCGACCGAGCTCGGCCGTTCGCACATGGCGATGTACTACTGGGTCCCCGACAAGGCCGCGCTGCTCGACCTGGTCGCTTCGGCGGCGCTGCGCGACATCGAGGTTCCCGAAGACGGCGACCGGGGCTGGGAGATCCGGCTGCGCGAGCTGATCGGCAGCATCGACCAGCAGCTGCGGGCCAACCCGGGCATCGGCAAGATCCTGTTGGACCGGATGCTGAGCACCGACCGCCGGATCCTGAACGCGGCCATGGAAATCCTGCTGGACGCCGGCTTCGACGACGCCGACGTGCTGATGGCCTACGCCACCGTGCACACCTACCTCTTCGGTCGCTACCAGCTCGTCACGGCCCCGCCACCGGCGTCGGGGCAGGAGGCCGCGGACACCGTGGCCAGGCTGGTCACCCGGCTACCGGCCCTGACCGGACGCGACTTCTTCGCCTTCGGGGTCGACACCCTGATCGCGGGGCTGCGCGAGCGACTCGGTCGCACGGAGCACAGCGCCTGAGGCGACCGAGGTCAGAGGCTCTTGTCGGCGGGGATGGGAGAGACGTCGAAGAGCTCCTCGAAGGTGCCGCGCAGCACCCGCTGCTTGATCTTGGGGGAGAACTTCTCGAAGAGCCCGTGCAGAGTCTCCTGGGTGTGGCCGTAGGTGCCTTCCAGGTGTGGGTAGTCGTCACCCCACATCACGTTGGTGTAGCCGGTGGCCTCGATCACCTCGACCGCGCTCGGGTCGTGCTGGAAGGACGCGTAGACCTGGCTGCGGATGATCTCGCTGGGCAGGCGAGACAGCTTGGGCCGCACGAACATGCCGTGCTGGCGATAGCCCTCGTCCATGCGATCTCCGATCGCGGGCACCCAGGCGGCGCCGCCCTCGGCGACCAGCAGCTTCAGCCCCGGATGCCGGTCCAGGGCCCCGCCGGCAACCATGTGGGACACCACGCGCATGCCCGGGTAGGTGGTCTCCATGTAGTTCACCACCGCGCCGCCGGGGCCACGGTAGACCACGTTCTCGCCGCCGGTGCCGATGTGGAAGGCCAGCACCATCTGGTGCGCCTCGGCCGCTGCCCAGAGGGGCTCCCACGTGTCGAGGCCCCACTCCTCACCGGGGCGCGTCCCGCACGGGAGGAAGATCGCCTGGAACCCGAGCTCGGCACTGCGCTCGAGCTCCTTTGCCGCGTCGCCGACGTCGGCCAGGGAGACGATCGCCGGCGTGAAGATCCGGTCCTGGCGGGACATGACCTCCTCGTGCGCCCAGTCGTTCCACGCGCGGGCGACCTCGCGGCCCAGCTCGGGTTCGGTGATGTTCACCGACCAGAACCCCATCGACGGGAAGGCGAGCTGCGACCACACCCCCTCCTGGTCGAGATCCTTCAGGCGTACGTCGAGGTCGAAGGCGCCCGGGGGTCGCATCGCGTCCATGAAGTCGTTGAGCTGACGGTCGATCTGCTGGCCGTCGATGTAGAGGATCTCGTACTTGTCGCCGCGCTCGGAGCGCGGCGCCCGGTCCGCCAGTCGCTTCGGCAGGCGTGAGGTCCAGAGGTCGGCCGGCTCCATGACGTGTGAGTCGCCCGAGTGCGCCCAGATCTTGCGCGTGGCCAGGTCTGTCTGAGTCATCTGCATCTCCCAAGGTGGTGTGGACACGCACTACTTTACACTGTAAAACTGGTTTCGACAGCCCCCCAGAAAGCACTGTGGAGAACGCGATGGCCCAGCCCGCACGATGGAACGACGAGGAACTCTCAGCCTTCGAAGCCGGCCTGACGCCGGAGAACCTGACCGCGATCATGCGCTCCACGTGGACCTGGGACGACCGGGCGCTCCGGCGCGACCTGGCCCGGCTGGTCACTGCCCTGCAGGCGGTCGGCGAGCTGGAGCCGAGCAGCGATCTACATCGGCTTGTACGTCGCCGTACGCTCCATGCCGCATCCGGGTTCCTCGCCGCGGTGCTCGGCCCTCGAGTGGTCGCGGACGCCGGCCACCGGACGAGCTTCTCGTTCTCCGAGACCCTGGTCCGCTCTCAGTGGCTCATCGGTGGCGACGACGAGGAACGCCTGCTCCGTGCGGTCGGCGCCGCCACCACGCACCCCGCGACCGACCCCGTGCCCTTCGAGCTCGACTCGTCGTCGAGGTTCGCCTGCTCACTCGCCGCGCACGCGCTGTCCGCCTCGGGTGACCAGGGGGCAGGGGCGGAGTACCTGTCCAAGATCGAGGCCGGGGCACTCTCGGCGACCCTGGCTGCCGCAGAGGGGTCCGGGTCGTGGGACCCAGCCCTCGTTCGCACCAGGGCGACCCTCGAGGGTCCCCAGTGGGTCCTCGACGGGGAGAAGTTCTTCGTGCCCCTCGCGGAGACCGTCGACGTCCTTTTCGTGGTCGCCCGCAGTACGGCGGGTCCCTCGCTCTTCGCCGTCGAAGCGGCGGCCCAGGGGTGGACCGTGACCGACATGCAGTCCATCGACCCGACCCGACCGTTGGCGCGGCTGAAGCTGCATCGGGTGCCCGCCGTACTGATCGGGACCGAGGGAGCCGGCGGCAGGCTGATGGGCCGCGCCCTCGAGTTGGCGGCGGTCACGCTGGCCGAGGAGCAGGTGCAGGGTGCCGACCGCTGCCTCGAGCTGGGTGCCGCCGCGGTGCAGGCGGCCGACTGGCCGCTCGGCGACGCCGCGCGCCGGCGCAGCGAGCTCCGGGTGCAGGTCGAGGTCGCCCGGGCG
>WNGB01012314.1_pt1 | contig 19942 bp, 21 predicted proteins | sample 5400681 | NCBI WGS metagenome assembly WNGB01 (sample SAMN13153367, study PRJNA577476) | soil metagenome | isolation source: 115 cm soil or saprolite under grassland replicate 2 | place: USA:California | collected 2016-06-15
TGGCCGGGCTCGACTCGATGAACTACTGGATCGAGTCGGCGCGCGACCCACTGCTCGAGGCGATGCGCGCCGTGGACGTGATCGCCTTCAACGACGCCGAGGTGCGGATGCTGACCGAGGAGCCGAACCTCTCCCGCGCCGCACGCTCGATCCTGGAGCTCGGCCCGCGCGTCGTCCTGGTCAAGCAGGGCCCGTACGGCGCGTGCATGTACACGAAGGACGACTTCTTCTCGATTCCCGCTTATCCGCTCGAGACCGTGATCGACCCGACGGGTGCGGGCGACGCGTTCGCCGGCGGATTCTTCGGCTACCTCGACTCGGTCGGCGAGGAAGCTCTTCGGGCCGCGGCGGTGTACGGGTCGGTTGTGGCCTCGTTCGCCGTGGAGGACTTCGGCACGGAGCGGCTGCAGCGGCTCACGCAGGAGGAGATCGGCGCTCGCTTCGAGGAGTTCAGGAAGATGATGCTGTTCGAAGAACCTCTACAACCCGGCTGACCTGCTCCTCGCCGAGCGTCGGCCCGATCGGCAGCGCGAAGTTGGTGCGCGAGGCCTCCTCGGTCGCGGGAAGCTCGACGCCCTTCGCGAACCCGCTCATCGGTTCCTGCCGGTGGACCGGCGTCCGGTAGTAGGCACGGCTCTCGACACCTGCCTCGTTCAGAGTCTCGACGAGCGCGTCGGCCCGCTCGCTGCGAACGACGTAGAGGTGCCAGGCGGGGTCGGCATCGGAGACCGGGTGCGGCTCATCGACGAGCCCGCCGACGCCGGCCTCCCCATACAGCTGAGCTCCGCGCCGGCGCCCGTCGCACCACTCGTCCAGGTGCGGAAGCAGCACGCGCAGCAGTCCGGCTTGGATCTCGTCCAGCCGTGTGTTGAAGCCGAGCGCGCCGAAGGTGACCTTGTCGCGGGAGCCGTGGGAGCGCAAGGAGCGCACCTCGTCTGCGATCCCGTCGTCGTCGGTTGCGACCGCCCCCGCGTCTCCGAAGGCGCCCAGGTTCTTCGAGGGATAGAAGCTGAAGGTTGCCGCGCGGCCGAGTGAGCCCGCCTTGCGGCCCATCAGCGTGGAGCCGAGTGCCTGCGCCGCGTCCTCGAGAACCGGGACGCCGAGCGCCTCGATCTCCAAGGACGGAGCCGGGTTGCCGAACAGATCGACGGCGAGAACGGCCTTCGTCCGCGGCGTCAGTGCGCGCTCGACCGTCTCGGCCGTGATGCAGAAGGTGTCGAGGTCGATGTCGCAGAAGACGGGGGATGCGCCCGTGGGCGGAATGGCCTCCGCGCTCGCGTAGAAGGTGAAGGAGGGGACGACGACCTCGTCTCCGGGACCGACCCCCATCGCCCGCAGCGCGATCGAGATCGCGTCCGTGCCGTTTCCGACCCCCACGACATGACGGACGCCGAGGTATTCGGCCAGCTCCTGCTCGAACGCCTGTACCTGCGGCCCGAGCACATAGCGGCCGCTGTCGAGCACCTCGCGCATCCGCTCCTCGAGCTCGCCTCGAAGCGGCGCGAGCACGCTCTGCGGGTCGAACAAGGGGATCTTCGTCGCCGGAACGGCCATCACTTCTCGGGCGGGCGCATGTCGTCGATCGCGCTTCGCCCCTGCTCGTGAACCTCGCGGCGACGCTCGTCCACGCCGGCCTCAGGCTCCACGCGGTCGACCGGAGTCTCGGCCGCTTCGAACTCCTCCCGCTCCTCGACCATCGAGCGTGACTCGTCGAGGCGGCGGCGGAGCTCTTCGGCGCGCGGGTCCGTCTCATCCTGGGACGGGCGCGGCTTGCGCCTGACGATCCGATAGGCGGCCGCGGCCGCGACGCCCATCGCACCGGCCAGCCAGGGCAAGCGGTTCCTCACGTCCCTGGCCCGCGCCTGCTCCCGCCCGGCGGAGCCGGGCTCCGCCGGCGCCTGACGCCGCTCGCTGCAGAATGCTGCGCAGGCGGGGCTTGTCCGTACCGGGTGTACTGTCCTGCGCCCCGCCCGCTTGCCTTCCTTGCGAGCGACGTCCCAGGAACGTGAGGGTTGCGCATGAGGCCGATGCTACACTCCTCCGCTCAAGCTTCCTGCTCTGCCTCGCGCCGTTCCCCGAGCGGCGACAGGCCGGCGGAGCCGCCCAGACCGAGGGAAGGATGGTGATCGGGGACGTGATCGAATACGAGATCCTGCTGCTGCTCGATCCCGAGCTGCCCGACGAGCGGGAAGAGCAGATCGTCCAGCGCATCCGCGAGGAGATCGAGCGCGGCGGCGGCACCTGGGAGCGCCACGATGCCTGGGGCCAGCGCAAGCTCGCCTACGAGATCGACCACAAGGCGGACGGCGCATACCACTTGCTCCAGTTCCAGAGCGGGCCGGAGACACTCGCCGAGATCTCCCGTGTGCTGAAGATCACCGACGGCGTCATTCGCCACCTGGCAGTCCGGAGGCCGAAGCCTCCGAAGCCGAAGCCGCCGCGGCGCGAGCCCGAGGGAGAGGCGCGCGCGGAGCCAGAGCCAGAGCCCGAGCTCGAGACCGTCCGCGAGGGCGGGTAGCCTACGAACACACGTTCGACGAGAGGAGAAACACCATGGCCAACATCAATCGCGTCGTCCTGGTCGGGAACCTGACCAAGGACCCCGAGCTCCGGCACACGCCGAGCGGCAATCCCGTTTGCAAGCTGCGCATTGCGGTCAACACGCGCCAGAAGGACGCCGCCACCGGCGAGTGGGGCGACAAGCCGAACTACTTCGACGTCACCGTCTGGGGCAATCAGGGCGAGAGCTGCGCGCAGTACCTGTCGAAGGGACGCCCCGTGGGCGTCGACGGGCGCCTCGACTGGCGCGAGTGGGAGGCCCAGGACGGCACCAAGCGCCAGGCGGTCGAGATCATCGCCGACAGCGTCCAGTTCCTGGGCAGCCGCGCCGATTCCGAAGCGGCCGGCGAGCCGCAGTTCGTTCAGGCCGCAGCGGCGAAGGAGACCGCCGACATGGGCGCCTCCGGAACCGACGACGACATCCCGTTCTAGGGCGCGCTGATGGCGAGAAAGAGAGAAGAGCGGCAGCAGCAGGAGCCCCGCCGCGGCCGCAGGCCCGGACAGGGCTCCTTCCAGACGAGGCGGCGCAACTGCCGCTTCTGCCGCGACGGGGTGGCCGAGGTCGACTACAAGGACTTCGGCCAGCTCCAGCACTTCGTGTCGGAGCGGGGCAAGATCCGCTCGCGCCGCACGACCGGGACCTGCCGCCGGCACCAGAGCCAGGTTGCGGTGGCCGTCAAGCGCGCGCGGGAGATGGCGCTCCTGAAATACGTGGGCGACTAGGCAGAGCGAATGGATGTCATCCTCCTGAAGGACGTCGAGAAGGTCGGCCTCAAGGGCGATGTCGTGAACGTCGCTCCCGGCTACGCGCGGAACTTCCTGCTGCCGCGGCGGCTCGCCGAGACGGCGACGCCGGGGCGCCTCGAGGAGCTGCGGAAGCACGAGGAGCTGCGCACGCGCCACGAAGCCCAGACCGTGGAGCAGGCCCGCGAGATAGCCGATGCCCTCGAGCAATCCGAGCTCCGCTTCGACGTCAAGGCCGGCCCCGCCGGCGCCCTGTTCGGCTCGGTGACCGCGACGGCGATCGTGGACGAGCTCTGGCGGGAGCGCCGGATCCGCGTCGACCGCCGGAAGATCGAGCTTCCCGAGCCGATCAAGCGCGTCGGGCGCTACGAGATCCCCATCGAGGTCTTCACCGACGTGACTGCCGAGGTCCGTGTGCTCGTCGTTCCGGAGGGAGGCGAGCTTCCGCCCGAGGAAGAGCTCGTTGCCGAAGCGGAAGAGGCCGAGCCGGCCCTCGAGCCCGAGCCCGAATCCGCCGAGTAACCCTGTCCACAGCCCTCTCCACAGCACTGTGGAGCCCCTGTGAAAGTTTCCGCTCTAAGCGGTGAATTCTCTGTAACAACTTGCCTCCGTTCTGGGGAAGACGTCCGCCCGCCTGGGGATAATTGGGCGAACATGTGTTCCTTCCCCCTGCAAATCAGGACAGCTTGTCGTGGGGCCGCAAAGCCGCTTGGGTACCGCTGATGGCGCAACTCGCGCAGGTCCCCGACAGCGCACCCGTCCCGCCGCAGAACCTCGAGGCCGAGGAATCCGTTCTCGGCGCGATGATGCTGTCGCCCGGCGCCATCGGCGCCGTGAGCGAGGTGGTCAGCCCGTCCGACTTCTACCGCGAGAGCCACGCGAAGGTCTACCGGGCGGCGCTCGACCTCTACGGCCAGAGCGAGCCCGTCGACGCGATCACCCTCGTCGACGCGCTCGAGCAGCGGGGCGAGCTCGAGGACGTCGGCGGACGCGTCCGGATCCACGAGCTGGCGACGCTCGTTCCCGCGACGGCCAACGCCGGGCACTACGCGCGCATCGTCCACGAGATGGCGACGCTGAGAGGGCTGATCCGGGCCGGGAGCCAGATCGCTCAGCTCGGCTGGGACCGGCCGGGCGAGACCTCCGACCTGGTCGACCGGGCCGAGCAGGTGATCTTCGAGCTGTCGCAGGCCCGCGTCTCGAGCGAGTTCAGCCACATCGAAGCACTGCTCAAGGAGAGCTTCGAGCGGATCACCAAGCTGTACGAAGCCGGCGAGGAGGTCACGGGTGTTCCCTCCGGCTTCCGTGACCTCGACCGGCTCACCGCCGGTTTCCAGCCCGGCAACCTGGTGATCGTCGCAGCGCGGCCCGGCATGGGGAAGTCGGCCTTCGGCCTCTGCGTCGCCAGCAATCTCGCCGTCCGCGCCGAGGTTCCCGTGGCGATGTTCACCCTGGAGATGTCGAAGACGGAGGTCACCCAGCGGCTGATGTGCAGCGAGGCGAAGGTCGAGTCGCAACGGCTCCGGACGGGGAAGCTCGCGGTCGACGACTGGCCGCGGCTGACCGCGGCATGCGACAAGCTCGCAAAGGCGCCGATCTACATCGACGACACGGGCTCGATCACGATGATGGAGATCCGCTCCAAGGCCCGGCGGCTGAAGTCGAAGGAGCCGACCCTCGGCCTGATCGTCGTCGACTATCTGCAGCTGATGACCTCGGGCGCGAGTGTGGAGAACCGCGTCCAGGAGGTCTCTCAGATCTCGCGCGCGTTGAAGATCCTCGCGCGCGACCTGGATGTGCCGGTGTTGGCGATGTCGCAGCTCTCCCGCGCGGTCGAGCAGCGGCACGACAAGCGTCCGATCCTGTCCGATTTGAGGGACTCGGGAAGCATCGAGCAGGACGCGGACCTGGTCATGTTCATCTACCGCGACGAGTACTACAACGACGAGTCCGACCAGCAGGGTCTGGCCGAGATCCACCTCGCCAAGCACCGGAACGGGCCGACCGACTCGATCAAGCTCTCCTTCCTGCGCCGGTACACGAAGTTCGCAGATCTCGCCGCCGTCTGACCTTCTCAGGCAAACTGCGGCACGTGCCAGCGACCGTGATCGTCGGCGCTCAGTGGGGCGACGAGGGGAAGGGCAAGATCGTCGACCTGCTCGCGCAGCACTCGGACCTCGTGTGCCGCTACAACGGCGGGCCGAATGCCGGCCACACGATCGTGGTCGACGGCGAGACCTTCAAGCTCAAGCACATCCCCTCCGGGATCCTGCAGGGCAAGGAGTGCGTGATCGGCGCGGGGTGCGTCGTCGACCCGGGAGTCATGGTCGAGGAGCTCGACGCGCTCGACGAGCAAGGGGTCCGCACCGAGTTGGTTCGCCTCTCCGGCAACGCGCACCTGATCATGCCCTGGCACCCGATCATCGACGGCGCCAGCGAGCGTCGCCTCGGAAAGCTCCAGATCGGGACGCTCCGGCGCGGGATCGGACCCGCCTACGCGGACAAGGCCTACCGCCTCGGCATCCGCGTCCAGGATCTCCTCGACCCGAAGATCCTGCGCCAGAAGATCGAGGTCGCGCTTGCGGACAAGAACGTCTGGCTCGAGCGTGTCTATGACGAGCCGCCGCTCGAGCTCGAAGAGGTCGCCGCCCGCTACGAGGGCTACGCCGAGCGGCTGCGGCCGATGATCGCGGACACCTCGCTCCTCGTGGACCGAGCTCTCGACGAGGGCAAGCGGGTGATCTTCGAAGGCGCGCAGGCGACGCTGCTCGACCTCGACCACGGCACGTATCCGTTCGTCTCGTCGTCGCCGGCGGTGGCCGGCGGCGCAGCGGTGGGAACCGGCATCGGGCCGACCCGGATCGACTGCGTGATCGGCGTCGCCAAGGCCTACGTGACGCGCGTCGGAGAGGGGCCGTTCCCGAGCGAGATCGAGGGGCCCGATCAGGAGCGGCTGCGCGAGCTCGGCGGTGAGTACGGGACCGTCACCGGCCGCGAACGGCGCTGCGGCTGGCTCGACATCGTCGGCCTGCGCTACGCCGTCCGCCTGAACGGGATGACGTCGCTTGCGTTGACGAAGCTCGACGTGCTCTCGTCGTTCGCCGAGCTCCCGGTCTGCGTTCGCTACGTGCTTCCCGACGGGCGCGAGACGGAGGAGTTTCCGGCGCACCAGAGCGACTTCCACCACTGCCGGCCCGTGTACGAGGCGCTGCCCGGCTGGGAGCAGCCGCTGGACGAGGTCGAAGACGTCGCCGGGCTCCCTGAGAACGCCCGCCGCTATGTCGCGTTCGTCGAGCGCGAGCTGGGCGTGGAGGTCTCGCTGATCGGCACGGGCGCCGAGCGCGAGCGCGTGCTCTCTCCGCGCGGCCTCGAAACCGTGGCAAGCGGCTAGAGCGGCCAATAGACTCGTCCCGTGAAGGTCCTTCTCGTCGGATCGGGTGGCCGTGAGCACGCCCTCGCGTGGAAGCTGAGCCACAGCTCGGAGCTCACGCAGCTCCACGCGGCGCCCGGCAATCCCGGGATTGCGTCCATCGGTGACTGCCATCCAGTCCGGGCGGAGGATGCTGAGGGGCTGCTCGGGCTGGCACGCGAGCTCGACATCGACCTCGTTGTCGTCGGGCCCGAGGCGCCGCTCGTCGCCGGGGTTGCCGACCACCTCCGGTATGCGGGCATCGCCGTCTTCGGCCCCAGCCGCGAGGCCGCCCGCATCGAAGGATCGAAGACCTTCGCCAAGGAGGTGATGCGCGCCGCGGGCATTCCGACCGCGGAGACCTTCCCGGTCGCGCGGCCCCCATGTGTGGTCAAGGCAGATGGGCTTACCGCTGGGAAGGGAGTCTTCGTCTGCGAGACCCAAGACGAGCTCGACGCGGCTCTGCGCGCCGCCGCGTCTTTCGGCGACCAGATCGTGATCGAGGAGCTCCTGCAGGGCCCAGAGCTGTCGGTCTTCGCCATCTCGGACGGCAGCGCTGTCGTGGCGCTTCCGGAGGCGCGGGACTACAGCCGGGTCGGAGACGGCGATACGGGGCCCAACACGGGCGGCATGGGCTGTTATTCGCCGGTGCCCGACGCACCTGATGCTCACGAGCTCGTGGAGCTTGTGGTCAAGCCCGTGATCGCCGAGCTCGCCGGGCGCGGCAGCGCATTCGCAGGTTGCCTCTACGCCGGGATGATCCTGACCGAGGACGGCCCGCGGGTGCTCGAGTTCAACTGCCGCTTCGGCGATCCCGAGACCCAGGTGATCCTTCCGCGCCTGGAAGGAGATCTTCTGGCGGCGCTCACGGCCGCCGCGCACGGTGATCTGACCGGCGTGTCCCTCGCAACGGCGGAGAGCGCAGCGGTGACGATCGCGATGGCCGCCGGCGGCTATCCGAAAGAGCGCGATTCGGGCACGCCGATCGACGGCGTGGAAGCGGCGGAGGCGGCGGGCGCGCTCGTCTTCCATGCCGGCACTGCGCTCCGCGGCGACCGGCTCGTCACCAACGGCGGGCGGATCCTGAACGTCACCGGCGTCGGGGCTTCGATCGAGGAAGCGCGCGATCATGCCTACGCGGGAGTCGAGCGCATCTCGTTCGCGGGCTCCCGCTATCGAAAGGACATCGCGCTGAACGCGGGGGCGAGGGAGCATGTCGCCGGCTGACCGCCCGCTCGTCGGCATCCTGGTCGGCTCCGAGTCCGATATCGAGCGCATGCAGGGAGCAGTCGACGTGCTGACCGAGCGCGGGATCGCCCACGAGCTCGAGGTGCGCTCGGCCCACCGCACACCCGATGCTGTCGCCGAGTATTGTCGGAGCGCGAAGGAGCGCGGTCTCAAGGTGATCATCGCCGGGGCCGGGCTCGCCGCGGCGCTTCCAGGTGTCGCCGCCGCCCATACCGACCTGCCTGTGATCGGCGTTCCGCTTCGGTCGGAGAAGAGCGTCCTCGACGGGCTCGACGCTCTGCTCGCGATCGCGCAGATGCCCCCGGGAGTGCCCGTCGGCTGCATGGGGGTGGACAACTCGAAGAACGCCGGGCTGCTCGCCGCCCGCATTCTTGACGCCTAGAGCGCCGGGCTCACCACTACAATCGAGGGAGTGATCGAGCGTTATTCCCGCCCGGCTATGGCCAGGATCTGGTCGGACGATATGGCCAGGATCTGGTCGGACGAGGCCAAGCTCGAGCGCTGGTTCAACGTCGAGCTCGCTGCGCTCGAGGCCTGGGCAGAGATGGGCGTGATCCCGGCTGCGGACGTCAAGGCGATCCGCGACCAGGCCCGAGTCCCCACTCCTGAGCGAGTGGCCGAGATTGAGCTCGTCACGGATCACGACACGGCTGCATTTGTCGATGCCGTCGCCGAGCAGCTAGGCGACGAGGGGCGATGGATCCACTACGGCCTCACCTCTTCCGACGTCATCGACACCGGTCTCGCCCTGCAGCTCCAAGACGGGGGCCGCCTGATTCTCGAGGAAATCGACCGCGCGCTCGCGGCCGTCGTGGCTCGTGCACTGGAGCACAAGGACACCCTTTGCATCGGCCGCTCCCACGGCATCCACGCTGAGCCGATCACATTCGGCTGGAAGCTCGCCGGCTGGGCCTTCGAGCTCGACCGAGCGCGACGCCGAATCGTCGCCGCCCTCGAGACCAACCGCGTCGGCCAGCTCTCGGGCACCGTCGGAACGTACGGGCAGCTCGACCCCGAGGTGGAGCGAATCGCCTGCGAGCGACTCGGCCTCGAGCCCGATCCCCTCTCCACTCAGGTGATCTCGCGCGACCGTCACGCAGAGCTTCTCTGCGCGCTCGCGCTGGCGGCAACCTCGCTCGATCGGTTCGCGACCGAGATCCGTCACCTGGCGCGGACCGAGGTGCGCGAGGTCGAGGAGCCGTTCGCACAGGGAATGAAAGGGTCGTCCGCGATGCCGCACAAACGCAATCCGAAGGTGGCCGAGCGGATCTGCGGATTGGCTCGAATCGTCCGCGCGGCCGCGCTGGTCGGCTTCGAGAACATGCCCCTCTGGCACGAGCGTGACATCTCCCACTCCTCCGCCGAGCGCGTGGTCGTTCCGGACGCGTTCCTCGCGCTCGACTACATGCTCGACCGCTTCACCTGGATCGTCGAAGGACTGGTCGTCTATCCGGAGCGCATGCGCCGCAACCTGGACGCGAGCCACGGGCTCGTCTTCAGCCACCGGCTGCTGCTGGCGCTCGTCGAGTCCGGTCTCGCGCGTGACGAGGCGTACCGGCTCGTCCAGGCGCAGGCGATGCGGGCGTGGGGGGAAGAGCGGAGCTTCGAGGAGCTCGTTCGCGCCGACGATGTGATTGCCGTCCGCGTGGATCTCGATTCGGTCTTCGATCTCGATTCCACCGTCCGTCACGTGGATGCCGTGTTCGAGCGGCTCCAAACCCTCTCACCCAAGGAGCCGATCCATGCCTGAAACCGCGTCTCACGTCGCAAGTGGGAAGGTACGCGAGCTCTTTTCGCTCGACGAGGAGCGGCTGCTGCTCGTTGCGAGCGACCGCATCTCCGTCTTCGACGTCGTCCTGCCCACCGAGATCCCGGACAAGGGCCGCGTGCTCACCGGCCTCTCCGGTTTCTGGTTCGCGCGCACGCGCGAGATCGTCCCGAACCACCTCCTGGCTCTTCGCTCGGACGGGCGCTCGACCGAATGCAGGCAGCTCGAGATGCTGCCGCTCGAGTGCGTCGTCCGCGGGTATCTGGCCGGGTCGGGCTGGTCGAGCTACTCCAAGACCGGGCAGGTCTGCGGGCAGGCGTTGCCGGAAGGCCTGCGCGAGTCGGAGCAGCTTCCGGAGCCGATCTTCACGCCGACGACGAAGGCGACGACCGGGCACGACGAGCCTCTCGATCGCGAGCAGGCCGCGGAGCTGATCGGCGACGAGCGGCTGGCCGAGGTGGAGCGCGCGTCGATTGAGCTCTACCGCTTCGCAGCGGAGCATGCTGGCGAGCGCGGGATCATCCTCGCCGATACGAAGTTCGAGTTCGGCGTCGGTGAAGACGGAGCCGTCGTCCTCGGAGACGAGCTGTTCACTCCCGATTCCTCGCGCTTCTGGCCGGCCGGCGGATACGAGCCGGGGCGGCCGCAACCCTCGTTCGACAAGCAGTTCGTCCGCGACTACGCCGAGTCGCTGGGCTGGGACAAGACTCCGCCCGGCCCGTCGCTCCCCGACAAGGTCGTCCAGGGGACGCGGCGGCGCTACCTGGAGGCCTTCGAGCGGCTGACCGGGGTTCCGTTCGACCGCTACGCTGCCGACCCCGACGTGGTGCTCGGATGAGAGCGACGGTGCTCGTTCGGCCCAAGGAGGGCATCCTCGACCCGCAGGGCGAGGCCGTCGAGGGCTCGCTGCGAAAGCTCGGCTTTCCCGTAGCTGAGACGCGGGTGGGGAAGGTGATCGACCTCGACCTGGAGACGTCTAACCGCGACGAGGCCCGCAAGCAGGTCGAGCAGATGTGCGAGCGGCTGCTCGCGAACCCGCTGATCGAGAGCTATGAGATCGACCTTCATGACACTTAGAAACCGGTCGCCGCGGATCGCGGTCGTCACCTTTCCCGGCTCGCAGGACGACCGGGACGCCGTTTGGGCGCTCGGCTCGGTCGGCGCCGACGCGGTGCCGGTCTGGCACGCAGAACATGAGCTCCCCGAGGTCGACGCCGTCGTCCTGCCGGGGGGCTTCTCCTACGGCGACTATCTTCGCTCCGGGGCCATCGCTCGCTTCTCACCGGCGATGGAGGCAGTCGCGAAGCTCGCGGCCGACGGCGGGCTTGTCCTTGGAATCTGCAACGGCTTCCAGATCCTGTGCGAGGCGGGCCTGCTGCCGGGCGCGCTACGGCCGAACGTCTCGCTCGAGTTCGTCTGCCGCGACGTGCCTCTGCGGGTCGAGCGGACGGACACGCCGTTTACGTCGCGTTGCACTCCGGGACAGCGGCTGACGATCCCGGTGAAGCACGGTGACGGCTGCTGGTACGCCGACGAGGAGCTGCTTGCCGAGCTGGAGGAATCGCGGCAGATCGTCTTGCGCTACGACGGCGACAATCCGAACGGATCGGTCGCGGGCGTGGCCGGCGTGGTCAACGCCGATGGGAACGTCATGGGCCTCATGCCCCATCCTGAGCATGCGGTCGACCCGCTGCTCGGCTCGCCAGACGGCGCCCTGATTCTGGCGTCGCTCGTCGACGCCGCCCGAGAACGCAGACTCGTGCCGGCTTAGATCCGCAGGGTCTCGGCGAGGCCGGGGTGCTCGGCCAGCGCGGCTCGGAGCCGCTCGAGGTCGCGCGCCCGCAGTGTCACCGGCCCGCGCCTGGCGGCCCCGCCGGTCGAGTATGCGAACCGGACCATCGTCTCGCCCCCGTCGCCCTCGAGCAGCTGGACGAGAGAGGCGAAGCGCTTGGTCCCGGCTCGCTGGGCGACCGCAAGCTCCTCGACGACCCGGGCGCGTCCCCACGGCGTCGCTGTCTTCTTGTTCTCCATGCCGGCCACCGTAGTCGGCGACGACGCGCGGGTGTGATACGAGATCGTCAAATGATTCTCGCCCACCTCGACCTCGATGCCTTCTTCGCCGCCGTCGAGGAGCTGGAGGACCCGTCGCTCCGCACCAAGGCGCTCGTTGTCGGAGGCGATCCCCACGGGCGTGGGGTCGTCGCGACGGCGAACTACGTGGCGCGCCGGTTCGGGATCCACTCCGCCATGAGTTGCGCCGAGGCGCGCCGCCGCTGCCCGCAGGCCGTGTTCGTTCGGCCGCGGAAGGGGCTCTACCGGGAGTACTCGGGCGCGGTCTGGACCGCGGTGAAAGAGGTCGTTCCCACGGTCGAGCGGACCGGCCTCGACGAGGGCTACCTCGACCTCGGCGAGCTGACCTCCGATTTCCTGCGCGCTCGCGAGCTGGCCGAGGCGGTGCAGGCCTCGGTGCGAGGCGCCACCAGCCTGACCGCCTCCCTGGGCGTTGCGACGTGCAAGGTCGTCGCGAAGGTGGCGAGCGACCGGCGCAAGCCGGGCGGCCTCACGATGGTGCAGCCGGGCCGCGAGGCCGCCTTCCTCGCGTCCTTCGACATCCGGCGCCTGCCCGGAATCGGCCCCCGTTCCGAGGAGCGCCTGCACGCGGCCGGGATCGAGACCGTCGGCGCGCTGGCCGCCCTCACCGATGAAGACCTGCGCCGGTTGCTTCCCGGCAAGGTGGGGGCCCTCCTGCGTGACCGCGCCCGCGGGATCGACCCGCGGGGGCTCGAGACCTCGGTCGAGACGGTCTCGATCAGCCACGAGGAGACCTTCGAGCAGGACATCGCCGATCGCGAGCGTCTCCACGGAGAAGTGCGGCGCATGGCCACGAGCCTCGCCGAGCATCTCAGCTCTTCGGGGCAGAGCGCGCGCACCGTGACGACGAAGCTGCGCTATCCGGACTTCTCCATCCGCAGCCGCTCGACCACCCTTCCCGCGGCGATCGACGACGGCGAGCGGATCGGCGAGCTCGCGTGCGCGCTGCTCGATCGAGCCCTGGCAGACCGGCCGGGCGCCCTACGGCTCGTCGGAGTCGCCGTCTCGGGCCTGCAGCCCTTCCGCCAGCTCGAGCTCGTCTGAATGCCTTGTGCACCAGTGCACATTCCCTGCGCTTGTTCACTGGAGCACAAGGCTGGGCGTTAGTCAGCTCTCCCGGTCCTCGAGCAGCAGTCCGAACAGCACGCCGTCCACCCACTCGCCGTGGCGCCAGTAGGCCTTGCGCCGCACTCCCTCGCGCACGAACCCGGACCGCTCGGCGTGTCGGATCGCCCGCTCGTTGAACCCGTAGCACTCGAGTTGGAGGCGGTGAAAGCCGAGATCTTCGAGCAGATGGCGCTGCAGCAGGCGGGCTGCGCCGTCGGCGAGGTGCCGGCCGCGGAAGTCGGGATGGATCGCAAGGCCGCCCAGGCTCGCGATCCGGCTGCGGCGATTGGCGATGTCGAACGCCATCGCGCCCGCGCGGCGCCACTCGCCGCCGTCCTCGACCTCGACCACGAAGCGCCCGCACTCGGCCGGCGTCTCGAGCGAGCGCTCGATCTCCTCCAACACGCCCTCAGGCTCGCGTGCGCGCACGGCGGCCATGTACGGCTCGACGTCCTCGTGGGTGACGAGCCCGACGAGGAAGTCCACGTCGGCAGGCTCGGCCCGACGTAGGCGGATGCCGTCCGCCTCGACGGTCACGGCTGGGCGGGCGCGGTCGCTCTTCGCGTGAAGCGCACGACACCCGATCCGAGGGCGACCCCGGTCAGGATCAGCACCATCCCCGCCGCCTCGCCGATGGTGAAGGGCTCCGAGAGCAGCGTTGCGCCGTAGAAGACGGCGAAGGGCGGCAGCAGGTAGACGACGAGGCTGGCGCGCGAAGCACCGTACGACGAGACGATGCGGTAGTAGAGCAGCGTCCCGATCGCCGTCCCTGCGACGCCGAGCGCGAAGACCGAGCCCAGCGGCTTCCAGCCCGGCAGGTCCGAGGGAAGCTGTGCCAGCCCGAACGGCAGCAGCACGAGCGCCCCGGCGATCGACTGACCGGTCGAGAGCACGGGGAAGGTCGTCCGGTCGAGGTAGTGCTGTGCGACAAGGGAGCCGGTGGCGTAGGAGAAGGCTGCCAGCACGACCGCGAGCGTCCCGATCGCGGCCCACCAGCCTCCCTTCGGCTCGGCGCCGGTGAGGACTCCGACGCCGGCCAGGCCGAGAAGAACTCCGAACAGACGCAGGCCGCTGGTTCGCTCACTGGGGCGGAAGCGAAGGGCGAGCAGGACGACGAAGATCGGCATGGACGAGTTGGCGATCGCGGCGATCCCGGAGTCGACATGCGTCTGCCCCCAGGCGATCAGCGTGAACGGAAGCGCCGCGGCGATGACTCCGAGCACGAACGCTCCGCGCCATTCCCGGCGCAGCCCAGCGAGCGCTTCGCGTGCGCCCATCTGCGCCATCAGCAGGGGCAGGAGGATGACCGCCGAGAGCAGCAGTCGCGTCGCCATCAGCGTGGTCGGCTCCAGATCGCGAAGGGCAACCTCGATGAACAGGAATGAAGCGCCCCAGATCGCTCCGAGCACGAGAAGCAGCAGGACGTAACCGCGCGCCATGCAACCGCGAGGCTACCGCTGGGACATCACCTGCCGCGGCTAGACTGAGGTACCTGACGCCTGTCGCGGAACAGCCGCTCCACCGCGCCCTCGGGCTCACCGACGGGGAGTTGGATCGAATCCGCGAGCTGCTCGATCGGGGCCCGAATCATTTCGAGCTCGCGGTTTTCTCCCTGCTCTGGTCCGAGCACTGTGCGTACAAGCACTCGGCGCCCTTGCTCGGCCGTCTGCCCTCGGCCGGTCCGCGTGTGCTGCAAGGCCCGGGCGAGAACGCGGGCGTGGTCGATCTCGGCGAGGGCGAGGCGGTCGCCTTCAAGGTCGAGAGCCACAACCATCCCTCTGCCGTCGAGCCGTTCCAGGGCGCGGCGACGGGGGTCGGCGGCATCCTCCGCGACATCGTCGCGATGGGAGCTCGGCCGATCGCACTGCTCGATGGCCTCCGGTTCGGCAAGCCCGACTGGAAGTTCGAGCGCGCCGTCGAGGGGATCGGCCGGTACGGGAACTGCGTCGGCGTCCCGACCGTCGGAGGAGACACGGTTTTCGATCCCGCCTACGAGGACAACTGCCTCGTCAACGCGATGTGCGTGGGCGTCCTCCCGACCGACCGTGTAACGCGCGCCCAGGCGCAGACCCCAGGCCACCGCGTTGTCCTCTTCGGGGCGACGACCGGCCGGGATGGGATCGGCGGAGCGAGCGTGCTCGCAAGCCAGGAGCTGGGCGAGGAGTCGCATGAGAAGCGGCCCTCCGTCCAGATCGGCGATCCCTTCACCGGTAAGAAACTGATCGAGACGAGCGCCGAGCTCGTCGAGCGCGGCCTGGTCGAGTCGCTCCAGGACCTCGGCGCCGCGGGGCTCGCGTCCTCTCTCTCCGAGATGGCCCGCGGAGGCGCCGGCATCGACGTCCATCTCGACCGGGTTCCCCTGCGCGAAGAGGGCATGGAGCCCTGGGAGATCATGATCTCGGAGAGCCAGGAGCGGATGGTTGCGGTCGTGCGGCCCGCGATGCTCGAGAAGGCGCTCGAGGTCTGCCGTCGCTGGGAGCTGGCCTGCGCCGAGATCGGTGCGGTCAACGACACCGGTGAGCTGCGCTGCTATTTCGGGGACGAGCAGACGGCGGCGATTCCCGCGCACTTCCTGACCGACGAGGCGCCTCGCTACCGCGTCGAGCGCCGGCCGCGGCCCACCGCGGAGCCGGCGCCGCCGCCGGACGCGCCGTCCAACGCCAAGGCACTGCTCGAGCTGCTCGGCTCACCGAACGTCCGCAGCCGCGCGTGGATCTACCGGCGCTACGACCACCTCGTCGGATCACGGACCGTGCGCCGCCCAGGCCTCGACGCCGCCGTGTTGCGGCTGCGGCCGTCGCTTCGCGGCCTCGCGGTCTCGCTCGATGGCTCCGGCCGGGTTTGCCGCCTCGATCCACACACGGGCGGGGCCGCCGCAGTCCTCGAAGCCGCCCGGAACGTCGCGTGCGCGGGCGGTGAGCCGCTCGCCGTCACCGACTGTCTCAACTTTGGCAATCCGGAGCGGCCCGAGGTCGCCTGGGAGCTGGCCGAGGCGATCGAGGGCATCGCCGTCGCCTGCGAGGCGCTTGGAATCCCGGTCGTCTCCGGCAACGTCTCGCTCTACAACGAGACCGAGGGACGGTCCATCCACCCGACTCCCGTCGTGGGCTGCGTCGGGCTTGTCCCCGACGTGCGTTTGATTCCAGGCGGCTGGCAGGAGGGCGATGTCGTCCTGCTCGCCGGCACGCCGGAGCTCGCGCTCGACGGTTCCGAGTACCAGGCGCTCTACGGCGAGCCCGGCGGGCGGCCGGCGCCGCTCGACCTCAAGGTCGAGGCGGAGCTGATCGCGTTCCTGTGGGGGTCGGCACCGCTGCTCTCGCTCGCACACGACGTCTCCGAGGGCGGGCTGGCCGTCTGTTGCGCGGAGGCGGCGATCGCAAGCGGGGTCGGCGCCGAGCTCGAGCTCCCCTCCGACGCGGTTGCGCTCTTCGGCGAGGGAGGCGGGCAGGCCGTGATCGCCTGCGCGCCCGAGGAGGCCGGCTCGCTGAGCGGCGTGCCCCTCCGGCAGATCGGGGTCGTCGGGGGCGACAAGCTCGGAGGGATCCCCCTGGCGAACCTGCGCGAAGCCTGGGAGAGTGAGGCGTAATGTGCGGCGTCTTTGGCATCCGCTCCCCCGAGCGCGACGTTTCCCGGCTGACCTACTTCGGTCTTTTCGCGCTTCAGCACCGCGGCCAGGAGTCGGCGGGGATCGCCGTCGCCGAGAACGGACGCCTCACGGCCGTCCGCGAGCTCGGGCTCGTCACGCAGGTCTTCGACGAGCGGACATTGCGGGGGCTGAACGGCGATGTCGCGATCGGGCACACCCGCTACTCGACGACCGGATCGACCGACTGGGCGAACGCGCAGCCGATCGTCCATCACGGGCGAGTCCGCACCGTCTCGCTTGGACACAACGGCAACCTCACGAACGCAGCGGACCTGCGTGAGGAGCTGGTCGAGCAGGGTGTGAAGCTCGGTTCGAGCTCTGACACCGAGGTGATCGCAGCGCTGATCGCCAATGACGAGGCGCCTCTCGAGAAGGCCGTCGCGAACACGATGGGGAAGCTCCAGGGAGCCTTCACGATCACGGCGATCTCGGAAGGGAAGCTGCTCGGCTTCCGCGACCCGCACGGTTTCCGGCCCCTTTCTCTAGGCCGGCTCGGAAACGATGCCGTCCTCGCTTCGGAGACCTGCGCGCTCGATCTCGTCGGCGCGGCCGTGGAGCGTGAGGTCGCGCCCGGGGAGCTGGTGATCGTGGACGAGAACGGCGTGCATGCGACCCAGGCCGTCCCGCAGGCCGGCCCGGGCAAGTTCTGCATCTTCGAGTTCTTCTACCTCGCCCGGCCCGACTCCACGATCGACGGCGTCGAGATGCACGGCGCGCGCGTGCGGATGGGCGAGCGGCTCGCGCAGGAGGCGCCCGTCGAGGCCGACCTGATCTTGCCGATCCCGGACTCGGGCACTCCGGCCGCGATCGGCTTCGCACGCGCGAGCGGCATCCCCTACAGCGAGGGCCTGATCAAGAACCGCTACGTCGGCCGGACGTTCATCCAGCCCGAGCAGGGAATGCGCGAGCAGGGGATCAGGGTCAAGTACAACCCGCTCGACGAGGTGGCCGGCAAACGCGTCGTCGCGATCGACGACTCGATCGTGCGCGGGAACACCACGCGCCAGATCGTCACGATGCTCTTCGAGGCCGGTGCGACCGAGGTGCACATCCGTGTCGCGTCGCCGCCGATCGTGTCCCCCTGCTTCTACGGGATCGACTTCGGCGACCAGGAGCAGCTGATCGCGGCCGGCAAGACGGTCGAAGAGTTGCGGGAGCACATCGGCGCCACCTCGCTCGCCTACCTCTCCCTCGAGGGTCTCCAGGAATCGACTCAGCGGCCCGCGGACAAGTTCTGCCGTGCCTGCCTCACGGGCGAATATCCGACGGCGATTCCCGAAGAGGGCCGACTGGACAAGATGCGTTTCGAAAAGGTGAAGGCGTGAGGTCCGGCGAGCCGGAGCCCGCCGGATACCTCAGCCTCTAGCTACTGCTCCAGGACTTTGCCAGCCTTGGCGATGCCGCGGCTGATCATGTACCCGAACGTCAGTGCCGTGGTGGCGGTGAACCAAGTCGCCGTGTTGACGCTGCTGGCGATGATCCAGACGAGGACGAAGATCACCTCAACTGCCAGGAACACCAGGAACTCCGCGTTGCCCGGGACAGGCATCCGGCCCGTCGGCATGTTGTAGCCGTAGGCCGGGCGACCGGGCTGCTGCTCCGGAGGCGTCGTAGACATGTTTCTCCTTTCGGTTAGGCGCCTATGACCGACTAAAGAGATTCAGCGCGGACGCGAAAGCTCCTGCTCCAGCGGCTCTCCTCGGCCATACCGGACTGCGCGCCGCACCGCGCGGGGGTCGAGCCCGCGCTCGAGCAGCTGCTGGCGCAACTCTCCCTCGCTCGCAAGACGCAGGAACAGCCATGCGAGCGCGACGATGGTGACCAATGAGCCTTCGATCATCATGATCCCGCCGGCGAGGCCCTGGTCGCCGAGCGGCGAGATCCCCCAGCGGTGAACCGGCGTGTCGTACGTGGAGTAGAAGACCGTTCCGGACCAGATGAAGATGTTGCCGAGAACGGTCTCGAGGAGACGCACCACGGCGACGTAACCGAGCTTCGCACCGGTGCCGAACCACTCCGGCGCGGGGAGCGTCTCGAGAACCGCCGCCCACATCAGCGCGCCGCCCGAGAAGAACATGAAGTGCTCGAGCGCGTGGACGGCGTCGTGATGAAGCGCGGCCTCGTACAGGAACGGCAGGTGCCAGACATAGAGGTTGATCGCCCAGATGGGCAGGGCGACGAGCGGATGGGCGAGCACGCGCAGGCGGCTCACGCCTGGGAGGGCGAGCACCGGCCGGAGGATCGGCCCGGTCAGGCCGGCGACGAGCGCAAGCGGCGCGAGGTCGCCGAGCAGGATGTGCTGGATCATGTGGACGAAGAGGAACTGCTCCTCGCCGAGGGTGTCGATCGGCGAGGCGAGCGCGAGCACAGCCAGCGCGATGCCCGTGCCGAAGCTCCAGACGCGCCAAGCCGGCACGGGCACTCCGGCCGCTCTCAGCGTCCGCACCCGACGCGCGTACAGGAGGGCGACGAGCGCCGTGGGGGCAAGCTGGAGCGGCTGGAACGACCAGCTCGTCAACGGAGAAGGCCCCGGGTACACCGGAGCTGAAGTCTAGGATCCGTGGGGTGGGACAGGACGGTGCGACCTATGAGGAGGCGGGCGTCTCGATCGAGAAGGGCGCCGCGGTCGTCGAACGCCTACGTGCCGCCGCCAAGTCGACCGGGGCGACGGATTTCGGCGCCTTCGCAGCCCTCTATCCGCTCGACGAGGAGCGGCTGCTCGCCGCCACGACCGACTCGATCGGCACGAAGCCGATGGTCGCCCGGCCGCGGGGCGCGCTTCGCAACTGCGGCGCCGACATGGCCGCGCACTGCATCAACGATGTGATCACCTGCGGCGCCGACCCGCTGATCCTGCTCGACTACGTCGCGGCCAACCGGATCGATCTGGACGAAGTCGCAGAGCTCGTCGAGGGCGCGGCCGAGGTCTGCCGCGAGGCCGGAGTCGCGCTGGTCGGCGGCGAAACCGCCGAGCTCCCGGGCGTCTACGCAGAGGGGCAGCTCGACTTCGCGGCCACCTGCGTCGGGATCGTCGAGCGCGACCGCGTGATCGACGGCTCTCGCGTCGAACGGGGTGATGCCGTTGTCGGCTTCCCCTCGGTAGGCGTCCACGCCAACGGCTTCACCCTTGTGCGCCGCGTGCTCTCGCTGGAGGACTACGAGGGCGACGACCTGCTGGCTGCCACGCGCTGCTACCTCGATGACGTACGGAGGCTGCGCGACCGCGCGCATGCGTTCGCGCACGTGACGGGCGGCGGGATCCTCGGGAATCTCTCGCGGGTGATCCCGAATGGCTTGCGCGCCGAGATCGACTGGGGCTCGTGGGAGCGGCCACCCGTCTTCGAATGGCTCGCGCGCCACGTCGACGAGG
>WNGB01005014.1_pt1 | contig 19940 bp, 19 predicted proteins | sample 5400681 | NCBI WGS metagenome assembly WNGB01 (sample SAMN13153367, study PRJNA577476) | soil metagenome | isolation source: 115 cm soil or saprolite under grassland replicate 2 | place: USA:California | collected 2016-06-15
GGGGCACGAGCACGAGCAGCGGATTGTCCGGCAGCCTTCGCCGCGCGAGGGCATCGAGCAACAACATCTCCTCGCCGTCGCGCGTGCTCGCCGCCAGCCAGACCGGGCGCATCGCCCCGAAACGCAGGCGAAATCCCGCCCCCAGCTCGAGCGCCGACGATGGGATGGTGACATCGAATTTGAGGTTGCCGGTGACGATGGCCTCCGGAGCGCCCAACTCTGCGAGCCGCGCCGCGTCGGCAGCTGACTGCGCCGCAACTCCGGAAAGGCGCTGCAGCATCGGCCGGGTCAGCGATCGGAAGCGCGCGTAGCCGCGCGCCGAGCGCTCGGACAGTCGGGCGTTGACGAGGTACAAGGGAACCTTCGCGCTCCGGGCGCCGGCGACGAGATTCGGCCACAACTCGGTTTCGAGCAGAAACCCGGCGGTTGGCCGGAAATGGGCATAGAAGGCGCGGACCGCGAACGGTACGTCATAGGGCAGCCACGCTCGCATAACGCGGTCGCCGAAAAGGGTCTCCGCCGTTTCCTGGCCGGTCGCGGTCATGTGCGTGACCACGATCGCCGCTTCCGGGTAGCTCGCTTTCAGTCGTTGCACGAGCGGAACCGCCGCGCGCGTCTCGCCGACCGAAACCGCGTGAATCCAATACGCCGGGCCGGCGATGCTGCCACGATAGCGCCCGAACCGTTCTCCGATACGCTCGCGGTAGCGCGGCTCGCGCCGGCCGCGCCACCAGAGCCGTAGCGGCAACAGCGGCAGCGCGGCCGAGCCGAGTAGCGTGTAAAGCGCGCGCGAGGGTTCCATCAGCAAGGCGGCCGCGTACGCAGCAGCGCGCCGGCGGCCGCGATGACCTGCGCCGGAGCCGGTATTGTGCCCACGTCGCCAAGATCGCGGGCGAGCGCGCTGGCGCGCTCGACGCCGGCAAGCCGCGGATCGGTCGCTGTGAACAATGCGATGGTGGGCGTTCCCAATGCCGCCGCGAGGTGCGTCAGTCCGGTGTCGACGCCGACGACCAGCGTCGCGCGCGATAGAAGCGAAGCGAGCTCGGGCAGCGTGCGCCGCGGCGGCACGGTGGCCGCGGTCATGCCCGCGGCAATCCGTGCGCTGCGTGCCAACTCTGCCTCGTCGCCCCAGGGGAGCACGGCCTCGAGACCCGCGCCGGCAACATGCTCGAGCAGCGCTTGCCAATGCGCCTCCGGCCAAAGCTTGTCGTCGCGGCTGGTCGCGTGGAGGAAGACGGCGTAGGGCGCGTCCGGCGCCGAGGCTAGCGGCGGCGGAACGAGATCGAAGTTCGGTTCGCCCTCCGGCCTGTAGCCGAACGCGCAGCCCGCGAGACCGCGACAGCGGTCGATAAGATGTTGCCGCGGATCGATGCTATAGGTATGGCGATAGAAGAGCGTTGCCATCGGCTCGCGCACGCTCGCCCGATCCGGGCCGTGCACCGGGCCGCGCGCGAGCCACGCGATCACCGCGCCTTTGACCTGTTCCTGCAGATCGATGATCGCATCGTAGCGTTCGCGAACGAGTTCGTGCCGAAATGCGCCAAGCTCGCGCCATGTCGAGCGTGAAAGCACACGATGACGCCAGCGCCGCAATGCGACGGTTATGACGCGGCGCACGCCCCGGTTCAAGCGCACCAATGCGGTAAACGGTTCTTCGACAACCCAGTCGATCATGAGCCCCGGCCGGTGATGGTGCAGGTCGTGCACGATCGGCAGCGCATGCACGATATCGCCCAGCGAAGACGGGCGGATGATCAGAGCACTGCTCATCGCGGAACTGCCTTCTCTCGCTCTTCCGCGGTGCGGTGGCATGAGCGATGGCGGCGGATGGCTTGCGAGCGGGTTTGCACGTAGAATTAGCGGCCGCGGGCTTGTGAGCAAGAATAATCGCCGCGCGCTTCCAGGTTCGAGGCGATGTCCGATCCGCTTCCCCCGCTCGCCCTTTCACTCGTCGTGATCACGCGCGATGCCGGCGCACTACTCGCGGACTGCCTCGCTTCCGCCGCGTTTGCCGCCGAAGCGATCGTCGTCGATTCCGGCAGTCGCGATGATACCGTAGATATCGCCCGCCGCTCCGGCGCGCGCGCTGTCGCGCAGCCGTGGCTGGGCTTCGGGCCGCAGAAGAACTTTGCGGTCGCACAGGCCGCGCACGATTGGGTACTGTGCCTGGACGCCGATGAGCGCGTGTCGCCCGAGCTCGCGGGAAGCATCCGCAGCGCCATGCAGGCCCCGCAGTACAGGGCTTATACAATGGCGCGTCGCAATCGCTTCCTCGGCCGCTGGCTTGCGCACGGCGAGGGGTATCCGGATTGGAACCTGCGGCTGTTTGATCGCCGTCACGCGCGCTGGAGCGAGGACGATGTGCACGAGCATGTCGTCGGTGATGGAGAAGTAGGTCGGCTCGAGGGAGATCTATTGCACGCCTCAGCCGAGTCGCTCGACGCCTACCTCGCCAAGCAGAACCGCTACACGAGCTTACAGGCGGAAGCGATGCACGCCCGCGGCGAGCGTTTTTCCTTCGTGCGCCTCGTGTTCTCGCCGCTGGTCCGATTCCTGCGCTTTTACTTGCTGCGCGCCGGGTTTCTCGATGGCACCGCGGGGCTTGTGCACATCGCCATCGGGAGCTTCTCGAGCTTCTGCAAGTACGCGAAGCTCCGTGCGCTGGAGCAGGCGGAGCGCGCGCGGTGACGGCGCGCATGCGTGTGCTCGTCACGGGTGCGGCCGGGTTCATCGGCATGCATCTGGCACTGCGCCTCAAGCGTGACGGCGCCGACGTCGCCGCAGTCGACAGCTTCGATCCGTATTACGACATCGCGCTCAAGCGCGCCCGAGCCGATCGGCTCGAGGCGGCGGGCGTGCATTGCAATACGCTCGATCTCGCCGACGCCGCCGCGACGTTTGCGCTGTTGCGCGACGGAGGTTTCTCGCATGTTGCGCATCTCGCCGCGCAACCCGGCGTGCGCTACTCGCTCGTCAATCCGGGCGCATACCTGCGCAACAACGTCGATGCGTTCGGCGCCATGCTCGAAGGCTGCCGCCGTTCCAGTGTCGCGCACCTGGTCTACGCGTCGAGCTCGAGCGTCTATGGCGCCAATCACACGCTGCCGTTCTCCGAAGACCAGAACGTCGATCATCCCGTGAGTCTCTATGCCGCGACCAAGAAGGCCAATGAGCTGATGGCGCACTGCTACAGTCATCTGTATGGATTGCCGAGCACGGGCCTGCGCTTCTTCACGGTCTACGGGCCTTGGGGCAGGCCCGACATGGCGCCGATGCTTTTCACCCGCGCCATTCTTGCCGGCGAGCCGATCAAGGTATTCAACTACGGCGACATGCAGCGCGATTTCACTTACGTCGATGACATCGTCGAGGGCGTGGTGCGGGTGCTCTCCCGCCCGCCGCACTGGGGCTCGCCGACCGGCGCGCCGTACGCGATCTATAACATCGGCAACAATCAGGCCGTGAAGCTCGAAGCATTCATCGGCGAGCTCGAACGGATCCTGGGTCTGCGCGCTATCAAGGAGTATCTCCCACTGCAGCAGGGCGACGTGCCGGCGACGTTTGCGTCGATCGACCGCCTTGCAGCCGCGACGGGATTCGCGCCGACGATTCCATTGTCCGAGGGGCTCTCGCGCTTCGTCGCGTGGTATCGGGAGTATTACGGCAGCGCCGATCCGGCTTCCCGAGCATGATAGAATTCGCGCCCCTCCGACAGGATTTCGACCGATGATTCTGGTCACCGGAGGCGCCGGTTTCATCGGCGCCAACTTCGTTCTCGATTGGTGCGCAGCGGGCGCCGAGCCGGTCGTCAATCTCGACAAGCTCACCTACGCCGGCAATCTCGGCAACCTCGCCGCGCTCAAGGGCGATGCGCGGCATGTCTTCGTCCGCGGCGACATCGGCGATCGCGGGCAGGTCGAAGCCTTGCTCTCGCAGTATCAGCCGCGCGCGGTGATCAATTTCGCCGCCGAAAGCCATGTCGACCGCTCGATTCACGGGCCGGCGGAATTCATCGCGACCAACCTCGCCGGCAGCTTCACGTTGCTCGAGGCGGTCCGCGGCTACTGGAGCGCGCTGTCCGAGCCCGAGCGCTCGCGGTTCCGCTACCTGCACATCTCGACCGACGAGGTCTATGGCTCGCTCGGTCCCGAAGATCCGGCGTTTTCCGAAACGACGCCGTACGCGCCGAACAGTCCCTACGCGGCCTCGAAGGCCGGTTCCGATCATCTGGTTCGCGCGTACCGCCACACCTACGGCCTGCCCACGCTGACAACCAACTGCTCGAACAACTACGGGCCGCGGCAGTTCCCGGAAAAGCTGATCCCGCTCATGATCCATAACGCCGTTGCCGGCAAGCCTCTGCCGGTGTACGGCGACGGGCTGAACGTCCGCGACTGGCTCTACGTCGGCGATCACTGCGCGGCGCTCCGCACCGTACTCGAGCGCGGCCGCCCCGGCGAGACCTACAACATCGGGGGAAACGCAGAGATGACCAATCTGGACGTCGTGCGCATCCTGTGCCGGATCGTGAGCGAGCTCAGGCCCGGGCGCGACTATGCCGCGCTGATGACGTTCGTCAAGGATCGCGCGGGCCACGACCGCCGCTACGCGATCGACGCCACCAAGATCCGGCGCGACTTGGGCTGGGCGCCGGCGGAGACCTTCGAGTCCGGGCTTGCACGGACGGTGCGCTGGTATCTCGACAACGAGGCTTGGCTCGCGGCGGTCACGAGCAAGGAATACCAGACGTGGATCTCGCTTAACTACGCCGGTGCGACGATCGCCGCATGAGCGCGCGCAAAGGGATCATTCTCGCAGGCGGGTCGGGGACCCGGTTGTATCCGGTGACGCAAGTGATTTCGAAGCAGCTGCTGCCGGTGTACGACAAGCCGATGATCTACTATCCGCTCTCCACGCTTCTACTGGCGGGCATCCGCGACATCCTGCTCATCTCGACGCCCGAGGATACGCCACGCTTTGCGCAGCTGCTCGGCGACGGTGCGCAGTGGGGCATCCATCTATCGTACGCGGTGCAGCGCTCGCCGGATGGACTCGCCCAGGCATTCATCATCGGCCGGGAATTCATCGGCGATGGTGCCTCCGCGCTGGTGCTCGGCGACAACATCTTCTACGGCCACGAACTGCAGCCCTTGCTCAACCGCGCCGATTCGCGCACCGCGGGCGGCACCGTCTTCGCCTATCCGGTCGCTGACCCGGAGCGCTACGGGGTCGCCGAGTTCGACGCCGACGGGCGCGTGCTCAGTCTCGAGGAGAAACCGCAGCAGCCGAAGTCGCGCTACGCGGTGACGGGGCTGTATTTTTACGACAATCAGGTGCTCGATATCGCGGCTTCGCTCAAGCCCTCGGCGCGCGGCGAGCTCGAGATCACTGATGTGAACCGGAAGTACCTCGCGAATGGCGAGCTTGTGGTTGAAGTGATGGGACGCGGCATGGCCTGGCTCGACACCGGAACACATGAAACGCTGCTCGAGGCTTCCCAGTACATCGAGACGATCGAGCGCCGGCAGGGCCTCAAGATCGCCTGCCCGGAGGAGATCGCCTATCGCCAGGGATATATCGACGCCGCGGCGCTCGAGAAGCTCGGCCACGCGATGGCGAAGAACGCGTACGGCCGCTACCTTTTGAGCCTTCTGCGCGAGCCGCTGATCCGCTGAGTCGCGCGGTCGGTCTTCTACGCTGCGTCCCGATATCGCCGTGAAGATCACGCCCACCGCATTGCCCGATGTGCTCCTGATCGAGCCCAGGGTTTTCAGCGACGATCGCGGCTTTTTCTTCGAAAGCTGGAACAAGCGCGCGCTGGCGGCGGCTGGGCTCACCGCAGAGTTCGTGCAGGACAACCACTCGCGTTCGTCACGCCACGTCCTGCGCGGGCTGCACTACCAGATCGAGCACGCGCAAGGCAAGCTGGTGCGCGTGTGCGCCGGCGAGGTGTTCGACGTGGCCGTCGACATCCGCAAAAGCTCGCCGACTTTCGGCCGCTGGACGGGCATCACGCTTTCGGCGCAGAACAAGCAGATGCTGTGGATCCCGCCGGGATATGCGCACGGCTTCCTCGTGCTCTCCGACGCCGCCGAGTTTCTCTATAAGGCGACCGACTACTGGTACGCGGAACACGAGCGCACACTGCTGTGGAACGATCCAGCGCTGGGGATCGTGTGGCCGCTGGCCCGGACGCCCGCGCTGGCCGCGAAGGACGCTGCCGGGCGACCGCTCGCGCTGGCAGACGTCTATCCATGATCGCGTGATCAGGCCGACGATTCTCCTTACGGGAGTCTCCGGTCAGCTCGGGTACGAGCTCGCACGGCTGCTGCCCCGACACGGCGATGTCGCGGCGCTGGACCGCTCGCGGCTCGACCTGGCGGACGTCGACGCCATCCGGGCGACGACGCGGGCCTTAAGACCGCAGCTCATCGTCAATGCCGCGGCGTATACCGCCGTCGACCAAGCCGAACGCGAGCCCGCCCTCGCGGAAGCGATCAATGCGCGTGCGCCCGGCATTTTCGCCGAAGAAGCGAAACGGCTCGATGCCGTCCTTATCCACTACTCCACCGATTATGTATTCGACGGTCTCGCTTCGGTGCCTTACACCGAGGAGGCGCCGACATTTCCGCTCAATGTCTACGGGCGTAGCAAGCTGCATGGCGAGCAGGCCATTGTCGCAACCGGCGCCGCGGCCGTCGTCTTGCGCACCAGCTGGATATACGCTGCGCGAGGCCGAAACTTCTTCCTGACGATACGGCGACTCGCGAAGGAGCGCGACGAGTTGCGCGTCGTCGCCGATCAATGGGGTATTCCCAACTGGAGCCGGACGCTTGCCGAAGCGACGGCGAGGCTCGTCGGCCGCGGCCTGCCTGCGCTCGCCGACGATGCCGGGCTCTATCACTTGAGCGGCCACGGCAAGGCAAGCTGGTTCGAGTTCGCCCGGGCGATCGTCGGCGAAGTCAAGCAGCCGACGGTCACGCCGATCACGACTGCCGAATATCCGACAGCCGCCAAACGGCCGGCGTACGCAGTGCTCGGCACGGCCAAGTTCGAACGCAGCTTCGGCTTCGGCCTGCCGGATTGGCGCGAAATGCTGCGGTGTTGCAATGCCGAGGCGGATTGACGCGTCGTCGATCGGCGATACCGCTCGAAGCTGCGCGACGGGAACAAGTAGCGCTTCGGCGCTCGCAGGTAGCCGCTGACGCTTGTGACATGGGAGTCGCGATGAGAAGTCGATGGATGTTGTGCCTGCCCTTCGTGCTGCTGGGAGCCGAACAGTTGAACGACACTGCTTTGCAGGCGTTTAGAAGCGCAGCGAACAGCTTGCCGTTGCACCGACGTGGATTTCCTTCCCGGCACCCGAGGCGACGACGGCGTTGACCCCGAACGTCACGCCGCCGAGCGCATCGTTCATCCGGTAGCTTGCCAGCGTCGCCAACGGCTCGACGCCGCGCTCTCCGGTCTCCTGGTCGGTAGTTGTGATAAGGCAACGCGTGCAGGGCTTGACCAGCTTCATCGTGATGCCCGCCGCGGCGAGTTCGTCGATGTTGTCTTCGTCGTAGGCGTCGATCCCCGAGAGCACGACGTTCGGCCGGAAGCGGTTCTGCGGCAGCGGCAACGCGAGACGTTCGTTGAGATCGGCGAGCGAGGCGTCGGAGAGGACGAGGAGCGGGTAGGCATCGGCAAAGGCGGTGTGCGCACCGGTGTCGCTGCCATAGGCCGGATTGCAGGCACGGCGCAGTCGCGGGTCGAAGCGAACCAATCGCGCGTCTGCGCCGATCCACGCGGAAATCCATGCGGCGACGGCTTCACCCTGATCGATCGCCGGCAGGCTGTCGCGCCAGATGGTGACCGGCAAGCTTGCTCCCGATCGGTCGAACGGGATGGTGATATCCGCCATCCCCGGTGCCGTCAACTCGAGCGCCGTCGCCGACAAGGCCGGAGTGATCAAGGCCAGGCGGGGAACGTCACGCTGACTGATGAAGCGCCCAGCGGCGTCGACGATCATCCATTCGCGGTCATGGGCGAGCCCGCGCTCGGTGACGGCGGCGGCCGACAGTTGCAGACCGCGACAACTCTTCACGGGGTAGACGAAGAGCGCGGCGATGGTCGCAATCATCGGGCTTGACGCATCGTCTTGGGACAAAAGCCGACAGGCACCCTTCGTCCCGACACGCTCCTAGTGCAGGCCCGACGTGTATTCCGCGACTGCACGCATATCACGTTCGCTCATCCTCGCCGCGATCTGCGCCATCACTCTCCCGTTGAGGTCCTTGCCTTCCTTGTCCATGCCGCGCGTACCGGCCTTGAACGCCTGCAGCTGCGCAAAAGTGTAATCGGCGTGCTGGCCCGATAACCGCGGGTAGCGCGCGGGAAGGCCGGCGCCGTTGGGTGAGTGGCACGCGGCGCACGCGGGGAGCGCGCTCGCCGCGCTTCCGCCGCGATAGAGCTTCTGTCCGACCGATACCAGCGTCGGCTCTTTCGCTGCGAGACCTTTGGGTTTCTGGCGAGCGAAGAACACGCCGAGCGATTTCATGTCCTCGGGCGTCAGATTCGCCACCATTCCAGCCATCACCGCGTTGTTGCGGATTCCGCTCTTAAAGTGCATCAACTGGAGGGTGATATACTCGCTAACTTGCCCCGCGAGCGATGGGTTGACGGGGGTTGGACTGTTCCCGTCGGCGCCGTGGCAGGCGGAACATACGGTGTTGACGATCTGCTGCGCCTTCGCGAGATCGGCCTTGCCGCCGTTCTCCTGGGCTTGCGCCGGGATGTCGGGCACGACGGCGACCCACGCGGCAACCAGCACCAACCCATATCTCATTCGCGAGCTCCCCTCACGTTCGCTGACCTTCGCTCGATCGAGCCGGCCGCCGCGCGCAATTGCGGACGGGCGGATTCCGCGAGCCGCGTATTCTACCCAAAAGGACTGGTCCGGCGAAGCATGGTCATGCCCGTTGAAAGCGGTGGCGCTGCTTTGAAGCATCCGTTCCATCAGGCAAAGTTTTTGACGACTGCCGCGGAGTGGCGTCAACTCCCGGCCGGCGGCGCGCCGGAGGTCGCCTTCGCCGGGCGATCCAACGCCGGCAAGTCATCGGTGATCAATGCGCTCGCGCAGCGTTCGCGCCTGGCCTATATCAGCCGAACGCCGGGACGCACTCAGCACATCAACTTTTTTCTCGCGCCGTCCGGTGCGCTGCTGGCCGATTTACCCGGATATGGCTATGCCAAGGTGCCGGCGGCGGTGCAGCGTCGCTGGCAGGTATTCTTGACCCGCTATCTAACCGAACGAGAACCCTTGATAGGGCTCGTGCTGGTCATGGACGCCCGGCATCCGCTGACAGTGCTGGATCGGCAGCTGCTCGATTGGTTTCTGCCGACCAGTCGACCGGTACACGTTCTGCTGACCAAAGCCGACAAGCTCCCGCAAGGCGAGCGCCGCCGCATACTGCACGACGCTTGCCGCGCCTTTGCGACGGACTACGGCACCGCCAAGATCGGCGCACAGTTATTTTCAGCGACGGAAGGCCTTGGAGTCGCGGACGCGGAAACCGCAATCAATGTCTGGGTCGGCGACTGGGCGCCAGGCGCAAAAAAAGAAAGGCCCCGGCATCAAGGGGAGTGACACGGGGCCGAAAACGCCCTGCGATCGGTGAATACCCACAATCGTAGGGCACCCGCTCAGGGAGGAAAGCGGGAGACGTTGCAACCGTCTGCATATATTGACCGGTGTTAAGCGCGAGAGTTCCGCGACTGTATTTCCTCCGATTTGTCGAGTGGCGATCATGGGTAAGGGGGCTGCGCCATAGAGACCGCGCGGAACCTTCCTGCTCGCTTCGGCATATCCGCGCGCAATCCCCGTGCAGTGCAGGGGAGCTCCTCGGCCAGGGACTCGCGCGGCTTGCCCGCCAGCGAGTGCGCGCGCTACGATGCGGCCTGCCGCAACGGGCTGACGCGATCGAGCCGGCGTCCTAGTGCAGGTCAATTCTACCCATGCAATTTGCCGGAAAGTTTCCCGAACGACGGACGCGACGCATGCGCCGCGACGACTTCTCGCGGAGGCTGATGCGCGAGCACCGCCTCGCCGCTGAGGACTTGATCTATCCGGTCTTTGTTCAGGAAGGCGATCGGCGCGAGGACCCGGTGCCGTCCTTGCCGGGGGTCGCGCGCAAGAGCATCGATCGCCTGCTTCGTGATGCGGAGCGCTGTCTCGAGCTCGGCGTGCCTGCGATCGCCTTGTTCCCGGTCATCAGCGGTGAATTGAAGTCCCTTGACGCGGCGGAAGCGTGGAACCCGGAGGGGCTTGTGCCCAGGGCAGTCCGCGCGTTGAAAGACCGATTCCCGCCGCTGGGCATCATCACCGACGTCGCGCTCGATCCTTACACGAGTCACGGCCAGGACGGGCTTATCGATGCCAGCGGCTATGTGGCCAACGATGCCACCGTCGCCGCGTTGACGCGCCAGGCGCTATGTCACGCCGAGGCCGGTGCGGACGTCGTCGCCCCTTCGGACATGATGGACGGGCGAGTCGGCGCGTTACGCGCGGCGTTCGATAAGGCCGCTTTCGATCGGCCGCGCATTCTCGCGTATTCGGCCAAGTATGCTTCGAACTTCTACGGACCGTTCCGCGATGCGGTAGGCTCGGCGGGCAATCTCAAGGGCGGTGACAAGTACACCTACCAGATGGACCCGGGTAACTCGGACGAGGCGCTGTGGGAGGTGTACCTCGACTTGCAGGAAGGCGCCGACATGGTCATGGTCAAGCCGGGCCTTCCATACCTCGACATCGTACGGCGCGTGAAAGACACCTTCGGTGTTCCAACCGCGGTCTATCAGGTCAGCGGTGAATACGCGATGCTCAAGGCGGCAGGCCAGTGCGGCTGGCTCGACGAGCGCGCCTGCGTGCTGGAAACGCTGACGGCGTTCAAGCGCGCCGGTGCGGACGCTGTCCTGACCTATTTCGCACTAACCGCGGCCGAATGGCTGCGGGAGTAGCCTGGCTCTTAGAGGCCACCTTCGCCGGCGAGCAGCGCGCGAAGCTGCGTCGGGGTCAGGCGTTCCTCTGCGGTCGCACCGCGCTCGCGCCGCGGACGGTTTCGTCGCTGTTGCGGAGAAACGATCACGAGGCGGATCGTGGCCTGCGGCGATTCAACGCGCAACTGCGGTTGCCCATCGCCCCGCGGCGCAGAAACCGACGCATAGGCAATTCCGGCATTGATCAGTGAAAGTTCGACCGCCTTGGCGTCTTCCGCCTCGAGCTCCAGCCGCACCTCGCTGTGCTCGGTAGCCCAGCCGGCTGCCACGGCGCCGGTGAGCAGCGGTTTCCACTGCGACAACCTTTCCATCCAGTCCAAGGCGTCGACGCGCTGAGCCCGAAGCGAGGCGATCTGGGCCGTGCCTTGAAACAGGGTGTTGTAATCGCGCAACGCCTGTTCCACCTCTTCGTTGCCCGGTAGCGGCTCATGATCAGGCAAGCCGAGGTGGCGGCAGGCCTTGCGCTTGGCGGCTTGCCAGTCGTTCAATCCGTGCTCGGCGATCAGCCGCGCCGCAGCCTGGGCGATGCGCGCCCGATTGCGCAGCGCCCGTGGCGAGTCGGTGCGAGGCATGCAGGCCTAGAATAGCTGGTTCCGGATTTCGCCCGGAGCCCTGCTGCTGCCTGGCGCAGGAAGCACATCATCGCGCAGCTTGGGCGGAAACTCGGAGTAGAAATATTCGGCAATTCCCCCGCGGTCCTCCGGCTCGCGCAAGCCTGTGTCGGGGCTTATCCTAGCCACGATCACCCCCTCCGGCGGCTGCAAGGGCCGTTCCGGCACACCCTTGAGCACCTTGGCCATGAAGTTCATCCAGATCGGCAACGCGGCCACCGCACCGGTCTCGTTCGTTCCCAGCGTCTTCGGTTGATCGAACCCGATCCATGCAATCGCCACCATCGACGCGTTGAAGCCGCAAAACCAGGCGTCGACGTTGTCGTTGGTCGTCCCGGTCTTGCCGGCGAGATCCTGCCGCCCGAGCTGCATCGCCCGGGCTGCGGTGCCGGCGCGCACGACGTCGCGCATCATCGTGGTCATGATGAATGCGTTACGCGGATCGATCGCGCGCTCGGCCCCCTCGGTCGCGGCAACGGGCTGGGCATTGGACAAGACATTCCCGCGACTGTCGACGACGCGGTCGATCAGATAGGGCACGACACGGTACCCGCCGTTGGCGAAGATCGAATAGGCCCCCAGCATCTGCAAGGGTGTTGCGGCGCCTGCGCCCAGGGCCATCGGGAGATACGCCGGATGTAGTTTGGGGTCGAAGCCGAAACGGCTGATGTAATCCTGTGCGTACTTGGGCCCGATCGCCTGCATGACACGGACCGTGACCAGGTTCTTCGATCTCATAAGCGCCGTCCGCAGCCGCATCGGTCCTTCATATTTCCCGTCGTAGTTCTTGGGTTCCCAGGGCTCGCTCCCGGTCTGAGCCGCGTCGAAATACAGCGGCGCGTCATTCACGACGGTCGCCGGGCTGAAGCCCTTTTCGAGCGCGGCCGAATAAATGAAAGGCTTGAATGCCGATCCCGGCTGACGCTGGGCCTGAGTGACATGATTGAATTTGTTGCGGTCGAAATCGAATCCTCCGACGAGCGACAGAATCGCGCCATCCGTCGGCCGCGCGGAGACAAGCGCTGACTCGGCTTGCGGCATCTGGCCGATCTGCCAGCGTCCCTTGTCATCGCGGCTTACCCGGATGACCGCTCCCCTGCGGATGCGGTTTCCCGCCGGCGCCTTGTCGGATAATGCGCGAACTGCAAACTTGAGACCGTCGCCGTTGATCGCGATCGTTTCGCCGTCGCTGCGCACCGCCTGAACCTCGACCGGCGAGGCTGCGACGACGATCGCCGCATCGAGATTGTCGCTGTCCGAAACGTCCTGGAAAGCCGAATCGAGAGCTTGCTCGAGCTCCGCGGGATCGCCTGGGAGGCTGACATAGGCCTCCGGACCACGATAGCCGTGGCGCCGGTCGTAGTCGATGACACCTCGCCGCATTGCAGCATAGGCCGCATCCTGGTCGACTTTCCGCACTGTCGTATAGACGGTGAGGCCGCGGGTATAGCTGTTCTCGCCGTAGGTCTCGAACATCGTTTGCCGCACCATTTCGGCGACGAACTCAGCGTGTGCGGTCGAATCGCGGATGGTCTGCCGCACCACGAGGGGCGCCTCCTGTGCCTGCTTGAGCTCTCCATCGCTGATGAATCTCAGCTCATGCATGCGCCGCAAAACGTAAAGCTGGCGGGTCCGCGCCCGTTTCGGATTCGCGACGGGATTGTAGGCCGAAGGCGCCTTCGGCAATCCCGCCAGCATCGCAGCCTCCGCAACATCGATTTGGGCTAGCGGCTTGCCGAAATAGATCTGCGCCGCGGCGGCGAAGCCATAGGCTCGCTGACCCAGGAAAATCTGATTGACATAAAGCTCGAGGATCTGGTCCTTCGACAGGTTGGCCTCGATCTTGTAGGCGAGCAACACCTCGCGCAGCTTGCGGGTCAATGTCCTTTCCCGGGTGAGGAAGAAATTGCGGGCGACCTGCATGGTGATCGTCCCCGCGCCTTGCTGCGTTCCGCTCGCGACGTTGGTCAACGCCGCCCGAAGCACCGAAATGTAGTCGACGCCCCCATGCTGGTAGAAACGTTCGTCCTCGGCCGCCAGGATCGCCCGGCGCATGATTTCGGGAACTTCCTTGATCTTGACGACCGCTCGCCGCTCTTCGCCAAACTCTCCGAGCAGCTCACCCTCGGCGGATAGGATTCGAAGCGGGATCTTGGGCTGGTAGTCGGTCAGGGTCTCAAGTGTCGGTAAAGTGGGATAAAGAAGGGCAAAAACGAACGCAACCAGCAGAGTCCCAACCAGCGCCAAGCCAAACAGGACGGACGCCAAGTAGATAAGCCAGCGCTTTAGCATAAATGAATGAAACTTAAACGGCGGCGGGGCGCGAGCCGCGATTATATGCAGGGTTACAAGCGAGATAAACTTGAAAAAAAGAAATTGCCATGGTTTATACTTGCTGCTAGGATTTAATGTAGTTTATATGTATATCGCCTAACCTACCCATGCTGAAGGAAAAATTCGGTTCCGCTTTTTCGTTCTTGCAGGCGAGCTCGCCTCCCCTCATCGGGGTCGACATCAGCTCGTCCGCGCTCAAGCTGGTGGAGCTTTCCGAAACCGGCAAGGGCGCGTATCGCCTCGAACGCTACGCGGTCGAGCCGCTGCCCAAGGACGTGGTCACCGACGGCAACATTGCCAACCTCGATCAAGTCGCCGACGCGCTGCGGCGAGCGCATAAACGCCTCGGATCGCGTAACCGGCATGTCGCCCTCGCACTCCCGGCGGCGATGGTCATCACCAAGAAAATCATCGTTCCAACCGGGCAAACGGAGGAAGAACTCGAGCTCCAGGTCGAAACGGAGGCCAATCAATATATTCCTTTCGCCCTGGACGAGGTCAATCTGGATTTCCAGATTCTCGGCCCGGCGCCGAACAACGCGGATGAGGTCGAAGTGCTCATTGCGGCATCGCGCAAGGAGAAGGTCGAAGACCGCGTGGCGATCGCCGAGGCCGCGGGCCTCAAACCGCGGGTGATGGATGTCGAATCCTACGCCACCGAGGAAGCTTTCCAGATGATCGCTCCGTCGCTGCCGGCAAACGGCCGCGACCAGAATATCGCGCTGATCGACATCGGCGCGCATGTGATGCATTTCTACGTCCTGCGGAACAATCAGATCCTTTTCTCGCGCGACCAGGCGTTCGGAGGCAACCAGCTTACGCACGAGATTCAGCGGGCCTTCAATCTCTCCCCGGAGGAGGCGGAGTCCGCGAAGAAGAATGCCGGCTTGCCCGAGAACTATGACGCCGATGTGCTGCAACCGTTCATGGAAACGCTCGCCCTCGAGATTACCCGGGCGCTGCAGTTTTTCTTCACCTCGACCTCGTACAGCCAGGTCGACCAGGTCGTGCTTGCTGGCGGCTGCGCGCTGGTGCCCGGGCTGGACGAGCTGGTTGCCAAGCGCGCCGGCGTAAACGCGATTGTCGGCAATCCTTTCGCCAATATGTCGGTGTCGGACCGAATTCGGCCGCGGCAGCTTGCGGCCGATGCGCCGGTGCTGCTGATCGGCTGCGGTCTGGCCTTGCGGAGTTTCAACTGACATGGTCCGTATCAACCTGCTTCCCCACCGGGAACAGAAGCGCCAAGCGCGCCAGCGACAGTTCGTTTCGCTCGCGGTCGGGTTGGCAATCCTCGGGATTGCCGTCGTCGGTCTGGGCCACGTCGTGATCGCGGCACGCATCGACAATCAGAACAACCGCAATAACCTCCTCAAGACCGAGATCGCCAAGCTCGACGAGCAGATCAAGGAAATCGACCGACTCCGCGACCAGACGCAGGCGCTGCTGGCGAGGAAGCAGGTGGTCGAAACCTTGCAGGCGAACCGAACCGAAGCGGTGCATCTGCTTGACCAGCTGGTCCGCCAGCTGCCGGACGGCGTTTATCTTAGGACGGTCAGGCAGAACGGCGCCCGGGTGACGCTGGTCGGCTACGCCCAGTCCAACGCCCGCGTTTCGACGCTGATGCGCAACATCGAGAACTCGCCATGGCTGGCTGCACCCGAGCTCATCGAGATCCGCTCGGTGGCGGTGGACAGGCAGAAGGTCAACGAGTTCACGCTCGCCATGCAGGTCAAGCGAGTAGCCCCCGCAGGCGGCGCAAAGGCCGGCACTACGCCGCCCGCGAAAGCGCCGCCAGCGAAGGCGTCCGGCAAGAGCGCATCCGCGCTCGCCAGGGGTGCCCCGGCATGACGCTCGACGACATCCGCAGACTGAATATCCGCGAGGCCGGCAATTGGCCGCTGTTGCCCAAGATCGTCGTGCTCGCCCTGATTTTCGTGGTCATCGTGATCGCCGGCGCATTGCTCGACTGGCGCGATCAGTTCGACGCGCTCGATCGAGTGCAGGCGGAAGAGAACAAGCTCAGAGAATCGTACGCGTCGAAGAAGGCCAAGGCCGTCAACCTTGAGTTGTATGTGCAGCAGTTGCGCGAGATCGAACAATCCTTCGGCGCATTGCTCAAGCAGCTTCCCAACAAGTCTGAGATGGATGCGCTGCTGACCGACATCAATCAGGCTGGTCTCGGGCGCGGTTTGCAATTCGAACTGTTCAAGCCGGCGACGCAGGAAAGACTGGCGGACTTCTATGCCGAACTCCCGATCAGCGTCAAAGTCACCGGGAGCTATCACGACATGGGCGCCTTCGCGAGCGACGTCGCGCAGCTTCCCCGCATCGTGACGCTCAACGACATCGTTATCGCGAACGACAAGGGAACGTTGATCATGGACGCGGTTGCCAAGACGTTCCGCTACCTCGATGAAGACGAGGTCGCCAGGCAGCGCCGGTCTGCGAAAGACGCGAAGGCCAAGAAATGAGATCGCGCGTCGCGCTCTGCGCAGGCATCGCCCTGCTCGTCGCGGGCTGCGGGGGCGAAAGCCACCAGGATCTGCGTGCCTGGATGCAGGAACAAGGGAAAGGCGCCAAGGGCAAGCTCGATCCGCTGCCCCAGGTCAAGCCCTACGAACCATTTGCCTACAACGCTTTCGATCTGCCTGATCCGTTCAAGCCGAGGAAGATCGAGCCGGTCAAGGGAGGCAGCAACCTGGCGCCCGATCTCACGCGGCGCAAGGAGCCGCTGGAGGCGTATCCGCTGGAGTCGCTGCAGATGGTCGGCACGATGCAGCGGGGCCGGGCCACCTACGCGCTCGTCCGGACGACGGAAAAGGACATCTACCAGGTCAAGGTTGGCAATTACATCGGGCAGAACTTCGGCGTGATCGTCGGCATCACCGACAACGAGATTCGGCTCAAGGAGCTCGTTCAGGACGGCACTGGAGACTGGACCGAGCGATCGAGCACTCTACAGCTCGCGGACGCGACGGATCAAAGACAGGAGCGAAGACGATGAGCCCCTTGCCTTCCACCGAATCCCTACGTTTCCGCAGCCGCGCCTGCGCGGTTGTTGCCGCGTTCTGTGCGGGAATCATCGCCCTAAGTGCCGGGCCGGTGTTCGCCCAGACCGGGAACAGCATCGATTCGGTGAGCGTTTCGAAGGCGAGCTCGGGCCGGACCGTGATCAAGTTCACGCTCAAGGCCCCGCTGCCCAACCCACCCGCGGGCTTCGCGATCAGTAACCCGCCGCGCATCGCGCTCGACTTTCCGGATACCGCCAACGGCCTCGGCCGTACCGCGCAGGAGATCGGAGACCCGGCGCTCCGAAGCCTTAATGTCGTGCAGGCGGGCAACCGGACGCGCGTCGTATTCAATCTGAACAAGCCGCAGTCGTTCGACACGCAGATGGAGGGTAATACCATCCTCGTGACGCTGACCGATACGGCGGCCGGCGCCGCGGCGGCCGAAACGCAGATCGTATCTCGGTTTGCCGAAGCGCGGCCGGGAGAAGTCACTCACGCTTTGCGCGACATCGATTTCAGGCGCGGGCGCAATGGCGAAGGCCGTATCATCGTCGACCTGTCGGACAGCTCCACCGGCATCGACATCCGGCAGCAGGGTCGCACGCTCGTCGTCGATTTTCTCAGGACGGCGCTGCCGCGGAACCTCGAGCGGCGGCTCGACGTCGCCGATTTTGCGACCCCGGTCGCGACGATCGACACCTTCGCGCAAGGCGCCAACGCGCGGATGGTGATCGAGCCGCGCGGGCTGTGGGAACACTCTGCCTATCAGGCCGAGAACCGTTTCATCCTCGAGATCAAGCCGATCCAGGAGGATCCGAACAGGCTGACGCAGGGCACACGGCAGGGGTACAAGGGCGAGAAGCTGTCGCTCAACTTCCAGAACGTCGAAGTCCGGGCGGTGCTTCAGGTGATCGCCGATTTCACGGGGCTCAACATCATCACGAGCGACACGGTCACCGGCAGTCTGACGCTGCGCTTGAAGGACATCCCTTGGGACCAGGCGCTCGATATCATCATGCAGACCAAGGGCCTGGACATGCGCAAGAACGGCAACGTCGTTCTGATCGCGCCACGCGAGGAGTTGGCGGTCAAGGAAAGGCAGCAGCTCGAATCCAGGCAGCAGATCAGCGACCTGGAGCCGCTGCAGACCGAGATGTTCCAGCTCAATTATCAGAAAGCCGATGCCGTCCAGAAGCTCATCTCCGACAAGGAGCAGAAGTTCCTGTCGAAGCGCGGAAGCGCCGTCGTCGATCCGCGCACCAATATCCTGTTCGTGCAGGACACCGCGTCGCGCCTAGAGGAGGTGCGGCGCGTGATCCGCCAGATCGACGTCACCGTGCGGCAGGTCCTGATCGAAAGCCGCATCGTGATCGCGAGCGACAAGTTCAGCCGGCAGCTCGGCGTCCGCCTCGGCGTTCAGACCGGATTCACGCTGCAGCGCCGTTATGCCGGCGGCTTCGGCGGCACGCTGTCGACAACGCCGGTCGTGACCTGCACGGGCACGACATGTACCCGGGAAACGCGGACTCAGACACCCTATGAGCTGGCTTCCGGGATCGCCAGCGCAGGCTACTCGGATTCGCCGCAACTCAATGTGAACCTGCCGGTCCCGAATCCCGCAGGACAACTCGCGCTCACCTTGATAAATCTCGGAAGCGGCAATCTCATCAACCTTGAGCTTTCCGCCCTGGAAGCGGATACCTTGGGGAAGGTAATCTCGAGCCCACGGGTGGTCACGGCCGACAATCAGAAGGCTCACATCGAGCAAGGCACCGAGATCCCCTATGTCACCCCCGGCTCGGCCAATGCTCCCGCGACCGTGCAATTCAAGAAAGCGGTTCTGGCGCTTGACGTCACGCCGCAGATCACTCCCGACAACCGGATCATCATGTCGGTGGAGATCAGGAAGGACGCCGTGGGTCAGTTCGTGCCCGTGCAGGGCGGCGGCTCGGTACCGTCGATTGACACCAAGAACGTCACGACGCAGATCGCCGTGAACAACGGCGATACCGCGGTCATCGGTGGCATCTACGAGGAAACCATCAACAACAACGTGACCAAGGTCCCGCTCCTCGGCGACATTCCGATTCTGGGCTACGTCTTCAAGCAGACGGGGAAGGAGCTCGACAAGACCGAGCTTTTGATATTCCTGACGCCACGGATCATCAAGGAATCGGTGACGGCGGTGCGCTAGCCGCGCGAGCCTGCAGCGACTCGCGCCCGAATCAATCTTAAACTACAATGTACAATGCCCCGATGCATCTGCATCGGGGCAATCTTTTTCTGGTGGGCATGCCGGGCTGCGGCAAGTCGACCCTCGGCCGCCTGCTCGCCAGACGCCTGGGCAAGCCGTTCTTCGACGCCGACGTCGAGCTCGAACGTCGGCTCGGCGTAACGATTCCGGTCATCTTCGAGCTGGAGGGCGAGCCGGGCTTTCGCGACCGCGAAGCAACCATCCTCGCCGACCTCGTCGTCCAGAACAATATCGTGCTTTCCACCGGCGGCGGGGTGGTGTTGCGTCCATCGAACTGCGAGCGGCTCAAGCAAGGTGGGACGGTGCTCTACCTCCACGCACCGCCCGCCACGCTGTGGGAGCGCACCCGCCACAGCAAGCATCGGCCGCTGCTCCAGGCTCCGGATCCGTTCGCACGCGTGCAGGAGCTCTACGCGGCTCGCGATTCGCTCTATCGCGAAGTCGCGGACATGGTCGTCGAGTCGGATCGCGAGCAAGTGAGCCGCCTCGCGCATCGCCTCGAACAGCAGCTTCGAGCCGCTGCGCGGGCTTAGCAGGCTGATGCGGAACCCCTCATGAGCCGCGTTTCGGACGAGATGGCCCCGGATGCAAGGCGCGAGCCGCGTCGAATAGCTTTCGCATATTCGCAAGGCGAGCAACGCCGCAGCCGGGGCCCTCATTTGTCAAATGAGCGTCGAAACCCGGTCGGCAGCG
>WNGB01005909.1_pt2 | contig 19940 bp, 21 predicted proteins | sample 5400681 | NCBI WGS metagenome assembly WNGB01 (sample SAMN13153367, study PRJNA577476) | soil metagenome | isolation source: 115 cm soil or saprolite under grassland replicate 2 | place: USA:California | collected 2016-06-15
CTCGACGGCATCATGCACCACCACGAGCGGATGGACGGCAAGGGCTACCCGATGGGGCTGGCGGGCGACGAGATCCCCGAGTTTGCCCGGGTGATCGCGGTTGCCGACGCGTTCGACTCGATGACCTCCACGCGCTCCTACCGCGGCGCCCGGAGCGTCGAGGAGGCCGTCGCGGAGCTGCGCAAATGCTCCGGCATGCAGTTCGATCCGGTGCTCGTGGACGCCTTCATCGCCGCGCTGACCCGGGAACGCTGGGAATCGCAGGCCACCGGCCAGCCACCGTCCGCGCCCCTGCCGGCCGACTTCCCCGCCCAGGTAGCGGCCCAGGATCACGACGATCCCACCGCACCGCTGCGGGTCGTCGAGAGCCGCTGAGGCGCGCCCGCGGTGACCACGCAACGGCACATCGCCCGCCAGTCCGCCTGGCAGTCCATCGACTCTGGCCAGCTGCTGCTGGTCGCCGCGGCCGGCCTGCTGCTGGTCGCGGCCGTGGCGCAGACCGCCGCGGCCGGCCTGGTGCAGCCCCGGGACGCGCTGGCTTTCGGGGCGCTGATCGCGCTGGGCGAGCTGCTGCGGCTGTCCCTGCCCGGTGACCGCGAGGCCGCCCCGATCGGCAGCGCCGGGGCGCTCGGCTACGCGCTGGCCGTCCGGGTCGGCACGCTCCCGGCGCTCCAGCCCGCGCTGCAGGTGGTCGCGGTCACCGCGGTCGGGATGATCGTCGGGGCGCTGCCGCACCTGGCGGCGGGCCGGCCCGCCGGGGTGGCCGGGATGGCCTCCCGGCTGCTGGCCGTGGCGTTCGTGGCGATCGCTTTCCGGCCCCTCGCCCATCTGGCCCTCATCGACCATCACGTGTGGCTCAGGCTCGCGGTCATGGCCGTGCTGATCGTGGCCGGATGGCTCGCCGAATGCGTGATCAAGGGCCTGATCCGGGCGGACGCCCTGCGGGCCCGGTTCGTCGTCTCGCTGCGCGACGAGCTCAGCATCCAGGTGCCGCTCGGCGCGGCGGTGGGTGCCTCCGCCATGCTGATCGCCCTCGCCACCGAGGCGATGGGGCTGGTGGCGCTGGCGCTGCTCATCGCGCCGCTGCTGGTCACCCAGACGGCCTTCCGCCGGTACGCCGGGATCCGTTCCACCTACCTGCAGACGGTCCGCGCCCTGGCCCGGGTCACCGAGGTCGGCGGCTATGTCGAGGACGGCCACTCCTACCGGGTGGGCCGGCTCGCCGTGGCGATCGGCCGCGAGCTCGGCATGAGTGAGCCAGACCTGCTGGAGCTGGAGTACGCCGCGCTCATGCACGACATCGGCCAGCTGTCGCTGGCGGACCCGATCCCGGGCGGCGCGACCGTGCTCGCCTCTCCCGAAGATCAGCGGCGTATCGCGGGCCTCGGTGCCAGCGTCATCGAGCAGGCCGGCGTGCTCGACGGGGTGGCCGAGATCGTCCGGCGCCAGAGCCAGGCCTGGCGCGGCAGCGGCCCGGAACCACCGATCGGAAGCCGGATCATCCGGGCCGCCAATGCGTTCGACGACCTGGTGGGCGGGTCACCCGGCCGGGACCGCTCCGCGGCGGCGCTGGAACGGCTCCGGCTGGACACCTCGGTGGAGTACGACCCCCGGGTCGTGGAGGCGCTCACCAAGGTGGCCGGGCGGTGGTACCCCGGCCGGCTGTAGGCTTCCGCCGTGCCTCACACCGCCGTACCTGAGTCAGCGGCGATGGAGTCGGTCCTCGTCGCCAACCGCGGTGAGATTGCCCGGCGGGTGATCAGCACCGCCCGGCGGATGGGCGTCCGGGCCGTCGCCGTCTACTCCGAGGCCGACGCGGGGCTGCCGTTCGTGCGGGAGGCTGATCAGGCGGTCCTGATCGGGCCGCCGCCGCCCGCCCGCAGCTACCTCGACGCCGGCGCCATCCTGCGTGCCGCCCGCGACACCGGCGCGCGCGCCGTCCACCCCGGATACGGCTTCCTGTCCGAGAACGCGGGCTTCGCCCAGGCCGTCATGGACGCCGGGCTGGCGTGGGTGGGGCCGCCGCCGTCCGCCATCGAGCAGATGGGGGACAAGATCAGCGCGCGGAACCTGATGGCCGCGGCGGGGGTGCCCGTGGCCCCGGGCACGACCGAGCCGGTGAAGGACGCCGGGGAGGCCGTGGATGCCGCGGCGTTCATCGGCTACCCGGTCATGGTGAAAGCCGCGGCGGGCGGCGGCGGCATCGGGATGAGTGCCGCGGCCGGCCCGGAGCAGCTGGCGGCGGCGTTCGAGACGGCCCGCTCCCGCGCGGAGCGGTTCTTCGGCAGCCCGGCGATCCTGCTGGAACGCTACGTGGCCCCGGCCCGGCACGTGGAAGTGCAGATCCTCGGGCTCCCCGGCGGCCGCGTGCTGGCCCTGGGCGAGCGGGACTGCTCGGTGCAGCGCCGGCACCAGAAGGTGGCCGAGGAGACCCCGTCCCCGGGGGTCAGCCCTGGCCTGCGCGCCCGGATGCTGGAGGCGGCGGTCCGCGCCGGGGAGACGGTCGGCTACCAGGGTGCCGGGACCGTCGAGTTCCTCGTGGACGCGCGGACCGGCGACTTCACGTTCCTGGAGATGAACACCCGGCTCCAGGTCGAGCATCCCATCACCGAGATGGTGATCGGCATCGACCTGGTCGAGCAGCAGCTGCGGATCGCCGCCGGTGGCGACGTCAGCCTCGACCCGGATCAGGTGCTGGTCCAGGGGCACGCGATCGAGCTGCGCGTGTATGCGGAGGACCCGGACCGGTTCCTGCCCAGCCCGGGCACGATCACCGGCTGGACGGAGCCGTCCGGGGAGGGCATCCGGGTGGACGCGGGATACGAGGCCGGGAACCAGGTGACCCCGTTCTATGATCCGCTGCTGGCCAAGCTGTGCGTGTGGGGCCCGGACCGGGACGAGGCGCTGCGCCGGGCCCGGGACGCGGTCGCGTCGTTCCGGATCACCGGGCTCAAGACGAACCTGCCGTTCCACGCGGACCTGCTGGACAGCGAGGAGTTCAGTGACGGCGGGTACGACACCCAGGTGGTCAGCCGCCTGAGGCCCTGACCGGGCACGGGTCACTGAACGGGCGCGTGTCCCTGGATGGGCACAATGTGAGGAGGCCGCCCGGCGGGCGGCCCGCCAGTGAGGGAGAGGAGCGGCGAGTGGCCGAGGTCCGTGCGGAGATGGTGGCCAACGTCTGGAAGGTCGTGACCGCCGAGGGCGAGGAGGTCTCCGACGGCGCAACGCTGGTCATCCTCGAATCGATGAAGATGGAGATCCCGGTGCTGGCCGAGGAGCCGGGCACGGTGACCAAGCTGGCGGTGGCCGAGGGTGACGTGGTCCAGGAAGGCGACCTGATCGCCATCATCGAGTAACCGGCCCCGGCGGGGCCGGCTAGACGCCGGTGGTCGAGCGCGGGTAGGCGACTGCCGGGTCGGTGATCACGTTGACCAGGTAGGGGACGCCGGACTCGAACGCGCGGCGCAGCGCGGGGGCGATGCCGTCCGGGCGGGTGACCAGCTCCCCCGCGCCGCCCAGGGCGCCGACCACCTCGTCGTAGCGGCACTGCGGCTGCAGGTCGGCGGCCACGTCGTAGCCGTAGATGGCCTGCATCGGGTGCTTCTCCAGGCCCCAGATCCCGTTGTTGCCGCAGACCATCACGACCGGAAGCCCGTGCCGGACCAGCGTGTCCGCATCCATCAGCGAGAACCCGGCCGCGCCGTCCCCGAGCAGCAGCACCACCTGGGCCGACGGCCGGGAGATCCGGGCCGCGATCGCGTAGCCCAGCCCCGTCCCCAGGCACCCGTACGGTCCCGGGTCAAGCCACCCCCCCGGCCGTCCCGGCTCGATGTACTTGCCCGCGTAGGACACGAAGTCCCCGCCGTCGCCGATCACCACGGCGTCGTCGTCCAGCACCCTGGCCAGCTCACCGTAGATGCGCATCGGGTGGATGGGGTCGGACTCGCTGGCCAGCAGCGCACCGTCGGCCGCCACCGCGCCGCGCGCCACGTCCTGAAGCCGCGGGAGCCAGTCGTCCTCCCACGCCAGCCGGGCGGGCCGCCCTGGCCACGCGGCCGGGTCCGCCAGCGCCCTGAAGAACGCGCCGAGGTCACCCGAGTACGACGCGGCCAGGTCACGGTGCGCGGCGAGCGTGCCAGGCGCGTCAGCGACATGGACCACGGACGGTTTTCGTTGCGGATCGTTCTGGTCGCCGAACGCGCCGTAGCCGAGCCGGAAATCGAGCGGGGTACCGGCCACGACGACCAGGTCAGCCTCCCGGAAGGCGGCTGACCTGGCCCGGGTGACCAGCAGCTCGTGACCTCGCGGCAGGATGCCGCGGCCCTGGCCGTTGGCGATGACCGGCAGCCGCAGTTCCCCGGCCGCGGCCCGGGCGGCCTCCTCGGCGCCACCCATCCACACATCCGAGCCGAGGACCAGCACCGGGCGGCGGGCCGCCGCGATCAGGCGCGCGATCGCGGTGACCGCCTCCGGGTCACCCGGTGCGCCCGCCTGGCCGGGCCGGGCGGCCCGCGCCATGGTGCCGCCCGGCCCGCCCTTCCTGGCCAGCAGGGCGGCCGCCGCGCCCGCTGGAGCCGGGCCGAAGAGGGCCTCCAGGGACATGTCCACGAACACCGGGCCGCGGTGCGGCGCCGTAGCCAGCCGGAACGCCTCATCCACCCCGTCGCCGACCTTCGCGGTCTCGTGCTCGGTCCAGGCCCGCTTGGTGATCGGCCGGAGCAGCTCCGGGTGGTCGAACTCCTGCAAGCTGCCCGAGCCCCAGCGCCCGTCGGGGGCGCGGCCGGCGAGGATCACCACAGGCGAGCCGTTGAACTGAGCCGTGGTGACGGCGCTGACCCCGTTGGTCACCCCGGGTCCCGCGGTCAGCACGGCCAGCCCCGGCTGCCGGGTCAGCCGGGCGGTGGCCTCTGCGGCGAACACGGCGGTCTGCTCGTGCCGCACGTCCAGCAGCCGCATCGGCGGGTCGGCGTGCACCGCCGCGTCGTAGAGCGGGAACACGTGGCCGCCGGACAGGGTGAACATGGTGGACACGCCGTGGGCCTGGGCTGCCGCCACGGCCAGTGTGCCCCCGTGCTGGCCTGTCCCTTGCTGGCTGGTCCCTTGCTGGCTGGGTCCCTGCTGGCTGGTCCCTTGCTGGCTGGGTCCCTGCTGGCTGCCCCCGGGCCCGGTGCCCTCGTCCCCGCTGCCGACGGTCATGCGGCGAGGTTACCAGCTGGTAGCTTGCGCGAACAGGTGCCCGCCCGGGAGACCGGACGACACGAACAGGTGCCGGGCCCGGGGAGGGGACGCGGGCCGGCCGGGGTCAGTCCACGTCCACCGCCTCGGCCACAACCGGGACGGGGGCGGAGGCGGCCGTCTCCGGATCGGCTACGTAGTGCTCGGGCCGTGTCTCGTCCGAGCCGCCGGGCAGCTTGCTCGCCCGGAATACGAGCGCGTAGATCGGGACGATGAGTGTCCCGAGCACCGCAACTAATCAGCAGGATGGTGACTAAGACCCAGGCGCCGGCGTGCGTGCGTGGGGGGCCGGAATGCGTCATCGCTTCGTCTCCCTGCGTGTGTCGTCCACGCGTCACCCGCCAGGCCACGGCGCGGGGCGGGGGGCGCGCGCGTGACTTATGTCACGTTGCTGACGTCCATGGTGCGATGAATTGTCCCGCGCTGCAATGGTTTGCGGATCAGTGATCACAGCGGATCAGGGTCGCGGTGGCGTCGTAGTCCTTGTCCGGACCGCGTACCCGCCAGCGCTCCTCCATCACGTCTTCGCCGAGCACCAGGTAGGTGATCTCGTACTGATCGGCGCCGCACGGGTGGATGGCCGCGCAGTGACCGGAGCGCAGGTCAAGGCGGTAGAAGAGGTGGCCGTCGGCGAACAGCACGTCCACCGTGCCGTCGGGAAGGCCCTGGTAGCGGAGGCTGCGGGTGGCCGGGCCCGCGTGCGGGCCGAACCGCAGTTCGCCGGTCTCCAGGTAGCTCAGCGGATCCCCCGGGAGGTCCGGCCCGGTGAGCAGGGCCTGGCCGGTGAACCGTCCTTCCAGGCCCGACCGGTGGTCGGCCAGCAGGCGCTCGAGGTGCCAGCGCCTGGCCGCGAAGGCGAGCGTGTCGGTTACCCGCATAGTTCGCCATTGTGACCGCTCACCGCGGGTCCGGGCCACCCGGTGCCTTGGATGGTCCGGGCGCGCTTGATATCGTCCCCTCGGCTACCAGTACGTTTCCCCGCCTGAGGAGTCCCCCCATGTCTGATGCGGCCGCGCTGCGCCAGCGTTCCCCCCTGGTGCTCGCCGACCTGCTGCCCGGCGCGCTGGTCCGGGACACGTTCCTGGTCGTCGGGGCGGCCGGCTTCGTCGGGCTGCTCGCCCAGATCTCGATCCACCTGTCCTTCACGCCGGTGCCCATCACCGGGCAGACCCTGGGCGTGCTGCTGGTCGGCACGGCCCTGGGCTGGCGGCGGGCCGGGGCGGCGCTGGTGCTGTACGCCGTGGCCGGGCTGGCGGGGGTGCCCTGGTTCGCCGGTCACGCCAGCGGCTACGTGGGCGCCTCGTTCGGCTACGTACTCGGCTTCATCGCGGCCGCGATCCTGTGCGGCTACCTGGCTGGGCGCGGAGCGGACCGCTCGGTGCTGCGGTCGGTGCCGGTCATGGTCGCCGGCGAGGTGGTCATGTACGCGTTCGGGGTGACCTGGCTGGCGCTGAGCCTGCACCTGAGCGCCTCGGCGGCGATCTCGGAGGGATTCACCCCGTTCGTGGCGGGCGACGCGATCAAGGCCGCGATCGCCGCGGGGCTGCTGCCGGCAGCCTGGTGGCTGACCGGCTACCGCCGCGGCCGGCCCACCGGCGAGGCCCGCTAAGCCAGCCGGGCCCGCTAAGCCAGCCGAGCCCGCTAAGCCAGCCGGGCCCGCGGAGCCAGCCGGGCCCGCTAGTGGCGGAGCCAGCCGGGCCCGCTAGTGGCGGAGCCAGCCGGGCCCGCTGGCGGCGGAGCCAGCCCGGCCGCTAGCGGCGGAGCCGGGTGACCAGCTTGTAGCGGTCGCCCCGGTACCTGGACTGGGCCCACTCGACAGGCTCGGCCGAGGCGTCGAACGCCTGGCGGGACAGCAGCAGCAGGGGCATGCCGACGTCCACCCCGAGCAGCAGGGCGTCCTTGGGGTCGGCCAGCACGGTCTCGATGGTCTCCACCGCCTCGGTGAGCTGGACCCCGTAGGCCGAGGACAGCGCCTCGTACAGCGACGCGTAACGGTCCAGGTTTCGGCGCAGTCCGGGGAACCGGCGGGCGGGCAGGTGCGAGGTGTCCGTCGACATGGGCTCCCCGTCGGCCAGGCGCAGCCGGTGGATGCGCAGCACCCGGCTGCCCGGCGAGATGGCCAGCAGCTCGGAGAGCTGCGCGTCCGCGGGCACGTAGCTGGTGTCCAGGATCCTGGTCTGCGGGTGCAGCCCGTGCGCCCGCATCCCCTGCGTGTAACTGGCCAGCTCGAGAAGCTGCGCGACCTTCGGCTTGGCCACGAACGTCCCCTTGCCCTGCATGCGCAGCAGCCGGCCTTCGACCACGAGCTCGGCCAGCGCCTGGCGCACCGTGGTCCGCGACGTCCCGTACTGCTGGGCGAGTTCCCGTTCCGGCGGCACCGGGGTGCCCGCGGCCATGCTCTGGGTCAGCTCGAGCAGCTGGCGCTTGACCGCGTAGTACTTGGGGATCCGGTGTGACGTCGCGCCGGGAGGAGCGGGCTCACCGTCGCTGATGGCGGGGGACGCTGTCACGGTCACTTCCTTCCGCAGCAAACTGCGTTCCGGACATGATCCCTCATCAGGGCCCCGGTTGCGGCCACAGGCTCGCCAGGTGGCCCGGATGAGCGATGATGGCAGGGTGCCCACGCTCAATGACCTCGCCCGCCGCCACACCGCGCTGACGTCGGCCGACATCGACTGGCTGCACGCGCTCGTGTCCGACTGGCAGCTGCTCGCCGACCTGTCCTTCGCTGACCTGGTGCTGTGGGCGCCGCTGCAAGACTCCTCCGGCTGGGTGGTGCTGGCCCAGATGCGGCCGACGACCGGGCCGACCACCTTCCACGATGACGCGGTGGGCTCGTTCGCGCCCACCGGGGCCAGGCCCTTCCTCGAATCGGCCCAGCGGGAACGGCGGATCTGCCGGGAAGGCGACCCGGAGTGGACCCGCGGGGTGCCGGTCCGCCGGGAGTCGATCCCGGTCACCCGGGAGGGCCAGGTCATCGCGGTCATCGAGCGGAGCACGAATCTGAGCTCGGCGCGCACGCCGAGCCGCCTGGAGCTGACCTACCTCAAGGGCGCGGACGACCTGGCCCAGATGGTCGCCTCCGGCATGTTTCCCTGGCCCGGCCAGCAGCCCGCGCTGGTCCGCTCGCCGCGGGTGGGGGACGGGCTGCTCCGGCTCGGCCGGTCCGGCAAGGTCAGCTACGCGAGTCCCAACGCCCTGTCCGCCTACCGCAGGCTGGGCCTGGCCGCCGATCTGGTCGGGGCCGAGCTGGGCCCGCTGACGGCCCGGCTGTGCGCCCCGGCACGGCCCACCGACGACTCGCTCATGGTCACCGCCAGCGGGCGCGCGCCGCGGGAGACCGAGGTGGAGGGGAACGGGTCGGTGGTTCAGCTGCGGGCCATCCCGCTGGTGGTCAACGGGCTGCGGACCGGAGCGCTGGTGCTGGTCCGCGACGTGACCGAGCTGCGGCACCGTGAGCGCGAGCTGATGACCAAGGACGCCACCATCCGGGAGATCCACCACCGGGTGAAGAACAACCTGCAGACGGTGGCCGCCCTGCTCCGGCTCCAGTCCCGGCGGCTGGACGAGCCCAAGGCGCGGGCCGCGCTGGACGAGGCGGTGCGCCGGGTCGGGTCCATCGCGACCGTGCACGAGACGCTCTCGCACGCTCCCGAGGAGATCGTGGACTTCGACGACGTCGCGGAGCGGGTCGCGGCGATGGCGGGGGAGGTGTCCGCGGCCGAGGCGCGGGTCAAGCCGGTACTGCTCGGCCGGTTCGGGCTGCTGCCCTCCGCGGTGGCCACACCGCTGGCCCTGGTGCTGGCCGAGTTGCTGCAGAACGCGCTGCAGCACGGCCTGGCCCCGTGTGGGCTGGAACTGGGCCCGGCCGCCGGCCTGGACGGGCTGCTCGAAGTGTCGGTGGCCCGCAGCCAGGAGCGGCTGACGGTCACCGTGCAAGACAATGGCGTCGGGTTGCCGGAGGAATTCGATCTGGATTCCGCCACGAGCCTCGGCCTGCAGATCGTCCGGACGCTCGTCGTGTCCGAACTGGGCGGCCGGCTCGAGATCAAGCCGCGGGCGGGCGGCGGCACGAAGGCCGTGGTGGACCTGCCGCTGGACGCGGGAGCGCCGTTATCGGCCCAGGCGGCCCCGATAAGGCCGTGAGGGCCCCGGGGGACAGGCCCCCGGGGCGCCCCGCCAGGCTCACGCGTGAGCGCGCGCCCGGAACCTGCTGGCCCGCCGCTTGAGGGCGCGCCGCTCGTCTTCGCTCATGCCGCCCCATACCCCGGCGTCCTGGCCGCTCTCGAGCGCCCACTGCAGGCAGGCCTCAATCACTGGGCATCGGCGGCAGACCTGCTTGGCCTCGTCGATCTGGAGTAGCGCGGGCCCGGTGTTCCCGATCGGGAAGAAAAGCTCCGGGTCCACGTCACGGCAGGCGGCGTCGTGGCGCCAGTCCATGCGGTCCACTCCTCCTTGGCAGCCAGGCCCTGGCCCGGCCCGGGTTGGAGACCTCGGCTCGCAAGCTTGTGAACGAATTCACGAGCCAGGTCCTATGTCGGGAGCCGTGCAGCTTCCCGGGGTTTGCACACTCACACTTCTACTCGAGCCAGCGGCCCCCACTGGACTCCGGTCCGAGGCCTGGAATCAGGACACTAACGCCAGGACCTGCCAGATGGCAGCGCATGGCACCGCTCACCCGAACCGGGTTCTAGCCTGTCAAGCGCCTGATTCAAACGCAAGACTATTCGGCAAAGGTTCAGGCCGATTTCGGTGTCTGATAGGTCACATCGTGGCCTGTTCCGGGCTGATCAGGCAATGACCCGCAGAGCGCGCGGAACAGCGCGAAACGTGACACTCTCATGCTCCCCCACGTACTCCCCGTCCACCTGAAGCGCGGCCGGCCGGCCCGACCGCAGGGTGAAGGCGGGCTGATCGTGCAGGCTCACCACGTTCCGGCCCCGGAGCGGCTCGCTGCGCTGGGCGAACATCTGGCGGAGCGCGTTCAGTGTGCCTACCGTCCGCATCCGCCGGAGCGCGAAGACGTCCAGCCCGGTGTCGAACCCGGCGCCCGGGCTCGGATTGACCGGCCGCGGGCCCAGATAGGTCCACGGCGAGGTGTTGGAGATGATCCCCAGGAACAGCGGCCCGATCGGGGACAAGCCCTCCCGTTCCAGGGTGAGCGCGGGGTGACGGCGGTCGGTGACCCCGTAGAACTGGCGCAGCGCGCTCCGCAGGTACAGCCCGGGGGTCACGGCCCGGCCGCGGGCGCGCAGGCCCTCGATCACCCGCACCACCTCGGCATCCAGGCCCATCCCGGCGTTGAAGGTGAAGTAACGCTCGCGGGTGGGCGCGTCCGGGCCGGCCTCTCGCGTGCTGGCGCAGCCCAGGCCGACGCGGCGGTCCTGGCCCGCCCGCAGGCTCTCGAGGATCCGCCCGGTGGCGTCGACCGGGTCGGCGGGCAGGCCCAGCGCCCGGGTGAACACGTTCGCGCTTCCGCCCGGGACGGGGGCGAAGGCCGGGTCCGCCCCCGGCGGGCGGCCGCGCAGCAGGCCGTTGACCGCCTCGTTGACGGTGCCGTCCCCGCCGAGCGTCAGGATCAGCTGGAAGCCGTCCGAAGCGGCCCTCCGCGCCAGGGTGCCCGCGTGGCCCCGGTAGCGTGTTTCCACGACTTCCAGATCCATCTGGGATGCGAGAGCATGCGTGATGACATCCCGGCGCAGGTGGGTGGTGGCCGTGGCGTGCGGGTTGACGATCAGCAGCGCGGGCACGGGCTCAGGTTAGCGAGAGGTACGGACGATGCAGCAGAGGCCTCCGAGCCTGCTCGGCGCGGCAGCGGTCCAGGCGATCGACGCCCTGATCGTGGTGGCGGGCAGCGTGCTGGCCGCAGTGGACACGATCGCGGGCAAGTCGTATCAGACGGGCAGCGGGATCGCGCTCACGCTGATCGGGCTGGCCACCGCCGCCGCGCTGGCCTGGGTGGCCCTGGGGCTCGCCGGGGCCCGCCGGTGGAGCCGCACCCCCGCGGCGCTGACCCAGCTGTTCGTCGGCATCGTCGGCATTTACCTGGTGCAGGGGCACCAGTACGCCTGGGGCATCCCCGCGCTGCTGCTGGCCTGCGCCGGGCTCGCCCTGGTGCTGGCCCCGGCCAGCCTGCGCGCGCTGGCCCGCCCCCAGCCCGGCGCTCCGGGCGGAACCGGCACCCCGCCCGGCAGCGGCCCAGGACCCCAGCCACCGTCCCAGGCCAAGAACCCGTCGGCCCAGAAGCCTCCGGCCAAGCCGAGGACTCCGGCCAAGCCGGGCACGCCAGGCAAGCGGCCCGCCCGCGGCTAGCTCGCTGGCGAGGGGAGGCGCGCCGGAGGCGTGTCCTCGCCGAGCCGGCGATGAACCCGGCTGCCGCCGCAGACGAAGTGCGTACGGGAGCGGGCAAGTGGGGGTCCGGGGGTCGTCCCCCGGGCTAGCAGAGCTCCGGGGGGGTCGCCCCCCGGGCTAGCTCAGTCCTCGGCCGTCAGCCCGTCCCGGAGCTGGGCCAGGGTCCTGGCCAGCAGCCGGGACACGTGCATCTGCGAGATCCCCAGCTCGCTGGCGATCTGCGACTGCGTCATGTTCCCGAAGAACCGCAGCAGCAGGATGCGCTTTTCCCGGCTGGGCAGCTGCTCCAGCAAGGGCTTGAGCGATTCGCGGTACTCGACCCCCTCGAGGGCGTCGTCGAGCATGCCGAGTGATTCGGCCACCGCGGGCGCGTCGTCGTCACCCGAGTCCGGGGCGTCCAGCGAGACCGTCGAGTAGGCGTTGGCCGACTCCAGGCCCTCCAGCACCTCTTCCTCGGTCATCTGCAGGTGCGCGGCGATCTCGGCCACGGTGGGCGCCCGGCCCTCGCGCTGCGCCAGGTCCCCGATGGCCTTGGTCAGGGCCAGCTTGAGCTCCTGCAGCCGCCGCGGCACCCGGACGGCCCAGCCCTTGTCGCGGAAGTGCCGCTTGATCTCACCCACGATGGTCGGGGTGGCGTAGGTGGAGAATTCCACCCCACGGGCCAGGTCGAAGCGGTCGATGGACTTGATCAGCCCGATCGTCGCCACCTGGGTGAGGTCGTCGAGCCATTCGCCGCGGTTGCGGAATCGCCGGGCCAGGTATTCCACCAGCGGCAGGTGCAGTTCCACCAGCTCGCCCCGGATGCGGAGCCGTTCCGCGTCGGCCTCGGGCAGCACGGCCAGCCGCTCGAACAGTTCCCGCGCGCGTCCCCGGTCCGGGACCGCATGCTGGATCCGGGCCGGGGCGTGCACCTCAGCCAGCGTCGTGTCGCCCACCTGCGCGTCGATGTCGGCCGCGACTGTGGCATCGATCTCGTCGGCCACCCGGGCATCCACCTTCCGGGGCACCCTGACCTCGGTTTCCTCGGTCACCCGGACCTCGACAGCTCGCGGGTCTTGCGCAGCATGACCGTGAGTTTGCTGCCCGGCCCGGCCCAGGCGTCCACGCTTCCGGCCAGCGCGGCGAGCACGGTCCAGGCGAAGGTGTCCCGGGCCGGGAGCTGGGCCCGCACGGTGAGCACGGACACCGCGATCGTCACGCTGTCCTCGCCGAGGGTGAAATCGCAGTCCAGGGTGGCGCCCGGCGCGGCCTGGCTGAGCAGGAGGCCGCATGCCTCGTCCACGGCGATCCGCAGGTCCTCGATCTCATCAAGGGTGAAGTCGAGGCGGGCCGCGAGGCCCGCCGTGGCCGTGCGCAGCACGGACAGGTAGGCGCCCTCGGCCGGCATCCGGATCGTCACTCGATCCTCGGCGTCCCGCGGTGCAGGCTCGCCGCGGACCGCGGTGGGCACGGCCGCAGCAGCAGGCGCGGTCGTCTCTTCGGTCACGATTGTCCTCCAGTACCGTCAGCCGTACTGCCGCTGGCGGCCGTCGTGGTTCTTGCCTTGCAACCTACCGTCCACCACGTCCATCGCTAACGCGCCGCCCCGGGCGCTGCCCTAGCACGTCGCTTTTGACCAGCCAGGATGCCCGGGAATGACCGGTGAAGTCCTGGATGCCAGAGACCGCGCAGGCGGAGTGCCTGCGCGGCCTCTGATGATCGCGACGTGCCGCGGGAGGCGGTCAGCCCTGCTTGGTCTCCCAGAAGATCTTGCTGATCTCTTCGATCTTGGCCAGCAGCTGGTCCGCCGCGGCCACGTCCGTGCTGCTCTTGGTTCCGCCGGGGCCGCCGCCGGCCAGCTTGGTGGCCTCGTTGAACAGCTGGTTCAGCTGCGGGTACTTCTCGAAGTGCGGTGGCTTGAAGTAGTCGGTCCAGAGCACCCACAGGTGGTGCTTGACCAGCTCGGAGCGCTGCTCCTTGATGAGCAGGGCCCGCGTCTGGAACGCCGGGTCCGAGCTGTCGTGATACTTCTGGATGATCGCCTTGACGGACTCAGCTTCGATCCGTGCCTGGGCCGGATCGTAGACACCGCAGGGCAGGTCGCAATGCGCGTGCGCGGTGGTCTTTGGTTCGAGGAGACGTGTCAGCAGTCCCATAGGTCCCCTTCTCTCATCTCGGATCATGGGTTACCGGTGACCGACACTACCCCCCAGGCTCGGGGACGAACGTAGGAGGGCCGATGCAGTGGCCGCTGTGGCGGGTTGCGGTGGTGGACCGCTCCATGGAGCCCGCCCTCCGCCCGGGTGACTGGCTCCTCGTCTGGCGGGGCACCCGGCCCGGCCGGGCGATCCGGGTCCGCGCGGGCCAGCTGGTGATCGCCCGGCATCCGGCCCGGCCGGACCTGCTGCTGGTGAAGCGCGCGGCGCGGCGCGAGCCCGGCGGGTGGTGGCTCAGCGCGGACAACCTGCCGGCCGGCGCCGCGGACAGCCGGACGTTCGGCGTGGTCCCGGACGGGCTGGTCGAGGGCCGGGTGCTGCTCCGCTACCGCCGTGGCCCGGCACCGGCGGGCGCGGCCAGAACGGCCGAGGACCCCCGCCCCTAGGAGCGGGGCGGGGGTCCTCGGCCAGACGGCTAGCCGATCAGTGGCGGATCCGCTCCGGCGGCTCTTCACCGGACTGCCGCTCGACCAGGTTCAGCATTTCCTCCCTGGGCAGCCGGGTCGCCATCGCCCAGAAGTAGATGACCAGGCTGAACGCGGCCACGATCACCATGTCCCACCAGAACGGGATGTTGTTGGTGTTCACCGGGGCGGAAACCGCGCCGCCGCTGTACTGGCCCTGCCAGGAGATGATGCCCATGCCGATCAGGTACACCGGCAGCCACACCGCTGACTTCCAGTCCAGCGGCGGCCGGTTCTCGTCGAAGGCCATCGCGATGCCGATGATGACGTACCCGATCACCAGCACGATGCCGAGCTTCCAGATCACCTCCAGGCCCGACCAGTAGATCAGCATGTTCGCGATGATGAACGCGAGCGGGCCGAACACCACGGCCGCCGGCACCCGGTAGGGCCGGTCCGCCTCCGGCACCGTTCTGCGCAACGCGCCCATGGACAGCGGTGCGCCCGCGTACATCAGCACGCTAGCGGCGGTGACCAGGCCGACCAGCGCGTGCCAGCTCGGGAACGGCAGCAGGAAGAACAGCCCGGCCACGAACGCGACGATCAGGCTGATCCACGGCACGCCGTTCCTGTCGACTTTGGTGAAGACCTGCGGGAAGTAGCGGTTGCGGCCCAGCCCGTAGCCGACGCGCGAGCTCGAGGTGTTGTAGATGAGGCCGGTGCCGGAGGGGGAGACGATCGCGTCCAGCCGGAGGAGGAAGGCCAGCCAGGCGAGCCCGACCAGGCCGGCCAGTCCGGCGAACGGCCCGGACAGGATGTCCGCATTGCTGATCTTGGCGAACCCGTGGGTCAGCTGGCTCGGCGGCAGCGCGCCGATGAAGGCGACCTGCAGCATGACGTAGATGATCACGCCGATCAGGACCGCGATGATGATCGCCCGTGGCAGGTTCCTCTGCGGGTTCTTGATCTCGCCAGCCAGCTGGTCGGCCTGCTCGAAGCCGAGGTAGGCGAAGATGATGCCCGCTGAGGGGATCGCCGCGAACAGGGCCTTGACTCCGTAGGGCATGAAGCCGCCGCCCGCGCCGAAGTTGCCGCCGTGGAACTTGAACAGCAGCACGATGATGGCCAGGACCGGGATCGCGACCTTCCACCAGGTGATGCCGGAGTTGATCTTGTTGAACAGGCGCATGCCCAGGAAATTGAGCGCGGTGAAGAGGGCCAGCAGGACGACCGTCATCACGAAGCCCACCCCGGTGACGTTTCCCTTGACCGGGTCGTAGACGCCATGCCACCAGTGGTACAGGTACTGCATCACCGCGAAGCACTCGATAGGTGCCACGGTGACCGACTGCACCCAGGAGAAGAAGCCGAACGAGATGCCGGCCACGCTGCCGAACGCGAAGTGCGGGAATCTCGCGGTGCCACCGGACACCGGGTACATCCCGCCCAGCTCGGCGTGCACCAGGGCCAGGACGATGACGGCGACGCCGCCGATGACCCAGCCCAGCAGGGCGGCTGTCCCCGCAGCCTGGGCGGCGAACAGCGCTCCGAACAGCCAGCCCGAGCCGATGATGGAGGTCTCAGACGCCCAGGCGGCGCCGATGAGGCCCATCTCGCGTTTGAGCCCGACATCTGCCGGTTTGATGGTAGCCGGTGCCACGGACTCAGTTGCCATGTCCGAACCTTCTTTCGGGTCCGCATACGTGGGCCATACGGCCTGTGAGTAGGCCCATGGTAATGATCGTCAAACATCCTGAGAAGGAGTCCGTGGCTTCATTTCGGTAACGCGGATCACGATCAGTCCACACGGCGACACGGGCCGCTGTCTGCGACATTGACCGCCGCAGAGCGCATGTGCCCACGTGAGAGAACGATTAAGCGCGGCGGGAAGGGTTCCGGACGGGAAGGCCCATTACGGGCGGGCGGCTCCGCGTAACGGACGGGGAACGCGTTACGGGAGGGGAAAGGGAGGCCGGGGGACCCGGCCGATGCTCAGGTGGCTACCGGGAGGTGGCTACCGGGAGGTGGCTACCGCCGCGGTGGAGGCCTTCTCGCTCTCCAGGCTGCGCCGGCGCTCGTGCAGCGCCGTCACGCTCGCCTTGGCCGCGCAGCGGTCACCGCAGTAGCCTCGCGACCGGTCGGGGGTCATGTCCACGAGCACGTTCGGGCAGGACGGAGCCTCGCAGTGACGGAGCCGGTCGGTGCCCAGGTTGGTGATCACGATGGTCAGCCCCAGCACGGCGCCGGCCGCGTAGCGGTCCGCGACTGAGCCGCTGTCCGCGTGATGCAGGTGCCAGGTCCCGCCGTCGTGCCGGGCGATCTCCGGGTGGATGGGGTGCCGGGCGAGCAGCCCGTTCAGCCGGGCCGCCGCCCCGTCCCCGTCCGCCGCGGCGCAGGCCGCGAAGATCAGCCGGAGCTGGGACCGCAGTTCCCGCAGCGCGTCGAGATCAGCAAGGGAGACGCGGGCACACAACGCAGCCCGGTCCACCATGAGGGCCCGGTAGGCCTCCACGGTGGCGAGCTCATCCTGGTGGCCGCCGCCAGCGTCACTTGTGTTGACCAAGCGCACCGCCAGCTCGGCATAGGAGGTGAGATCCACTCCAGTCCTTCAGCTGCAAGGGGACAGGGGGTCCGCTTCCCCGCACCGAGTATGGCACAGACTGTCCGGCCCGGCCGGGCCTTCCGCCGGGTCGCCCGTAGTACTTGGTAGCTGAGTGTAGCGACGGGGTTCTGGGGGGCCGTGCGGCGGGGTCACATCATCCGCCAGGCCGCCCCAGATCATCCGCCGGGCGGCACCGGGCGTTAGGGTGCGCCCATGTTCGCTGTCACTGCCGCACGCATCGACGCCGAGGACCCGCTGAGCGGGCTGGAGCTGGGCGAGCACCCGGATCCCTCACCCCCGGACGGGTGGACCACGGTGACCGTGCGGGCCGCGGCGCTCAACCATCACGACGTCTGGACCCTGCGCGGCGTGGGCATCCCGGCTGACCGGCTGCCCATCGTGGTGGGCTGTGACGCGGCTGGTACCGACGAGGACGGCCGCGACGTGATCGTGCACTCCGTGATTGGCGACCCGCTGGCCGGGGGCGGCGACGAGACGCTCGACCCGCGGCGCTCGCTGCTGTCCGAGCGCTACGACGGCACGTTCGCCGAGCGGGTCGCGGTGCCCCGGCGCAACCTGGTGCCCAAGCCCGCCGCGCTGTCGTTCACCGAGGCCGCCTGCCTGCCCACGGCCTACCTGACCGCTTACCGCATGCTGTTCACCCGGTCCGGCCTGCAGCCCGGGGCCACGATCCTGGTCCAGGGGGCGGGCGGCGGTGTCGCGACCGCTCTCATCGGGCTCGGGCGCGCGGCGGGCTTCCGCGTGTGGGCGACCAGCCGCGATGAGCGCAAACGGGACCGTGCCCTGGAACTCGGCGCTGACCAGGTCTTCCCGGCCGGGGCGCGGCTGCCGGAGCGGGTCGACGCCGTCATGGAAACGGTCGGCCAGGCCACCTGGGCCCACTCGCTGCGGGCCCTCAAGCCCGGGGGCCGGATCGTGGTCTGCGGCGCGACCAGCGGCGCCGTGCCGCCGGCCGACCTGAACCGGGTCTTCTTCCTCCAGCTGTCCGTGGTCGGCTCGACCATGGGCACCCGGGACGAGCTCGGGCGGCTGGCCACCTTCCTGGAGCAGACCGGCGTGCGGCCCCTGATCGACCGGGTCATGCCGCTGGAGCAGGCCAGGGACGGCTTCGCCGCGATGATCGCGGGAGAGGTGTTCGGGAAGGTCGTGTTCACCGCCTAGCACCCCGCCCCGGCGGCCAGACCCCCGCGGACCGGTTCGTGACGCCCGGCGCCCGTTACTGCCGGTAGGTCTCCAGGAACGTGCTCAGCCGGCCGATCGCGTCGTCCAGCACGTCGATCCCGGCCAGGAACACCATCCGCAGATGGTCGGGGGTGTCCAGGTTGAACCCGCTGCCGTGGGTGAGCAGCAGGTGCTGCTGCTCCAGGCGGCCGATCGCGTCGTCCAGCACGTCGATCCCGGCCAGGAACACCATCCGCAGATGGTCGGGGGTGTCCAGGTTGAACCCGCTGCCGTGGGTGAGCAGCAGGTGCTGCTGCTCCAGGAGGTCGATGACCAGCTGCTGGTCATCGGAGATCTTGTGGACGTCCGGGTCGAGGCGGGGGAACACGTAGAGCGCTCCCTGCGGCTTGACGCAGTCCACGCCGGGGATCTCGTTCAGCTTCTGCCAGGCGTGATCGCGCTGGTCGCGGAGCCTGCCGCCCGGCTGCAGCAGCGCCGTGATGCTCTGCGGGCCGCCCAGCGCGGCCTGGATCGCGAACTGGCTCGGCACGTTGGGGCACATCCGCATGTTGGCCAGCAGCTCCAGGCCCTCCAGGTAGCCCGCCGCCGCCCGGGACGGGCCGCTGGCGAGCAGCCAGCCGGTGCGGAAGCCGGGCGCCCGGTAGGTCTTGGACAGCCCGGACAGGGTCAGGACCACGAGGTCGGGGGCGAGCGCGGCAGCTGATTCGTGCACCGCGCCGTCGTAGAGGATCTTGTCGTAGATCTCGTCGGCCAGGACCAGCAGGCCGTGCCGGCGGGCCAGGTCGAGCAGGCCGAGCAGGGTCTCCCGCGAGTACACCGCCCCGGTCGGGTTGTTCGGGTTGATGATCACCAGGGCCCGGGTATCCTTGGTGATCTTCGAGGCCACATCGTCCAGGTCGGGCTGCCAGCCGGTCTGCTCGTCGCAGCGGTAATGCGCGGCCCGGGCCCCGCACAGGATCACCGCGCCCGTCCACAGCGGGTAGTCGGGGCTGGGCACGAGGACCTCGTCGCCGGGATCCAGGAGAGCCTGGAGGGCCATCACGATCAGCTCGGACACCCCGTTGCCCAGGTAGACGTCGTCCGGGCCGACGTCGGGCACGCCCAGGGTGGTGTAGTACTGCGACACCGCCAGCCGGGCCGAGTGGATGCCCCGCGCATCGCTGTAACCCTGAGCCTCGCCGATGTTCTGGACGAGCTCGGTCACGACGCTGTCGGGGGCCATCAGGCCGAACGGGGCCGTGTTGCCGATGTTGAGCTTGAGGATCCGGTGCCCTTCGGCTTCCAGCTGCCGGGCCCGGCGCAGCACCGGGCCGCGGATGTCGTACCGAACGTTGTTCAGCCTGCTGGCCTGCGGCACCATCACCACGTACCTCCTGATCCGGGTGGGTCCTGTCCGCCGGCGAACAGCGCCGCGGCGGTCACGCAACGAGATAAGAGCCTATCTTCACGCTCTGGTGCCCGGCCCGCGAACCGTTTTTCAGCGGGGGTCGCCGGGGTTGCCGTCCTCGCTCCCGGGGGTCCCGGGCCCGCCGTGCTCGCTGGCGTTGTCCTGACCGACGGGGCCGCCGGGGTTGCCGTCCTCGCGGCGCGGGGCGTCGGGACGTGCGGCCCCCTGGCCGCCGAAAACCTCGGCCTTGATCCGGTCCAGGGCGTCGTCCAGGATCGTCCGGAGATCATCGACGGCGTCCTCGCTGACCGCCTGGGCCTGGGCCGCCGCGGCCCGCAGTTCGCTGGAGAAGCGGCGCGCCAGCTGTTCCAGGTCCCGGTAGGTCGCGGGGTCGGTCCAGCCGGATCCTTCCGGCGGCCAGCCCCGCCAGCCCAGCCAGTCCGCCCAGGGGGGCCGTTCCCCGCCGCCCTGGTGCCGGGCCCGCTCACGGCGGGCCCGCTCACGCTTGCGGCGCGCATCTTCCCGCTCGCGGCGGGCGTCCTGGTCACGACCCGCTTTCC
>WNGB01005017.1_pt1 | contig 19935 bp, 27 predicted proteins | sample 5400681 | NCBI WGS metagenome assembly WNGB01 (sample SAMN13153367, study PRJNA577476) | soil metagenome | isolation source: 115 cm soil or saprolite under grassland replicate 2 | place: USA:California | collected 2016-06-15
ATCTCCGAACAATCCCCGAAGTTTCGCCGCCAATGCGCGCAAATAATGGATCATCTCTATTCCTGGCCCTCCAGCCTCAATAGTCGCCCGATCACCCCGGCGATCCGCTCCCAATTCTCCGTCTCGCGCGTGAGCTGTTTACGGCCGCTCTTTGTGATCGAATAGTATTTAGCCTTGCGATTGTTTTCCGATGTTCCCCACTCTGAAGCGATCCATTTCCGCTGCTGGAGCCTCAGTAGAGATGTGTAGACCGTTCCTTCATTCAATTGCAAAACCTGTTCGCTCACTTGCTCGATCCGGCGCGCGATGCCATAGCCGTGCCGCGGCCCAAGCGCGGCGAGGACTTTCAAGACCATCAGGTCGAGCGTCCCTTGGAGCACTTCAGATTTCTGCACCTCTGTATTCTTTCCTTTGGACATGGCATAGAAGATACGCTTCTTCACTTGGCATGTCCATAGGTAAACGGCAAAGTACAGCGAGAGGATCTAGGCGTCGGCCAATGCCAATTGGCGCCTTTGCATTTCAGGCGAGGGAGCCGCTCTTTATATTGCGTGAATGCCGGCATGGGCGGAGAATTGTCGAAGCGACGGACGAAGACGGCATTTGTGATGGCGTCCTATTTCCGGAGAATCGGCGCGTTATGACGTACCGGGCGCCCAGTTCAAGCTTCAATTTAAGGGCAATACATGCAGGAGAAGATAATTCACCGTGCCCAACATATTGTGAGAGGGTCCTTGACTTTTAATTCCACATAATACAGCGCGGCATGGCGTGGTCCTATCGCTGTCGCGCGTGGGAGGTGAGGCCGGAAGAGCCCACGGCTTATGAGGAGGCCGAGGCGCAAGCCAGGAAGGAGAGGCGCGGGCTGTGGGCCGACGCGTCGCCGGTTCCGCCGTGGGAGTTCAGGCAAAGCGGCAAGACTGCGAAAGCGCCAGACGCGACGCCTCCGGCGACGGCGACCGGGCCGATTATCGGCAACCGCAACAGCAAGATTTACCACATGCCGAACTGCCCGGATTACAGTCGGGTGTCGGAGCGCAACCGCGTACCGTTCAAGACGGAGGCCGCAGCGCAGGCGGCTGGATACAGGAAGGCGCGGAATTGTCCGTGAAACGTGGCTGTCACTTGCGCCGGAGAACTTATATGGGGACAGACTGGTTACAACTCTACGACAAAAGTCTTTCAGACAAGATTCTCGCGATGAATCGCCAGAGGCTGGTGCGCTTCCTTGAAGAAAATATTGATGTACTGAAAGAGAAAGACAGAGGGGACGGCGTCCACTACACTTCAATCATTTTCACAATGAACCGGTATAAGATTTCAGTCGTCCAAGCCATTGATAGACTAATCGCGGGCAGTGGGTTGCAGGATTTAAAAATCCATGTCGCTTTTGATTTTTGTTTCGGCGAAGAGTGGGTTTATCTCGACTATTGGGGTTGTTACGCTCACGTTTTCAGCGAGGGCGATCCGAAAGGATCAATACAGAGTGATAAGTATCTGCCTGACAAAGAAGATTACGACTTTCTCCTGCTGGCCCCTGATCACGTTGATCGAATCGTGAAATCTCTGAAAGAGCACGCAGACGATCTGCCTGTGATGAAGAGAGAAGGTATAGAGAGGGTTGAATACTTTAGGGATTTTTGCCGGGGGCATCCTGGATATTGGGTCGCCTATAAGTTTGATTACTGATCTGCGTCGGCCGGTTATTAGGTAGGCGCGGGATTGTCATTGAATATGGAGTGATGCGACGACTGGAAGAACTGAAGAGCCGCATTCTTTTAACGGAAAATTCGCGGGCCGAAGACGCCGACGCGTTGCAAAACGACATTGAAATGCTGACGCTTGAGGAACTGCAAGAACTACTGGCGCACATGCGCAAGCTGATGGTGGAAGCGCGCCGCCTGGTCGTCCACCTGGGCCGGAACTACAACACGCTGCCGAGCGAGAGAGAGATTGGGTTGGATGATGCTACGGTGGAAGAGATGCTCGACTTTGAAAAAGAGTGCTGGGTGAAGTTGCGGGCGATTAAGCGGCTACAGAGGCGGTGGCTGTCCTGGGCGGTGGTCGCCGGTCACAGGGAGGCGCGGCAGTTGCCCGCAATAGAGCTGGGAGATTGAGCAATGACCGACGAACCCGACAACAAGAAGCCCGAGCCGCGGCGACCTGGCGGCAAGCCGAAAGCGGCGAAAAATGGCGCTAAAAAGTCGGGATCATGGAAGTGATCGGAGATTGAAAGGTATGGGGCTTGTGGGACTGATTGTGGGACTAAAAGCAAAAGCCGCCATATGGCGGCCTGCTAAGTGGCTGAATCTAAAGATGAGCCGTGCAGGACTCGAACCTGCGACCCACTGGTTAAAAGCCAGTTCTGAGGGTTTTGAATAAAGCCCCAAGAACTGCAAATAGCTGAATCTAAACCTAAGTTCCGCCTCGCGAGTAGTGCATAAAATTGAATAGATTCCGCATTTGCGAATCCCGTTTCCTAGCAAAATCCTAGCAAAAGCGCATCCTTCAAGTGGCGAGAGACCTCGATCAGCCTCTCACGAAGGAAGTGGCCAGGGCGTCCGCTCATCGAGACGCTGGTCGATCGCCTCCTGGGCGAGGAACAGACGAAGGCTGTATTTGATAAAGGGGAAACTCTTTCCGTCACCGTGGTGATTGATAGAAAGGGAATGATCCGTGAAGTCATCCAAGGAATCATCTTCCCGGAAGAGTTTGAGCAGAAGGTGAAGCCGTTGCTTCGATAGATGTCTTACCGGGCGCCATCCGCCGCAATCTCAAGATAAGGTCGCGGGGAGGGCGCGATATGCCGTGAGCAAACGCGGCATATCGCTATATTCGTTAGATTTCGCCACCAGATATTTTCAGCCGGAGCTTTATCAGCCAGCCTAAAAACAATTTTATTGATTTAGTCTGAATAGTTTGTCCCAGTAATCGAAGGGAACGATCACGTCTGGTCAGAGAATTGCCTCTTTTCAACAAGGATAGTCTTTCGTCATTCATCCATTCTCAACACAATACGGCAAGAGGTTTCCAGAGAAAGTGATTTGATTGGATGCGCCTCTAAGCGCAGAACGACTTGTAAATCTAATTGCTCCGCCCACATGAGCGACGACGGTACGAACGACCTGCGACGCCCGAGTGTCTTAACGAAACTGTATGATTTGAAACCGGAGGTTTGTCTATGAAGATGGCCTGTTTTCTCTTACTCACCGTGATCTCGCCATCAAGATTTGCTCAAAGCAATTACGCGGCGCTTGTCGGGACGGTCTCCGATCCGCAAAGCCGGCCTCTCCCGGGCGCCACCGTGCAGATAACCTCGGCGAGTACGCAAGCAATCCGAAAAGTGACCAGTAATGAATTGGGAATCTATCGGGTCACGGGGCTGCTGCCCGGTGAGTATGGGCTTGAGGTGACGGCTTCGGGCTTTGCATCAATAAAGCAGACCCTGCGTCTTGAGGTCGGCCAACAGTTGACGCTCGATTTCAGCCTGAAGCTGGCCTCCGTAACTACTACGATTGAAGTCGGCGCCGTGGACGTACTCCGCACAGCGGATTCCAGCGTGGGCGAGGTCATAGAGCCGGCCGCGATCAGTAATCTACCGCTTAATGGGCGAATGTTGATCGATCTCATGCTGACGGTACCCGGCGCGCACCTAAGTCACGGCGCGCAGGCAGGCGATATGAACCCCCTTTATTGGCGCCCCGGACAACGTTCGTCGGTCAGTATCGGAGGGAATCGGCCGAACGCCAATTACTTCCTTCTGGACGGCGCGACTAATACCGACCCGACCTTCAACACCCTCAATCTGAGCCCCTCGCCGGACGCCGTGTTGGAGTTCAAGGTCCAGACCGGCAGTTATTCCGCGGAGATGGGCGGAGCCGGTGGAGGGCAGGTCAACATCGTGACGCGCTCGGGCTCGAACCAATTCCACGGAACGGTCTATGAATTCTTGCGCAACAGCGCGCTCGACTCCCGGTCTTTCAACGAGATGGATTCTGGCAATCATCTCGTCCAGAACAATTTCGGCGCCTCGCTGGGCGGCCCGATCGTCCCCAACAAGACCTTCTTCTTTCTCAACTTTGAAGGCTTGAGACGCACCAAAGCGATGACAATGGCTCAGACCGTCCCCACAGAGATGGAGATCATGGGCGATTTCAGCATGAGCGGGACGACGATTTACAATCCCTTCATCGCGCGGCCAAACCCGGCTTTTGATCCCACCAAACCGATTGGACCCACGAATTCCCAGATCATTCGCGATCAGTTTCCGGACAACATGATTCCGGAGAACTTGATCAATCCCGTCGCCGCGCGGTTTCTGCAAAAGTATGTCGTTCGCCCGAACATGGATATGAGGATGGGGATGATGATGGGCGGCTGCGGGATGACGATGATGGGAGCGCCGACAGTCGTTGGCGGCGGTGTGGACTGTAACAATTACCTTGACGTGCGCAATGAGCGTCACATGACGGATCAGGGCACAACCCGCATCGATCACAACTTCGCCGGAGGCGACAGCCTGGCCGCGCGGTATTCATTGAGCAAAGAGCGTGGATTCATGCCGCAGAACCTTCCCGGGTTCGGCGCCTTTCACGACAACTTCTCCCAGCACGGCAGCGTCTCCTGGAACTACATCTTTAGTCCTGCTGTGGTGAACACGGCCTCGATCACGATCTCCAGGCTCGCGATGCATCGATCTTCCGAAAATAGCGAGGATAACGACATCATCTCTGACCTCGGTATCCAGGGAGTTGGCTTTGGCGGTAAAGGCGCCTACGGCGCGCCCTGGTTCAATGTGCAGGGCTATTCGGGGATGGGCGATACATTTGCGGCCACGCCTATGCGCGCCTGGGACACGATTCTGGAGCTCCGCGACCATCTGAGCTGGCAGCGCGGGGGGCACAGCCTCAAGTTCGGCGGCAGTTACCGGCATTACATCTGGCCGATGTGGGGGTTCTTTCAGAACCGCGGTTACTATCAATTCACCAATGGGTTCACAACCAAGACCGCGACCAATGACGGAACGGGATCAGCCCTCGCCAGTTTTCTGCTCGGGCTGCCAGCGGTGAAGCAGCGCCAGGCCGGCATCCCGCAGATGCAGCTTCGCCAGTGGTACGCCGACGGCTTTGCGCAAGACACCCTTCAGCTTACGCGCACGACGACCGTCGTGGTCGGGCTCCGTTATGAATACATGGGCCCCTTGCGCGATCTCAAATACACGAACACCAACCTTGACTTTCAAAACGGAACGCCGGTCGTCTTCATAGGCGGCCAGCAAGGGTATCCCGAGGGGCTGATGTATTCGAGGCGGACCAATTTCGCCCCCCGGATCGGGATCTCACAAAACATCCCGCGCTATGGACTCGTGATCCGTACCGCCTATGGCATTTTCTTTACGCCGGTGGACATGAACACCTGGTGCAATCAGCGTCACAATGTGCCTTTTGTCTTTCCCGAGACCCAGCAGAGCGACAATTTCATTCCCGCGATCAACGGCTTCGATTTCGCGCCGGCAGCGCTCGGCAGAACCACGGTGAGTTTCGCGGCTTTCGACCCGCATGCGCCATCGCAATACATCCAGCAATGGAGCCTGTCGGTCGCAAAAAGTCTTGGAAGTGAAACCACACTTGAGATCGGATACCTGGGATCGCGCGGTTTGCATCTGCAACGATCGCGCCTGATCAACAACGCGCCGCCGGGGCCCGGAGCGCTCGGGCCGCGACGCCCGTTCAGGACCCTCAGTTTTCTCCCCCGTATGGAACTGCCTTCGGATATTACGGTCGTCAGTACGACATTTCCTGTCAGCGGGATCAACTTGTTGGAGAACTCGGCGCGAAGCTGGTACGACGCGGGCTACGCGAATATCAGGCGACGGTTCTCGAAAGGGATAAGCCTTCTGGCCAATTACACCTGGTCGAGGAGTTTGACGGACGCGCCCGATTTCCGTTCGCCGATGTTCGAATCGGCCATTCCGCAGAACAACAATAATCTGCGCGCCGAAAAAGGACTTGGCTGCGACATCCGTCACCGTTTCGCGCTCAGCGCGGTCTTCGATCTTCCAGGCGTAGGGAAGTCGGGCATCTTGCCCGCGATCACAAAGGGATGGCTTCTTTCGACCATCTATCAGGTTCAGAGCGGATTCCCATTCACCGTCTCGGTCTTCGGAGACACGGCGAACGCCGGAACACTGCTCGGTGAAAATCCCATCCGGGCCAACTACACGGGGCAACCGGTCTTCGACGAGGGATCGCGCACCGCCGATCGCTGGATCAATCCGGCGGCCTTCGCTGCGCCTCCGGCTTTCGCCTTCGGAAATGTGGGACGGAATACGGTCGTCGGACCCGGCATGCAAACACTCGATCTGGCCATGACCCGAGATTTCAACATCACGGAAAAGACGAAGTTCCAGTTCCGAGCGGAGTTTTTCAACGCGCTCAATCATACGAACCTGGGGACGCCCGGCCGGTTCGTGAACACTCCGCAATTCGGCGTAATCACGGAAGCCGCGACGCCCGGCCGCCAGATTCAATTTGGCGCCCGAATCTCGTTTTAGTATAGCTGGGATGTGATTGGTAAGTGGCACCGACTTTGCGCAGCTTCGTTAAGAAAGCAATGCTGAAGATCGAAGATCGAAGACTAAACGGATGACGCAATCCTTTAGCTTCGATCCTCGATCCTCAATCCTCGATTTACTGTTTAGGCGCCTGATCTGTGGCGAGATTCAGCGATTTGTCCGTGCGCAAAGAGAAGACGGCGCCTTTCTCGACCTTCACGTTCTTGCCGGTGAGTGAAAGGGTCGAATTGCCACTGGCCTCGGCGCTGGAGGTCGAAGTTATTGCGATCAGCCCTTTGGCGTTCGCGGTTGCGCCATTCGCAGTCGCAATCACCTGGCCTGTCACTTGGCCCGTCACTTGACCAGTCGCGTCGACCACTCCGCCGACCGCGCCGGTCGTCGCGCCCACCACTCCGCCTACCGTGTTGTTCACGGTTCCGGTCACACCGCCGAGCAACCCGCCACCTGACCCGCCGGAAGCGGGCGTTCTCGACCTGGCTGCGCCGCCGGCTCCCGAGGACGCGCCCATGTCATCGATTTGACTCTGACTGTTGACGGAGACCTGTGTGATCTGCTCAATCGTCGCGGAGAGAGGCATCGTCAAATTCTTATTCCGAATTTGATCGAAGCAGAGCTGCAACTGCGAGGCGCCTTCTTTGCCCTGAGCCTTGGTCGATTCGACCACGTGGCCGGTGAGCACTGAGCCTTTGGCGATCACCTCTTTGCCGCCGACAATCACTGGCTTGAGCGTTCGCATTTTGAACTCATCGCCCGGCCTGGCTTTCCCGGCCTCGATCGTGGCGAGCAATTCCGCGCTCAACTGCGCCCCTGAATCCAGAATGACCGTCTGGTTGGCGTTCTGCGCTTCGGCCTTCGCCCCACCTCGCGCCGAGGCGCTTCCCCTGGCGGATCCTTGAGCCAAGACCGATGAGCAGACCAACACCGTTACGGCTAAAAACAATACAAGTCGTTTCATTAAGTTCCCTCCTAAAGGATTGGAAAATGACGTGGCCATGTGGCTACGTCGAAACTGCAAGGGGTTAAGGATTCAATGTAGGGTCAGCCGGGCGATCTAAGCCGGGCAAAAGGTGTACCCGATTGTAAATCGTCACATCATTGCTGAACGTCGTCATAGCTTTCACTAAATCCGCGTCTCAAGTCTCCGGTGCGTTAATAAGGTGAATACCAAACTGACCCGTTCTACTAACTTCGTAGCCATGGGGCGGAAGCCTCCAACAGGCTGCCAACTCGTCGAATAACGCGGCGCTTGCAGCGATTCGGAAAGCCGGCCCGGCCGATTCGGCCCATGACGAAGTCGTGGCGAAATTTCCCCAGAATGAAATCTCGCCCGGCCTCGAAGTCCACTGCGACCGGGCCGCATTACACCGGTCACAATGGCGAAGTCTTCACCCACCAATGTCCAACCCCGCCAAGGCCCCTGAAGTCAGGCGCCAATCGCCATGGCTTTCCGAATCGCGAGGCAATGATACCCACGGCCCTTGAGCGTTTCTTGAGCGTTGAAAATCTTATATCCCGCCCGGTTCAAGATGTTCTCAAGCCTCCTCGCTTATCTTGAGTCTCGAGGTCATAAATTGTTCATGAAGATAATCACCAGCAAGATAATGATTCCCACTGAGATGCCGCGCGTTTGCCGGCAAGGACTGCTCGACACCCTGCGGGAGAATCTAAAGTCCTGTCATGCGACCTTCATCAACGGGCGTGCGGGCACGGGCAAAACCATGCTTGCCGTCGATTTCATCCGGCGCCACGAGGGGGGGGGCGGCATGGTATAAAGTGGACGCGCCGGATATGAGCCTTCCGGTTTTTTTGGAGTATTTGGTGGCGAGTGTGGCTCGTGTGCGCCCCGGATTCGGCCGTCAAACTCTGGACTGTCACGCGGGAGCATTCAGGAGTGGCCAGACCGGCGCCATGAGCGAATTCGATATCGCGGCGCTGGCGGAAGCCTATGCATATGATTTGGAGCGACAGGCGGAACCTTTGGTATTGGTGATTGACGACTTGCATTTAATCTACGACGCCGATTGGATAGTCCCGTTTTTCCATCGTCTGCTCCTGCTGCTTCCGGCCGGGACACACATGCTCATTCTGGAGCGAGGTCTGCCGCCTGCGCCGATGTGGCGACTACGTTTCAAGCAACGCCTGTCCGTGATTACCGAACAGATGCTCGCTTTTACATCAACAGAGGCGGAGGAGCTGTTTTTCGGATACGGATTGAGCGCTGAGGAGGCGAGATTGGCTCTCAAGCAAACTGGCGGACGCGCGGCGGCTTTGCACGCTGTGGCGATCCGCGCTTTATAGAACACAGATTGTTCCGATTATCCTAACGTATTCATGACGACGACACCGCAACCATTCTCAGATATCACACGACTCTCATCACACACTTAGAACCCGGGGCCATTCCTGAACGCAAGCGTAGAAAAGTTCTATCTGAAATTCGGGCTCAAACCCTCACAGACAAGCCGCTTGGCCAGTCTGGCCCGCAATAAAATCTTTCATCCACTCACGAATCTCGTCACGAACGCGACGGAAAATAGAAAGCCGCTCTTCATCGCTTCCCACGCCAGGTGGCGGCGGGTCCTCAAAGCTTCGGTGAACGCGCTCGGTTTTTCCGGGGAACACCGGGCAGGTCTCGTTCGCGTTGTCGCAGACTGTAATCACAGTATCGAATTCCTGGCCGATGAACTCATCTACTGATTTCGACCGGTGACCCGATATATCAATGCCGATCTCCCGCATCACTTGAATTGCCTCTGGCCGAACGCTGCCCGGCTTCACGCCAGCGCTTTCGACTTCAAAAGCGTCCCCGCCGTCCGACCGCAAGATGCCTTCTGCCATCTGACTGCGGGCGGAATTCCCAGTACAAAGAATCAATACCCGTCTCTTCATCGGATGTCCTCTCTTTCTGTAAATCGAAAGCCCTCTCTTTCTGTAAGCGGCCCGTCTGCCTTCCCTCCGCTCGCGCTCAGGAGCGCCGCTTCGTCGCGCGCGATAATAACCGCCGGCGCTCTCTCGGGCAGGGCGGGCGCAAGCCGGCGGAACAGAAGTGTCGCCGCCGCCGCGCCCAGAAGTTGCGCCAGGATGAAGCCTGGAGCGTCCGCCGGGCGGATGCCTGCGAATGTGTTGCTGAAAGCGCGCGCGAGCGTCACCGCGGGGTTCGCGAACGAAGTTGAGGCCGTGAACCAATAGGCAGCGGTGATGTAAGCGCCTACGGCAAAAGGCGCGGCGTCAGATCGCCGCCGTGTCACTCCCCAAATGACGGAGAGAAGCCCAAAGGTCGCGACAAACTCGCTGAACATCTGCGCCGCGCCGCTTCGCGTGTGATTTGAAACTGAAAAGAGCGGGACGCCAAACATCAGATGAGCCGCGGCCACTCCCAGGAATGCGCCACTAACTTGAGCCGCAATGTACGCCGGGACCTCGCGCCACAGAATGCCGCCCTGTGAGGCGTCAGCGAGAGTTACCGCCGGGTTGAAGTGAGCGCCGGAGATGGGACCGAAAGTAAGAATGAGGGCGACGAGAGCCGCTCCGGTCGCAAGCGTGTTGGCCAGAAGGGCGATGGCGACATTACCGCCCGAAAGGCTCTCGCCCATAATGCCTGAGCCGATTACGGTGGCGAGAAGAAAGGCCGTTCCGGTCGCCTCAGAGGCGGCTTTTCGCGTGAGCGTTATAAACTCGGCCATTTGTCACTTCCTGCCGGACGCGTCTGCACTTTGTAGCGCGCTTTCGAAAAGCACTCGAAGCTCGTGATTTCATCGCCGCTCTTTTTGTTCAGAAAGTCGGAAAACGACCAGCCGCCTTTTCGTGTGCTGGAATGAAGCCTCACGTCTACCGGCGACTCGCTCTTAACGCGAAGCCGCAGAGAAGTCGCGCCCCCTGAAGAGGGGCGCTTCTCTGCCTTGTCACTCACCTCGACGACCTCAACGGCGTCTGAGTAGAGCTTCACCTGATCATTTCCACCCTTTGATTTCTCGTCGCCCTTCTGGGCGTACGACGCGCCTGCCGTAGAGAGGTGCGTCGTTAGTAACAGGGCGGCGATTGCCGCCGCAGGGGGGATAATTCGTTTCATTTGCTTTACCTCCTTAGCCGATAGGGCTAGCCTTCGGGTTGAGTTTGAGCGTCATGAAAACCGCCGATGAGCAGCGCGGAAGATTCCACTCCGGGGAGTTGGCAAGTCGCTTTTCATAACCGGAGCGCCTCGCCTCTTTGAAACCGAGCTTGTTTTGAAAATATTCTTTGGCCGTTGTGGTCAGAAGGACTACTTCGGTGACCCCTTCGCCCGCCGCGCGTTTGAGGAGTTCCCGGACGAGCTTATTGCCGATCCATTGGCCTTGATACTCGGGAAGTACGGCGGCGGAGCGAAGAAGCCCAAGCTCTCCATGACGTTCCAGGCCGACACAGCCGAGGATCTTGCCCCCGCCGCTCCGCGCGATGAGAAAGCCGCCGAAGTGCTCTTTCACCCCGTCGTGAGGTAGATTTACTTGAGAAAGAATCTCAAGAACATCGTCCAAACACGCAGGGGAGGCCTTCTCGATGGTGACGAGTTGCGCAGTCATGTCATCGTGTAAGGTTGACGAGGCTTGCGGGCGCTGTTGTACAGCACGTGCTGACACCCGCGCCGCTCGCTTCGGGAAGATTGTCTTCAAGCACGACGAATACTTCCAACTCGTTTCCGTCCGGGTCGGAAACCCAGGTTTTGTCCTGGACGGCGTAACAGCAGGAGGTTTGCATCTCGTCGCGGGTGTTGAGTCCCGCCCTGGCCCACCGCTCGCGCATGGCGAGGACGTCGGCGGTCGAGGCTACCTGTATCCCAAGGTGCGAAAGGGCGCCGCGTTCGTTAAATGGGATTTCGTTCAGCGCGAGGTTGAGCGGCGGGTTCTGCACGTCGAACTTGGCGTAGCCACTGCGGACTTTGCTCGGCTCGATGCCCAACATTTTCTTGTAAAACTCGACGCTCTGCCCGATATTACGGACGTTAAGCGAGATATGCGCTTTGATCGCCTGCACGATCATGGCGTTCTCTTCGTTCATCCGTTACTTCTCCTTCTACGCTCTTACCGGCGAGCGTGAGATCAGAGTAGCAGTGAAAAATATATTCGTCAAGACGAATGTGTTTTATGATATTATGTCTGTGTTATGAGCAGAGCAAACAGAAAATTCGACCTTGAGAAATTCTTTGTTGCGCTTTCCGACCGCAACCGCCTCCGGCTGATCAATCTCATGGGGGAAGACGAGGTCTGCGTGTGCTTCTTCGTCGAAATCTTGAAGATGCCGCAGCCGAGGGTCTCCCGGCATCTGGCTTACCTGCGCCGGGCGGGCATCGTGGCGACCCGGCGGGAGGGGAAGTGGATGCACTACCGGATCGTCCCTCCCTCCGACGAGCACGCCGCGCGCATCCTTCAGGAGGTGCGTGAGTATCTCGTCACCGACCGCGAGATGCAGCAGGACCGTGCGCGACTCGTCAAAGTCTGCTGCGCGCCAGCGCTCCCCGTGCCGTTACAAGGCGCGCCGCTCCCCATGACCCTACTGGCCTCACTGACCGGCCCAGTTCAGTGTTGAGAACCGATTGCCGAGCGGCTAAAGAATTCGAAGCAAATGGAATCATTGGATCAAATCTGGCGCGACTACCACAGCGGGTTGTTAGGCTTCATTCGCCGACGCGTCGGCGACGCCGATCTAGCTGAGGACATCCTGCAGGACGTATTCGTCAAAGCCTATTCCCGGATGGATACGCTGGCTAACGCGGGCCGGATTCAGAGCTGGCTCTACCAGATTGCGCGCAACACAATCATCGATTACCACCGCACTCGCAAAAGCGCCGAACCGCTGCCGGACGAGATGGCGCAACAGCCGGAACACGATAATGACAATGATGAAGACTGGCTGGAGTTGGGAAAGTGCGTGCTGCCGATGATCGAGATGTTGCCCGAAGGCTATCGTGAGGCGCTTCTGCTCTCCGAAATCGACGGCCTGCCGCTTAGGGAAGTGGCGGAACGCCTGAATCTCTCATTACCCGGCGCAAAATCGCGCGTCCAGCGGGGCCGGGAGAGGCTCAAAAACATCTTTCTGGACTGCTGCCATTTTAAGTTTGATTGCCGCGGGAAGCCGATTGACTGGTCGCCCAAGGAGGGCTGCGCTCGCAGCTCCTGCTGATTTTTTTTCTCGCCTCTGCATCTTTTCCCGGTCTCTTTCGTCTCTCCTGGTGGCGGGGGTTTTAGCCCGCTCACATTCGTTAAAGAAAAGAGATGAAGGAGAGCCGCTATGAAAAATATAGTTGAAGCTTTAAAGCCTCACGTATCTATCAACGTCAGCAACGTCACAGAGAGCATTGAATTCTACCGCAAGATGCTCGGTATCGAGCCGGCCAAAGTGAGAATCGGGTATGCAAAGTTCGACGTACAAAACCCGCCACTCAATCTCGCGCTGAACGAAGTCCCATTCAACGAACGTGGCGCCCTCTCGCACCTGGGTATTCAGGTCGCCTCGACTGACGATGTGCTAGCAGTGCGAATGCGGTGGGCGGACGAGGGGCTGGTCACTCGAGATGAGATGCAGACCGATTGCTGCTACGCGATCCAAGACAAGACATGGGTAACCGACCCGGACGGGAACGAATGGGAAGTCTTCGTCGTGCTCGAAGACAATCTTCCGGAGACGAACCAGGCGAGAGGTTGTTGCGCCCCGACGGCGACGCCGGCGCAAATTTCACGCTGATGCCGGAGGAGAGATGATGTTGTCAGCATTTTATGAAAAGGCTCCGGCTGACGTGGCGTTATGCCGGGAAGGCCGCGAGCGTGAGGTGTTCACCAATGATTAAGAGAACATTTTCTTTGCCCGTAATTTTCCTACTTTTTACCCTTGCCGCATCTGCTCAGGATCCGCTGAAGGTCGCGCCGCAGGCTTACAAGCTCGAATTCGAGAACGAGTGGGTCAAAGTTATGCGCGTCCATTACGGACCGCATGAAAAGATCCCGGCCCACGATCACACGGAGCGGGCGGCGGCTTACGTTTATCTGAACGACGGCGGCCCGGTCATTTTCAAACACATCGGCCTGGACTACGGGGCGGTCACCAGGCCGGAGACGAAGGTCGGCAGCTTCCGGCTTTACAAGGCCCTCAAAGAGGTCCACGAGGTCGAAAACACGAGCGACCTGCCGAGTGATTTTTTGAGGGTTGAGTTCAAAACCCGGATGATAGACGAGAAGACGTTACGTGGACGCTTCCACCGCGAATCCTGGCCGGCGGGCGAAAATTACCAGAAGACCCAGTTCGAAGACGAGCAGATTCGTGTCACACGGCTTGTCTGCGCCCCGGGGAAGAGGCTCGATGTTCCGGCGGGCGCTTCCGGCCCCGCGTTGCTGATCGCCCTGTCGCCATCGCGTCTTGGCGTGATGGAGCCTAATGGCAAAGCGCCGAAGCTTAACCTGAGTCTCGGGCAGGTGGGCTGGCAGCCCTCCGGCAAGCAAGCGCGACTCGAAAGTCCGGGCGGCGAGCCGGCCGAACTGCTCCTGTTCGAGTTTAAGACCGGGCCGGCTGACGCCAAGGAGGGAAAGCCTAAGACGCACGATCATCCGCGCGAGTAGGGAGGACCGCGCGTCGGCGGCGCTCGTGCATTTTACATACTGTACTATTACACGATATTGTTTAATAGTATATATATGAAACCACGTGACAAGACCTGTTCGGATCCGACATCCGGCGTCACCGGCAAACCGCCGATCCATGAGCGACCACTACTCACGCCGGACCAGGCTACTGAAATTGTCGCCCTGTTTCAGGCGCTGGCCAACGACAGCCGCCTCCGGTTGCTCCATGCGCTGGCCCGCGCTGAAGAGCTGTGTGTCACTGACCTTGCGGCGGCGGTGGAGATGACTCCCCAGGCCACCTCCAACCAGCTCCGCCGCCTCATCGACCGCCGCATCGTGGCCACGCGACGCGAAGGAAATCACATCTACTATCGGATCATCGACCCATGCGTGCCCGGCCTGCTCTCGCTCGGACTGTGCCTGGCCGAAGAGACCGGCCGGCTGCCTGACCTCACGCAGGCGCCGTTGCATTCTCGCGGAAGGTCATCCGCGGCGGCCCGGGGCCAAGCATCCAGACCTGGCAGGGCGGGCAGAGCGATTAGAGCGAGGAAGGTATGAAAATGGACAGCTTCTCACCAAGGAGGAGCTACGTCCCTCTGCGCTGCGACCCTGATGTCCTGGTCCTCAGCGTCGGCCCAACCCGGCTCAAACTCGCCGCGCCGCCTTATGCCTTCAGTACGCCGGTCACCTTGGTTTTACGGCAAAGACTTTCACGCTCGCCGCGTAATCGTTGACGTTAATGCGGGCAAGTAAGTCCTTCAGGCCGCCGTGCAGTTCTCCACCGGCGCCATTACCACAACAGGAGCCTGTATTCGCCAGGGGGAGACTTTGAGTTTCTGACTTAACAATCTCATCCATTGCCGGTGAGCAACAACCCGCCTGCCCATCGACTTGCGCGTACGCGTTGAGATCGGCTCCCGAGTCTACGATCATCACTTCGCCGAATCCCGCTTCGAGTAGCCCCTGCCGGTATTCCTCCGCGGTGATTGCCCCGGCGATGCAAGCGACATATGCCGGCACATTGTCGAGGACCTCCGGCGGGAGCGGGCGCTTGAGCGCGATGTCGCTGACGGCCAGTCGGCCGCCCGGCTTGAGCACGCGCACAACCTCACGAAAGACCGCCTTCTTGTCCGGGGCCAGGTTAATCACACAGTTGCTGATCACACAGTCGACCGTGCCGTCACTAAGGGGAAGCTCGTCTATGGTCGCCTGGTAAAACTCGACGTTCGATGCGGCGCCCTCGAGCTTTGCGGCGTTGCGCCGCGCAAGCTCGATCATCTCCGGCGTCATGTCAATTCCCACGGCGCGCCCCGTAGGCCCGACTTTGGACGCCGCGAGAAAGACATCCAGACCGCCGCCGGAGCCAAGATCGACCACGGTCTCACCTTCGCGCAAGCCGGCCAGGGCGATCGGGTTACCGCAGGAAAGTCCCAGGTTTGCCCCGGCCGGAATGGAAGCCAGCTCTTCCTGGCTATAACCGAACGCTTCGGCGACGGCCCGCACGGCATCCTGTTCACTCGACAGCCCGCTCGTTGCGACCGCCCCATATCTCGAACGTACGGCGTCAATGATTGCTTCTGACATAGACCCCTTTCGTTAGCTCGCCGCGTCTCGCGGCGTAAGGCTCGATAATTATGATTACATATTTGCCTATGCGAATATAAATAGAGAGTACGCCAGTCCAGATATCTATGTCAAGACACACATGTTGTGCGGCGTTAAATCATTCCCGCAGGCGCGCAGTTCAGGACTGTTCATCGAGCGACGTCTTGAGCGGCGCGAAGTGATCCGGGATCACTGTCGCGTCTAGTTTTTACTTGCACACTATTACACAATATTGTGTAATAGTGTCAAGCAAGATGTTGCGGCGGATAATCGGGCGGGCGAGCGCCGCAGGGCGTTCTGAATCGCCAGGTCGGCAAATCGCGCAAGCCTTCTTCCCGGCGACGTAAGGAGTAGACGAATGAAGAGGAAGCGCATCATGTATATTGTCATCGGATTCATTGCGGCCCTGGGATTGCTTTGGACCTTCGCGGCTATGACAGCAGGGCTTTTCATCACCGACCGTCATGCGGCCGCATCGAACCCTCACGAAGAGCCAATGGAAGCGTTCTCGAAGAACAAGAAGTTCATAGCTGTAGATTCCTGGCGTGTCGCCTACATTGATGAGGGAAGCGGCGAGCCAGTCCTTTTACTTCATGGGTGCCCGTTCCACTCGTTCGAATGGCGTGACGTCATTCCGCTTCTGACGCCGCGTTATAGGGTCATCGCGCCGGACCTGCTCGGGCTTGGCGACACGGTAGTGCGACTCGATGACGATTACCGGCTTCCCAATCAGATGAAAATGGTCGTGGGACTGATGGACAGGCTGGGCATCGAGAGCGCCCGAATTGTCGGGCACGATCATGGCGGAGCGACCGCTCAGTTGATGATGAAATATCATCCCGCGCGTATTCAAAGCCTGGTGCTGACCAACGTGGAGGCCTATGATCAGTGGCCGAGCGAGCCGGAGCGCCTGGATCTTGAGTTGATTGTCAACCCGGTTTCCACACCGCTCTTTCGCGCCATGATCGGATTCACGGCGGTTCAACGACATGTCTTCAGCATCGCCGTCCACAACAAACATGCGCTCACGGATGAAGCGCTCGCAGCCTATATGCGCCCTCACATCTCTTCGCCTGAACGTTGGTGTCGGCTACGACGGTTTTTTCGATGGCAGCTCGACCGCGAGCACAACCTCGAAACTTTACGCGCGGTCGATGGCATGCGGCGTTTTGACCGTCCGACGCTGTTGCTGTGGGGTAAGCACGATACCAACTTCGGCCCGGCAATAGCCGAACGGCTCGCCAAAGACATTCCCGGTTTCGTTCGCATTGAATTGCTTGAAAACTCCGCGCACATGCCAATGCAGGAAGAACCGGAGGCGTATGCTCAAGCGGTTCTGCGATTCTTCGATGAAGGGCGGGCCAATAAAGGTAAAGAGGATAAGTGAGCATTATGACCGATAACCCGATCAATGTGGCCGGCCTCGAGATACTATCCGATTCTCCGATTTTCTTGGCGGCGCTGGGCGTGCATGTTCTGGCCGGCCTCTTCTGTGTCGGCGCCGGCGTCAGCGCCATGTTGAGCCGGAAGCGTCCCGGACGCCACCCGAGGTTCGGAACAATCTACTACTACTGCCTTTCTGTCGTTTTCGCCTCCGCGACCATCTTGTCAGTAATGCGCTGGGCAGAGGATTACCACCTGTTCATTCTCGGAACGCTTTCCTTTGCGACAGCTTCACTAGGACGCATGGCTCTCCGGCGACGCTGGCGCAACCGGATCAGATCGCACATAAGCTGTATGGGCCTGTCTTACATCCTGCTGCTGACCGCTTTCTATGTCGATAACGGCAAGAATCTACCGCTTTGGAACCAATTGCCTCCAATCGCATTTTGGCTATTACCCGGCGCGGTCGGAACACCGTTCATCGTTCGCGCACTGTTGCGGCATCCTCTGGCACAGAGATCAAAAGGATCGACTTGGCGCTCCGCCGACAAAGGTTCTGGCTGACGCGCTGAAACGCGCGGCTGATCTCTAAGGAAGGATTGCGTCGAAAGTGACGCGCAGGGAGACCCCGTGTGACCGCTTATATTGCGGCAGTCTTACTGGTCCGCTGATCTTTGCGCGTCCGTCGCCGGACAAACACAATCTGCGGTAGAGAGGACATAACCTATACCAGGTTTTGAGAGGATGTGAAGTCCGAAGGGCTCCAGCTTGTGACGAAGCGTGCTGATGTGCACCCTGAGTATCTTGCCCGCGCTGTCGTCGAACTCGGCGTCTTCGCCCCACCCCGACGCCCAGATCGCCTGCTGCGGCACAGGGCGTCCGATCTCCCGCACCAGCCGGGAAAGAACCCGAAACTCCTTGATCGTTAGATTGTAGAGCGGTCTGCCGGCGCAGGCCACGTAATACTTGTCGTGCTCGACTCGCAAACACCCGTCGTCAAAGACATCCGGACTCGCGAAATTCGTATTGCCTGTCATCGTCATAATTAAAGTCCTGTGCTAAAGATCTCTTTGTTTCTCGGCAAGTTCAATTCAGCGGTTATTATGCGGCGGCGTCCGCACTTTCTGTCACTTTACAATTCCCTCACCGCAGCTTTACAACTACTTAACTCTACACTGCTAAAATCGGATAGTTATGCCCAGAGCTGAAAGTGTCTTCGACCTGGAAAAATTCTTCGTCGCGCTGTCCGACAGGACCCGGCTGCGACTGCTCAACCTGATGGGAGAGGACGAGGTCTGCGTCTGCTTCTTCGTCGAAATCCTTCAGGAGAATCAGTCGAAAATCTCCCGCCACCTCGCTTACCTGCGAAAGGCCGGTTTGGTGGCCTCGCGGAAGGACGGCAAGTGGGCGCACTACCGAATTACAACGCCGGCCAACCCCCACGCCGCAAACATGCTGCGTAACGTGCGCAACTGGCTGGAGGAGGACCGGGAGATGAGGCTTGAGCGTGAGCGCCTCGTCAAAGTCTGTTGCGTGCCTGCCCTCTCCGAAACATTACAGAACGCGCCACGGCCGGCCCGTCTGAAACCACTTTTAGCGCCATGCGGGTGAGCCATGAATAGCCATTTCCGGGAACGCTCTTAGGTCGAGCGCGCGCCGGATGACGGGGAGCCATCAAATCACTACCGGCAAACCACTAATCGGCGTCTTTCTGTGGATCAGACGCCGCCCTTGCAAGGCAGTATTCGGACCTCGTCGGTGAGATGATTATCAGCCCATAAGGCGCCAGTTTACGGCGTAGTATTGCAATGCAAACGCGGAGCGTTTGTGCCTTGTATTCTTCATTCCTCCAGACGTCAGCCCAGATTTTAAGACGAGCCACCGGACGCCCGCCGGCGCGCGCGAGGCGGAACAGGACCAGCATCTGCATCCGCCCGAGGTGATAGAGGGGGCGGTTGTTGCAGGCGACGTAGAATTTGTCGTATTCGATGTACAGATAGCCGTCGTCATAGACATCGGCGTCGGCTTGCGCCACCCCTGCCAGAGTTCCCGTCGAAATTCGTCCTGAAAGCATCTTTACCCTCCAGGATTTGTGGAATCGCCCGGCGTCGCACCGCTGGGCGATTCCACATTTAGAACGACCTAGAAGTTTAGCCGCAGAGCGAACTGAATCTGCCGATTCGTGCCGAGGCCGACCGTACGTTCGACCGTCTGCCTCAACAATCCGAAGGTCGCTCCCGCCGCCGCTTGCGTGAAGGGTTGACCGGGCTGCAACTGGTTGGCGCCAGTGCCCACCGCATTGTTCAGCGTCGAGGCCGGATTGGCGAAGTTCGCCCGGTTGAAGAGGTTGAAGAACTCCGACCGGAATTCAACATTCACCGCCTCACGAATCGGGAAGCGTTTCGCCAGGATCAGATCGAACTGTTTGAAGGCCGGCCCTTTGAACGCATTCCGCGGCAGATTGCCAAAGGTTCCCACCTTCGGAATCGCGAACGCCGCAGGGTTGAGGAAATTGCGGTCGCTGTCGAGAAAGGGATTGACGCCAGGAATCAGGTCTGGACGGCGCGTTTGCCGCGAAGCTCCGCCGCCGGGCGAGTTGATGACCGCCGTGAAACCGGCAGGCAATGGGGTCGCCGCGTTGATCGTGCCGGGCAGCCCGCGCACTTCGCCGGCGGCGCATCCCGCGGCAGGATTCGTACATTGGATCACGACTTCGGGTCGCGTAAGCGTCACGTCAATCGGGACGCCGCTGCGCGCGTTGAGGATTGCGCCGACCTCCCAACTGCC
>WNGB01005018.1_pt1 | contig 19935 bp, 16 predicted proteins | sample 5400681 | NCBI WGS metagenome assembly WNGB01 (sample SAMN13153367, study PRJNA577476) | soil metagenome | isolation source: 115 cm soil or saprolite under grassland replicate 2 | place: USA:California | collected 2016-06-15
GGCCGCCCCATCGCGCAGACCGCGGGGACCGGGCGCAGGTCCTCGACCAGCACCCTGTCGACGGAGAATCCGCCCTCGCGTAGCCGGTCGGCCAGCTCGTTCCCGAGGTCCCGGGCTCGCTCCGGCGCGGAGTGGCGCGCGTCCCAGAAGATGTAGACGGCCCCATCCCGGGCGAGGTGGTCGCGGACGGCACCGAGCGCCGCCTCCGGCTGCTGCCAGAAGGGAGCGACGTTGAAGGCGAAGATCTTGTCGAAGCGCCGATCGCCGAGGTCCGCGTCCTCCAGCGCGATGGCCTCGAGCACAGCCCTGCAAGCGTCGACGTGCTCTCGGTCCTCCGCGTGGCCATCTCGATCATCTTGGGCGAGCGGTCGATCGCGGTGATCCTTCCCGTCGTCAGCCTCTCGCAGACCAGGGAGACCGCGACGCCGTGGCCGCAGCCGACCTCGAGCAGGCGGTCGGCCGGGCGGACCTCCAGAGTGTCGACCGCCCAGACGAACCGCTCTGATGCCTTGCCCGCCATGCCCCAGCAATAGCATCAAGCGCCCGTGAAGCCCATGCTGATCTACTCGATGAGCGTCTCGGTGGATGGCTTTATCGCCGACCGCGAGGGCGGGTTCGAGTGGACCGCCCCTAGCGAAGAGATGTTTGGTTTCCACCTCGCGCAGGTACGCGAGCTCGGCGGTTATCTGTGCGGCCGCAGGCTTTACGAGACGATGCTGGTGTGGGAGACGGATCCGTCGCTGCGCGACAACGAACTCCGGGCCGCCTTCGCCGACGTCTGGTGCGCGATCCCGAAGGTCGTCTTCAGCCGCACGCTCGACAGCGTCCAGGGCAATGCCCGGCTCGCCGAGGCGTCGGTGGCCGAGGAGGCCGCTGCGGCGCTCGACGCGACTGACAAGGACGTCTCGATCGGCGGCGCCGGCCTGGCCGCGGCAGCGATCGAGCTCGGCCTCGTCGACGAGCTGCGCATGTTCCGCTATCCGGTCGTCGTCGGCGGAGGCACGCCGTTCCTGCCGCCGGTCACCGAACACGTCCCGCTGGACCTGATCGAGACCAGAACGTTCGGCTCACGAGTGATCTTCGAGCGCTACGGACGCGCCCGCGATGGGTCGGACTGACACCGCCGTCCGAATCATCAGCGCCTCGCCGGACCGGGTGTTGATGGGCGAGGATCGCCCCGACCAACACGGCGTGCAGCGGGTCGAAGCGACCCTCCAGCGCCTCGCGCAACTCCGGCAGCTTCTGACGCAGCCGCCCGCGCGCCAGTTCGGCCAACACGTCTGGGTCGGTCGTACCGGCGACGAGCGCGTCGAGCATCGCCCGGCCGGAGACGCCGAGGATGTCGCTGGCGACACAGTCGAGCTTGATCCCGGTGTCCGCGAGCGCCTTGTGCAGCCGATTCGCCTCGCGTTGCCGCTCCGCGATCTGCGCCTTGCGATAGCGGGTGAAATTGCGCAGCGACCGGATCGGCTTCGGCGGCACGAAGCTCGCCCGCAACAGCCCCGCCTCAAGCAGCTGGCAGAGCCAGGCCGCATCGGAGACGTCGGTCTTGCGACCGGGGACCTGCTTGACGTGGCGCGCGTTCACCAGCAACAACTCGAAGTCGTCTTCGAGCACCGCCCAGACCGGCTTCCAAAACACGCCGGTCGCCTCCATCGCCACCTGCGTCACCCGGTGTGCCTGAAGCCAATCGTGCAACGTCAGCAACCCCCGCACCGTCGTCCGAAACTGCACGACCTCCTCGCTGCGCGCGCCCCCCGCGGCCGGCACCCGCACACAAGCCGTCACCTGCTCCTTGTGCACATCCAGCGCCGCCGGACGCTCGACGATCACCTCCATCTCTGCTCCTCCTCGGCTCTCGGATCACCAGCAGCCGTCCGCAACGAGCCTCAAGAACATCTGGTAGGCGACCACGTAGTCGAAGACCAGGCAGATGGCGGTCGTCGGCGCGAGCGTCGCCGGAACGGGAACGACCCAGGCGCCCGGAACGACGGCGTACTCCGCCCAGCCGCCGACGATCGGCAGGGAGGCCGCACGCTCCCCGACGCTCACGCCCGCGACCTCCGCGCCCACGGACTCGACGACGCCCACGACGTCCCAGCCGGGCACGTGCGGCGTCCGGCGCCGCTCCGGGTGCAGGCCCTGGCAGATCAGGAGGTCGGCGAAGCTGATCCCGGCTGCCTCGACGCGCACGCGAAGCTCATGCGGTCCCGGCGGCGCCACCTCCCACTGACGCACTTCCAACGCCTCGGGGCCGCCGTGCCGGGTCAAGACGACGGCAGTGCTCATCAACGGTCGCGGCTGACCATCCAGAATCGCCGTTGGCGGCACCAGCTTCTCCTTGGTGATGGGCTGCTTGGGCATTGTGATCGACCCCTCTTCAGCGCGTCGTACGCAGCACGACTCGAGCACTGGCGAGTGCGGCAGGCGTTCGATCGGACGTTCGGCACCGTCGGCAATCCGCCAGGGTTGACGTCGGCGGTCCAAGACCGGCCGAGAACGCCCGCCGGCGAGCCGGTCGCGCCGCGTGCTTCCGGCGGCCAGCCGTAGACGCATCAGGGGCGAGTTTCACATCAAGCCTCTAGTACCCGCCGGCGTCGCGACGAGGGGTGGCTGCTACTTCCCGATCGCGGCGATGAACGCCATCAAGATGAAGCCGGCCCGATGCCGATCAGGAACCAGGCGCCGAAGTCGCCGAGCAGGATGCCGAGCCCGACGCCAACGAGAATCCCGCCGACGAAGGCGGGGCCGCCGTAGGCGTAGCCGCGTCCCGACGAGGTCGCTCGCTCAGCAGAGCCGTCACCGTTCCCTCCTCCTCTCAGGTCGGCCGCGGACGCATCCTGCAGGCTACTCGCTACTGGCGCTCGCGAGCAGAGCGACGGCAGTTCTGGGAGCACGATCGGGACCAGAAGTTCGCCGAGCCGGTTGCGCTTTCGTCCGCTCAACCCGTTGACCGTCCGCTTCCGCGTAGAGCCCTCAGGCGGAGCCTCAACCTAATCGCGCTCCGTGCTCGGCGCGAGAAGGAACCTAAGTGATCGGGCGGCGGCGGTCAAGTCGCCTTCGGTCGGCTTCGGCTCGATCGCTCAATACCCGGACGAATGACACCGAAGAGTTGAGAGGCTCCTCAGACCGTGATGACGACCTTGCCCCGAGCGTGTCCCTCTTCCAGGTACCGGATGGCCTCAGGCGCGTCGTTCAGCGGGTACGTCCTGTCGATGACCGGCGTGACCTTGCCCGCCTCTATGAGCTCCGTCAGGGACTGCAGGTCGTCCCTGTTTGGCTTGGCAAGGAAGGTGCGGAGCGTCTGGCTCACGAACGGCGACAAGACGACCGCCTTGACGATGCGACCCACGGGTCCGATCCAGCGACCGGTCGATTCTCCACTGCTGAGGACGAGCGTTCCCTTGGCGGTGAGCGCGCGCCTCAAGTCTGACGGCGAACACGTCCCGGCCAGCTGGAAGATGAGGTCGTCCATCTGCCCACTCTGAACGAAGTCCTCCTGCGTGTAGTCGATGACGTGGTCGGCGCCGAGCGAGCGGACCAGCTCCATGTTCCTCGTGCTGCACACGGCGGTCACGGCCGCGCCGAAGTGCTTCGCGATCTGCACGGCGAACGTCCCCACGCCCCCCGAGGCGCCGATGATCAGGACCTTCTGCCCCCGCTGTAGCTCGCCGGCGTCACGAAGACCTTGCAGGGCCGTCAGCGCGGCCAGTGGCACCGCCGCCGCTTGCTCGAAGGTCAGGTTGGCCGGTTTCGGCACCAAGAAGCCTTCCGAGACGCAGGTGTACTCGGCGAAGCCGCCCCTCTCGACGTTGGCGAACACCTCGTCGCCCGGGCGAAAGTGCGTCACATCCTTTCCGACCGCGTCGATCTGCCCTGCGATGTCGCGTCCGAGAACACGGTTCTTTGGTCTGTGCAACCCGGACTGAGGGCGCATGATGTAGGGCAGGCCTCGCAGGAAGTGCCAATCGGCGGGATTGGCGGAGGCTGCGCGGACGCGTACCAGCACCTCATCGTCCTTGACGAGCGGCTTGTCGATCTCCTCGAGGTGCAGGACATCGGGTGAGCCGTATGTGTCTTGGACGATCGCCCTCATCGTTGCCGCCTCGCCTTGTGGTCGTGGTCAGAGTCCGTAGGGTTCGTAAATTCGATCCCCCTGCAAGTGAATACCTTGCGGGGCAGCGTGGATCTCGCACGCGTGCGAGAACGCTCGGAGGCTAGGCGGTCTCCAATGACGCACGGTCAGGCGTGCGCAACACTTTCGGCTGGCCCGGGGCGCTGACGCTGACCGAGTCGCACTCGCTTCATCACGGCGGAGAAGGCGGAGTCGCGAGCGCGGTTCAGGTAAACGGCGCCGCAATCGGATCAAGTGGAACTCAAGTTGGGGAAAGAGGGCCCCGGCTGCACCCTCGAGGGCGGCGAGGTCCGACTCGATCCGGGCTTCGGCGGTCTCGGAGTCGAGATCTTTAGGCTCGGGCGAGGGCTTGGGCCTCGGCGACGCCGAGCGCCCGCCCCTCTGCCCACACCGCCTCGAAACGGTCGCCGAGCCGCTCTCGCAGCCGCGCGATGGCGTCGTCGAGCTCGACGTGGTCGTCGGGATCCGGGATCGAGTCGGTCTCCTCGAAGATGCGCTGCGCGCGGGCGACGAGCCGGCAGGCGCGGTCGTCGTCTCCGTCGTGGAGCGCGAGCACGGCGGCGTCGAGGAAGACGTAGGGCCGCAGGTAGGCGTTGTCGTTCGCGAAGATCCACTCGCTCGCCGTCCGGAATCGCCGCCCCGCCTCCTCGCGGTCGCCGCTGTGGAGGGCGATGTAGACGAGGTTGTGGTGCTCGCCGGCGACCATCGTCTCGTTGCCGAGCCGCTCGTTCAGCTCGATGCTGCGCAGGTAGAGCTCGCGCGCCTCGTCGTAGCTGCCTTCCATCCGGGCCGCGGCCGCGCGCATGTGGAGCGGGAGCCGGACCGCCGAGGGATCGTCGCTGCCCTGGGCGGCCTCGAAGCCACGCTCGGCCCAGCGGCAAACCTCGGCGAAGTCGCCGCGGCGCAGCGCGACGCGCGCGATGTCGGAGCAGGCGTCGGCGAGGTCCGCGCCGGATCCGCCCGCCTCCACGAGCTCGAACCGCTCGCGGAACGCCCGCTCCGCGACCTCGAGATCGCCCTGGCGGAAGGCGATCGTGCCGAGCCCCTTGAGGACGGGAGGCTTGTCTCCGCCGTCGAGCGCCGCGGCCCGCTCGAGCAGCTCGCGCCCCTCGCTCATGTGCCCGCGCTGCCACCAGAACGGCCACAGCGCGGCGCAGGCCTCCGCCGCGGTCTCGGGCTCGCTCTCCAGCAGCCGCTCGACGAGGTCGTGCAGGTCGTCGTGCCGCTCCTCGAGCCGCGACAGCCAGGCCTCGGTCTCCGGTCCGGTGCGCGCCAGGTGCGGCCATGCTTCGCGCACCAGTGCGAGCAGATCCTCCAGCTCAGCCACGCCGCGAATCTACAGCGGCGCGCCGGCAGCTGTCACCGTGCTGCCTATCAGCGCCCCATGGAAGCCCGCTCCCTGACGTATTCAGCCTGCGCATCGCCGCTAACGCGACCCCCCGCCGCGACCGTGGCCACCGAACCGGGCTTCGTGATCGCCTGCCGACCTCGACTTGCAGCCGTGCGCTCAAACTTCGGCCTCGTTCTCCGCGCTGACGCTCACGGAATCGCACGCGCTTCACTAGTCAGCCTGTTCCGCCGGAGGTCGTGTTTTCGAGTGACGGTCACTCTTAGAACCCCTGCAAGATCGGACCCGGGTGGGCACTTACCTGGCCCAATCGGGAAACCCGGAAGGTGAGACACCGGTCGGCAGCGCCGTGAGCCCAGTTCCATCGGCTCGCATGAGGCTGAGTCCTTCCCGCCCCTGGAAGACGATGTAGCGACCGTCGGGCGACCAGTCCGCGATCTGGCCGAAGACGTCGCTGACCCGGGCTTGCTGGGACCCATCGGCGTGCATCACGTACAGGGTGTGGTATGGCCCGATGTCCCCCGTCGTCTTGCAGTCCGGCGCCTTGGAGAAGGCGCAGTCGTCGCGAACGGAGGCGAACAGGATTCGCTTTCCGTCCGGCGACCAGGCCGGCCAGCCGTCCGGGCCCGGGGAGTGCGTGAGGCGGCGAAGGCCGGTGCCGTCGGCGTTGACCACGTAGATCTCGTAGTTCTCGGTTCCGGTGGGAGTCTGTCCCATGAAGGCGAGCTTCGTCCCGTCCAGGGACCAGGCGGGGTACTCGACCCACACGTCGGCGCCGAGCGGCCGGACGTTGGAGCCGTCCGGCTGCATGAGATAGCCGCGCAAGACGGCCTCGAGGTCGGGGTCGGAGTTCCAGGCGATGGCCGTCCCGTCCGGCGACCACGCCGGGCCCCAGTCGGGGACGCCCTTGCTCTTGGTCAGGTTGCGTGCCCCTGACCCGTCCGCCCTCGTGACGTAGATGTCCGTGCTGAGGTCGTCCCCGGGCTGGTGTCGGTAGGCGATCCGCTCCCCGCTCGGAGACCACGAGGGGTCGAAGTCGGCCGCGGGATCGTTTGTCACCCGCGCGAGGCCTGTGCCGTCCGCATTGACGACGTAGACGTCTTCTGCGTGAGGAGGCCCTCCCGAGAAGGCGATGCGGCCCTTCAGCGAGGAAACGTCGATGCCTCCACTCGCCTCCGGTTGCTCCGCCGTACTGGTCGACAGCGTTGCCTGCGAAGACGTGGGCTCGCCGGTCCCCGCGGTCGATGCTGTTTCGCCACCGTCGCACCCCGCGGTGAGCAGCAGCCCGACAAGCACCAGGTGAGGAAGGCGGCGGCTGACGAGTTCTCTCACGGGTCTTCCTTCGTTCTTCCGAGGCACCAACCTGTATATGCCTACTGGCTCAGCTTGGTTCCCCTCCAATTAGGACCGCCTCGACGAAACGCAAATCGCCGCCCCGGCACCCAAGCCGCACGAGTTCGCTGTCTCAGGCGCTGCCGCCCTGTCCACACCCGCGATCTGACTTTCACACGACGTTGCGACTCATGTCGCTCTTGTCAACAAGAGGCGACAGACCAGACATTTCATGACAAGGCGCCCGGAGGGGCTCAGGCAGCTTCTCCGAGCGCGATTCGGTCGCAGGATGCTGCGTCGGCATTTTCCCGAGACTCGCCGAGCGCACGCTCAACGCGAGTGTTTGAATGAACTGGGTGACGACCGACGATCGATATCTGCGTGGGGCCATCGAGCTCGCCCGGCAAGCGCGCGAGCACGGTAACCACCCCTTCGGCGCACTCTTGGTCGACGCCGACGGCAACGTCGTGGTCGAGAGCGAGAACACCGTCGTGACGGGGCGCGACTGCACCGGCCACGCCGAGACCAAGGTGATGCGCGTGGCGACCGGGCGCTTCGACCCGGAGTTTCTGCAGGGTTGCACGCTGTACGCGAGCACGGAGCCGTGCGTCATGTGCGCCGGCGCCATCTATTGGGGCAACGTCCGCCGGGTCGTGTTCGCCTTGAGCGAGGACGAGCTGCGCGACATCGTCGGCGCCAATCCCGAGAACCCGACCCTGGCTCTGCCCTGTCGAGACGTATTCGCTCGAGGCCAGCATGAGGTCGAGGTCAGCGGTCCCCACCTTCAGAAGCAGGCACGCGCCGTGCACGAAGGTTTCTGGGTCTGAGCCAGAGCAGCTCATGGGAGCGCCCACGCATCACGACGCGCCGGCGTCCTCGCGTCAGGGCATAGACTCGGCGCGAGATCGTCGTTGAGCAGGAGGTAGCTCGAGCATGTGCGCGCTGGGGGCCTTCATCGAGGGAATGCCCAAAGCAGAGCTGCATGTGCATCTCGAAGGCACGTTAGAGCCCGAGCTGAAGTTCGAGCTGGCTGCCCGCAACGGTCTCGATCTTCCCTACGGCTCCGTCGAGGAGATGCGGGCGGCCTACGGCTTCGACGATCTCCCCTCGTTTCTCGCCGTCTACTACGAGGGAATGAGCGTCCTCCTGGCCGAGCAGGACTTCTACGACCTGGCGACAGCGTACTTCCGGAAGGCTGATTCCCAGAATGTCGTCTATGCCGAGGTGTTCTTCGATCCGCAGGCGCATACGACACGCGGGGTTCCATTCGGTGCGGTCATCGAGGGCGTCCACCGCGCGCAGCAAGACGCCGAGGCGTCGTTCGGCCTGCGCAGCCAACTGATCATGTGCTTCCTGCGTGACCTGAGCGCGGAGTCGGCGATGGAGACACTCGACCAGTCGCCGCCGTACGGGGATTGGATCGTCGGGGTCGGCTTGGACTCGGACGAGAAGGGAAATCCGCCCGTGAAGTTCAAGGACGTCTTCGCGCGGGCGCGGCTCGAGGGCTACCGGCTGACGATGCACTGCGACGTCGATCAGGAGAACTCGGTCGGGCACATCTGGCAGTGCCTGGACGAGATCCGCGTGGAGCGAGTCGACCACGGCGTCAACGCGCTCGAGGACGCGGCGCTGATCAAAGAGATCAACCGCCGGCGTCTCGGCCTGACCGTCTGTCCGATCTCGAACAGCTACGTCACAAACGGGCTGAAGGCGAGCGAGATCAAGAGCATGCTCGACGAGGGCGTACGAGCCACGATCAACTCCGACGACCCCGCCTACTTCCCCGGCTACATGAACGAGAACCTGGTCGCCGTGCAGGGAGCAGTGCACTTGACTCGGGACGAGATCCTCCAGCTGGCACGAAACGCGTTCACGGTCAGCTGGCTAGCGGGAGAGGACAGGGACCGATACCTGGACGCACTCGACGAGTACGCCGCGAACACCGCCTGATCTACACGCTCGCGCCGAATCTCGTCGTCCATCGCGTCACGCGAGGGTGAGCGGCTCGGCGGCAACGACCTGGTCTGCGCACGTTCGATTCCGCCCACTTCAACCGGCGAGGACGAACCGCGGGGAGGCGCAGGGCGGATTTCATCCTGTCGCGCCCTCGGATCTCGATGGAGTGGATGGCCTGTGGGAACTGCCTCACCTCGCTCCGGATAAGCCGGTCGCGTCGTCACGGCCTGCAGTAAGAGAGGGCCGGCACCCGGGCTGTCGCGGCCCGCACTTCGACCGGCACCGGCTCGGGCTCGAGCCGTCCTGCTTCCTCGCAGAGTCCCGACGTGGCCACCACTCTGATCCCGGTGACCCTGAGTCGTCGGCACGCCGGGCCTGCTCGCAGACGGTCCTGCTGAGTCTTGGCGCTGCGCCGCTCCACCCGCCGACTGCGTCGTCTATCAATCTAAGACCTGGGGCGGCTTTCATGGACGTCCAGTCGAGTGTGTCGAAACAAAGATCCAGCGGCGGGTGGAGCAGACCTCGCGGCTTAGGCGCACCCCTTTCGAGCTCCGGGCGTCGCGGCGCGCGTCGTGAGCAGGTTCAAAGCGTGGAGGCCGTCCACCTCTGGCTCGTCCGGCATCCGCTCGACGAGCGCGCCTCCGAGCCGGAGGGCTCCGCCAGCTCTACGCCGGCAGCTTGGACGCGATCACGTCCGCCTGCCGGATGTCCGGGGGCCGCGTGAGCAGCTCGTCCGCCTGGGCCATCAGCGCCTCGGCCACAGGGCCCGACAGGTGTGCCTGGCGGCCCGAATCGTCTGGGAAGACGTCGAAGATGGCGAACTGCGAGTCGCCGAGCCGGACCGCGAACCACGCGGTCGTGTCGGGCTCGTCCTCGACGAGCGAGCGCCCACCCTCGAGGAACCTCGCCACGTCCGCTTCTTTGCCGGTCTTCGCCTCAAGTGGCACCCAAAGCCCCTTGGTCACGGTCGCCATGACATCTCCTTTCCCGAGGATCGAGTGACGCGTGTGCGCCTATCCTACGGGGGCGCGCTGCCATGGTTGCCACCGCTGGCCATGCCGTCGGTGCGGGCTTGGCTTGGGTTGCTTGTTGTCCGCATGATCAACGGACAACAGCACGAGACGGTGTCCGTCGGTCGGCGCGCGATGCGGAGAACTGGCGCGTAGCTCTCCTGCATCGGCGATCTACATTTCGCGTTCCGAGACGGGGTTGTCGCTCCTGCATGCGCTACGCCGCGGGAAGTGCCTGATTGACGAGCGCCTGAGCGGGCTGGTGCCTTCAGCCTGTGTTGTTCTGGCCCTCGTATCCACGCTCAATAGCTGGTAGAGACCAGAGCGGGCGCGCGTTTCACATCAAGCCTCTAGCCGACGACGAGCCCGCCATCGACGCGCTCGCCGAGCTCTACGAGAGCAAGGTCAATCGGGGTTTGGTCGTGGACGACGGTGGCCTGATCGGGCTCCTCTCGATCACAGACATCCTCCGTGCGCTCGAGGTGACATGGCCCACAATGCCACTCGGCGCGCGTCGAAGCCCGGCCTCGGGATGAGTTCGTTTGTCTCGGGCATCCCGCTAGTTTGCGGCTGGGGCAACGAACCATCCCGCGTATATCCCGCAGGAGGTCGCCGGAAGTTCCCGCCGACGCCCGCGAATCCCCGCAAGGCCAAGCTCGAAAGACCCTGCTCGCCGCGGCAATCCCCGCCTATCCCCGCCCAGCCCGCAAGCGCCAAGACCGGCCTGTCACGCCGGAGGTCGCGGGTTCGAGTCCCGTCGCTCCCGTAAAAGCCCTGCAAATCCGTATATGTATTTGACTTATCGACCGCCGGCTTCTCCGCATCCCGCGCAGATCCCGCTCTGGAAATAACCGGCCATACCCGTCTGGAGCCGCTAATCCCCGCAAGCAGGATGACCGGCCGGAGCGACCGGCGGTCGATGGCGGATCCGATGTAAGGGCGACTTCAGTCAGTCGCGAGGAACGAGTTGACTAGCGAAGCGGCCATTGCTCCTTCTCCCACGGCCGATGCAACGCGCTTGACCGAGCCGTGCCGGACGTCGCCAGCCACGAAGACGCCCGGCTGACTGGGTTCCAGGTGAAGCGGGTCGCGCTCAAGAGGCCACCGTGGCTGACCCTGCACGTCACGGAGATCGGGTCCAGCCACGATGTCGCCCCGCTCGTCGCAACACAGCCAATCGCTGATGGTCGCCGTCAGTGGTGCTGCCCCGATAAGGACAAAGAGTCCCTCCTCCCGCGCGAGTAGGCGGTAGCAGGGACCCGAAGATAGGGAAGGGCTCAGAAGGCGTCGTCGGCGATGCACGAGCACGATCCGGTTCCGGCCTCCTAGAGTCAAGTCGACGTGGCTCCGAGTTGGTAGAGCTCCTCGCATCGGCGGCGCTCGCGCTGGGATTCGCGTCCGCGCTCGTGATCGTCGCCAACATCGTCGTGCTGGGCAACCGGCAGCACATGGCGATCATGGACCTCGCCTTTCCGCTCACCGCGCTTTACATGGGGCCCGCTCGCTCTCTGGGCGCATTTCGCGCGGGGACGGCGGATGTCCCGCAAGCGGATGCACATGCATGCGGCCGGGATGAGCGAGAGCGACCGTGACTCCTGGTGGCAGGTATCGCTCTCGGACAGCCACTGCGGGGCCGGTTGCGTGCTCGGGGACATCGCCGGCGAGTGGATCGTCTGGGCGAGCGCCTGGATGATCGGCTCGACGGCGGAGCTCGGCCCCGAATACATCCTCGACCTGCCGCTCGCCTGGATCTTCGGGATCCTCTTCCAGTATTTCGCGATCGCACCTTTACGGGGGCAAGTCGGCCAACTGGCACCGCTGCGCGACGCGATCAAGTCGGACACGCTCTCGGTACTCAGCTTCGAGGTCGGGCTGTTCGGCTGGATGGCGCTGGCGCAGTTCGCGATCTGGAAGGCGCCGATCGACAGCTCCAGCCACTGGTTCCTGATGCAGATCGGGATGATGCTCGGCTTCGTAGCCAGCTGGCCCGTCAACCGCTGGCTGCTGCGGCACGGCATCAAGGAGCCGATGCCGACCGCCTGAAGCTGCAGAGCTCGAAGCCGGACGCGCCCCGGCGTCGGACTCAGTGGCGCTGCAGGTATCAGGACCTCGGACGTCTGATTGTGCTGTTGACTTCGCTCATTACCACGGCGGCCTGGCCTCCTCTGCCGACGCATACGGCCGTGGCGCGGAAGCAATAACACCCAGCGAAGCCCCCGGTTGGTTAGCCGACTCGGATTAGCTTCTTGTTGACGAACTCGTCCGCGCCGTACTTGCCGAGCTCGCGCCCCCAGCCGGACCGCTTGACGCCGCCGAATGGCAGCTCGGCGCCGTCGGCGCCAACGATATTGACGTAGACCATGCCAGCTTCGATCTTGTTGGCCACGCGGTCGGCCTGCTCGGGATCGGTCGTGAACAGGTAGGAGCCGAGCCCGAACGGCGTGTCGTTCGCCAGCTTGACCGCCTCCTCCTCCGAGCCGACGCGGTAGACGACCGCGACCGGACCGAATAGCTCCTCACGGTAGGCATCGTTGTCGGGGGTTACATCGGTCAGCACCATCGGCGAAAAGTAGTTGCCGTCGCGCTCCCCCCCGGCGACGACCTTGGCGCCGCCCTTGATCGCCCGGTCGAGCTGATCCTGCAGGCGATCGGCCGCGGTGCTCGAGGACAGTGGCCCGAGCTGGCAGTCGTCGGCGGTGGGGTCGCCCGTCTTCGACGAGGTCATGGCGGCCGTGAACTTCGCCAGGAACGGCTGGTACAGCTCGTCGATCACGACGAACCGCTTGGCGCCGTTACAGGACTGGCCGGCGTTGTCCAGGCGCGCTGTCGCGGCCGCCTCGACGGTCGCATCCATATCGTCGGTGCTGAGCAGGATGAACGGATCCGAACCGCCCAGCTCCAGCACGACCTTCTTCAGATTGCGGCCGGCGACTTCGGCAACCGCCGCGCCGGCGCGCTCCGACCCGGTCACCGATACGCCCTGCACGCGCGGGTCGGCAATCACCCGGGCGATCTGATCGTTGGTGGCGTAGATGTTGACGTACGCGCCCTCGGGGAAGCCGGCGTCGAGGTAGATCTGCTGCAGCGCCGCTGCCGTCTCGGGGCACTGGGGCGCATGCTTCAGCAGCACGGCATTGCCGATGACCAGGTTCGGCCCGGCGAAGCGCGCGACCTGGTAGGTCGGGAAGTTCCACGGCATGATCCCGAGGATCACGCCGTACGGGCTGCGGCGAATGATCGCGGATCCCTCACCCGCGAGCAGCTCGATCGGCTCGTCCTTCATCAGATCGGGCCCGTTGTCCGCGTAGAAGCCGTAGATGTCGACGCAGAAGTCGACCTCACCGAGCGCTTGGTCCAACGGCTTGCCCATCTCACGGGTGGTGATCTCGGCCAACTGCTCCCGCCGCTCGCTGTGCAGCTCCCCGACCCGACGCACCAGCTTGGCACGCTCCTCGACCGTGCTCGATCGCAGCCAATTCTGATACGTGTCGTACGCCAGGGCGATAGCCGAATCGAGCTCGTCGTCCGTGAACGTCGGAAAGGTCTTGACCTGCTCTCCTGTTGCGGGGTTCGTCACCGCGTAGACACTCATTCGTTCTCCTCCTTCGGCGTGGCTCAGACGCTCCACGCGATAGCAGGCTCTTCGTAAGCCTCGTCAGCCTTGAGAGTAACTCGCTGTACCTCTCCGGGCCGCCGGGGTGTCGGCCGTCGCACTCTCGGCGCCCAATGTCGCCTGGCTGCTCGGGCACAGGCGTAGCCGCCGGCTCGCCGGATCCGGTGTCGTCGCCAAGAGCCGCTACGCGGGCCGACCTCGACTTCTTCTACTAGCCATCGGGCAGGACGGCGTCGAGCAGGACGAGGTCTGGCTTGACCTCTTCCGCGAGGTCGAGAGCCTGCATGCTGCGGTCGGCCGCGAGCGGCGGAGCGGCACGAGTGGCATGGTGCCCGTGACGCTCGCAGCCGGTGGAGACGAGCAGCGCGCCTAGCACCAATAAGATCGCAGGCCCTTTCACCAATGGATTCAACGCTTGGCTTACGACTTCGGCCGCGAAGAGTCAAGAGCGCCGTCCGCTGAGCCCCGGTCGGAGTGTTCCGGTACAACGAGCGTGTCAACTTGGACAACGAAGCCATCCCGCGTACGTCCCGCGGGAGGTCGGCGAAAACCCCCGCGAGCACCCGCCAATCCCCGCAAAGTCGCCAAGCCAAAGTCCTGCTTATGGCGGAAATCCCCGCCCGAGCCCACCCACCCCGGAAAGAGCAAGACCGGCCTGTCACGCCGGAGGTCGCGGGTCGAGTCCCGTCGCTCCCGTCACCAAAAGTGCCTGCAAATCCACGTGTTGCGTTGTCTGCCTAGGCGCAGAGAGGTGCTCTAGAATCAATCGGTTGCTGCCCGCGTTCCCGCTCGCGATGGAGATCTGATGTGAAGCTTCCTGCAAATCGCGTATTCGCTGTGCACCCGGCGTTGAATAGCCAGGAGTAAGCGGCGGAAAACCGGTCAGGCCCGATCCGACTCCGAAGGCAGACGCTTTTCGCGAGCTGCTTGGGTTTGCCTACGGCAGCGGACTGACCACTGGACGATGCCAGACGCTGTCGTCCGGGCCGGCGAACAAGGTCGAGGCGGCGGCACGGCAGTGACGCTGAGCCTAGGGAGCACGGTGATGAACAGCCGTTCGCCTGTCGGCATGGTGCCGTCCTCCTTCGGCGCGAAACGCCGCGAGCAGCGCGTCGAGCGGATTCCGTGCGTCGACGTGCGTTCTCCTCAGGCCCCGCGGAAGGTGGAGCATCTCGGTGAGGTGTCAGCCGTTGCGGCAGGCCCCCCTCCGGGAGGGCGAGGGGTTCGATCTCCTCAGAAATGCCAAATCCTGCGAACCCGAAGGCCCACAGGACTTGACGCAGCGACTCTGACAGCAGGTTCGTCGTCAAGCGACAGCTCTACTGGAGGTCGCACTCGTGGTCTCCGCAAAGAGCCAAGGCCTGCGAACCCGAGCAACGGGACCCATTCAGCGGGGGTCCGCTTTCTCTGTATTGGTGTCTTTGAGGGGGGTTGGCAGCAGGTCGGGTGGGAGAGCGGTGGGAAATGCGACGACGATAAAGGCGAAGAGAGAGAAGATGCCGATCGTGTGCGCCCAAGCTGCGTCGGCAATTGTGGTGAAGCCGATCCCGGCGACCAGGCAGGCGATGGCGAGTCTCGGCCACAGGCCAGGTGCGAGGGCCGGGAGTAGAGAGCGCGCCTGAGTCGGTTGGCCGGCGGCGCCTTCGCCACCGCCGAGGCCTCCACCGAGCACGAGTCGGAAGAGCAGCGCGAGCGACGGGAAAAGGATTGCTGCTCCCGCGAGCACGGCGACGGTCACGGCGACGAGCGTGTCCCGGCCCGCGGCCGCCTCCCGGATCGTCAGTCCCTCGAGGAAGACCGGTGACTGTGCGAGCGCCCAGCCGGCGATGATCGCGGCGACGGCGAGCGCGGCGGTGTAGCGGGAGGCCTCGTAGCGCTTCTGCCAGACGAGCGCGAGCGTGGCGCTACCGGCGACGATCGACACGAGCAGGCCGATTAGGCCCCTGCCCTCGACGAGACTGTGGTAGAGCGGGTGCGCGTCGGAGCGCAGCACGGCCACGCCGCCGAGCGCGATTACCCCGCTGACGAGACCGGCCGCGAGCGCGCGCGCTCGGAACTTTTGCTCGAGCGTCGTTTCACCCAGCCGGGCGGCGTCGGCGCAGAGAAAGATGGCCGCGAGGTAGGCGGCGGTCGCGACGGCGAGGACGCCGATCAGGAGCGAGGTGGGGTTGAGCCAGCTGGAGAATTGGGCGCCGGCGGCGTTCCCGACCGGGACGCGGCGGGAAGCGATACCGCCGACCGCGGCGCCCAGTGCGAACGGGGTCAGGATCGAGGAGAGCGCAAAGACGGTGTCGATCACGCGCAGCTCGCGTGCCGTGGACGCGCCGGCGCGTAGCGCATAGGCGGTGCCGCGGAAGATGATCCCCACCGCGGCGATGAAGAGCGGGATCGAGAGTGTCGAGGCGATCGAGCCGAACGCGCCCGGGTAGGCGGTCCAGACGACGGTGAGCACGAAGATGAGCCAGACGTGGTTCGCTTCCCAGACGGGGCCCATCGCGCGGTGGGCGTGGTCGCGGATCGAGTCGGCGTCCGGGCCGGTCCCCGCGGTCAGCTGCCACCAGCCCGCGCCGAAGTCGGCTCCCGCGAGCACGGTGTAAAAGGCGAGCCCGATCAGCGCGAAGAGCAGCGGAAGCTCGTAGAGATGCACGATCACACCTCCTTGACGGTGGGCGAAGCGGTCATCGGATCGAGCGGAAGGCGAGCGAGGCGGTGGAGGATCCAGGCGACCGCGAGCGCGAGCCCGAGGTAGACGAGCGCGAGCGTCGCGTAGCCGACGGGGATGCCGCCCGCGCCGGTGACGGCCTCGGAGGTGCGCATCACCCGGTAGACGACCCAGGGTTGACGGCCGACCTCGGTCGTCACCCAGCCGCAAATCAGTGCAACCATCGAGAGCGGCCCCGCCACGACAAGCGCGCGGTAGAACCAGGGCGACTCCGGCAGCCGCTTGCGTCGCCAGCGAACGGCGAGGTAGACGAAACCGAGCAGGGCGAGCATGGTGCCGATCCCGACCATCGTCTGAAAGGCGACGCGCACGACGTTGACGGGCGGGCGCTCGTCCGCCGGAACCGCGTCAAGGCCGGCGACGCTCGCGTTCGGGTCGTGGTAGGCGAGCAGGGAAAGCAGCCGCGGAATCGGGATTCCGTACTCGACCCGTCCGTCCTTGTACCAGCCGAGCAGATGCACGGGCGCGCCCCGTCTCGTCTGGCCGAGCCCCTCGAAGGCGGCGAGCTTGGTCGGCTGTGCCCGTGCCACCTCACGCCCATTCCAGTCGCCGACGAGGACCTGCACCGGGGAGCAGAGCGCCGCAACGGTGAGCGGGATCGCGAGCGCGGTGCGCTCGTAGCGGCCCCAGCGCCCGCGCAGGCGACCGACCGCGTAGGCGGCTGCGAGCAGGAAGCCGGTGACGATGTAGCCGGCCAGATACATGTGGACGAGCTCGTGCCAGAAGTAGCTGTTGCCAAAGAGCGCCTGCAGCGGATGCACGTCGACCGCTTTGCCGTCCCGTAGGTCGAAGCCGGTCGGATGGTTCATCCAGCCGTTGACCGAGATCACCGTCAGCGAACCGGTGATGCCGGCAATCGCGACCGGGATGCCGCTGGCGAAGTGGGCGCGCGGGGAGAGCCGGCTCCAGCCGTAGATGTAGATGCCGATGAAGATCGCCTCCATGAAGAAAGAGAAGCCTTCAATCGCAAATCCGAGCCCGAAGACGCTTCCGAAGCTGGCGGTGAAGCTCGGCCACAGCAGGCCCATCTCGAAACTGAGGATCGTCCCCGTCACGACACCGGCCGCAAACAGAGCCGCCATCACCTTCGTCCAGCGCTTCGCCAACGTCCGGTAGAGCTCGTCGCCGGTGCGCAGGTAGAGCCACTCGACAAACAACACCAATGCCGGAAAGGCGATCCCGAAGCAGACAAGCGGGATGTGCACCGCGAAGGAGAGCGCCTGCATCTGCCTGGCCTGCAGCAGGTACTCCTGGTTGATCCCAGCCGGGGCGGTGCTCGCCAATAGGACGAGCTCGCTCACCTTCTAAACCTACTGTGGCTCGAACGGACTCGCATCTCCTCGAATCTCCGGAGTCGCGGTCGAGGGTGGTCTCACTCGGCAGGGAGCGCAAGCATTTCACGGCTCGTTGCTCGCCTCGAGCAGTCAGTCCGATCGCGTGGACCCAGCGTGCGCAGCTCGAGAAGAGGACGACGCCGGGCTCGGTCTCTTGACGAAGCCTGCGAAGCTGCGGAAGCCGTGCGGAACGCAGAAGCTGGGGTCGTCGCAAATCACTTGATTTTTGGGTGGAACCGCGTCTTTGCACCCCACGCCCTCGACCACTCGAGGGGCTCTCGTTTCCTGTATCTGCCGGCGGCCTCTCCCGTGCAGCGGCCCGACAACGGGCCCCCTTTTGCCGACGAGTCTCAGCGCCCGCGACTGCAGCAGGCGCTGGCGACGTGGTCGCGACGCTGCGACGTTCGTCCGTACTCCAGCGGTACTCCGTTTCACGAAACGGGCCGTCAACCGTCAACCAGCGGGTGCGTCGACTCGGAGGGAAGGACTTGTCGAACCAACTCCGCCATCAGAGCATTGAACTTGGCGGGCTCGTCGACGAACGGCTCGTGGCCGGACTCCTCGAACCAGACGAGCCTCTTCGAAGGTGCGGTCACTGCGTTGATGTATTCGACGCTGATCTCCGCGGGGACCCAGTGGTCGTTGCGCCCAAGGAAGAAGAACACGGGCATCTGCAACGCGGGAACTAGCTCGATGAGATTCAGGCGCGAAACTTCCGTCCACATCGCACCGAGCGAGAACCGGAAGCCGCGCATGGTGCTGGGTAGATCGAGGATCGAGGATTCCTCGCCGCCGAGCACGGCCCGTCCCAGTTTCCACATCGCTGTCGGCCGCATGCGGCCCTCCAACCGCGACAGGGTCATGCGCTGCGTCCACAACTCGTCGGCGCTATGCGGTGGCGGGCCGATCGCGCGCAGCTTCTTCAACGCCCTTTGTTTGCCAAAGCGCTGCGCTTCGGCCAGCGCGAACGCGTAGGAAGCCGACTCGCCCGCGGCCGCGTCGCCGATCTGCCCGCTGCCGACGTAGACCGCAACCTTCTCGGGGAAGCGCGCGGCATAGAGTATCCCGAGCGCAGACCCCCAGGAGTGGCCGAAGATCGCCACCTTCGTCTTGCCGAGGCGCGTACACACGCCGTCGACCAACTCGTGAAGATCCGAGACGAACTGCTCGACCATCATGGACGATCGAGGGATCATGCGGTCGAACGACTTGCCGGCGCCACGCTGATCCCAATAGACGACGGTGAAGGTCCGCTCGAGCGGCGCGTTGAAGTGACGGAACAAGAGCGTCTCGCTGAGCCCTGGCCCGCCATGCAGCAGGATCAACGGTGGGTTGGCGACGCTCTCGCCGCGAATCATGACCCATTGATCGATCCCGCCGAGCCGGCGATACGCGATCTCGGCGATGCTGCCGGAGACGACTTCGCCGTGCGGCCCACGGAACGGCGGCGTCTTCCCCAGATGCCTCATGCACTCGCTCCTGTCTCGCTCGCGCCGTAGTAGTGACGCCTACCACGGGCGCTTCGTCAAGCTCCTCCCCGGCCGTAGCCCTCCGGCGAAGGAATGATTTCGATCGTGACCTCCTCTGGTGCCGGCTGCCGCCGCAGACGGTGACTGATCTCCTTGGACAGCCTGATGACCCGGTAGACCAACCCGTACTTGCGCGCCTCCAGCGCCTTGACCCGCGTCTTGTCAGCGAGGATGGTTGCCTGCCCCTCGAGCACCTCGCCGCGTACCTTTCCCGTGGCGCCGCAGGGCGCGACGCGGACATGGCCGTCGCGGCGAATGCGCTTCACCTTCCAAGTGTCAGCGTCACTCAGGACCAGGAGCCGCCCGTCCTCGCCGGCCACCCAGACCGGCGTCGAGGCCGGCGTCCCGTCTCGCCTGAACGTGGTGAGGCTGATAAAGGCCTCGTCCGCAAGATCGCTGAGCGCGCCTCGGTGCTCGTCCTTGGTGAGCATCTCCGTAGACACGAGAATCACCTCCTTCCGAAGCCGCGGCAAGCATCCCGGCTTCGCGGCGCCAAGACATCGGGGACGGCCCTGATCGTGTTGTGGTTAATGCGCAGGAGGAGGAGACCCTCGCGACAGCGTTCTCGCCACCGCGCACGGGCGGGTCGAAGGACGACGGCCCGTGTTGCGGTTCTCGGGCAGCAGAAGGGCAGCAAACGCTCGAGATCAAGACTGTTGAATCCTGCGTGAACTAGGCGCTGAAGGTCCCAGAGCCGCATCAATAGAGCGATTGCGCGTCAATCGTCGCCAATCGTCGCTTCCCTCGAACGTGCCTGTCACGCCGGAGGTCGCGGGTTCGAGTCCCGTCGCTCCCGTAAAACCCCTGCAAATTGAGGCGTTTGGTTGACTGCCTAGGCGCAAACGACCCCCGGCTTCAATCCATCCCGCGCACATCCCGCACCGCCTGTAGCCGACTACAGCCGCTTGTTCCCGCTGAAACCCGCAGGTTGTATGGCCGGCCGGTCCGACCGGGGG
>WNGB01005019.1_pt1 | contig 19934 bp, 27 predicted proteins | sample 5400681 | NCBI WGS metagenome assembly WNGB01 (sample SAMN13153367, study PRJNA577476) | soil metagenome | isolation source: 115 cm soil or saprolite under grassland replicate 2 | place: USA:California | collected 2016-06-15
CGGCCCGTAGAACGCGGAGGCAAACTTCGCGGCGTACGACATGATCGGCACGTGCGAGAATCCGCCCGCATCGAGCGCCTTGCGGATGCCGGCGACGCGACCGTCCATCATATCGCTCGGCGCCACAAGATCCACACCCGCGCGCGCCTGCATTACGGCGGTCTTGCCGAGCAGGTAGACGGACGAATCGTTGTCGACGTCGCCGTCGCGAGTCACGCCGCAGTGGCCATGATCGGTGTACTCGCAGAGGCAGACGTCGCCGATGACCAGCAGATCTGGAACCGCGCGTTTCACCGCGCGAATCGCTTGTTGCACGATCCCCTGATCGTCGTACGCTTCCGAGCCAGTGGCGTCCTTCGTCGCGGGAATCCCGAACAGGATGATGCCGCCCAACCCGAGCGACGCAGCGCGCTCGGCATCCTTCACCAGCTCGTCGACGGACAGCTGCGCCACGCCGGGAAGGGCGGCGATGGGGCGGCGCACTCCTTCGCCGTGCACGACGAACTGCGGCCACACGAGCTGCGAAGGCACGACGTGTGTCTCCGCGACGAGGCGGCGAAGGGCGGCGGTACGGCGCAGCCGCCGCATGCGGCGAATCGGGAATTGGGCCGAGCTCATCGGGCGAGTAAGCTCGCGGCGCCTTCGCTCTCGAGCAAGCGCGCGACGGTCTCACCGGCACGCTCCGGTGCTGACTGGTCGATGTCAGCCGACGCGGTGAGCTGCACGGCACCGTCCCGTTCCGTAACACGGCCGTACAGTCGTGTCCCGTGTCCCGTGTCCCGCGCCCCGACCCACGCAGCCACCGGAGCCTGACATCCACCTCCGAGTGCTGCCAGGAGCGCCCGTTCTGCGGTCACGGCAATCGCACTGGCAAAGTCGTGCAAGGGCTCGAGCGCCTTGCGTGTCGCGGAGTCGTCCGCCCGAATCTCGATGCCGAGTGCGCCCTGCCCCGGCGCCGGCATGACGTCGAACGGATCGATCACGCTGCCTTTGCCGCCCAGCCCCAGGCGTTCGAGGCCGGCGATCGCGAGCAGGGCGGCGTCGAGACCGTCGTGCGTTTCCACTTTGCGGACGCGCGTCGGCACGTTGCCGCGCAGGGGCACCACGTCCACGTCGGGACGCAGGAACCTGACCTGCGCGATGCGGCGCAAGCTCGATGTCCCGACCCGCACGCCCGCCTTGAGCTCGAGCAGCGACGTGCCGTTCACCAACGCCTCGCGCGGATCGTGTCGCGTCGGGATCGCGCCCAGCACCAAACCCTTGGGCAACGTCGTGGGCAGATCCTTGAGCGAGTGCACGGCGACGTCGATCCGGCCGTCGAGCAGCGCGTCCTCGATCTCCTTAGTGAAGAAGCCCTTTCCCTCGAGTTCGTGGAGCGGCCGGTCCACTTCGGCGTCGCCGCGCGTCTTGATCACGACGATTTCGGCGCGCGCGCCTTGTGCAGCGAGGCGGCTCCGGACCCATTCCGCCTGCCACCGCGCCAGCTGGCTGCCGCGCGTGCCGAGCTTCATGCGAAGCGCCGCGCCAGCGATTCGACGAGCCCCGGGACGGTGTGCGGCTCCGCTTCGATGATCTCCCGCAGACCAAGCTCCCGCGCGGTGTCGGCGGTGATCGGGCCGATCGTCGCCGCGACGAACCGCCCCGACGTCGCGGCGGGACGACCCACCAGGTCGACGAAACTCCGAACCGTCGAGGACGACGTGAACGTCACCGCGTCGATGCGCCCGCGGGTGATTTCTTTTGCAAGACCGCTGAGGTCCGCCTGGACGGGGACGGTCCGGTAGACGGCGATGGACTCGACTTCCGCGCCATGCCGGCGCAGGCCGGCGGCGAGCGCCTCGCGGGCATCCTCGGCGCTGGGGATCAGCACGCGCGCGCCGACGAACGTGCCGCCGCTCTGCGAGACGAGCGCGTCGGCCAGCGCTTCGGCGACGAATTCAGTCGGGACGAGCGCGGGCACGACTCCGCGCACCGTCAGCAACTCGGCGGTGACGGTCCCGATCGCCGCGACCGCGGTGGACGCGAACACGCGCGGCGTCAGCCCCCAGGCGACGAGGCGATCGAACACGATCTGTACGGCGTTCTGGCTCGTGAAGACGACCCAGCGGTAGGCCGAGAGCCCAGTGAGCGCGGCGCGCAAAGCGCCGAGGTTCTCGAGCGGCTGGATGCGAATGACCGGTGCGATGATCGCTTCGGCGCCCAGGGTCTCCAGGGCCCGCACCAGGTCACCGGCCTGTTCGCGCGCGCGTGTGACCACGATGCGGCGCCGCTCCAAGGATGCTCCCATGCGCCGTTGCAATCTCACCGTGGCTCTCCCCATTATCAAGCAATGTTCCGCTCATTTCGCGCTGCGCTGGGCCGTTTCTGCGCGCGCCGCGCCGCCGCCTCCCAGCGTGACGCCCCGCGACGGGCGCTGGCCTGGCTGCGCCTCGGCTGCAAGTTCGCGCCGAGTTTCGCCGATACCTACCCCGCACTCGTGCATCTCTCCCGCGCGCTCGACGATCGCTGGGGCGCCGTCGAGGCGGCGCGCGAAGCCAGCGCCCGCTTTCCCGACCACGCCGACGCGTGGATGCTGCTCGGCGAGGCGCTGCAGATGGTATTCCGCCAGGACGAGGCGCTCGGGGCGTTCGAGCAGGCGCTGGCGCTCGAGGAGCGCGCCGACGCGGCGATGGCGGCGGGCACGCTGTACCAGCGCACCGCCCGCTTTCCCGAGGCCGCCGCGCGCTTCGCGCGAGCCTACGCCGCGGGCGGCGGGGCGACGGCGCTATGGCACAACGCGCAGGCGCTCTACGACGCGGGCGATCATGGAGCGGCGGATGAAGCGCTGAATCTCTGGGCGACTGAGGTGCCGGACGGACACAGCCGGCTCCCCGAGGCGCGGGCGGAGCTACGCGCGAAGGCTGCGGCGCGCGCGCAGGTACAGTGACAGCGTGTAGCCGACGAGGATCACCGCCACCACGATGTACGCGGCGATCATATAGCCGCCGGTCTGCGGTACCGTCTCAAGCATGTCCGACCTCCCCAACGGCCTCGAGCTGCTCGCGCAGGTAACTCAACGCGTAGCGCTGCACGACAAATCCTACGTACAAGAGGGTGAAGACGCCCAGTGACAGCGCCCAGGTCTCCAACATGCTCCCCGGCAGCTTGGGACGACCTGGTTGCAGCACGATCGGCATGGGGTGGAGCGTCGGAAACATGTAGACGCTGAGATGGATGAACGGGACCTCGCACATGCCGCAGATCCCGAGCACCGCGGCGAAGCGAGCGCGCGCACCGGGGTCCGTCACGGCGCTGCGCAGCAGCAGATAGCCGACATAGAGGAGAAACAAGAAGAGCGTAAAGGTCAGACGCGCGTCCCACGTCCACCACGTCCCCCAGATCGGCTTGCCCCAGATGGGTCCCGTCGTCAGCACGACGGCGCAGAAGACGGTCCCCACCTCGGCCGACGCCGCCGCAAACCGGTCGAGCCGCGGGTCCTTGGTGAACAGGTAGAAGATGCTCGCCAACCCGACCAGGAACATCGCGGATTCGGCCCAAATCGCCGCGGGTACGTGCAGGTAAAAAATCTTCTGCGCCAAACCCTGACTCGCTTCGATCGGGGTATAGGCCAGCGCGCGCACGTAGACCCCGGCCAGCAGGACGAGACCCAGCCCCGAGATCCAGCGACCCACCCGCAGCATCCTCATTCGTTCACCGTGGCCGGGAAGAGGAGAACCGCCAGAACGACGAACACCAGGTCATACACGGCCAGCATGTTAAGCCAGCCCTGGGTCTCGCTCAAGGGACGGCCGGCGAGCAGGAGGCCGGTCGCGCGCGCCGCCCAGCCCACGGGCGGAATCATGAATGGCAAGAGCAGCACCGGAAGCAGCAGCTCGGCGAAGCGCGTGCGCACCGTCATGGCGCTGAACAGCGTTCCCACGGCGACGAATCCCACAGTCGCCAGTGCGATCGTCGCAGCGAGCGGCGCCAGGTAGGGCAGCACCCGGACATTGAAGAAGAGCGCGACCAACGGTACGCCGACGACCTCGATCGTGGCCACGAAGATGAGGTTCGCGATCAACTTGCCGAGATAGATGCTGCTGCGATCGATGGGCGCGAGCAGTAACCCTTCGAGCGCTTGATTCTCGAGCTCGATCTGAAACGCGCGGTTCAAGGCCAGGATCGCCGCGAAGGTGAAGGTCACCCATAGGATGCTGGGCGCGAGGTCGACGTTGGAAACGGCGGTCGGGTCGCGCGCAGAATTGAACACGACCAGCACGAGGACGACGAACGCGGCAACCGAAAGGATCGCGACGCGCGAGCGGAACTCCACCACCAAGTCCTTGGCGGCGACGGCCCAGGCGTGGCGCAGGAGGTCAGGCGATCGCATTGCGATACTCCTCCCCCACCTGCTCGGGCCCTCGGCCGGCACGCGGCGCGAAATGGACGAACCGGCCGGCGCGCATGAAGGCGACGTCAGTCGCGAGCCCGGTGCCCTCCTCCACGTTATGCGTCACGAGCACCGTCGCTCTGCCCGCCGCGGCGTGCTGCCCGAGCAGCCGGCTGAGCGCTTCGGCCGCGACGCGATCGAGCCCGGTGAATGGCTCGTCGAGCAGCAGGACCGTCGGGTCGTGCGCGAGCGCGCGCGCGATCGCGACGCGCTGCACCAGCCCGCGAGAGAGCGCGCGCACCGGCCGATCCGCGTGCTCCTCGAGTCCGAGCCGCGCCAGGAGGTCACCCGGAGGCGGCACATCGTAGAGCGAGGCCCAAAAGCGCAGGTTCTCGCGCACGGTGAGCTGTGCATACAGCTGCGGCTGATGGCCGATCCAGCCGATCGCGCGCCGGCCGCCGTCCACCTGGGCGCTGCCGTGCTGTGGCTGGATCAGGCCGGCGAGAACTTTGAGGAGGGTGGTCTTCCCGGCGCCGTTGGGGCCGAACACGGCCAGCGTTTGGCCGGGCTGTACACTGAACGAAACGTTGTCGAGGGCCCTGACCGCACCGAAGTTGTGCCGCAGCGCTTCAGCCCGCAGCATCGATCGCGGCCGCGAGCTCGCTCAATTCATATGGTTTCACGAGATACCGGCTGTGGCCCAGATCGAGCACGTTCATCAGCGGCTCCATGCTCACGTAGGCCGTCGTCACGACGACGGGGAGCGTGGGCCGCTTTTCCCGAATGCGCTGCAACAGCGCGATTCCGTCGGTGTCCGGCAGCCGCATGTCCAGCACCAGGACGTCCGGCTCGAAGTCGCTGAGACGACGCATGGCCTCCGCGCCGTTCGGCGCGTAGGCCATGGTGTACTTGCCTGTAAAGAACCGCTCGTAGGAGTATTGCAGTGCGGCTTCGTCTTCGACGAACAGGACCTTGCGCGGCGACGGGGGAGGCGCCATCGCGGCAAATCTACCTCAGGACACGCCAGTCTCCAATTCGAAGAGGTCGTCCAACTTCGTGAGCACGAGAAGGAATCGCAGCTCCTCGTTCGCGCCACGGAGGCACACCGTCTGACGGCGCTCGGCGGCCTTACGCTGGATCAGCATCAAGGCGCCAAGGCCGGCGCTGTCGACCGAGCGCGTCCCCGACAGATCGATGACCAGGCGGCCCGCCCCCTCAGCAAGCAGGTCGAGCACCTCCCCGGCGCCGCGGCGAAACGCCGTGCGTGACTCGAGATCGAGCCGCTCCGGAGCCGCCAGCGTCTTCTCCATCGGACGGGTCGACATCACTGTGTTCTCCACGGGTGTTGGTGACATAATTCCTCCCGTGGTGGTGTATGCGACTCCGGTGCCATGCCATCTAAGCCGCGCTGGATCAAGCAGTTGTCCGAAACTCGTGAGCCTGCTCACGCATGCACATTGCCGCATACCGAGCGGCGCGGTGCAACTTGCTAGAGTCACCCTCTTCCTTAATATCCCGGACCATGGCGACTGACCGGATCGAAACTCTCCTCGACGAGCAGCGGCGTTTCACCCCTCCCGACGCCTTCACAGCGCAGGCCCACGTGCGCGACACCAGCCCACACGAGCGCGCCCGTCGGGACCCGGAAGGATATTGGGCGGACTGGGCGAAGCAACTCGAGTGGAGCCGGCCCTGGGACCGCGTGCTCGAGTGGAAACCGCCGCATGCCAAATGGTTCCTCGGAGGCAGGCTCAACGCCTCGGTGAATTGTCTCGACCGCCACGTGCGCGCGGGAAAGAGCGGTCGCATCGCGCTGATCTGGGAGGGCGAGCCGCCCGGCGAAGTCCGCCGCATTACCTACCGCGAGCTATACGCCGACGTCAACAAGTTCGCGAATGTGCTGAAAGGCCTGGGCATCAAGCGAGGGGATCGGGTCGCGATTTATCTGCCCATGGTTCCCGAAGTCGCGGTGGCCATGCTCGCCTGCGCCCGCATCGGCGCGGTCCACACGGTCGTGTTCGGCGGGTTCTCCGCCGAGTCGCTCCGCGACCGGATCAACGACGCGGGCGCCAAAGTCCTGATCACCGCGGATGGCGGCTATCGCCGCGGCGCGATCGTGCCCCTGAAGTCGAACGCGGACGACGCACTCGCCGCTACACCGAGCATCGAGCACGTCGTCGTGCTGCGGCGCACCGGCCAGACGGTCTCGTTCAAGACGGGCCGCGATCTCTGGTGGTCGGAGCTGATGGCCCGCGCGGAAAAAGACTGCCCGCCAGAAGCGATGGATGCAGAGGATCCGCTCTACATCCTCTATACGTCGGGCACGACCGGCAAACCGAAGGGCATTCTGCACACGACCGGCGGGTACCTGACCCATGTGTATGCGACGACCAAGTGGGTATTCGATCTCAAAGAGTCGGACGTGTTCTGGTGCACGGCGGATGTCGGCTGGGTCACCGGGCATTCTTACGTCGTGTATGGTCCGCTGGCGCTCGGCGTTACCGAGGTGATGTACGAAGGCGCGCCGGATCATCCGGGGAAGGACCGATTCTGGTCGATCTGCGCGAAGCACGGCGTGACGGTCTTCTACACCGCGCCGACGGCGATCCGGGCATTCATGAAATGGGGGACCGAGCTGCCCGCTCGGCACGACCTCTCGAAAATGCGGCTGCTCGGCTCGGTGGGCGAGCCGATCAATCCGGAAGCGTGGATGTGGTATCAGGAGCACATCGGCGGCGGGCGTTGCCCCATTGTCGATACCTGGTGGCAGACCGAGACGGGCGGAATCATGATCACGCCACTGCCCGGCGTGACCGCCACGAAACCCGGCTCGGCGACCGTTCCGTTTCCGGGCGTGGAGGCGGTGCTGCTCGACGGCGAGGGGAAAGAAGTGAAGGTGGGCGGCGGGTATCTCGCTATTCCCAAGCCCTGGCCCGGCATGCTCCGCACGATCTGGGGCGACGACGAACGCTACCGCCAGGTCTACTGGAGCAAGTGGAAGAACACGTACTTCCCGGGCGACGGCGCCAAACGGGATGACGACGGCTACTTCTGGATTCTGGGCCGCGTGGACGATGTGCTCAACGTCGCGGGCCACCGCATCGGCACGATGGAAGTCGAGAGCGCGCTGGTGGACCATTCGGCCGTCGCCGAGGCCGCGGTCGTGGGCCGGGCGCATGACTTGAAGGGTCAGGCGCTCGCGGCCTTCGTGACACTCAAGGACGGGCGGCAGGGGACCGACGCGCTGCGGGAAGAGCTGAAGAATCACGTCTCGAAGAAGATCGGCGCGCTCGCGAAGCCCGATGACATTCTTTTTTCGGCGGACCTGCCGAAGACCCGCAGCGGGAAAATCATGCGGCGCCTGCTGAAGGATATCGCCGAGGGACGGGCGTTAGGCGATACGACTACGCTGGCTGACCCGGCTGTTGTTGCGAAGCTCCGTGATCAGTACGAGTCCCTGGAAACCTGAGCGACAGCAGCGACACGACCCAGATGAGCGTGATGATCACCGCACTGCCCACACACCACCGGCAGATGGCGTGGATGACGAAGAGCTCGAGATACGTCAGATAGATCGTAAAGAGCAGACCGACACTCGCCAGCGACACGAGCATCAGGTTCCATTGCCCCTGCGCTAGCGCCGCGGGCCGCAGCGACGCCACGGCGACGACCAGCACCGCGAGATAACCCACCACACCGTAGAACGCGACGGGCATGCCGAGGAAGACGGCCCACTGGCTGGTCTGTACCGTTTCGCACGCGCCCGATGCGCCGCACTTGATCGCCCCACCGACGCCGAGGGCATGCAGCCAGAGGTAGAGCGCGACGAACAGGCCGACGAGCGCGAGCAGCGCGATCGCCTGGCGATGGCGCATCAATGACGGGGCGCGATGATGCTGTCGGCGATCGCCTTGAAATCGTCGGAGCCGGGCAGCCGGCGGAAGTCGAGTTTCTTGCCGTTGGCGAAGAACGTCGGCGTTCCGTCGACGAGCAACTGATCGCCTTCTTGCCGGCTGAACTCGATGCGCTGGGCGTAGCGGCCGGCCTCCATGCAGGCGTCGTAGGCTTTGAGGTCGACGCCCGCGGTCTGCGCGAACGTGCGGAACAGGTCCGACGGATCCTTGCCCGTCTGTGCCCACTGGTGATGAATGAACAACTGATCATGCATCTCGAAGAACTTGCCCTGGGCGCCGGCGCACTGCGCGGCGTGCGCGGCGAAGCGCGAGTACTTGTGCACGGGCAACGGAAAATCGCGGTACCGCCACCGCACGCGTCCGGTGCTGATCAGCTGCTCCTTGATCGTCGGCATCTGGATCGTGGCGAATGACGCGCAGACGGGACACTCGAAATCCAGATACTCCGTGATTTCGACCGGGGCGCTCCCCTGCCCGAGCGAGTAGCCGCGAAATCCGTCATCGACGACGGTCGGCGGCGGCCCCGCCGCAGCCGCGGGCGCCGTCCCGCCGGTGCGCAACAGCGCGAAGACCGCGATCCCCAGCACAAGCGCCAGCACCGCGAGCACGACGTAGAATCGATTCATGCCAGCAGATCCCCTCCCCCTCTCCCTCGCCAGGGCTCGTCGTCGTCCGGATCGTCGAGCGAGAGATCACCGCTTCCCAGCGCCTCTTCCACGATGCGACGGCTCTCGGCCACGTCCGGCGTGTCGTAGGTGCTGCGCACTTCGTAATGAAACAGCTCGCTGCGCGCATTGCCCAGCAGTTTTTGCAGCTCCGGTGCCGCATCGAGCAACCGGCCCGTCCCATCCAGATCTCGTATGCGCTCGGCCAACGCTCGGAGCAGCGCCACGAGCCGCTGCGCTCGCTCGGGCCCGTACACTTCTTCACTCATTGCTTCCTCCCGGAACGCGGGAACCCGCGTCCCTGCTGTGGCATTATACCACACAACGAATTATCTTGCGGCGCCGTTTTTTTCGAGGTTCCAACCCGAAAGGAAGACCCCTGCATGGCTAAAAAGCGTGGTGAGCCCCGGAAGTACGCGATTCCCACCGGCTTCGAGCAGGCGCGCGACGAGTTGTTTTCGCACATCCTCCGTTGCGGAGTCCTGGAAGCGACGCCAGAGCATCAGAAGGAATGGTTCGACGACACGTTGCTCTATCTTGCCGATCGCTTCACCGACCTGACCGAGACTGAGCTGAACGAGCTGCGCGTGCTGGGCGAGCGCTACTGCCGCCCCGTCGTGGCTCGCGCCTCTACTGTGGGCGCCAACGCCTGACGAGTAGAGCTAGCGCCCGCTCCACCACCGCGGAAACCACCGCATCCGCCACCCAACCGCTGCGCGTACGCCGCCGGCAAACCCCAGCTCTGCGTACCACGCCTGGCGCCGTCCCGGCGCCGCTTCCAGTCCGAGCAGCACCGCGAGAAATCCCTGTCCCGGCGAGCCGCGCCGCGCGGCGAACGCGCCCCCGACGCCCGCATAGAGTCCCGGTCCCGAGCGGGCCGTCGGATTGACGAGCAGCTGCAGGGTCAGCTGGGCGCGCGCCGCCGCGCGGTCTGCGACCGTCCCGCCGGCCAAGGCGAGCGCGATGCGACCGTCGCCGCTCGGCCGATGGGCGAGGCCCAACTCGGCTCCGGCAAAGGTGCGGTGGGCCATCACGGCGGAGGCGCCGAGGCTCAGCTCGGTCGCGGTGAGCTGCTGTGACTGCAATGTCAGAACCGGGACCAGGAACAACAGGTTAGGCAATGGCGACGTCGTAACTGATCGCGATGTCGGGCGCGAGTGACGCGACGACCGAGCAGTACTTCGCGAGCGACAGATCGACGGCACGCCGGACTTTCACGTCGTCGGCCCCCTCGCCGCGCACCGCGAAGTGAAACGCGATCGCGGTGTACCGCCGCGGCTCCGTCTCGCGCCGCGTGCCGCGCATCGCGATCTCGAGCGCTTCGAGCTTGACGCGCTGCTTCTGCAGGATGATGACGACATCGGACGCCGTGCACGTTGCCGCCGCGAGCAGCAACAGCTCGACCGGTGAGGTCGCGGTAGTCGAATCGCCGTCCACCAGAATCGGTGGCCGTCCCGTGCCGCTGCCTTCGAACTGCAGCTCCCGCAGCCACCGCATCGTTACTTCCGCGGTCTTCGCCATCTCAGTTGCCCCGGCGCGTGGTGAGTCCGATGTACAGCCGGTGCCGGCGCAACCGGTCCATGCCGTGGTACTCGACCAACCAGTTGAACGTGGACCGGTACCGCAGCTCGAATCCCAAGACGGTGTTGAGCCAGAGGTCGGGGCATTGCGGATCGGTGCCGCAGCCGTCGCGGCCCGCCACACCGAGGCCGAGCCCGACGTACGGCGTCGCGACCTCCTCGTCGTCGGTGAAGCGAAACAGCGCCTCGAAATTGCCGACGTAGGTGTTCGCGCCGTTGAATACGCCGATCTCCGCCGAGGGACGCAGGCGCACGCGATTCGAGAACAGATCGCCGATGTCGAGCGTCGTTCCCATCACGAGCTGGCCGGAGCGTCTGAAGTCGACGCCGCCGCGTACGCCAAATCCGAACAGCCCGATGCGCGTCCCGCTGCGCCGGCCATTTTTGGGCGGCTGGAACTCCTGCGCCACCGCCGTCTGCGTGGCCAGTAGTGCGACCAGCCCGAGCACCACGATTCGCATCCCTGTACGCTCCCGGTTCAGTGTGCGGCCCCCACCTGAGCGGTCTTACGAGCCGCCGTACGACCGTAGTCCCAGATTGCGTACACTGCTACGGCCGCGGTGGCCCACGCGAGATGCCGAGTGTAGGTCCAATCGGCGATGGCCGCCACCAGAGTGAGCAGCTGCGCGATCGTCACGGCCTTGCCGCCGGCGCGCGCCGGAAGCGCCACCGGCCGCCGCAGCACCCAGGTCGCGAGAAACCCGAGCACCGCCAGAATGTCCCGCAGCAACACACCGACCAACTCGTACCAGTCCAGCAGCCCGCGTCGCGCCACGGTGACGAACGCGACCGCCATGAAGAACTTATCGGCGACGGGATCGAGGACGGCACCGGTGCGTGACGATCCGAACCGCCGTGCCAGAATGCCGTCGGCGACGTCGCTCGCCGCGGCGGCCGCGACGATGGCGAGCTGCCACGCCGGCGTCGCCACGAACGGGAACAGGACCGCGAGCGGCAATCGCAGCGCGGTGAGCGCATCGGCTACCGCGAAACGCGGTTTGACCGTACCTTAGCCTCCGTGGACGTCAAGCTCCTCAAACAGGCGGCCATCTTCCAGGATCTGGACGAGGGCGAGCTGGCCCGAGTCACGGAAGTGTGCCGCGAACAGAAATTCACCGTCGGCCAGTACGTCTTCAAGGAAGGCGAGCCGGGCAACCGGCTGTTCCTGATCTCGGAAGGCGAAGTCCGGATCTCGCGGACGATTCCCGGCTCCGGCGAGGAGGCGCTCGCGGTGCTGAAGCCGGGGGCGTGCTTCGGGGAGATGTCGATCTTCGATCGCTCCGAGCGGTCCACCGACGCGATCGCCAATACCACCTGCACCCTGATCACGATCTCCCGTTCCGACTTCGAGCTGCTCCTCGATTTCAACAGAGACGTCGCCTACAAGATCCTGTGGTCGGTCGTGCGGCTGCTGTCCGCCCGGCTGCGCGTGACGAACGACAATCTGCGGTCGTTCCTCGCGATGTCCATGTTCTAGGGAGACCTCGTGAACGCATTGGCGCCGTACGCCGCGTTCTTCATGCGGCTGGCTGTAGGTGGGGTGTTCCTGAGCCGCGGCCTGGATCGAGTCCAGGGCGGCATCCCTTACTTCTCGGTGGGAACCCTCCTGATCCTGGTCGTGATCGCGATCGAAACGGTCGGGGCGGTGTGTGTCCTGCTCGGCATGTGGACCCGCTTCTGGGCCACGGCGATGGCCGCGTACATGGCGGTGACCATCATCGCGACCAAACTCCCGCATCACGCCAACATCGAACTCGAGGCCCTGCTGCTCGCCGGCGCGGTTACACTCATGGCGTTGGGCGACGGGCCGCTTTCGATCGGCATCCGCTTCAAGAAGGCCCTTTAATGCAGGATTCTTAGAACCCCGGCATCGGCGCCGGCCCGGAGAAAGCTCTCCGGGTCCGTCGCCGGAATGGCCACGCCCGTCTGTTTGCGCCAGCGCTTGGCGCTCGCTTCCATGTACTCCTCGAGCGATCCCGCGACCCATTCGGCGGCATCGTCTTTCATTTGCCGCACGATGTCCTCCCATGTCCCGACGTACGTCGCGCCCGAGATCGTGCTCACGCGGTGCACCTCGAAACCCTTGTTCTTCATCCCCTGCAGCTCGGTGAGCAGGGTACCGAACAGCTCCAGCTGGCGTGGATCGCGGATCTGGCCGTCCGGGGTCATCGCTTCGATCTCCGAGAGCAGAATCTCCTCGGGGCTGGCGTCGCCCGCGAGGTCGTTGAGGCGCTCGTTCCACGGCACCAGCTCGGGATCGTCGTCGGGGAGGCGGTACACGCTCTTCTTCAGCTCGACGAGCCGCCAGATCGCCAGCGCGTCGTAATGCTCTTCGGGACCGGTGCGCTCGAGATGAAAGAGCGCGGCCTCGTATTCGCCCCGGTCGTACAGCAGATTCGCGAGATAGATGCGCGCTTCGCCGAGGCTCGGATCGAGCTCCAGCGCTCGACGCAGCCAGTGCAGGCTCCCGCCCTCGTCGGCCAACCGGTGCGCCGCGTAGCCGACGCAGGCGGCGGCGTCGGCGGAATCGGGATGCGCGCGCAGCGCTCCTTCGAAGAAGCGGCGCGCCTGGTCGAGCACGCCTTCGCGGAACAGCGCGCGGCCAATCTGCAACATGAGGTCGTGATCGTCCTGGAACCCGAGCGCCAGCACGTGCTCGAAGCAGGCGAGCGCCGCCGCGCGCTCGCCGAACTTGAGCAGCACCTCGCCCAGACCCGCGAGCGTGTCCTCGTGATCGGGATCGAGACCCCGCGCTTCTTCGAACGCATGCCGCGCCCACGCGAATTCTTCGCGCGCGAGCCGCGCATAGCCCATACCGACGAGCAGCTCGACGGCGTGGGGATACAACCCCAGGCCCTCGCGCAGGGTATCTATGGCTTCGTCGTATTGACCTTCGTTGTAGAGCTGATGTGCACGTTCGTCGTATTCGTCGGAACTGAGGAACGGATCCGACATCGAACGGGTCCCCCCGGGAAGGTTGTGCTATGATAAGAAACGGAGCACTGTTACACAAGCGACTATGTCTTCCGCAATTTCGACGATAGAAGCCGGGTCGGCGACGTCTCCCGGCGGTTTCACCGCCGCCGCCGCCCACGCCGGTCTCAAACCGGACCGCGCGCTCGACGTGGCGTTGCTCGTGAGCGCGACGAGCTGTGCGACGGCCGGCGTGTTCACGAAGAACGCGCTGCGCGCCGCTCCCGTCATCTACGACGCGGCGCTCTTGAGCGAGAAGCCCGGCCGCGTGCGTGCCGTGGCTATGAACGCGCGCGTCGCGAACGCGTGCACCGGCGCCGCCGGGCTCGAGGCCGCCCGCGCGATGGCGCATTGCGCCGAAGAGGCAGCCGGTCTGCCACCGCGGACAGCACTCGTGCTGTCGACCGGCGTGATCGGTGTGCCGCTGCCTGTGGATAAAGTGGAGCGCGGCCTCCGCGAAGCCGCCACGAAGCTCTCCGCCGCCGGCGGGATCGATGCCGCTCGCGCGATCATGACGACCGACACCCGCCCCAAACACTGCGCGGTGCGTCTCGAAACGCCCGCGGGGGTCATCACCATCGGCGGCATGGCCAAGGGTGCCGGCATGATCCACCCCGACATGGCGACGCTCCTCGCCGTGCTCACCACGGACGCGGTATCGGAGCCGGGCGCGCTGCGGCCGTTCTGGAAGCGGGTCGTTGACCGCACCTTCAACGCGATCTCGGTGGATGGCGATACGAGCACCAACGACACCGTCCTCTTCCTGGCGAACGGAAACGCGGGGATCGACCCCTCGCGCGACGGCGCGACGTGGAAGCTGTTCGAAGAGGCCACGATCGAGGTTGCTCGCGCGCTGGCGCTGGCGGTGGTAGAGGATGGTGAAGGAGCGACGAAGCAATTGCAAATCGAGATCGTGGGCGCGCAGACCGAAGGGCACGCGCGCGAGGTGGGACGGGCGATTGCGCGCTCGACGCTCGTGAAGACGGCGATCTACGGCGGCGATCCCAATTGGGGCCGCGTGCTGGCGGCAGCCGGTGTGGCCGGGGTGGCCTTGGTCCCCGAGCGGATCACTCTGGACGCTCAATCCGCCAAGGGCGGACACTGGCTGACCCTCGCGAGCGGCGGCGCCACCGCGCTCGCCGATCCCGCGCAGGCACGCGCCATATTCGAGCAAAAAGCCATCCGCCTCCGGCTCGACCTTGGACTTGGTCGATCGGAGGCGGTGGTATGGACCTGCGATCTTTCCCCGGACTACGTCCGGATCAACTCGGACTACACGTCCTAATCAGGGCTTCGACTTGGTCGTGTCGTGGGGCGCAGGCGTCGCGGCCGGCTTCGCCTTGCGGGTACGGCGCGCACGGTGTGGCTTTGCGCGTGTGGTATCGGCCTGGGATTTGGCGACAGGTGCCTGAGTCGGTTGCTGGGTAGGCTGTTGCCCAACAAGGGCCAAAAGAAGAAGCGCAGACGAAAACATAGAGCCTCGGGTTAGGGTCGTTCTTACGACCCGCCCGTTCCACGACGCGTCACGGACGATTCGGCGCGGGCACGTTGGGCAGCAACGCCCGGACGTGCGCCAGCGCTTCGGAAGGAGTTCGGCCCCCGCCACGCTGCAGCTCGTGATCGGCGGCGACCGCCACGTCGAGTAACCGCACGCCCCGCAAGCCTTTCGTGTGGGCGTCCGCCAGCAAATCGGCGGCCGAATCAGGGTCAAAGTGATGCGCGATCAGGTCGGCCGCCGCGTGCAGCCCGGGGCCTGGCGGCTCGTTCGGCGCCACCGTGAGGAGCCGCTCGACGATGGGGGCGGGCAGTCCGCGCGCGAGGGCCGCGGAAACCGCAGCCACATGACCCTCACGCGGCGGCTGGCCAGGCACCGCGCGGGCCACGATGTTGCGCGCCGCGCGCAGCTGCAGCAAAGCGCGGCGCACACCAGTCACCAGGCGGTCGACCGGCACGTGCTTCGCGCTTCCCTCGAGCGCCTTCTGGACCAGGGGCTCGGTCGGCAAGCTCTCGGCCACGGCGGTGGCGATGATCGAGTCGATCGCCGGGAGCGCTGCGGCGGGAACCCGCCCCGCCAGCCGCGGGACGCCGCCTTGCGCCGCGAGCGGTGCGGCGACCAGCACGAGCGCGAGCGCCAGGCGCGCCGTCACGGAACGGCCGCCGGACGCACGATCAGCAAGGCGTTCTGTTGACCGGCGCCAAATCCATCATCGACGTAGCGGCCCGCCAGCGGATCGGGCACCCAGCGCTCGCCATCCACGACGAACATGTACTCGTGCTGGCCCGCGGGCAGAACCGCCTTGGCGTGCCAGATGCCGTCCCCATCATCGTCGCTCAGGTGCAGCACACCCCGGCTCCAGTCGTTGAACGAGCCGACGACTTCGACCGACCGCGCGCCGGGAAAGTGACCGACGAAATTCGCGATGCCTTCAGCGCGGCCGGGCGTGAGGCCGTCACGCGATCCCCAGGGCAGCAGGATGATCGTGGCCAGGCCGGCCGCAAGCGCCAGAGTCCAGACCGGCCGCAGTCGCAGCGTGACCGCGAGCGGCCGCCCCAGCCAGCCCGTCACGCGGCGCATGGGCCCCGCACTTGGGGCGGGCGCCGGGTTCTGGCGGATCTCCGCCATGACGCGTGCGGCGACGCTCAGCTGCGGGGTGGCGGTGAGCAGCTGGGTCGCGGAGATCAGCCGTGCGTACGTCTCCCGCAGATCCACTGGCAACTCGCCTGGATCACGCTCGCCATCGAGCGCTTCCTGTAACCGCGGATCGATTGGGCTCATCGTACCACCTCCTCCAGCGCTGCCAACAAGGCTTCCCGGGCGCGATGGACACGCATCTTGAGCGTGGGAATGCGAGCACCGGTCACCGTCGCCATCTCCTCGTAGCTCATGCCCTCCACGTGCTTCAAGACGAACGCCTCACGTTTTTCGGCGGGCAGTGCTGCCAGCGCACGCTCCACCAATGCCACCTGCTCGCTACGCTCGAGCGCCTCCCAGGCATCCGTGCCGTCCGCGAGGGGCGGCGCTTCGCTGAGCGAGATATCGTTCGTGTGCCGCCGTGCGAGATGACTGCGGCAACGATTCCCCGTGATCCGATACAGCCAGCTGCGCAGCCGAGCCGGATCCCGGCACTGTGCCAAATGCCGATAGGCGCGCACGAGACTCTCGGCTACCGCGTCGGCCGCGGCATCGGGATTCCCGAGCATGCGCGTCGCGAAGCGCAGCAGACCCGGCTCATACCGCCGGATGAGAATCCCGAACGCCTCCCCATCGCCACCCAACACCCGGGCGACTACTTCCACATCGGGGGCGCCGTTGTTCACCATGTCAGTGACCCCCTGGGGGGTGGCTTCGTCACGGTGTTCCAAGGGTTTCCCGAGCGGCAGCCAGAAACGTCGCGGCACGGACACCCGTGCCGGAGACGGTACCGGCGAAGGTCTCCAGGGTGTGTTGGGCGCGGCGCCGGTAGGAGGGGTCGCCGCTTACCTGGGCGAGGTGCGCCAGGAGCAACGCCAGCGCGGCATTGGGGCCGGGGAGTACATCGTCGAACACATGCTTGCTCCGGTCGCCGAGCGCGGGCACTGAGCCGGTTGGCCCCTCCGCGACGTCGTAATACCCGCCGAGCGGATCGGCATAGCTCCGCTCGACGACGGCGGCGAGGTCGAGCGTGACATCCAGATAGCGCGACTCCTTGCTGACCTGGTGCGCGGCCAGACACGCCGAGGCCACCTGGACCTCGTCCTGCAGCAAGCCCAGTGGTGTCGTCATTCCGGCCGCCGGCGCTTCCGCAATCGCGTGCCGCACGCCCCAGCTGCGCGCGTAGGTGCGCTGCAACAGCGCGTCGAGCTCGGCGAGGGCGCGTTTCACCGCCACCGGCTCGCCGAGCGTCGCCGCAGCGAGCAGCACGCGCTCAATGACGAATGCTTCCTGGTCGACGAAGACCGCATCGTCCGCGTCGAGTGCGGTGAGATTCGGCAGCGCGTTCGCCAGATCGCGCACGACGACCCGGCCGGCCTCGCGATACCGCGATTCGCCCGTCGCTGCCCACGCCCGTGCGAGGCTGCCCGCGAGCGCTGCGCGAACCAGACGTGGTGGATCTTCGCCGGCAAGGGCGGCAGTGGTGTCGAGCATGAGATCCAGCACGCGACGGGCGGACGCCTGCGCCGCGGTGTCGCTCGCCCCCGACAGCAAGAACGTCGTGGCCTCGACGTGCATCACGCTGCCGCTGACCGCGCGAGTGCGCGCGGCGTCTTCCAGCTCGCGCACGACCGTCACGATGCCTTCCTGCACGAGTGACGGCCGCAGCACGCCGCGCGAGGCGCCGTCGCCCGTGAGCACCAGCTGCCGCACCAGCGCGGCCTGCTGCACGATGAACGAGCGCTGATCGCGGTAGCTCCGCGCGACCTCTGGCAGCAGCTGCTTCAGCCCGCGCCCCGTGATCGGATCGTCGGCGGGGAAATACGTGCCGCCGAAGAATGCCGAGCCATCGGCGGTGAGGAACACGGTGAGCGGCCAGCCGCGCAGTCCTGCCAGATGCTCCACCGCCGCCTGGTAGCGCTGCGCGACGTCGGGCCGCTCGTCGCGGTCCACGCGAATCGGCACGAACAGGGCGTTGATGAGCGAGCCAATCTCCGGATCGGTGTAGATCGCGCGATCGGTTTCGGCGCACCAGCGGCAGGCGTCGCTGCCGATGTACAGGAGGATGGGGCGATCGAGCTTCGCGGCGAGCGCGAAGGCGTCGCGACTCCAGGGTTGCCAGCGGACGGGTTGCCGTGCGGCGCGGGCGAGATAGCTCGTCCCGGAGTGCGCCATGCGATTCGCGAATGGCCGTCGCTCGCCGAGACAGGCCGCGAGAGCGGCGCAGAATGCGATGAGGGAAACGCGGGTGTGCAACATGCTGCGCACGCCGGAAATACCCCGTCTCCCGGGAAACCGTGCCCTATATTGGGCGCATGACCCTCGTGACCATAACTCCGAAGTCCAACGGCCCGCTCATCATCGAGGGGCCGGTGCGGATCGTGACGCCCGATGGGCGGGAATTGACCCCCCCACCCCGGAAAGACGGCAAACCGGCGGAAGTCGTTGTGCTGTGCAGATGTGGGGGCTCAGCGACAAAGCCCTTTTGTGACGGAACGCACAAACGTAATGGGTTTCAGGACGGTCAAGTTACCACCGCCTAGCACGACCTTATTATGTTGTCTGGCGCTTAGACTGCCCGTTCCCCCCCGTGCCCCTGAACTGGAGGAGCGACCGACAATGGCAAAGGGAAAGAGCCCGATGGCCGCGGATGAAGGTTACTGCGTGAAGTGTAAGGCCAAACGGAAGATCTCGAACGCCCAGCAGGTGAAGATGGCCAATGGCCGCCCCGCGCTCAAAGGTGTCTGTCCTGTGTGCGGAACGGGGATGTTCAAGATCCTGCCGCCCAACGCCGCCAAGTAACCCGCCCGGTCTATCCAATTCATCCGCACGCCCCCGGCGCTTCAAACCCGGGGGCGTGCTTTTTTATAGCGGACCGTGTAGCACGCTGCCCCCACCTCACGGCAGTAATACGCGAGGATCTCGAGCTTGGCGAGCTCGCCGGCGGCCGTGCGGATCGCATAGACGTGATGCTTGGATGTCAGCAGATGCGACCACATGCTGTACTCATACCACTTTCCGAAGCCAGCATTCGTGGTGTCGCTGCTGAAGCTGGTTGCGACGTACCCATCCCGAGGCAGATCCGCGACCGAATCGAAGCTCACGGGACCGAGGTCGATGGCTCCGGCGCCCAGAGCGGTGATGACGTGATTACGGCGAAAGCCGATATCGCGCCACCAACGCCATTCATCGCCGCGCGAGGCATCGAGTGTGTACGTGCTATCGGCGTGCGGCCCGATTTCATAGGGCGGAAACTCAGGCTTCGTGAACGCACCGATCAGCAACGACGCCACAAGCAGGAGAAACGCCGCCGCCATCGCCCACACTAGTAACGGAGCCTTCAAGCCTCCGCCATGAATGGATACCACGGGTCACGCGGCGGCACGAAGTTCTCCTTGATCGCCCGCGCGCTGGTCCACCGGATCAAGTTGAGCAGGCTGCCGGCCTTGTCGTTGGTCCCGCTGGCCCGCCCTCCCCCGAACGGCTGCTGCCCCACCACCGCCCCGGTCGGCTTGTCGTTCTTGTAAAAGTTGCCGGCCGCGTACCGGAGCGCCGCATCGGCCTCGGCCAGCGCCGCGCGGTCCTGCGCAAAGACTCCGCCGGTGAGCGCGTACGGTGATGTGCGGTCGACAAGCGCCAGCGTTTCCTTCCATTGTTTGTCCGGATAGACATAGAGTGAGAGCACGGGCCCAAAGATCTCCTCGCACATGGTGCGGTACATCGGATCCTCGACCTGCAGCAGCGTCGGATGCACGAAGTAGCCATCGGAATCGTCGCACTCGCCGCCGAACAGGATCTTGA
>WNGB01009529.1_pt1 | contig 19929 bp, 19 predicted proteins | sample 5400681 | NCBI WGS metagenome assembly WNGB01 (sample SAMN13153367, study PRJNA577476) | soil metagenome | isolation source: 115 cm soil or saprolite under grassland replicate 2 | place: USA:California | collected 2016-06-15
TGAAGGAAGCTGGTCGGGGCGCGTCCATGCGCTGAGTCTGCACTACGTCATATCCCTGTTTAACAAGCTCAAGCATTTGCGGGATCATCTCAGGCGGGTGCTGGCCATCTGCATCCATGGTTATCACCACATCGCTGTGTGAGGCTTCCATTCCGGCTGTCAGCGCGGCCTGGTGACCGAAGTTGCGGCTAAGAGATAAAATGGTAACACGCGGATCGTCTGTGCAAATCGCTTGAAGTGAATCAGCCGTCCCGTCGCGAGAACCGTCATCTACATAAAGAAAATGGAAATCGTACGGGAGCTCATCCACGATAGAGCGAATCTTCCTGTGAGTTTTGTCGACCACCCCCGCTTCATTAAAGACTGGGATGATGAGGTCGACTGACTGCTTTCGTTTAAGAGACATCAGAAATATTCTACCACGCACAAGAGAGCATAAAGTTCGAGCCAGTGGCTCGCGCCGGTAAGTTTAAGTGTGTTTTACGTTAGAACTTGAATTCCCGAATTGCGTCAATCACAATTTCCTGCTCATTTCCAGTTAAGGCATTGTGAAATGGCAGGCGAATCAACTGGTCACTGACACGCTCCGTAACCGGACAATCGCCGGGTTTACCACCGAATCTTTGTCCCATCTCGGAGCGATGCAGCGGCAGATAATGAAAGACGCTATAAATGCCGCAGTCGCGCAAGTACATAATGAGTTTCTGGCGCAATTCGAGGCTTGGCAACAACATGTAGAACATGTGATAACTCTGTTCACAATTCTCAGGCACGCAAGGCAATTGGACGTCGTGTGCAGTAGCCCAATCATTTAAGCCTGCGTAATATATCTCCCAAACCTGTCTTCGATGTAACTGTATTTTTTCACGTTGTTCAAGTTGGGCATATAAAAAGGCGGCGAGAATATCGGATGGCAGATAAGATGAGCCAATATCCACCCAGGTATATTTGTCCACCTGGCCGCGGAAAAATCGTGAGCGGTTCGTGCCTTTTTCACGAATGATCTCGGCACGTTCCACGAGCGCTGGTTCATTGATCAATAATGCGCCACCTTCTCCGCTGGTGAAATTTTTTGTTTCGTGAAATGATTGTGACGCCAAAGCGCCAAACGTCCCTAGATACTTACCCTTGTATCTACCAAACAAACCATGGGCATTGTCTTCAACAATCGCAATACCATACTGGCGCGAAATCGCCAGAATTTGATCCATTTCGCATGCCACACCCGCGTAATGCACAGGAACAACCGCCTTCGTGTATGGTGTAATTGCTTTTTCGAGTTTAGATTCATCCAAATTAAGGGTATCAGGCCGGACGTCCAGAAAGACGGGTGTTGCGCCGCGTAAAACGAAGGCATTTACAGTCGAGACAAACGTAAAGTCTGGAATGATCACCTCATCCCCGGGTTGGATATCCAGCAAAATCGCGGCCATTTCGAGCGCGTGTGTGCAAGAGGTTGTCAGCAAGGCTTTTGGAACGCCGAGTTCTTGCTCAAGCAAAGTATGAACTTTTTTAGTGAACATACCATCGCCGGAGATGTGACTGTTCTCTACAGCCTGGCGAATATATTCTAGTTCGTTGCCGATGAGGATGGGGCGGTTGAAGTCAACGCGAAGGGAAGCCATATTAATCTTTTCTAACGATCAAAGTGAAATCATAAAGCCTGTAATCGTGCAGGAGAGCGACATTTTTAGAAAAGTTACGCTTGCAATAATCAAACAAATACATAGGGTTAGCATAGTAAAGATCAGGTCGCATCTTATCGGTATCGGAATACTTGGTTAGAAAATTACTTGAAAAGCCTAAACGACTAAGAGTATTAAACTCACTCAACACACTGGCTACATATTTATTCCACGATTCCCATGGTTGGTCACCGCGAAAGTTGAAGACTCCACTGGCCACTAGGTAATCACAAGCTATCAATTGAGATTTGTCTAAAAAGAATGTGCAATTGGTTTTTGCTGCATGAACTTTGCGGGCAGTTTCAATAGCGCTTTCCAGGATATCGAATCCATAATACTTAACTTGATAAGCTTTTTCGGCGAGATAGTCGGCAAGCGCGCCATATCCACAGCCATAATCAAGCAAAGAAAAAGGCGCGCTCCCTTCAATTACTTTGAGCAACTGGTCGAAGCGTATGCTCTGAGCTGGTTCACCATTCCAATCAACACCGCGAGGCGATGCGCCATGCTCCTGAATGCGTTTATCAAAATAGGATATTACTTGATTGAGATTAGGTATTTCTGCCATATCTTCCTTTACAAGAAATTAATTGCTTCTGGTCCAGTCATAAACAAGAGATCCAGAATGGTTACATATGGGTCGAATGGAGGATAGAGCTGCTCATATTCAGGATAATGATATTTCTTATATTCCAACTTAATTCCCGCGCTCTCAAACATTTCAGGGATAAGATAAGCCTGTGCTGCGGGGCCCGAAAGATACGTGGTTGCGCCCGCTTTTCGAAGTATTCCAATCAATCTTTCAGTCTTTGCCCCCTGTGGCTGATATTCACGAGACATATGAATGGTTGTGTGAATTTTAAGGCGACTGCATACCCATTGGATCAAGCGCAAGTTCAAGTCCGAGATGGAGGCGGAAGGAGTCATCAAGAGCTCTGTTAGTTCAGAGAAATAAGGTTCAAAACACGGCGCACGTCGATAAGATTCCCGAATTCGATTTAGCATTTTCTGCGCCCAAGCCATTGAATAATCCACAGCTGTCTCTTCGATCAACTGGCTCATATGAGGATACTTCACGGGTACTGTAATCCACTCCACCCCGCGAGAGGTTTTGATCTTGTTCCGGTTTCGCCAGTCCCCCTTGGTGTATTGCAGATCATCGTGGAGGATGAAAAGATCCACCTCACGTATAAAATCAAAGTAACCTCGCCATGGTAAAAAATTTGATTGGATGATCCCAACCTTCATTTATTTTCATCCGTGCTGCGCGCCATCATATATGCCCGGCGTCCACTTATACGATCAAACATACGCGCCAAATATTCGCCGATGATCCCTAAAGCAAACAATTGAACGCCACTAAAAATGGAGATGATGGATGCTAGAAATGGAAAACCAGCAACCGAGCCTTCAAGATAATAAGTGACCAATATGTACAACAAGACAATAAATCCGAAAATGGTGAAGACAAAACCAAGCAAGCTTGCAAACCTCAAAGGTAAAGTTGTGTAGCTCGTAAGAACGAGCAAGGAAACTTTAATCAGCTTAACAAGGTTGTAATTGGATTTCCCAACCCCGCGTGGCGATTCTTCCACAAGAACAGAGGCAAATCGAGATGTTCCCCATGAAAAAAGTACATCTACCAACACATCCGGGCCGTTGTAAGTTACAAAGGAATTTCGTAATGAAGCACGAAGTGCGCGAAATGAACTAATATCGCGCACAACCTTGAAACCCATTATGTATGAAACAGCATACTTTGTAATAACCGAGAAGGTATTGCGCCACCAGCTATGGGGCATCTTCCTTGGAACGCCATAGACAACATCATAACCTTCATTCAGTTTTTCAATCAGATGGGGAATTTCTTCCGGGGGATGCTGCAAATCATCATCCATAGTAACAATAACGTTATATTGGGCCTCCCGGATCCCGCATAACAGTGCATTATGCTGGCCATAATTCCGCATCAAGTCAATCCCACGGATCCAGTGATTTTGTCTGGCAAGGCGTTCAATTACAGCCCAGCTATTATCCGGGCTGCCATCATTAACCAATATAACTTCGTAGGTATCAGCAACATTCGGCAGAACTTTCGCCAAACGTTCAATTAAAGCGTCAAGTATTTGTTCGCTTCGATAGACAGGAATAACAACGGAACAATTCATAGAATCGTTATTTTACCACCTGCCTCAAAACCGGACAGTGTGCCTATCAGCAAAAATTGCAGGGCCAAAAGTGCGTGCAGGATTTAATAACGCGCCAGTGAGAGGTTCGCCCGCGAGGATGGCAAAGGCCAATATCGTGCCAATCGCTATTCAACTTCCGCCCAATTTCGTACGCCAGAAAGAAATGCCTTTCCATTCATTGGCCTCTTTCCAGCAGGTTGTACTTCATCGAGAACGAGAATCCCGCCTCCCGCGCCGACCGCTGGTTGCCCTCGATAAATAAATCTCTTCCCCACTTCAATATCTTCCTTCTCCAAATGCGCCCGATGGACCTTGAGTATCTTTCCATCGAAATCCAAAAATGCACCCGGCCACGGATTAAACGCACGCACACGCCGCTCAAGTTCCTCGGTAGGACGTGTGAAATCGAGCCGGCCTTCTTCTTTCTTCAACATGGGCGCGTAGGTCACGCCTTCTTCGGGTTGAGGCGTCGGTTGTAGGTTTCCTGATAAATAACTGGGTAGGGTTTCGAGGAGGAGATCAGCTCCCAGTGTGGATAATGCTTCAAAAACGGAACCAGCCGTATCCTGCTGTGTGAGGCGGATAGATTTTTGACTCAGTATTGGGCCGGTATCTAATCCCACATCCATTTTCATGATGGTCACCCCCGTCTCCTCATCACCATGCAGGATCGCAGCCTGGATAGGCGCCGCTCCGCGCCATCTCGGTAACAACGATGCGTGGACATTGAGGCAACCGAAGTGCGGCAGGTCAAGCACTTTGGATTTGAGAATCTGACCAAATGCTGCAACGACGATCACATCTGGAGACCATTTCCTCAATTGTTCCATCGCTTCGGGCTGGCGAAGCTTTTCCGGTTGAATCACAGGAATTCGCAATTCATGGGCGAGCGTTTTTACCGACGGCGCTTTTAGTTCGCGCCCGCGGCCTGAGAGACGATCAGGCTGTGTAACAACGCCTACAACATCGTACGCGCTAAAAAGTGCGCGCAAACTTGGGAGGGCAAAATCAGGTGATCCCATGAAAACAACTCTGGTCATAAGTTCATTTTACCAGTAGGGACAAGTCTTGACTCGCCAATAGCATTCTATTTTGAAAGATTCAGTTGATTTTTGGGTTGATTAGTTGTAAAATACCTCTAACCCATTCTAGACCCTTTCAGGAGGAACAACTCATGTCCCAAACACCAATGTCCCCAGACGTCACCAGCGATGATAAACTTTGGGCCGCTTTAGGCTACCCAATTCCTTTCGTCGCTCTCATTGTTTTGTTCATGGAGGATAAGAAAGGTCGTCCCTTCATCAAGTATCATGCAGTTCAATCGTTGGCCCTCTGGGTAGCATACACCGTCGTCTCAATCATTCTCGGCATTACAGTGGTTGGCGGAATTTGTGTTCCCTTCCTGTGGCTCGTTTTCTTATGGTGGGCGTATCAGGCGTACCAAGGCCAAATGTTCGAAGTTCCCGTAGTCACTAATTTCATCAGGAAACAGAATTGGATATAATCAGTTACAAGTACGTAAAGAAGCCTGTATAAAACAGGCTTCTTTTTTTTCTATGTTGTTATGATTGCATGAACAATTATCATTCTTATGAGTAGTATGCCAAAACGGCTAGTCCGCGTGTTTCTTTGCTATGATTCCGAGGACAACTTATTGTTCGCGAGTTGTGTCAGAGATTAAAGAATTAAGAGTGGATTGATCCTTGGCTAGATGAGGAAAATAACGCTGGGCCTAATCCATATATCGAATAAGCAAACTCGCGGATAGCACCGCGAGTTTTTGATTCCCATGAAAAGGGATGTGAGAAATCTTACGGGATGCTACCTGCAAGATCAGATCCCACGCGAATTTCAAGATCTACTGTCGAATTTGGATCAGGGCTGAAGCGTATCTGTCCGTTAGCAAACCCATAGGTGGCAACCAGATAGCGTAGTGTGTACAACTTGGGGCCATATATTACAACAACCGTCTGGCCATAGACATCGTTTGCCTGACCTACTTCAGTAATATTCAAGCCTTGTGATTGGAAATACGCGCCCGCGCGCTGTTCAAGGCCGGTAAATGTACCATCCAAAACGCGCACACGCGCTTCCTCGGCGCGCATCAGTGATACTGGGTCGCCGCTGGCCATTGGACTCAAAGGCCCACTGGTGGTGAAGATTTCATCGCGGAGGACACGGATCTTATCCGCGATAGGTTTCAAGATACTGGCCCTCTGCCCGCCCAGAATTGTATTATCGAGCGTCACCATGGTTGTATCAATCACTCCGGTTTTGATACTTTCCGGAGCAACATCTTTTCCCAAAACTGCCAATTTAAGGGCTTCATCCAACGACATATTCGTATGAATACCATGCGATAACTTTCCATATAATGCTGGCGCCTGAGCGATCAACTGTGGAAAAAAGAGTGGATCAAAGATCTTCTGGCGAATTGCAAAAATAACTTGCTGCTGGCGTTTGGCACGATCCACGTCGCCGCCTTCAGTTTTACGAGTGCGAGCATACGCAAGAGCTTTCCAGCCATCGAGATGACGATATCCACCTGGTGTAACGACCACGTGATCTGTGCCTGGGCCCATGGGATCAAGCACAAGTCTTTCCTCTGGCCATACGTCAACACCACCGATAATGTTGATCATTTCGGCGAACGCATAGAAATCTATCTGAGCGTAATACTGGACGGGTACACCAAGGAACTGTTCGACGGTTTTCATCGCAAGCCCGGGGCCGCCACCCGGTAGCTGGTTTCCTTCCCCTGAAGGATAGGCAGTATTGATACGGCTATATCCAAAACCGGGAATATTGACCCACATATCGCGCGGAATAGACAGCATACCCGCCGTTTTCGAGATTGGATCAATTGTGAATAAAATCATCGTATCCGTGCGTGGTGGGCCCTCATCGGCTGCAATATCGCGAGCGTCCAGGCCGATGAAAAGGATATTGATGCGACTGGCTCCATCCCACGCAGGAGGTAATAAACTATCTGCAGCGGCCATGGGTGTAGGAGGCGCAGCCACAATGGGCGTTCCCTCTGGATTCACTTGGGGTGTAGACAAAGGATCCACCGTTCCACCCTCACAACTGGCAGGTGGAATTCCCGGCAAGTTGGTAAGCAGCCAGCAAGTGGTAAAGCCACGTATGAAAATGAACGCGCCGGCTGCCAAGGCTAGGGTAAGTCCCCAGAAAATCATTTGCCCCACAGATGGACGACTCAGTTTCAATTTTGGAAATTTAATATTTTTCAGAAAATCAAATCGGTTCATAGAATTTAATTTTTTTCGTTCTGTCGTAGTTGGCCTACGACAGAGAGCACCTTCAGCAGTACAACTGCTGAAGAACTATTGGCACTTTATGGTTTACCATATACCATATTCAAGCCAAGCCGATCGAGCCCTTCCTTCGCCCAGTATTGGACGATGGCAGACTCATCCTCCAGCGCAGCCATCATTGTTTTGATGGCGCGGTGATCTTTGATCTCGGCTAGTGCTCGCAAAGCAAGAATACGAACGCTGCTCTTCGCTTCATTCACGACTTCAATCAGTCCCGGCACCGAGGGATCACCAATTGCAACCAAAGCATTTCCTGCCAAACGTGCCGTTAGAGAATCTTCGTCTGCAAGAGATTTGATTAATGCAGGGACAGCACTTTCTCCCGGATGGCTACATATAGCCAGCGCGGTCGCGGCGCGCACTTCTGGAGCTGAGTCGTTGAGAAGCGGAAGCAGGTCTTCGGTCCGCGCGTGAGGCGATTGTGCAAGGGCACGAACTGCCCACCAGCGGTTGTCCGCGTCTGTTGAACGCGTCAAATCCACGAGTGCAGGAATCGAATCACTTCCTAAAGCGACGAGGTCAGGAATAGCTGATTCTGCGCGGGTATCATCACCACTGGTCAATTCAGCCAGCAGATCGTTTAACGTGGGCACTCGATTCCTTTATTTGGAAGGCGGAGGGACAGGCAGTTGATCTTGGGCCGTATTCACCCACTTATCACCCTCATCAATGAGCATGACCGGTATATCGTCCACGATAGGATATTTGCGGCCACAGTCCTGGCAAATCAGCCACGAGTCTTTATGCAAAACCAGCAACCCCTCTTTTTCGCGCACGCAATTTGGACATCGAAGAATTTCAAGCAATTCCGAACTGACCATATTTTTTCCTCATACCGCACCCTTAGTTCCCCCGCCGAAAGCTCCGCACCTTTCATTGCCAACCAGATGTAGGTGTGGGAAAGCAGGCGGGGTTACGGTGCTATCAGGCTGAGATTGTACCATGCCTAATACACGGACTTCAGAAGTTTTTTTCATGCATACGGCGCACGACACAATTCTTTTTTCTTAGCTGCTCTAGGAGGATCCTCTGTGCCAGGACCGTATTCACAGATCGCGCGCCATGGCTCATAATGTGTCTTGAAGGTATCCGTGAAATAAGCGGCGCCATTACGTAGGACTGTGCGGACCACGGTGACATCTGCGCCGTTGGCTGACCAGTCCACTTGCTTGATCTGGTTTTTACCTAACTCGGGATTTTCTTCAAATAATGGATCGGGCGCGGGAACGACATTTGTTGGACCGGAAGTTTCCCATGTGACTGTTCGTCCATCTGAGGTTGAATAAAGTTTCCAGGTCAATGTGCGCGCGCTGACATCCACATAAGTTTCCATCAGTAGCCAATAAGGTGTGTCGTTAGTAAATTTAAAATCCACCAACGGGAAATAAACAGTCGCGTCCAACCCTGCCAGATTTGAGTCGACCGAGCCGCTGGCAGTCATTTCATAATATGAAACACGATAAGCATGAGGGATGCGCTCCACCACCGGATAACCAGCAAAGAATACTGTGCGAAACAAAGTAGTGCTGACCTGACATACACCGCCACCCACACCTTTAATCGTGCGCCCACCGTAAATGATCAGAGCTTCCGCAAATCCGTTTTCAAGGCTGACATCCCCAAGCTCAGAACCCATCGAAAAAGTCTCACCGGGTGCAATCAAAACGCCATGATAGCGCGCAGAAGCTGCAACAATGTTTTGAATGCGCGGTTCACTTGAGCCATAAAAATATGAGGTCTGTTGGCCAACCAGTTGTGTGATGCCCAAGTCGGCGGCAGTAGCTGTATCTGTGACCGCGGGCTGTTGCTCTGCAACGGAGAGCAGAACTGTATGTTCGCCACGCATGAGCGCATCGTTGATCGCGGTGACGCTTGCCTCCACATCCATGACGCGGCCAATTTGTGAATTGGCCATCAAATCCAGTTGAAGCGTGGCATCATTGAAGATGAATTTTGAGTTGACGGGACTTCGGTCTACGAATGGTTTAAGATCGTTCAAAATCTGTCTCAGCGCCGTAGGATCGAGTCCCACCCGGACTTCAGCCTGCCCGCCGTTATCGACGCGACTCACGGCGATCATTTTCGCCACTACCGGCACATCATATGTCCACGGGCCAGGATCACCTTCCTTAAAATTCGGCAAAGTCAACACGAGAGGCTGGCTGATAATACGCCGCGCCTCGTCTGCCTGTGCAGAGACATCCATTATGGATGGTGCAGCTTCTTCGATAATGAGCGGTACTTCACCATCGCGGAACGATTGTAATTGTGCCGCGACGTAAATCAATGTTGTATCTAGATTCAATAAACGGCCGACCTGTCCTGGCTCTGCAACGACATTTGTCCCATCAAGGCGCAGACTTGCTTCCTTAACAGGTTGGTTTGACTGTGCAGCGATATTTTGCAAATAATTATAAGCTACGCGTTGGTCAAAGATAATGACTGGTGATACGTCCGTCCCGCCGCTGCGTGCACGGATCTGCCCTGCTAGCGCGCCGAAGAGCCCGCCTTTGCGGCCAAGATGATACGCAGAGAGGGCACTTGCAGATGGGTCGAAGACCATGCCTAACTCCTCTGGCGAGGCAACCCAGGTCTGGTCTCCATTACGGAACAAGATTTTTCCAGTGAATGGATATGAAAGGGCCTGGCTAAGTTTCAATGCGGCGTTATTTGGAGATAAACCGGAAACATCAACACCCGCCACCGATACGCCGGGAAAGATGCGCCCAGCATAGATCAACTGGTAGCCTAGAGTCCATATAATAACCGCTCCGAAAAAGAGCATCAGCCCGCCCGCAAGCGCGGCGAGAATCTGACTTAGTGTGTTGGGTCGTCCTTGGATAGGATAGGATAAGGTAGTCATCGGGAAGGATTATAACGAATTATTCTTGTATACATATGAGAAAAAAGTAGGGTTTTATTTAGAACGTATCGGCAAGCTATTTGTTCCTGCGAAAAACCAAGCGAGAGATTAACACGGGCATGGCATGCTCATTAAGATATTGTGCTTTAAAGCGAAGTGACGACATCAGTCGTCACTACTTTACAAATGCAACCGGTGTTCGAAGTCTCTCGACTTTGCATTCCATCAAGCCATTTTTATTCCGCGCCAAAAGCGGGTACTTCCACTTGTACCAACCCAGCCTGGACCATATAGTATGGCACCCATGCCACGCCGAACAGATTGACATAGATATCGGTCTTCTTGGGGTTTATCGTTACTTCGCTGATATCGTTGACCACTCGGCCCCAACGATCGTTGATCTCAGCAAGCGCTTCTTCACGCTGACGCTCTAATTCAAGGAGTTGTTTCTTGTATTGGGCAATCGCATCAACAGATTCCTCTACTTCTGCTTTTGCGTTCTCGGTCATGCGTCGTTTCGACAAGGAACTGGATAACCTGCGTGTACTGCGGCTTCCGGTAAATACACCGAGAATATTTTCGGCGTGCGTTCCGTATTCTTCCATTTTGCGATGTTGCAGGTCGGCCTCATCTTCCCGCAGTTCACGTTCCTCGCGCGCCAGTTTATCTTCGAGTGTTTTTATCTGGCGGTCAAAGGTCACGGTTCTTTTGGCGATCTCGGTATCACGCGCGTCGCGTGCTGTATCGGCACAAGCTTTCATAAAATCAGCCTGGCTGATATCCGGCCCGGCATAGACTTTCAATGTCGTATTCGCGCGCGCGACGACAGATGAATTTCGGAAGACCCAATCAATAAAATCTCTTTGTATGGCAGTCATTAATTTTGAGTCGTTCAATGGAGAGGTGATATCGTCAAATTGTGCAGAAGCAACAGGCATGGTTTCCACTCTATCGAGCGAGGGCCCATTATATGTAAAGTCCTCCCAACGAATGACACCTCGCTTATCCGGTGAGGTAACCAAAGCTGCACGCAAAATTTCTGAATCTACGCCATATTTGCGGTCACGGATGCGGACTTGTGCAGAGGCAAGCAAAGCTGGCTTATAAACCACGCCTTCAATCATCGCTTCAGCAGGCATGGAACGTCCGGTAGCAGAGAATGCTTCGGGCAAGCTGTAATTCTGAGGGAGGAAGTATTCACGAATCGCGGCAGGCAAAGAAGGTTTGGTGTGTGAAGATTGCAAGTTGCCTGATGGCGGAGCAGCAGACTCTTCCAATGCTTTCACTTTTTGACGGTTGGGCACTGGTTGAGTTATAGACAAGGGCGGATTTACGGTAAAAGCCTGGACTTCATCTACGGGCCGTGTGGGAGGTTCCGATGAAACTGCGGATTGAGCCGGTTTCGATTTAACGGGAGCAGGTGTCGGTCTCGCGTGAACGAGATCATTGAGGGCAGGAATCTGACTCCGTGTGAGAGGTCCGGCGAGGAAGTTCATCGTCCAACGAGTTTGGAATACCGAAGGAGTCTGTTCGTGTACATTGTGCATCACGAAGACGCGTTTGCCGAGAGTGGAGATAAGTTTATCCAAGGTAGCGCGCGAGACGCCGCCTGCCGCGCCTTCGAGACCATCGAGCAGGCGGGCCTTATCTTGTTCGGTTTGCAGTTTGCCAATAAACCATGTACCCGCATTCGAGAGTCCTTTGTAATCCACATCGACAGGATTCTGTGTGGCGAGCAGGAGACCAAGGCCAAAAGCGCGCGCCTGCTTCAACAACCGTAGAAGCAGTTGCTTTGAGGGTGGGTTGCGTTGAGGCGGAAGATAGCCAAAGATTTCGTCCATATAGAGCAATGCACGCAAAGATGTGGAACCACTCTGAGTACGCATCCATGTTTCGACTGCCGAAAGCAATAACGTGAGAAAGAACATGCGCTCTGCATCGGAAAGATGAGCCAGATAAAAAATGCTGTGACGCGGCCGGCCGTCTTCCGCAAAGAGCAGGGATTGAATATCGAGGGCTTGGCCTTCACGCCAGGCTTCGAAGGCAGGCGCAGCAAGGATGTTGTTCAACATCATTGCCAGTTCCATGCGATTCTTGGGTGGAAAGAAGGTATCCACGGGAAACGCGCCAAGCTTTTCGAATGGAGGTGTCTGCGTTTGCAGAATAAGTTCGGTCAATTCAACGTCGCGGCCTTCACTCCAGGCATTCTCGAAAATATTTGAAAGCAGAATATGTTCGCGCGAACGGATCGGATCAATATCATCTATCCCAACCAGGCCAAGCAATGCAGTAACGGTACTCGAAATTCTCTCGCGTAGAACCTCGCGGTTGCCGGCCCACTCCAACTCAGGCGCGGCCAAAGACGATAATACACTTACAGGAATGCCAGCGTCCGAGCCGGGCGTATATATGGCAAATTGCGCGGCATTTTGAAGCGCAAGGACGCGGTCCTGGCTGATGCCCCATTCTTGCAAACCATTGCGCCAGGCCAAGGCTGCTTCGGTCGCGGCCTGCTCCAATGTTGTACCCGCTCGACGCGCCATCTCAGGATCGATCCATGGCTGGAAATCCTGCGGAACAAGGTCAGGAAAATGTAATAATAAGTTGGTGAGATCGCCTTTAGGATCAATGATGATTGCAGGAATTCCATGCAATGCGGCTTCTTCAAGCAAACCAATACATAATCCGGTCTTACCGGAGCCGGTCATACCGGTAACAACACCATGCGTGGTTAGATCAGCAGGATCATACTCAACTGTCTGCGTCGTCACTTTCCCAGTATTTACATCAAATAGACGGCCTAAATAAAAAGTTGAATTGGCCATTGAGTCTCTCCTCACGAAAATATACTGTTCTGCTAAAAAAGACCTCTTGCGAAAGTCAGATGTAGGTCAGGCTTGCGAAGTCCCCGAAAGGGGATAGCCTAACATTTATTCGAAAACATAAGCTTTGGCGGGTTGCCCCGTACTGCAAGAGTTGAAATCAGGGTTAGAGTTTATAGAAGCAACAGTAGAACGTGCGTGCTATAAGGGTTAATTTACTCTATTTTGTTCTAAAAGGCAACTATGGTTTTCCCCCCACCTTTCTTTTCCCAAACTGAGAGAGGAAAAAACTCTGCGAGGGGTTACCTCGCAGAGTCAAATTCTTAATCATCCCCACCACCGCCGGAATCGCCGCCACCCCCGCTCCCACCCGAATTATCGTCACTGCCACTGTGACCACTGTTATCGTTAGTATTAATTTGACTGTCATTACTGCTTTCACTGCTATTATCAGTGCTGCTACCATTATTGTTATCTTCAATGTTGCTATTACTATTATCGTTAGTATTGCTGTTCTCAATACTTGTACCCTCATTCGAGTTGGCGTTGGAGTTATCATTTACGTCAATGCTGCTCGAATCCTGATTAGGTGAGGTCTGATTTTCCGTTTCTACTTCATCCAATGGCTCACCGGCTGGAACAACCGCTCCTGTCGGAAGCAATTCAATCGATTCAGCTTCCACGAATCCTGCCTCATTAGTATGCCCGGTCACAACCTCCATCCACAATCCTGCAAATTGGATGGTCTGATGACGCTTTTCGGTCAGCAATTCATTAACTTCATGCAGACGTTCATTTTCGAACTCGGTTTCGAGATTGGAACGCAATTTTTTATCGAAAACGAAAAACAGGCGCAAACCTTCCCATGTGCGTTTGACGGGATATAGATTCTCACCCGGTAACGCCGAAGATGAAGCACCTACTAAGCCGGTGCCACTTAGCAGAAACACTGCGGCTAGGGTAAATGAAATTGCAAACCGTTGAAAGACTGGGATCACCCTGCGCGCTACAGGAGCTTTCGCCTCGCGCATTTCCGCCGCACGTTGGAGAAGTTTTACTCGTCCACGGCGCATCACTTCTGGTGAAGACTCTGGCACAGCTATCGCGCGTGCTTGCAAGGACGCCTCAAGAATTGGACGCAATTCGTCTACAAGATCAGGATACCGCGAAAGGACGGATTCAATATCTGAGCCCTTTTCAAGAGCCTGTAGACATATTTCTAGAGCATCATATAATTTATTCATAAATCACCTCACCAATCTGGCGCTGGAGTGCAGCTAGCGCACGGAACTGGAGAGCCTTAATTGCATTGACATTTTTCTTCATATGAGATGCGGTTTCTTCAAGTGAGTAACCCTGGCCAAACCGCAAGGCAAGCACATTCTGTTGTTCTTCGGTAAGTTGTGCGTAGGCATGCTGGACAGAACGATTCTTTTCACGTAGATCGAGCTCATCATGCAGACCCAGGCCAAGGTCCGGCATAGATTCGGAGATCGCTTCTACTGGCCGGCGATATTTTCGACGCAGATGATCCATCACCGCATGAGAAGCAGTCACAATCAGCCAGCCTTTGATGTTGGATTGCGGGGCGCGCCCGCTCTGGGCAGCTTCCAGCAGGCGTACAAATACGTCACTGGCGATATCTTCGGCAAGAGACTGTTCGCCGAGGCGATAAAGAACATAGCGATAGACCTCTGAAAAAAACTGGTCATATATCGCGCCGATGGCCTGCGAATCCAGCTTCTGCAGGCCATCCAGCGCGCGACGCTCATTATAAGTAGACATGATATACACCGCACCCGATTGAAAAAAATTTGAAACCGCTTGCGCTTCCATCGGAGTATACCACCCCGGTCAAAAGGAACTTGACCAAGGCAATCTACCTAACTTTTTAGTCTTAGCCACATTCTTATCCGCAGTGGTCGCCATTCCCATCACCATTCGAGTAAATATCCTTTATGGACAGATAAAGAAGTCGTCGTATCATTTCTCTTAGGCTGTTTCATCTTAGTAGTCGCATGAGAGCTTAAAAGGTTACGGCTTCAGCCCCCAATTTTCCTGTCACCCGCGAATGAAAATCCTACCTGGTGGACAGTTTCAGCCCAACAGGCAGGTAAAAACCCTCGATGTGGATTCTCCGTCGAGTAAGCTAGCTCACCGTAGAGCGCAGGCAAATTATGCAGAAAACGATGGAAGAAATCTGCTAAATTTCCGGAAGAAAATGGGAAGAGCCTAGTTTTTATTCCGTTATGGTAAAGCCTCGGCGTACACCCGCTGGAACTCAGCCATGAATTGTGCGGCAATATCAGGGTTATAGATCACAATTAGGTTTTCGTCGTTACGCGTCTCGGCACTATTTGTGAAGTTATAAGAGCCAAATACTACGATCTCTTCATCAATGATGATTACTTTGTGATGCATTAGACCAGGGTTGCCATCTTGATAGACTTCCAGACCCGCTTGATTGAACGCATCGTATTCCGTACCGACATTGGATGCGACCTGATCAGCATCCATCACACCCTCGACAGTCACATGATCTTGAGCACGCTCACGTATTGCTTCTCCTAGTTCATCGGATGTAAACGAGTAAGCCATGAAGTAAATGCTTTTCTGTGCGTTTGCAATTAAATCAATCAAACTATTTGCTACGCCGTCATCGGGTGAAAAATAAATATCCAGTGGCGTGTTGTCAATCGTGACACGCGGATTTGGCGTTTCGGCTACCACGTCTGGCCCAAATTTATCGTCTATGAACATCTCCTCGAATTCTTTGGTGTAATCTTCGGCTACTTTTACCGAATGAATACGCATTAGATTGTTGTTATCTTCATATGTACCGGAATCCGTAAAGTTCATCGAGCCCATCCATACTTCAGAGTTATCGATCACCGCGAACTTATTGTGCATCAAGCCTTGGCGGCGGTCACCAAGCACAGGAATGCCCGCTTCTTCCAAAGCTTGTGGGTCAGAACGGTCGAGGTTATCACTTTCTATGACAACACGAACGCGTACACCCCGGTCATGTGCGTGCAAGAGCGCATCGCGGATGCTGTTCAAGCTCAAGCTATAGACCGCAACATCCACTGTCAGGCGTGCTGCGTCAATTGCTGCCGCGAGTGGGCCATCAGGTCCACCTGTCTTTTGTGAAGCCAATGGACTGGAAGGATTCGTAAAATACAACTCGAACCATGCCCCGCGCACACCATATCCCGCGCCGAGTGGAATCTCCGTTAAACCGGAAGCAGGTGTACCGGTCAAGGGCGGAGACGATGGTGTGGTGGGCGTATTGGTTACGGGCGGAGAAATAGTTGTGCAAGCGGATAATGTCCATGCCAGGAAAATCAAAATGAAGAAGAGTCGTTTCATGTAGCCTCTATATGTATGTTTTCGCGGTAGTTACAATACTGGCACACTTATAAGGGCCAATCTTAGCATAACTTCGCCTGATATAATCACGCCCGCATGAGTGAAACAAACGCAAACCGACAAATCGCTCGCGCCGCGGGTACAGTGATGATTGCCATCATCCTCGGCCAACTGGCTGGACTTGTGCGCGGCATTCTTGTGGCTCGCGCGTTTGGTGCATCTCCAGAACTCGACGCATTCTTCGCCGCCAACCGCGTTTCAGAGACTCTCTTCCTGCTCGTTGCTGGCGGTGCGCTCGGCTCTGCTTTTATTCCCATGTTTACGGGACTGCTTGCAAAAAAAGAAACCGACTCCGCCTGGAGACTCGCCTCCTCCTTGGCCAAGGTGGTCACACTAATCCTCAGCCTGCTCGCCGTTTTATCGGCAGTTTTTGCTCCACAAATTGTTCGCTACGCGCTTGCACCGGGACTCTCTACAGATCCGCAACTCTTCGCATTGACGGTTTCATTGCTTCGTATTCAATTAATTGCAGCTATATTATTTGGTCTTGGCGGGCTGGTCGTTGGCATTCTCAACGCACATCAAATTTTCTTACTCCCTGCGCTCACGCCAGCGATGTACCAACTTGGGATTATCTTCGGTGCAGTGGCGCTCGCACCAAGGATAGGAATCTACGGGCTCGCTTGGGGCGTGGTAATTGGTGCAGCATTGTATTTGCTTTTACAAATTCCCAGTTTATTCAAACTCATTTACCCCCTCCGTCCTACGGACACCTTCGCGACACTTGCACCTGGCGCAAGTGCAGGTGAGCACACTGTAAGTGCCCCGAAATCCACAATAAAAAATCAAAATAATTATTCCAAATATCTGTTGTGGGTTTGGGGGAGGACGGGTGGGGGTCTTGGCCTGCACGACTCAAACGTTCGTCAGGTTCTCATCCTCATGGGGCCGCGTTTGCTCGGTGTAGCAGTTGTTCAACTCAACTTTTGGGTCAATACTTGGCTGGCTTCGCAAATGGCGCCTGGAAGCGTAACCGGTTTGTACTACGGTTTCTCACTCATGCTCATGGCACAGGCTGCGATTGCCCAATCAGTAGCGATTGCCGCAATGCCGACCTTTTCCGCGCAATATGCACTTGGCAAGCAAAGCGAGATGCGCGCCTCACTCGCCGCTGCTTTACGTGGTGTGATATTTTTGGCACTTCCTGCCAGTGTGGGACTCATCCTTTTACGCGAGCCATTGGTCTCACTACTTTACCAGCGTGGGGAATTTGACGAACGCTCCGTGCAGCTCGTGGCATGGTCATTACTCTGGTACGCGGCAGGTCTCGTTGGCCATTCCATTATGGAAGTGCTAACGCGCGCTTTTTATGCACAACAGGACACAAAGACTCCTGTGATCATTGGCTCGATTGCAATGGGATTGAACGTCATTTTCAGTGTTGGTTTCTCGAAACTTTTCGAACAAATTGGTTGGATGCCCCACGGCGGACTTGCACTCGCGAATTCCTTTGCCACTGCTTTGGAAGCGATCGCCCTATTTATTATGATGCGCAAAAGATTGAATGGAATTGAAGGCAAACATCTTGTAAAGGGTTTCGGAGCATCCGCGTTGGCAGTATGCGCCATGGGATTTGGGCTGTTAGCATGGAGTCAAGTTGCAAAAGATTGGGGGATTTTTCTGATCACTCTTGGAGGTGTAACGATAGGCGGCGGAATCTACGCGCTATCTATGTGGATGTTGCATACGCCTGAACTGTCGTTTATTGTGAATGGCATCAAGAGCCGAACAAGTAGACAGGTAAACAAGTAGTTAGGCAGCGTACTCTCAATTCGTTTGCGCAAAAGCACAAGAGGTATGTTTGATTGACAACCCTAGCGAATGTTCCTGAGGACAAGCGACCCCTGGTCGAACAGTTGGTTGCTGAACTCAGTCAGGTGCCCGGTATCGCCGCGATTGCCTTAGGTGGTTCCTATGCCAGTGGCAGGCATCACGCTATGTCTGATATCGACCTCGGCCTGTATTACTTTGAAGCCAAGCCCTTTTCTGCCACAGATATCCGACACATCGCTGATAGAGTTTCGAACTATGGCATTCCGACTGTCACCGACCTCTATGAATGGGGGCCGTGGGTCAACGGGGGCGCCTGGATCCAAACAAACGTTGGCAAGGTTGATTTTCTCTATCGTAACCTCAATCAGCTACAACAGACCATCTTGGAAGCCCATCAAGGCCGCACGTTCCACGATTATGATCAGCAGCCGACATATGGGTTCTATAGTGTGATTTATCTAGCCGAGATCCATATCTGTGTTCCTCTCTTCGACCCAGATTTGCATCTCGCCAACCTCAAGCGCCAAGTGGAGATGTATCCGCCCAAGCTCAAAGGGAAGATTATCGCGGACTCACTTTGGAGTGCCGAATTCACCATCCTTTTTGCGCGTGACTTTGCCGCTCGAGGGGATGTCTATAACACTACAGGTTGCTTGACGCGCGTGACCTCGAACTTGACCCAAGCACTCTTTGCACTGAATGAAAGATATTTTATTCGAGACAAAGGAGTCATGGAGGAAATCGCAACTTTCTCCGTCTTGCCGATAGACTACGTGTTTCATGTGATGCGCCTTTTGGCTCACCCAGGCCAGACGGTGGAGGAACTCACACATGCTGTCCACGAACTTGAAGGAGTTTGGCGCAGCGTGGTGTCCCTGGCTGGAAAGCAGTATGAGCCTAAGTTCCATGTTTAGGTCTGTAGAGCCCGTAACACCGCCCGACATTAGGTGTAGCCGACGTTGCTCCCCTGTGTTCCGCAACGTGGCTGACCATGATCAGTAAGTAGACAGATTTCTCTTGTTTACGTGTGTACTTGTTTTCGAAATTATCACGGCCAGATCAACCATTGCACTGTTGCAACAATCAGACCCAACAATACCCCCCCGGCTACCTCCAACGGCGTATGTCCAAGCACTTCACGCAGATCTTCTTCGCTCCACATATGCCCGTGTAGTAACTCATCAAACAGCACATTGATCCGCTCGGCGTGCATGCCTGCTTGTCTGCGCACGCCCGCTGCATCATACGTCACAACCATGGTGATGGCAACACCTAAAGCAAAAATTGGATTATCAAATCCGAGGTATAGGCCAACGGCCAGAGTCGTCCCCACCATGAGCGCTGAGTGAGATGAAGGCATGCCCCCAGCGGCAAAGATCATTGCCCAGAGCCAGCGACGCGAGCGCAAATACTCCATCGGAATTTTTAGAATCTGTGCAATCACCCAGCCAGAAACACCGGCGATCAAAGCTTTGTTTTCCAAAATGGCAATAAAGTTCATTCAGACTCTTCTTCAAATGGTACGACAGACTCCCCCGCCAGCTTCTGCACTTTGAGTTCCGCGGCTTCGAGCAGAGTACCACAACGCGTAGCCAGTGCCTGTCCGCGTTCAAATAACTTCATTGCCTCTTCAAGAGGATTCTGTTCTTCCTCTAACGTAGCAACGATTTGCTCCAGTTCAGCGAGTGCCTCTTCATAACTTAGTTCTTCTACGGGTTTTTCCACAACCTTTGATTTTGCCATTCCATCTCCTTAAAAATCAAATATTCCGTTTTACTTCAAATTCACCATCGCTGACGCGGACGTTCATTACACCTTCCGCCTGTTTCACTT
>WNGB01005120.1_pt1 | contig 19925 bp, 19 predicted proteins | sample 5400681 | NCBI WGS metagenome assembly WNGB01 (sample SAMN13153367, study PRJNA577476) | soil metagenome | isolation source: 115 cm soil or saprolite under grassland replicate 2 | place: USA:California | collected 2016-06-15
AGTTGAAGCTCACGTTGGTGTTCCAGGCGCGCGGGCCGGCCAGGATCTGGTAGCCCTTGATCCCGGCGAGCTTCTGTGCACCTTCTGGCGACAGCTGCGCGAAGTCGACGGTACCCGAGCGAACCGCCGCGATCCGCGCGTCCTCATCGAGCATGATCTTGCCGAAGATGCCCTCGTTCTTCGGGAACTCTTTATTGCGGTAGTTCGGATTCCGCTCGTAGACGACGCGGTCGGCCGGCACGAATTCCTTCAGCTTGTAGGCGCCGGTTCCGATCGCCTCCGTCTTAATGTTGAACTTCTTGTCGGCATCTTGCGGGTACATGGTGGCGCCGCGTAGCGAGGCGTACACGCCGGGGCCAATGGGCCAAGCATTCTTGAGCTCGATTCTGACGGTCTTCTTGTCGACGACGACCGCCCCCTTGACCGACGAGTACCAGTTTTGCGCCCACGACGACTTGATCTCGGGCGACAGCAATCGGTCAGTTGTCCACTTGACGTCCTCGGCAGTGACGTCGGAGCCGTCGTGGAACTTGGCGTTGGGATCCAGATGGAAGGTCCAGCTCAAGCCGTCCGAACCTTGCTCCCAGGACGCTGCCAGACCCGGTACGACGGTCAGCTTGTCGTCGAACGCGGTCAGCGACTCGTAGAAGTGTTCCGAGCCCTGTGCGGACGAGAAATTGGTCTGCACATGGCAATCGAACGACACGGGATCAGCGTCCATGGCCACGTTCAGCACGCGCGTGCTGGAGGCTGGCGTAGCGACGACTACTGGGGCGGTAGTCGGCGCGAGTGCGGCAGTGGGCGGAGCGGTCGCAGCCGCGGCCGGCTTGGGTGCCTCGGTCGGTTTGGCTGGCGCCGCGGCTGGTCCTCCCGAAGTGGGGATCGGCTGGGGCGCAGCCGTGGGGGCCGCCGGCGCGGGCGCGCTGCACGCCGCCAGCAGAGGGATCGCCGCGGCGGTCAGCCCTGACAAGACGAAGTGGCGTCTGCTCAGCAAGCGAGACATGATGTTCCTCCCCCGCTACCACACAGATGGGACTGGCTTGCAGCTCGGGCCGAGCTCGGTCGCAGCCGCGTCCCACATCGCGGCCATACGTGCAAGTGAACGTGACCCGGTTGGCTTCATCTCGAATCCGCGCACCCGACCGACCTTCGCTTCCGGACGAGCGTAGGGTGTCAGGTACGCATACTCGTAGTAGTGCATAAAGGTCCGCATCTGGACATCGATACCGAATCGATCTGGGTCGACCGCAAAAGCAGACTCCGGATCAATCGTGTGATGCATGTTGGCGATGGTGACCAGCTCAGGCGGATACGTGCTCAGGATCTGGCGCGCCAACGCGATGGTGTCAGTCAGCGTCGACTCCGTTTCGCCAGGCAGGTTCAGCGAGAAAAAGATGAACAGCGGAAGCCGGTGACGCTTGAGGGCCTGCAGGAACTCCAGCAACCGTTCGTTGGAGTAGAATTTGCCGTTGAGACGCCGCACCTCCTCATTGCCAGATAGTGGGCTGAACGCAAGCTGGGAATCACTGCTAACGAAGGTCTCGACGAGCGCGTCGAGCCAGTCCAGGCCAGGGAGCTGCCAACACTCGTTGTAGATCCCGATGCGCACGTTGCGGTCCTGGACTGCCTGGAAGAGTCTGGACCAGTATGGCTTGCTGAGAACCGCGGGATCATGCGACAGCGAGACCTGATGTAGCCCGCGCTCCGCCAGCCGAGCGATGTCGTCAGCCACCACCTCCGGTCGGCGCGTGAGGATCGCTTCCTGGCCACTCAGCGCCAGGTGTGCGTTCTTGGAGCCACCACAGAAGCCACAGTTCATGTGGCAGCCGCGGCCGATGCACAACCATTGACCGCTCAAGCGTCCGAAATCGCTCGACTGAAACATCGCGTACCGGCGTTCGTCGACGAAGAAGCTCGCGTCGACGAAGTCGAGCGCCTCGAACTCCGCTGGCCCGGAGTGGTACGTCCGGTCGTTATGGACCGCTTGTCCATCGACCCGGTAGCTCAGATTGGGGATCGTCTCGGGTTGCAGACCACCGCCAACCAGCCCCTCGGCAAGTTGAACGGTCGGCAGCTCAGGGTCACCACGGATGACGTAGTCGACCGCGTCGAAATTGGCCATGATCTCTTCGGCAAAGCGCGAGACCGTCAGGCCACCGAGCAGCACGGGCACGTCCGGCCAGACGTGCTTGCAGGCGCGCATGACGTCCATTGCCCCGTACGCGTGCTCGTACCAGTGCAGGTCGATCATCACCAGTCGAACGTCGTCTTGACGACGTAGCCATGGCACGAGCTGGAAGCTCTGGTCGAGCGCGACCTCCATGGGATAGTTGATACCGAACACGTCCAGGCCGCGTTTGCGCAGCGCATTGGCCAGGCCAATGATGCCCATGGGCGCGAGCAGATACGGGCTCGCGCCGTTCGACCAGTCGTGCGGCTTGTCGACGGGCAGCTTCGAAGGGTGGACATAGAGGATGCGCCCGTCCCCCATGGGCGCACGATACTCGCGGCCAGATGCCGCGTCAATCAAGTGTTTTCGGCTGCTGGCTCAGCTCTCCAAGTACTTGGCCCACAACTCGGTACTGGCGATAACCGCCTGCACGCGGAGTGGATCGTCGCCAACGTTTCAGAAGCCATGCACGGCGCCTGTCGGCTATGCCAGCATCGGCAAGACCAGGTGTGACGGTCGGGCGGCGTCGTGAAAGATCGTGTTGACCGCCACGTTGGAGTGCGATTCGGTGCCAAACGGGCCGCCGGTGTTCAGGTTGCGGTCGTAGCGCGGGAAGTCGCTGCTGGTGACGTGGACGCGGACGCGGTGACCGGCCTTGAAGACTTGCGCGGTGGACCACAGGTCAACGTCGAATCGGTAAACCTCTCCGGGGGTAAGCAGCGAAGGCGAAGTCAACGAGTCGCGGTAGCGCGCGCGAAGAATGCCATCGCATACCGACATCGAGCGACCATCGGGCCACACGTCGCATAGCCGCACCACCCAGTCGGTGTCCGGCGCAGACGAGCTAGCGTACAGGACGGCGGTCACGGGTCCGGCGATCGCCAGGTCCGCATCGAGCACATCAGATGTGTACGTCAGCACCCGGCCTTCCACGGGTCGGTGATCGGTGGGGCCAAGTTGCGGGTACACCATGAGGCTAGGCACCGGTTGCCGAGGATCGTATTCGAACTCATCCGGCGGCTCGCTGGAACCCGGTGCTTCAAATGAAAGGGTGCCGTGGTGGAGGTACGCAGGACGATAGGTGACACCTGGGGGTGGCCACGAGTCCAGCTCCAGCCATCGGTTCGCTCCCATCAGGAATGCGCGCACCGGTGGGCCATCCATCGCGCCGTTGGCCTCGCCATTCAGCCAGTAGTCGTACCAGCGGACTCGCTGCTCTCGGATGTCAAAGATCGCTTCGGGACCGAAGTCCACGTCGCCCGCCTTACTCTCGCTCGTGGCCGCGGGTCCGTGGACCCAGGGCCCGACCACCAGGCGTTGGGCGCGCCTGGCCGCCTCAGTCCGGGCGTGGGCCTGCAACCCCTGGAACATCCGCAGTGTCCCGCCCAGAAAGAAGTCGAACCATCCGCCAATGTGCAGCATCGGCACGTCGACGTCGTCATACCGAGCACCCATACGTAACGCGTCCCAGAATGGGCCGTCGTCCGGGTGGCCGAGGTGGTCGAAGTACCAGTTCACCAGGGGCAAATCCTGCAGCGGTGGGCACTCGTTCAGTGGCAAGTGAGCGAACCACGGATCCAGTCCTTCGGACAGGGCCTGTTCCAGGCGCTCGTGTGCCCCCGGGTACCTCGCGTTCGCTTTCGGGTGCGAGAGCCAGCTGCGGCTCGTCTGCATCGTCCACGAGCGAGTGAACGAGAACTGGTTGGCGCCGGCACGGAAGACCCAGTCGCGGTACAGATCGCCGCCGCCTTCGCGTGGCGAGAGTGCCCGCAGGTGTGGTGGTCGGGTTGGCGCGACGGCGTACTGCGTGAAGCCGGAGTACGAGCCATCCACCATGCCAACGTTGCCGTTCGACCACGGCTGAGCGGCCGCCCACTCCACGGTGTCATAGCCATCTTGATGGCTGCCCGCGCTATCGTCGCGGAAGGGCACGAGCTCGCCCTCCGACGCGAATGCGCCACGCACGTTCTGGCCGACGACGACGAACCCGCGCTGCGCGTAGTACGGGCCATAGCCACCTACTCGAGCGCCCAGCTCGTAGCCGACACGCTCGACAAGCACTGGAAAGCGGCCTTCCGCGGCCGGGCGATAAACGTCAGCGCGCAGCACAGTGCCGTCGCGCATCGGTATCGGCACCTCGCGCTCGATCTGTACCTCGAACCGGGTCTCGCTTATGGCAGGCACGCCGACCACGATACTGCGCTGGTGCCGAGCGCGGCCCACGGCAGGGTACGATCGTGCTTCCAAACCAGATCGAAGGTCACACACACACATGACGCAGAGCCGGCACGCAACGATCGGCGAAGAGCTCGAAACTCGGCACAAGAAGTCGGCGGAGCTTTACAAGGAGGCGCTCGACGTCTTCCCAGGCGGAGTTACCCACGACAGCCGCTATATGCGTCCGTTCCCGATGTACGTCACCCACGCCCGGGGGGCGCGTAAGTGGGATGTCGACGGCAATGAGTACGTCGACTTTTTCGGCGGCCATGGCGCGCTGCTCCTTGGTCATTGCCACCCGCAGGTCACAGCCGCGGTCTCCGAGCAGGTCCAGAAGGGCAGCCACTACGGCGCCAACCACGCGCTGGAGGTGGAGTGGGGCAAGCTAGTACAGGAGCTGGTCCCCAGCACCCGCGGCGGCGGCAAGGTTAAGTTCGTTGCGTCCGGCACCGAGGCCACCCTTATGGCGCTGCGCCTGGCGCGCGCGTTCACGGGCAAGGAAGTCATCGTCAAGATGCGCGGGCACTTCCACGGCTGGCACGATTACGCCACGGTCGGGATGTCTGAGCCGTGGGACGCCCCGAGCTCGAACGGCGTTCCGCTCGGCACCCGCCAGTCGATGCGGGTCATCCCAGCGAACGACGTCGCCGCCCTCGAGCAGGCGCTCGCCCCCGGCGACGTCGCCGGGGTGATCATGCTCCTGAATGGGCTGAGCACCGCGTACCTCGAGCAGGTGCGCGAGGTCACCCGCAGGAACGGCGTTGTCCTGATCTTCGACGAGGTGATCACGGGCTTTCGTTACGCTCCCGGCGGAGCCCAGGAGTACTTTGGCGTCACACCGGACCTCAGCACCCACGCTAAGATCCTGGCCGGCGGATACCCGGGCGGCTCCGTCTCCGGCCGCGCCGACATCATGGCGATGCTCGACCACCACGACGAGGATGACGACTGGCAGCGCTACAAGCGGGTCGCGCACCCCGGCACCTTCAACGCCAACCCGGTGTCGGCGGCTGCCGGCGTCGCCTGCCTCAAGCTCGTCAAGGACCCCGCCGTCCAGAGGAAGGCCATCGCGACCGCCGACAAGATCCGCGCCGGCATGAACGACTCATTCGAGCGACGGGGTGTGCCGGGTAATGCGGGCGGCGAAGTCTCGATCCTGTCTATCGCGTTCACCAACCCCAGAATTACGGGCCGTGAGCTCGTCTGGCGGTTCCGCGGCGCGATGCAGCTCGGCGGTGCCGACTTCTCATACCTGGGCGGGATGGTCTCAGCTGTTCATGACGAGCGGGACGTTGACCAGACGGTGACCGCCTTCGACCAGGCGCTCGGGCGGCTGCAAGCCGAAGGCGTCGTGTAGAACGCCGCGCGTACTCGCGCCGTGAGCCAGCCCGAAGAGCCGCGCTTCGAGCGCGCGACGCCCGCCGACGTCGCCCGGCTCTGGGAGCTGCAGCGGGCCGCGTTCGAGGAGTACCTCGCTGTGCAGGACCCGCCGCCGAGCGTCTGGCGGGCGTCCGTCGCGGAACTGGGTCTGAGGATCCGCTCCGCGGTTACGAGCAATCAGGCGCTCTACGAGAGCCTCGGCTTCAGCGTTACGGACACCTTGCTCCATCCGCTGGTCGGACCGGAGACACTCACCGGTATGGAGAAGCGACTGTGAGGCGTGCCCTGGAGCACGAAGGCAAGCCGTGATCTTCGACATTTCGCTCGGCAACGGCGCTCGAGACGCCGATGCCCGAGTTCTGATCGACACCGCGCGCGCCGCGGACGAGTTGGGCTTCCGCGCGCTATGGACGTCCGATCACCTGCTTGCGCCCAGCAACCTGCCGCAGTTCACCCGAGTCTTCGAGCCGTTGGTTCTGCTCGGACATCTCGCGGCCGTGACAAGCCGCATCCGCCTGGGTACGTCGGTCATCGTCTTGCCCATGCGTAACCCGTTTGCCGTGGCCAAGCAGGCGGCCACGCTCGACGTGCTGTGCGGCGGACGCCTCATCCTCGGCGTGGGCGTCGGCTCCTACGCTGAGGAGTACGTCAATGTGCACGCGGACTTCCACACGCGTGGCGCACGGCTGGAAGAAGCGATCCGTCTTTTCCGACATCTCTGGGCGGATAGGCGCGAGCCATTCGCCGGTCGTTATTACGGTTTCCAGGACGGCGTCTTCGAGCCGCTGCCTGCCCAGGGTGAACGCCTGACCCTGCTCGTGGGTGGCCGCTCTGAGGCAGCTCGGGCTCGCGCCGGCCGCGTGGCGGACATGTGGCAAACGACGACCGTCCCTGTCACGGAGTTCGCGACGGCAATCGCCACCATCCGTGCGCAGCCCCGCGGCTCGGAGGTGGAGGTCGGCAGCGTACTGGCTTTCAACGAGGGCGTGGATGCGGCGCGCGAGGCGGTCCGCGCGTGGGAGGCAGCCGGTGCGCAACATCTGTCAATCAATTTCGGCCCGGCCGATGGCCGCACTGAGCGCATGCGCGAGTTCGCAAGGGCCTTCGGGGTCGGGCGCTGATGCCTTTGAAGGCACCTGCCTAACGCTAACGAGTACGCCCGCCGCGTGGAGTCCGCGGGCACGTCGGTGAATATTGCGCCGCTCGTGGGCCAGGCTTCGGTGCGCATCGCGGTCATGGGCGGCGGCGACGGGCTGCCGCCGGAACAGGTTGCTGAGATGCAGCGGCTGGTGGAGCAAGCGCTCCAGCAGGGGGCATTCGGCATGTCCGTCGGGCTAACGCTCGTGCCGTCCAGTTTTGCCGATACGAACGAGCTGATCGCGTTGGCCGAGTCGCTCGGCCGACACGGACGGCTGTATGTGCAGCACGCCCGTTGGTGGGCCGGCTGGCACGCGCGCGCCCTCGAGGGGGCGCCGGACATGAGGTCTCATCAGGGTGCTGCTGCACCGCATCCGGGCGGGGTTCGACGACGAACCGCTGCTAGGCACCTGTGAGTGTCGCGAGGTCCAAGGCCCTGGACGTGATCGATCACGTGCCGCCGCACGCTGGCCAGATGCGTTGGCCAGGCCTGCTGCAGCCGTTCGAAGCCGGCGCCGCTGAGCACGGCCTCCGACCGCGGGATCGCTGGAGCTTAGCCATGGCCATGCGTTACACCTGCTCGGCTGCTTAGTCGTGAGTGCGCGCATGAGACGCTCTTGCCAGGCCCCGCCGGCGGTCGGGGACAATCTGCATGGGCAACCAGCGAAGGTTGGGTTCCACGCCGTATTTGTCAGATGGCCCTGGCGTGAATGACGTCGCCGCGTGGTCAGCTGGCGAGCCAAGCAGGACTGCTGCCGTGCTACTGGGCGCGCGGTTCCTTCCGCTGCGCTCAGCGCGTTGCCGTCCAACTCTTGACAGGCGGTGCTGAGGCGATACCTAATGGCGCCGAGGGGGATGAATGCGAACTGCGATAGCCGTGCTCTCGGCGTGCTGTATGGTCCTCGCGCTCGCCCTGCCCGGATCGGCGGCGTCAGCACCGCCGCCGGGCTACTTCGTCGATGAACCGAAGCTGCCGTTTGATGAGTTGCCAGGCACCAAGACCACCCGTTACTGGGGTATCCACAACGGCGCGGGCTATCGAGTCGAGGTACCCGCGAATTGGAACGGCGATCTCGTGCTCTACGCTCACGGGTACCGCGGCACGGGCCTGGAGCTCACCGTCTCGAACCCCAGCATTCGCCAGTACTTGGTGACCCACGGCTACGCCTGGGCCGCGTCCAGCTACAGCAAGAACGGCTATGACGTAAAGCAGGGCGTACTCGACACGCACGCGCTTGGTCGGTTCTTCACCAATCTCGCAGGTCCACCGCGGAACAAGTATCTGATGGGCCATTCGATGGGTGGACACATTACCGGCGTCGCCATCGAGCAGTACCCGAGTGAGTACGTTGGCGCGTTGCCGATGTGCGGTGTCATGGGCGATACGGAGTTGTTCGACTTTTTCCTGGATTTCCAACTCGTCGCCCAAGCACTCGCTGGGCACCAGGCGCAGTTTCCATCGCCGCCTGATTACGAGGCCAGCGTCGTGCCAGCCGTAAAGCTGGCGCTCGGGCCAGCGTATCCGAACGTGTTGAACGCGCAGGGCGAGAAGCTTCGAGCCGTGACGCAACAGCGCTCTGGTGGCACACGGCCATTCTTCAACACGGCGTTCGCATTCTGGGGCGATTTCTTGTTCACGCTCGGCAGTGGCGATGGCAGCCTCGACGTTGCGCCCGGCAACGTCACCAGCAATATCGGGACGGTGTACCAATTCGATTCAGACCCGGTCGTGAGCCCGGACGAGCAGGCCCTGAATGACGAAGTGCTGCGCGTGGCGGCATCACCGCAGGGTCTCCAGCAGGCGGGTCTGGCAAACATTCCGCCCATCGAAGCCAACTTCCGCATCCCGGTCGTCAGTCTCCACACGATCGGCGATTTATTTGTGCCCCTGTCGATGGAACAAATCTACGCGCGGCGAGCCAGTGCGCGCGGCACGGCGACCCTGCTCGTGTCGCGCGCGATCCGCGACGTCAATCACTGCGGGTTTACGACTGCCGAACAGGAACGAGCATTCGCCGACCTGGTCCGCTGGGTCGAGGACGGCGTGAAGCCGCCCGGCGACGACTTGCTGAACCCGCAGTTCGTTGCGAGCGCAACGTTTGGCTGCGCGTTCACACTGACGACGCGGCTGTACGCACCCTGCCCGCCGCCGTAGGCGGAGCCGGATGCTCTGGCTGCAGCGGATTGGCTACCCTGACCGAGGCGGCTGGAACATGGTCATGCGGCGGGTCGAAGTCAAGTCGGGCGTGCCGCGGGTCCACTTCCAGCTGTTTCGGCACACGTTCGGGTCGGCGGCCATCACGCCGCGAGCAGCCGCGCCGTCCTGATCGCGTCGGCCTGAGCTGCCGCGATGCACGCCAAAGCGTCGACGTCGTAGACCAGTAAGCGACGGTCAGCCACCGGCCGGTGACATGCACCGACAGAATCGGCAGCAGTGCAGCGGCGAGCTCGATCGCCAGCGGGCAGCCCGTCGAGCCGGTCACAAATATCGGCGACTGGTATTGCATTGTCGTTGGTCAACCGCGAGATCCGGTCGCGTGAGCCGCGCGCGTTCCACAAACAGTCGTACCGCGTCGGATTCCGCGATAGCGTCGCGTGTCGTGAGGTTCGGCGCGGGCGCAGCAAGTGGCGGCACGCGCCACACGGCCTCGCCGACTGATGCCGAGCGGCTGTCGGCTGACTGCTCCGGACTCAGCGACGTGCCCATCGGGCGGATCCCCTTACGGGAGCAGGGCTCACTCAACCGCGTGGCGTGGTGGTCGAATCAAACCTCACCGTTGGCTCCGAGTCGGCCCACTGCTTCGGCTCGGTTACGGGCACCTAGTTTGTGCAAGATATGCCGGACGTGAGTCTTTATCGTTGTCTCGGCGACCATGAGTCCATCTGCGATCTCGCGGTCGCGCGCGCCGGCGGCGATCCGCAACAGGATCTCGCGCTCGCGCCGGGTCAGGCGTGCCGCGGCAGGCGGCTCGCTCGTGGACGAAGCACGTTGTTCGCGCCGCAGGTACGCGATCGTCCTGGCGGCCATTGCTCGTGACATCGGCAGTGCGCCGGTGTGGCGGTGGTCGCGAATCGTCCGTGTCAGCGTGGCTGGACTCAGGGTCTTGTTCAGAAAACCCACTGCGCCTGATCGGACTCCCTCGAACAGATCGCCGTCCAGGCTAGAAACGGTCAGAATGATGACTGGCAGGCTGGGGTCGGTCGCGGCAAGCTCCAGTGTGGCCTGAATCCCGTCCATCACGGGCATGTCAATGTCCATGAGAACCAGGTCGAGTCCATGCGGCCGGCGCGTGCGTGCTTCGCGCACAGCGTCCAGACCATTCGAGACCTCCGCGACCACGTCAAAGTCGGGCTCGCGGACCAAGGTCTCGCGCAACTCGCGGCGGAATCCTTCGTGATCGTCCGCGATGAGGATCCGTAGCGTCCCCGAAGTCGTCATACTGCCAGCGGCCTCGACGAATAGAGCGGCACCCATGCCTCGATGCTCGCGCCCTGATCTGGAACCGAGTCGACGACGAGATATCCGCCGCGTCGCTCGGCCCGCTCTGTCATTGAATGCAGGCCCACGCCCCGTCGTGCCTTGGCCGGATCGAATCCGCGGCCGTTGTCTCGCACACGTAGCCGCAGTTCCGTCCCTTCGATGGTCACCAGCGCCGTAATCCGTTTCGCTCCGCCATGACGCACGGCATTCCCAAACGCCTCCTGGAGAATGCGCAAGACGTCCGCTTGTAACAGACTGTCCAGGGTCAGGTCGCACGACTCGACTTGCACGCGCGCTTCGACCTCGTGAGTGACCGAGAACTCCGCCGAAAAAGCTGCCAAGGCCTGTTCAAAATCCTGCCAGGTCACACGCCCGGTGCGGAGCGTCGCGATTGTCCGACGGGCCTCGACGGAGGCGGACTCGAGCATGCGTTGCGCGACGTCGAGGTCACGCCAGCGCTGATCTGTCGGGCCGGTAGCATCGGCTACGCGACCGAGGCGCAGGCGCAGCACCCCCAGTTGCTGCGCCAGCCCATCGTGCAACTCGCGCGAGAGCCTGAGTCGCTCGTTGCGAGTGGCCATGGAGGCGACATCCTGCGCTGTGCGCCACAGCACGTTCGACAGCAACAGGCCGTACCCTACGAGGCGAAATGCATCCCCGACCGCAACATACTCAGCTGGCAGGGACGGGAACGGAACAGCCCATGCCTGCGCGAAGAAGATGAGGATTAGCGCCCCGCCGAGCGCAGCGATGTGCGGATCCCGTAATCGCCGAGCCTCCGCGGCGTAACCGATGGCGCTGAGCATGAAAACAGCTGCAATCAGCACATTCGCGATCACGAGCGGCATACGCTGGCCGGGCAGGAAGTCGTCGATAGATTTAGTGCTGACCAGGGTCTCGCGCGCAACTTCGTCCAGTAGCGGCGGGAGCGCGCCCGTCTGGCTCAACACGACGCCGGCCATCGACAAGACGAGCATGAGGGCACACCCTCGTCCGAGGCATCGTGGCCATATCGTCGTTGCCTGGGAATGTTGTCGACTACGGGCGAGACCGTACAGAAACAAGGCCGCGGCCACCGCATGCAGCAGCAGCAGGAAGGAGGCGGCACGCTCGAGCGAACGCTCCGCATCGTCTGCCCGTAAGGGCGCCCACGCTGCGAACAGGTTCTTGATAGCGAGGACGCCGAATCCCAAGCCGGTATACAGATCGAGGGGCCGGCGCAGGACTTTGAAACGCACGACACCAAGCTGTAGGAGTGCGAGTCCGATCACTCCACACACGGAGCCGACGGCGATGCTCAGTCGCGGCTCATAGATGGCTACCGAAACGCCAGGAGTGAGTACAAGAAGCGCCGTGATTCCAGCCAGTATCAACCACAGCGCAGCATGGTGGCGGAAGGCCGGCCATTCGGCTGTTCTGGCTAGCACGTGGCTAATGTCATGCGTCGACTGATCGCGAGCGTGGACCGAGTCGTCCACAAAGCTCACAGAGGCAGAGCGTTTCGTAGGGCGCGAAGAGATCGCTCGGGACGATTGCATGGGGCCTGAGGGCAGCCTGCGGCGACTAACGAATTGACCACATAATGAGCACGGTCCATCGAGCGCGTGTCGACCGCCCGTTGAGAAGTGGTTGGGTTCTGGTCGAGGATCGTCTGTCGGACCGACTATCCAGAGCGCTCAGGCTGCACGCCGGCGGGCTCGACGCCGCGTGGCGGGGCCCCGTAATAGAGGGCCGGCGGCCACGTTGCACGCTTTGCATGAGTGCGTACAGCGCGAGGCCCGGACGGCGCCCGGGGGTGATCGGCGGTCGCAGACCCAAATCCCTGAGCGGCAACGGCCCAACCGAGCTCAGCCTCGGCGCCAGTGGGCTGACGTCTGCGTGCCGCCGGCAAACGCGTCCACTCCCCGTCACCACGACGAGGCCAGTTGCGTTACAGGTGATGCACGAGTGCGCAAAGGCTAAACGTACGGCGCGGCCCGGGGCCCGTTTTTGAAACGCCTGGTTCGCCTGAATAAAACACCTCAACCTCGCATGGGAGACTTGATGCAAGACGTGATCGTTCGCCGCCAGCGCGTAGCAATGCCGCGCTGTCACTGGGGCGCCGCTCTGGTCCTGTTACTTTCGAGCACGTTCGGCGCGAGTGGTGTGGCAGACGCTGCCGGTAGCTGTACGCCGGCAGCACCGAGTGTGATGAGCGATAACAACTGGGCGTGGGGTGGATTTGGCTCATGGGGACTGCCGGGGCAGCAGCTCCTGTACGGCATCAAAGTCACCAACAACGATGTCGGCTGTGGCTCGTCGACCTTTGTCGTGAGTGTCAGTGTGCCGAGCGGCTTTGCGGTTTCAATCCCGACCAATTCGATCAGTCTCAAGGCGCCAGAGGTCGGTTACCTGTCGGCGTACATTACTGCTCCTGCCACGATCGCCGATGGTGACTACCCGATCGGCGTTTCGGTCCAGCGCGCCACCAGCCCCGGCGACGGAGCGGCCTCGACGACCTACTTCAAAGTCTATTCATCGGATACGACAGCACCCACGCTGTACTGGACGAACCCCGCTAATGGCATGACCATCAGCGGCCGCTCATACAACGTCACCGTTGACTCCAGAGATGATCACGCGGTGCAGCGGATCGAGCTGTACATCGACAACACACGCATGTCGACTACAACCTGCGACGACGTCACGTACAGTTGCACGCTCTCGTACAACTGGTCGCTACGTCGGGCCAAAGGTCAGCACACCGCGACCTACAAGTCGTATGACTGGCTTGGGAACACGGGTGTGTTGACAGTAAACTTTACGGTCAGCTGACCGGCTCGAGCGCGGCTACGGCGTTCCACCGGTCCAACTCCCCCGTCCCGTGCAGAGGTCATAGCCGACGAGACATGGGGCGCCGTTGTTGCCCGAGACAATGTCGCGGTAGGCGATGCTGCTGCCATAGACGAAGGTCGCGTTGACGACCGTGCCGACCACCGCCGAGCGCGCCGCCCACATTGGGGCGCCGACGCTGGTCCCGCCCACCTTGAACCACCCCTGCGCGCCGCTGTACGGCGTGCTGTCGTACACCGAAACGCCGGAGGCAGGATCCGCGATCAGGGCAACGTCGGGAGTGGCGCGTTTGACACCGCACTTGGCCTGTTTGTACTGGCGGAAAGCCGACTGGGCGCTCGTCGCCCGCTCATACTGGCTGCACCCACCGCCACTACTGCTCCAGCCGGTTTCTGAGCCGATGAACAGGCCAGTGCTGTCGAGCAAAGTTCCAGTCGCGGAGTTGGCTGCCAGGGTGGTTCCCCCGACCGAGATCACATTGGGCGAGGCCGACGGCCAGTCGGCTGGCAACCCGCTGTCGCCTGCAGAGGCGAAGAAGCTCACACCGGGCTGGGAGAAATGCCCGTCATACAGTTGCTCAGCGCCGAACTCGCTGGTGCCCCAGCTATTCGAAACGTAGGTGGCGTGCGTCCTGGCGTAGTCCTCGGCGGCCAGCAGGTCGACCAGGCTGCTGCTGGTGGCTTCGACTAACAGAATCCGAGCGCCGGGTGCGATGGCGTGGGCCCACTGCACGTCGAGCGAGATTTCGAGCGCCCACGCGCCACTGATCGACGGATAATTGCTGCCACCGTACTGGTCGACTTTCGTGAAGCAGCCATTCGCGGTGGTGCAAGTCGGCAGACTGTACTGCAAGCTGAAGACGGCCAGGTCACTCTCGGCCGCGGGGCTGTCGTACGCGTCAACGATAGCAATCGTCTTGCCAGCGCCCGGCAGGCTGGAGGAGCCGAACGCGGGCACCGGCTCAGGCGGCGCTGCAAAGCCGTACACGGCTCTAATCGTGGCGGGGTCGAGCGCGCTCGGATCTGGCGCGGTGGCTGACTGAAGCTGGCCGTCCCCGGGCAACTCCAGGTGACAACGCGCCATCACCGGCTGTCGCCCTCTTGGACATACCGGCACATGCGAAGCCGCAAGGGCAGGCGGCCCTGATGCAGCAGCGCCCGCGGCGGGCAGCATGGTCAGGATGAGTCCCGCCACCGCGCAAGTGACGAGGAGCAATCGCACAAGCGGCGGCTGTCGCATGCTGGTTCCCCCCTGGCGAGCGATGAGGTTGTGGAGCGACCTGCCGAGAGGAAATGGCCGCGCGCCAGTGGTGGGAACCTATCAGCCGGTGGTTGAGAGCGGGTTGAGGACCCGTTGAGGCGCGGAGTCCAACCGGCTTCAACGCGGCCGGCAACCGCGGACATCCACGAGCAGCTTGCTCACAGAGCGTTACCGGATTGTCACTGCACTGGGACGCGCCAGGCTCGGAGCCGCGCTGGTCACGTGTCACACTCCGGGTGTGGTCGGGCGCACTTGTTCGCTGCCATCGTCCGCTGTTTCCGGCCGCGGCGCACGCCGCGACAGCCAGCTAGAACGGACGACAGAACACGCTAGAGCGCAGTTCAGGAGAGGATCTGTCGCCAGAAGTCCCGCACGTGTACCGGCCAATTTGACGCTGCAGCGGTATCGGTACTGACACCCGGTATAGCCATGTCAAACGGCGCGCAGTCGACGCGCCCCTATTACGTTGTTCGCTGTCTAGCTTGCATCAGAAGAGGTTGTTCATGTACGCAAGGCTTTGCCGCACTGTTGCGGTTGTTATGGTCCTGGCGGTGGTCATAACCACTCTGGCCAGTGGATCGGCGCTGGCCGCGCCGTCGTCGGCCACGCTGAATGTCAACTTACCGTCCGGCACCATCACCTATGGGACCCCATACGTGGTCTCGGGTTGTGGGTACGGCAGCACCCCGGTGACCGTCGTCGTCCACTCGCCGGAGGCCGTCTCGTTCACAGGCCAGATGCCGGATGCGAACGGCTGCATCTCAATTTCGAACTTCTCGACCCAGGGGCCCGGGCATTACGAGGTCGATGCCTGGCAGGAGCTCCACGGCGGCAAGGCGACTCGCGTCGCCTCGACGAGTTTCGATCTCACCTAGGCTCGGAAACAAAAAGAGAGGCGGTCTGTAGACCGCCTCTCGCCCTTTTTGGTCGCTAAGACCCTCCTTCTATGGATCGATGACGATCGTGCAGGTGTAGGTACCCGGTGTGAGATTCGTGTCCGAGAAGGTACCGTCGCCGTTAGCCCCGGTTGAACCGGAAGGCCCATCCGGGGTGCACGTAACCGTCGACGCCGTCCCGCCGTCAACCTGGGAGTTGATGGTCACGGACAGGTCGGTCAGCGGCGTGTTGTGGAAGCTCACGGTTTCGCCGACGTACGGGTTGGCCGAACACGTAGTCGCGTTGTCGACCGTAACCTGCTTGTCGTTCGCATCCACGTTGTAGCCCGCCGGCACAGTCTCGTGGACCGTGTACGTCCCGAAGGTAAGCCCGTCGAAGCAAGCCACGCCGTTCGCATCAGTTACTTTGGTCACACCGTTGACCGTGAAGCTCACGCCAGCGTGCGGATGGTCGCCTTGACCGTCGGCGGCATGCTTGCGCGTCTTCGTCACCTGGATCGCGCCAGTCAGCTGCTGGTTCGTATAGGTGCACGTCACCGTTGCACCAGGGCTTAGCGTGATGTTGGCCTGGCGTGGGTTCGTGGCGTCCTGAGATCCGCCTGTAGAGCAGATGAGGCTCTCCAAGACGAAATTGGCCGGGTCGGCACCCTCAACGACTGTGTAGCTGCCCGCCGGCACGTTCTTGCAGTCTTCGGTATTGACGGTGTTGTCTACGCCTGCCGAATCGTTGAGCGTGAAGCTGGCGGGAGTGCTGTCACTTGTGCAGGCCAGCTCAGCGCCGGCGATGTTGGATGTGTAGCTGAAGTTCTGGTCCAACCCGCGCGGATCAGTGTGTTTGATGATCTTGATCTCGCCGCAGTTGCTGATGTTCACCGGCTGCGGCGCAACGAAGTCCTTGACCTCGGCTGGGAAGGACGCCGAGGAGCGGCTCTTCAGGAAGACACTGCCGAACGCGGAACACGTCCCAGCAGGGAATACGCCAGCCGCGGTCAGGTTGACCGACGCCTCGCCGAACGTCCCAGCGGGCAGACTGACGTTGGCAATCGGGTCGGTGACAGTGACACTATTGACCGCACCCTCGGCCTCGCCAAGCCCGCTGAGGTTTACCCGGTTTCCCCAACACGGCAGCGAGTTGGCGGAAAAGCACTGATCCGCTGATCCAGTGGTGACCCACCTCAATAGGCCCAGACTCGGCGCGCCGCTGCCGCCGAAGTCAAACGTGACCAGCAAGTCGCCAGGCGACCGGTTGAGCGTCTTCTGCCCTGTGGTGGTCAGGTTCGGCTGGGCCAGCTTATTGATCTCGAAATCCATGTTGGCGCTGCCCAGGACGTTTGAGCGTTCCCAGGCCAGATACAGGAAGTTGCTGTTGTTGGCGAACTCGCTCGCGAAATAGAAGCGAGTCAAGTCACTCTTTTGGGGCGGGATCGAACCCGTCACGACGCTGACGTTCGGGTCGTCCTCTTTGGTGCCCTGGCCGAACGAGTTGTCGGAGGTGCCACTCGCCAGGTCGTCGCCCCTGACCCGGCCCGCGACGTTCACCCAATCCGTGTTGCCGGGCGTATTGACGACGAGATTGCCATCGTTACCTTCGAAGGTACTGCCTGCCAGGTTCGCCATGACCGGCAGCACGTTGCTCACGGCGACCGTCGCCACGAGTAGCCCGGTGATGACCAGACGCGCGTGCGCTGGTAACCGTTTGAGATTGCCTCTCATATCGATTGCTGCTCTCCTATTCGGTCCGTGTTGACCCAGATCTGCGAGTGAAACAATCGGAGTGCCTCCTGGTGTGCGTCTGCCGGTTGCAGGCACACTCTCCTCGCCTCTGTCGAGGCATGTCCGCGACAGCCTTTCTTTCCGCGCCCTCCCTTCTGTCGCTAGCGCCTCCTTGCCTCGCCGAGTACGCAGCTGTGTGGGGGCCATGGATTGGCCGCGCGCCAGAATAGCCGCGGTTGCGGCGCATGGATATCGTTCGAACGAACGATTCAGGCCCTTGCACGTCGGCGTAACCAGCGAGTCCGTCGTCCTGATCGGCACGCCACGACAGCGCGAAGTCGGCCACCATGTAGTTCAGGTGGCTAGCTTCGAAATCCACAATGCCGCTGAGGCAATCGTTCTCGAACAGAAGGTTCCATGGGGCAAAGTCGCCGTGCAGGAGGATGATTTCCGCTCGCCTTAGATCGAGTCGTGCGAACGCGGCCCGCGTCCAGTCGAGGTGCCAGCGCATGATGCGACCCGCGGCCGGTCGAATCCGTTCGTAGGTGCCGAGCGAGCTGTCAAGCTCGGGATCCGAGACGAGCACATCTGCGAGCACGAATCCGGCCCGCTGCCCGAGACTGCTGATCTGCGCCGCGAATCCTGCACGACCCGCACGGCACGCTCGCGCACGAGCTCGGCACGCGCCACTCGGCGGCGCAGCCCATCCACTCTCGCTACTTCCAAGTGGGCGATCCCGCCTACGTGCGCTGGTTCCTGTGGATGGTCCGCCAGGTATACGGGTGGTCTATGGCCGCTGCCGCGAGTGCCGTAACCGGCGAGCGGCGAGCGGTATCGCGCAGATCCGCGGGCTCGCGCGGCTGAGTTTGCACGTACGCGCGGAACAGACAACGGTGGAAGGCGCTGCAGGCCGCAGCCACGGCGGCGCCACTTATTCGTCGACGCAGGCTTCGGCTGATCCCTTTGCGGAGCAGCCAGCCTTGATGGGCTCGAATATTGCCGCCCTCGCGTGTAGTCGCGGTTACCGACCCGGCGATGGGCGCCATGCTCGCGTGGCCTGATCGAGCGTGACCAGTTCATCCGCCGTCAGGCTGAACGTGAGCGCGGCGGCGTTGTCAGCGGCCTGGCGGCCGTTCTTGGCGCCTGGGATCGCGAGGACGTTCTCGTTCTCGATCAGCCAGCGCAGCGCCACCTGGGACATGCTCTTGCCGTAGCGCTCGCCAATCTCACGCAGCAGAGCGATGACTGGGGCAAGCGCCTCCAGGGCTTTGCCGCGGAAGGTAGGCGTGAAGCGCCGCAAGCCCGTCGGCCGGGTGGCGCTCGTGTACTTACCCGTGAGCGCGCCGCTCGCAAGTGGCTGGTAGGCGATGAGCGTGATACCGAGCTCACGACACGCATCCAGGACCCCGTTAACCTCGGGGTGTCGGTGCAGGAGCGAATACTCGACCTGGTTCGAGGCCAACGGCACGCCGCGCCTGGCAAGCACGGCGTGAGCGATGCGCATCTGGTCCGCCGAGTAATTGCTCACCCCAACAGCCTTGATCTTGCCCGCCTCGACGGCGCGAGCCATCAATTCCATCAAGCGCGGGATGGACACCAGAGGGGACGGAAAGTGGTGCTGGTACAGGTCGACATGTCCGAGGCGGGCGATACTCGCATCGAGATCGCGTGGCATGCTCTGCGCGCGGGCCAGGAAACCGGCAGGGAACTTGGTTGCCAGGATCGCGTTGGTGCCGCGGGCCAACTCGCCCAGCCGCATCTCGGATGCACCTCCGCTGTACATCGCCGCCGTATCGAACAGGGTCACGCCGGCCGCGAGGCTTGCATCGAGCGCGGCCTTCTCCTCCACGTTGCCGTGCGCACCGCCATAGGCGGTCTTGGCTGGATGCAGCCGCGCCAGACCACGTGCCTCGCCCCAGGTCATGGCCCCGATTCCCAAGCGCGGCACCTCGAGGCTGCTACGCCCCAACGTTGACAGGCTGGACTCAACAGTCATCACTTTGCTCGCAAGCAGCGTAGCTCCCCAACGAGGGCAACGGTGCTGATGTGGCGGGTGTCCTGCTGTCATCATCAGGAAAAGCGTGAATTGAGATGATGCGATTGGTATTTCTCTATGGACCACCTGCTGTGGGCAAGCTGTCCGTAGCATGCGAGCTCGCCGCGCGTACGGGATTTGCGGCACGACCGAGTGGCCGTGCTGACTGCCCGATGTCGCCCGGTCACCCTTGGCGCCGGCCCTCCAGCAGAGCCTGCGTTCTCCACGCGCGCTCGACAACGCCGCTATTGCCGCTGTGCGAATCGATCGGTAGCGGCTACGAGCGTTTCGGACATGCCAGGTTCGCCCGACGAATGCCCTGCCTCGTCCACAACGATCAGCGCGCTTGACGGCCACCGCCGCGCAAGCGCCCAGGGCACGTCGAGCGGGCTGCTCACGTCCAGACGACCGTGGACCAGTACGCCAGGGATATCGCCGAGTTTGCCGATGTTCCGTTGCAGGATGCCGTCCTCGAGCCACGCGGCATGACGCCAGTAATGGGTAACCAGGCGCGCGAAGATCATCCGGAACACCGGGTCCGCGTAGCGCGGGTCGGGTCACGCTGGTCAAAGAGGATGACGCGATACGCCTCAGGATCGAAGAAGCGGCGCCATCCTGGATTACATCCGGAGCCCGGGCCACCGTGGAGGACAACGACGGGCTTCCCCCGCGGATTGCCGCACACTTCCCAATAGAGCTGGTCCACGGCATCCACGGTCAGCATGCCGTGGTCGTACGGCTCGATATGTGGATACATCGCTTAGCGACCGAGAAGAGGGCGCAAGGCGGGCTCGAGTGTACCGC
>WNGB01006660.1_pt1 | contig 19922 bp, 19 predicted proteins | sample 5400681 | NCBI WGS metagenome assembly WNGB01 (sample SAMN13153367, study PRJNA577476) | soil metagenome | isolation source: 115 cm soil or saprolite under grassland replicate 2 | place: USA:California | collected 2016-06-15
GCACGTTCCGGAAGGCGTTCAGCTGCTCCTCTTCGGTTCTCCCCGCGCCGGCGGGATCGGGGAGGCCCCAGTGGACGCGGTGCGCCTTGCCCAGGAACACCGGGCAGACCTCCTCGGCGCAGAGCGTGATCACGGCGTCCACGCCCTCCGGCGAGATGCTGTCGACGCTCTTCGACGTGTGAGAGCGGATGTCGATCCCGATCTCGTCGAGCGCCCGGATCGCGAGGGGGTTCACGCGCGACGGCTGAGACCCGGCCGACGAGACGGTGACGTCCGGGGGCGCGAGGGAGCGCGCGATGCCCTCGGCCATCTGGCTCCGCGCCGAGTTGGCGACGCAGAGGAACAGCACGTGGCGCGGCGCGAGCTTCCGGAGCTCCTCCGCCTCCGCTTCCCACGCGACGCTCATACCGTCCTCCGGTCCGGCGGCGGGGCCGGGAAGTCGCCGACGCAGTTCCTGAGGCTGTCCAGGCGGGTCTGCTCTCCGGGGAAGTACCGATCGCGGAGCCGGAGCGCGACCGTCACGAGGCCGATCAGGACCGGGACCTCGACGAGCGGGCCGATCACTGCGGCGAACGCCGCGCCGTGCGCCATCCCGAACGTCGCGACCGCGACGGCGATGGCGAGCTCGAAGTTGTTCGAGGCGGCAGTGAAGGAGAGGGTGGCGGTCTGGCCGTAGGTTGCGCCCACCTTCCGGCTCATGAAGAACGAAACGAAGAACATCACGACGAAGTAGATGAGGAGCGGGATCGCGATCCGCACGACGTCGAGCGGCACCTGCACGATCGTCTCGCCCTTGAGCGAGAACATGACGACGATGGTGAAGAGGAGCGCCACGAGCGTGATGGGCGAGATGCGTGGGATGAAGACCCTCCGGTACCACTCCTCGCCCTTGAGCGCGCGGAGCCCGAAGCGGCTCGCCACCCCGGCGATGAACGGGATTCCCAGGTAGATGAAGACGCTCTTCGCGATCTCGCCGATGGTGATGTGGACCTCGGCGCCCTCGAGCCCGAGCCAGCGCGGCAGGACCGTGATGAAGACCCACGCGTAGACCGAGAAGAACAGGACCTGGAAGATCGAGTTGAACGCGACGAGCCCGGCGCAGTACTCGGTGTCACCCTTCGCGAGGTCGTTCCAGACGATGACCATCGCGATGCAGCGGGCGAGGCCGATCATGATCAGGCCGACCATGTACTCGGGGCGATCGCGGAGGAAGATCACCGCGAGCGCGAACATGAGGATCGGCCCGACGATCCAGTTCTGGACGAGGGAGAGCCCGAGCACTTTCCCGTTGCGGAAGACGAGCGGCAGCTCCTCGTACCGAACCTTCGCGAGGGGCGGGTACATCATCAGGATGAGCCCGACGGCGATCGGGACCGACGTCGTCCCGACCGACATCCGATCCAGCATGGGGACGACGCCGGGGACGAGGTACCCGAGCGCCACTCCGGCGCCCATGGCGAGGAAGATCCAGAGCGTCAGGTACCGGTCCAAGAACGAGAGCCGGTGCGTGAGGGAGTCGCGGTGCGGCGCGACGAGAGTGCTGTCTTCGATCATGGCCTAGAGGCTCCCGACGAGCGCCTTGAGGCGCCGGAGGGCGCGCGGCTCGACGCAGTAGCAGACGCGCGGGCCATCGATGTCGCCGCGGACGAGGCCCGCCTCTTTCAGCACCTTCAGGTGCTGAGAGACCGTCGACTGAGCGAGCGGCAGCTGGTCGACGATGTCCCCGCAGATGCACGCCTCGCGGCGGACGAGCAGGCGGAGGATCTGGACCCGGGCGGGGTGGCCGACCGCCTTGGCGAGGAGCGCGAGCTCCTCGTCGGCTTCGGCGCCCTCGACTGAGCGCAGGTCGGGTTCCTCCTTCGATTCCGGAGCCGGACCGCAGGTCGGGATGTTCTTGAGCTGGGGCGCCATGAATCGTGTATCTACGATGAACGTGAGGAGCGCGCAAGTCCGGCCGGGCGTGCGAGCCCGGCGGCACCAACATGTCGCCTGGCGCGACCCCGCCGGGCAGTGCCCGCCGTCGGGTGCGGCGGTAACGATGGCCTATGCAAGCTGCTCAGCCACAAGGAATGCTCGGGCTGATGTTCATCGTCGTGACGGCGCTGGTGGTGCTGGTCTATGTGTTCCTGTGGATGGCCGGGGTGATCGGCCGCAACGCGCGACGGCATAGTCGCCCTCCGCCTCCGTCCCCGCTAGCCTGAAATGGGCGAGCCCGACGCCGCTCGCAACGCGCGGCTCACGGCAGGATTCCCCAGCCCACTTCGCGGCGACCGCGAGCAGCACGACCCCGAGCACCGCCTTCACCCGCTTGGGCTCGATCCCGAGCAGACCACCCACGAACCCGGCGACGGTGCCCAACGCGACTCCGGAGCCGACGGCGCGGCGGGTGGGGACCGTCGGGCGAGGCCGTGGCGTGTAGAAGAGCATCATCGCCGCTGCGAAGAGGAGGAACGCGACGAAGAGACCGACGAGCGCCCTGCGCCCGAGACCCTGGCTCACCCAGGCGCCCAGCGGCGACAGCACGCTCGCGGCGACGAGGATGGGGATGCCGACAATGAATGCGCCGAGGTGCGAGCAGATGGTGGCGGGCGGCGAGGGGTGGCGAGGGCTCATCGTAACGGCACGATGACACGGCGAGGCGGATCTACGATACTCGGGCCGCGCCTCGAAGGAGGGTATCGCCGGGTTCCTCTTCAACGCGGTGCTGTGAGGAGCGGGAGATGAAAATCCAGGTGCTCGGGAGTGGCTGCGCAAAGTGCAAGCAGCTCACCGCGAACGCAGAGAAGGCCATCGCGGCGCTCGGCATTGACGCGACCGTCGAGAAGGTCGAGGACCTCCGAGAGATCATGAAGTTCGGCGTGATGACGACGCCTGCGCTGGTCGTGGGCGGTAAGGTCCGCGTCGCCGGGAAGGTGCTCACCGCAGAGGCGGTGATGGACCTCCTGCGCTCCTGAGAGGGGCGTCGATCGGCTGGTGCTCGCTCCGCTACGCGTGGCGGTGCGGACGGTGGTGGTGCAGCTCCGGCGGCGGCACGGTGCGGCCGCGGCGGAGGAGCACGACGATCGCGATCAGCGTCATGATGAGCGCTGCGACGACGAGCACCATCAGTGTGGTCAGCTGGGCGTCACTCATGTCCATGCACGTCGTGTAGCCATGCCAGCACTGGTGTTCCGTGACTTCGGTGCGACAACGGCGTGATGCCGCTCGGAGGCGAACGTCCCGATAGGGGAGCAATACGGCAGCGCGCTATCGAGTCGGAGGGATCGGCTCAGTCCCGGTCCCGTATCCGAGGTCCGTGCCGAGCGCGGTCGAGTCCAAGGCGCTCCCGGAGGCCTCGCCGCCTTCAGCAGTGGCGGTTTCCGATGCGGGAAACGACGCCGTTCCCTCCTCGAAGCTCGCCCTCGCCTCGGTGCCCGGCTGCACGTTGCCCCGAGCCTCGGCTGCTTGGATGTCCGGGGCCGCCGCGCGCCTGCCCGCGCGCTCGCCGTCGATGACGTCGGTTCGACCCCCACCGCGAAGCGTGTCGGTCACGTCGCGCTCCGTATTCCGTTCGGGGAGCGCGACTCCCGCCGGCTGATCGACGTCCACCTTCCCCGGTGGGTCCTGCACGTTCGTCGGATCGGCCGCCGACGCGGCCCCTGCCAGGAGCGCCGCCGAGACGACGAGCTTCCAGGTTTTCATGGGTCCTCCGTTTCGTCGTTCGAAGGGTTGGTACTCGCGGCGGGCATGGCAAACACGACCACGACGTCGCAGTCTCCTCGGCATCTCGCGAAAGGCGCTCTGGCTCCGGCTCCGGGGCGAGGGCGCTGGCGAGGAGCCGGAGGACGACGACGCGACCTGAAGCTCGGAAGCGCGGCTCACGGGAACGCCGCGGGGCCCGACCCGGACCTACGGCTCGGGCTCGTCATCTCCTTCCTCCGCCGCTCGATCGTCGACCCAGCTCAGCGCCGCCATCGCGCGCGGCCACCCGATGGTCGTGATGGCGAGTCGAACCGCGTGCTCGACGTCCTCACGCGAACAGCCTCCCCCAAGCGCGTGGCGAACGGCCGAGTGAACGCCGCCCTCGGTCCCGACGCCGATCGCGATGCCGAGCTTCACGAGGCGACGTTCGCGCTCCGAGAGCGACCCGTGCTCGTGAACGCGCCGGCCTAACTCCTCGAACGCCTGGTAGATCTCGGGATGAGCAGCCTTGAACCGGGTGAAGTGAGTCGGAAGCTTGTTGTCTGCCATCGAATCCTCCTGTCATGGGGGCGCGGAAGAGATATTCGGACCGCCGCACCGCCGCCCAACAGGCTGGGACGACGGTGAGGACGCGCATTTCTGAGAGGACCGGCTCACGACGCGTGCCGCGCCGCCTCGTGACTCGCTTCCGGAAGCCAGATGGTCGCGCTCGTTCCCGCATCGGGCGGACAGTCGAACTCGAGCTCGCCGTGATGCGAGTCGACGATGGCGCGCGTCACCGAGAGCCCGAGGCCGGTTCCTTCGCCCTCGGGCTTCGTGCTGAAGAAAGGATCGAGGATGCGATCCCGAATGCCTTCAGGGATCCCCGGTCCGGCGTCGAACGCGAACCGTGATCCGGCCGCCGTCGGGAGTCACGTAGGCGGCGTTCAGGACGAGGTTCAGGAGCGCCTGGCCGATCTGCCGCGGATCAGCGGAGACGGCGACGCCCTCGGCTTCGGCGTCGCACGCCGTCCAGAGATCGATGCGGCGTCCGCGGAGGACGGACCCGACGAGCCGCCTCACGTCGTCCGCGAGATCTCGAGGGGGGAGACGCGAACGGGCTCGAGCGGGCGAGGGCGGCCGAACTCGAGAAGGCGGCGGACGACGTCGCGCAAGCGACGCGGCCCAGCGCGCCAGCTCGCATGCGTCCGGTCGAGTGCTCTCCCGGAGCGCTCCCGCTCGCCACGGACGTTCCCGGCGAGAAACACATCGCCGCATCGGCGCAGAGCCGTTGTTCCCTTCGCGAAACAACGGCGCGCGCTACCCGACGGGGCCCCCCGGCTCATTCCCGGGTCGTTCTAGGATGTCGCGCGGATCACCCGCGAATCTCGCGCGGTGCGCCGCGACGTGGCGCCCCTGTTGCAGCCGGTCTTCTGCGCGAAGCGGCGGAGACCCGAACCGGAGGACTGCGGAATGCGAACGATCCTGATCCTCGCCGCACTGGCGCTCGCTGCGCCCGTTGCCGCGGTCGTCGGTGGCGGCGACGTGACCTTCGAGGTGAAGGGGGCCGACAAGGCGACGTTCAGTCACGACGCGCACGTCGTGAAGGCCAAGCTCGGCTGCCGTGACTGTCATCCGAAGCTCTTCCTCGACACGACTCGCAGCAAGCGGGTCACGATGGCGCAGATGAAGAAGGGCCAGTCCTGCGGCGCGTGCCACGACGGCAAGCGCGCCGCCGGCCTCGACGACTGCAGCACCTGTCACCGCTGAGCGCGCCCGGAGGCGATCCCATGCAGAAAGACATCCTCGTCACGATGCACGAAGACCTCGAGCGTGCGCTCAAGAAGCCGCCCGAGCAGCGACGCTGGGCGATGCTCCTCGACGTGCGGAAGTGCGTCGGCTGCCACGCGTGCACCGTCGCGTGCGTCTCCGAGAACAAGCTCCCGCCCAAGCTGTACTACCGTCCCGTCTACGACTACGAGCGCGGCAAGTACCCGAACGTCTCGCGCACCTTCATCCCGCGGCCCTGCATGCAGTGCGACAAGCCTCCGTGCGTCGCTGCCTGCCCGGTGAAGGGCAAGGACGGCGCGACGTGGAAGGAGACGACCGGGATCGGCGCCGGCACGGTGCCCGTCAACTACAAGAAGTGCATCGGGTGCGGCAAGTGCGTACCGGCGTGTCCGTACGGAGCGCGCACGCTCGACAACGGCACCTACCACTCCGACGGCACCCCCGAGCTGCAGAAGTACGAGACGATGCCGTCGTACGAGTACCTCGCCGCGTGGCCGCGCGGCGGCAAGAACCAGCCGGTCGGCAATGCGCGGAAGTGCCACTTCTGCGTGCACCGCCTCGCGAACGGCATGCTCCCACAGTGCATCACGAGCTGCGTCGGACGCGTCGGCTACTTCGGCGACGAGAGCGATCCCGAGAGCCTCATCGCGAAGGTGAAGAAGGCGAGCCGGATCCAGATCCTGAAGGCGAACAAGGGCACGGCGCCGCGCGTCTACTACGTCGCGAACGAAAAGCTGGAGGTGATCTATGGCTGAGCAGAACGGCACCTCGCGTCGCCAGTTCCTGAAGCGCAGCGCCCTCTTCGGCTGCGGGGCACTCGCCGTTTCCCAGCTCGACGTCGCCCGTGCGCTCATCGCCCGCGCGGAAGCGGGTGAGCTCACGCCGGCGGAGCTCTACCAGCTGAACAAGCTCGAGAACACGCTCTACACCGTGTGCCTCAACTGCAACACCGGCTGCGGCATCAAGGTGAAGGTCGTCGACGGCGTGGCGGTGAAGATCGACGGGAACCCGTACAACCCGTGGACGCTGTACCCGCACCTCCCGATGACCGCGGACCTCGCGGCCGGGGCGAAGCTCGATGGCGCCATCTGTCCGAAAGGGCAAGCCGGCCACCAGGGCGCCTACGACCCGTACCGCATCCGCAAGGTGATGAAGCGCGCGGGGAAGCGCGGCGAGAACAACTGGACCTCGATCCCGTTCGACCAGGCGGTCGACGAGATCGTGAATGGCGGCAAGCTCTTCCCGCACGTGCCGGGCGAGGAGAACCGCGTCGTCACGGGGCTCAAGGAGGTGCTCGTCCTCCGCGACCAGAAGATCTTCGCGGACATGGGCGAGGACATCGCCGCGATCCGCAAGAAGAAGATGACGGTCGAGGAGTTCAAGGCGAAGCACGCCGCGAACCTCGGCGTCCTGATCGACCCGGACCACCCCGACTTCGGGCCCAAGAACAACCAGTTCGTCTACATGTGGGGCCGGAAGAAGGGCGGACGGAGCGAGTTCGCGAAGCGGTTCACCGACGCTTTTGCGACGGTGAACACGCACGGCCACACGACGGTGTGTCAGGGCTCGCTCTACTTCGCGTGCAAGGCGCTCTCCGAGCAGTACGACGGGCAGGGGTTCAAGGACGGCCAGAAGTTCTACTGGCAGGCGGACACGGAGAACTCCGAGTACGTCCTGTTCGTCGGGTCGAACCTCTTCGACGCGAACTACGGGCCTCCGAACCGCAGCCCGCGCATGACCCAGCGGCTCGTCGACGGGACCCTCAAGATCACCGTCCTCGACCCGCGGTTCTCGAAGCTCGCCTCGCGCGCTCCGGGGAGCTGGGTTCCGGTGAAGCCCGGAACCGACGCCGCGTTCGCGATGGCGATGACGCGCTGGATCCTCGAGAACAAGCGGTTCGACGCGAAGTACCTCTCCAACGCCAACAAGGCGGCGGCCGCCGCCGACAAGGAGTCGACCTGGTCGAACGGCCCGTGGCTCGTGAAGCTCGGGAAGGACGGTGAGCCCGGCGGCTTCCTCCGCGCGTCCGAGATCGGCCTCAAGCCCGCCGAGATCCGCAAGGACAAGGACGGGAAGGAGTCGAGCTTCGAATTCCTCGTCGTCATGAAGGAGGGGAAGCCCGTCGCCTTCGACCCCAATGACGAGAAGGAGGGCGTCGAGGGCGACCTGTTCGTCGACGCGGAGCTCCCGTCCGAGAAGGGGGCCGTCAAGGTGAAGAGCTCGCTGCAGATCATGAAGGAGGCGGCTGCGGAGAAGACCCTCGCGCAGTACGCCGAGCTCTGCGGCGTGGACGCGAAGGTCATCGAGAACGTCGCGAAGGAGTTCACGTCCCACGGGAAGAAGGCCGCCGTCGACGTGCACCGTGGCCCCGCGCAGCACACGAACGGCTTCTACAACATCTCGTCTCTCATGAACCTGAACCTCCTCGTCGGGAACTTCGACTGGGCCGGCGGGATGATCGCGGCGTCCACCTGGAACGTGGACGGAACGAAGACGGACGCGCAGCCCTTCAGCCTGAAGAAGCTCACCCCGAAGAACCCGAAGCCGTTCGGGCTGTCCGTCATCCGCCACGATGCGAAGTACGAGGAGTCGACGCTCTTCAAGGCGGGCTACCCGGCGAAGCGCAACTGGTGGCCGCTCTCGTCGGACGTGTACGAGGAGATCCTGCCGTCCATCCAGGACGCCTACCCGTACCCGGTGAAGGTCGTCTACTCGTACATGGCGGCGGCGACCTACTCGCTGCCGGCGGGGCAGACGAACATCAAGGCGCTCCAGGACCTCGAGCGCGTCCCGCTGTACTTCGCGAACGACATCACCGTGGGACCGACGTCGATCTACGCCGACTACGTCTTCCCCGACCTGCACTACCTCGAGCGGTGGGAGATGCAGGGGTCCCACCCGAACATGCCGGTGAAGTCGCAGCCGGTCCGGAACCCCGTCATCGCGTCGCCGAACGAGACGGTGAAGGTGTTCGGAGAGGAGCAGCCGCTCTCGTACGAGACGCTCTGGCTCGCGCTCGCGGAACGCCTCGGACTGCCGGGGTTCGGCAAGGACGGGCTCGCGCCGGGGCAGGATCTCACGCGGCCGGACGACTTCTACGTCAGGCTCGTCGCGAACGTCGCGACGGACGGGAAGCAGCCGGTCGCCGACGCGACGGACGAGGAAGTCCGCGTCTTCCTCGAGTCCCGTCGGCATCTGCCCAAGAGCGTCTTCGACGCGGCGCGGTGGGAGAACATCGCCGGGCCGAACTGGCGCAAGGTCGTGACGGTGTTGACGCGCGGCGGCCGCTTCGACACGCAGGAGGCTTCGTACAAGGGCGATCAGGTCGCGAACAAGTACGGGAAGCTCATCAACCTGTACCAGGAGAAGACGGCCAAGGCGAAGGACGCCTTCACCGGCAAGCACTACCACGGGCTCGCGCGCTACGTGCCCATCGGCGACACGCTCGACCGGGACACCAAGGCGTTCGAGGACGGGTACGACCTGCACATGATCACGAACCGCGACGTCCGGATGACCAAGTCGCGGACGATCACCCAGCCGTACCTGACCGAGCACATGCCCGAGAACGCGATCCTCATCAACGCTCGGGACGCGAACCGGCTCGGGCTGAAGAACGGGCAGCGCGTGAAGGTGGTCTCCGCGACGAACACCGAGGGCGTGTGGGACCTCGGGAACGGGAACAAGAAGCCGATGATCGGCAAGGTCGCGGTCATCGAGGGCATCCGGCCCGGGGTCATCACGTTCACGCTGGGCCACGGGATGTGGGGCGCCGGGGCCACCGACATCGTCATCGACGGGATGCTCTACAAGGCCGCGGAGAAGCGGCAGGGCGGCGTCCACGCCAATGCGGCGATGTGGATCGACCCGCACCTCAAGAACACCTGCATGATCGACAAGGTCGGCGGGAGCGTGTCGTTCTACGACACCAAGGTGAAGCTGGTTGCCGTGTGACCCCCACGACGTCCATCGCGGCGCCACGACCGCCGCGATGGGCATCGAGGGCCGCCGAAGGCACCGGAACGGGACTGCGTCCGCGCGAAGGCGCGCCGTGCTCGATCGGCTTCTTGCAGACGCTGCACTTGTTCCACATGGGAGAGTCCACGCCCGAAGCGTGCGGTGCGAAGCGGGCGGGCGGACGGCGCGTCCGGTCCGGCTCGGCCGCGACGGACGCCGGTGGATAGCGAGCCGAGGGCCGGTGCACGGTGATCCTCGCCGGCGACATCGGGGGAACGAACGCGCGACTCGCGCTCTTCGAGCGGCGCGCCGGCGGCGCTTTTCTCGTGGCGCTCGAGAAGTACTCGAGCCCCGAGGCGGGCGGGCTCGAGGAGCTTCTCCTCGCGTTCCGCGAGCGCCATGGCGAGCCGCTCGAGGCCGCCGCGTTCGGGATCGCCGGCCCGGTCGTGGCGGGCCGCGTCGCGACGACGAACCTCCCGTGGGTGGTGGACGCCGTCGAGCTCGCGCGCGTGCTGGGCCTCCTGGAGGTCGTGCTCATGAACGATCTCGAGGCGCTCGCCTGGTCTCTGGACGTGCTCGTCCCCGAGGGGCTCGCGGAGCTCCAGGCGGGTCAGGCTGATGCCGCGGGGAACCGGGCGCTCATCGCGGCCGGCACCGGGCTCGGCGAGGCGGCGCTCGCGCGGGCGGGAGGCCGCAGCGTGGTGCTCGCGAGCGAAGGGGGGCACGGCGACTTCGCTCCGCGCACCGAGCTCGAGATCGCGCTCCTGCGCTGGCTCGTCGCCCGGCACGGGCGGGCGAGCTGGGAGCGCGTGCTGTCGGGGCGCGGGCTCCACGAGGTGTACCTGTTCCTCCGGGAGACGCGTCACGACGACGAGCCCGCCTGGCTCGCGGAGGAGCTCCGCGCGGGCGATCCCGCGGCCGCGATCTCCCGCGCCGCGCTGGACGGAAGCTCCGAGCTCTGCGCCGAGGCCCTCGACCTCTTCGCCTCGATCTACGGCGCAGAGGCGGGGAACCTCGCCCTGCGCACGCTCTCCGTGGGCGGAGTGTACCTGGGTGGCGGGATCGCGCCGCGGATCCTGCCGTGGCTCGAGCGCCCGCCGTTCCTCACCGCCTTCCTCGCGAAGGGGCGGCTGCGGCCGCTCCTCGAGGAAATCCCGGTGCGCGTCATCCTGGATGACCGGGCCGGGCTCGCGGGCGCGGCTCGCCGTGCGCTCGAGCCCGCCGTCACCCCTGGCGCGGCCAGCGCCACCCGGTGATCTCGGGCGGATCGACGCCGTGCTCGTGGGCGTACGCCCGGCACGCGAGCTTCCGGTTCCGGAACCGCTCCTTCGCGTGGGCGCCCGCGTCCCGCAGCCGCGGCACGCGGTCGATCACGTCCATTGCCAGGCTGAAGCGGTCGATCTGATTGTCCATCGCGAGCTCGAGCGGCGTGTTGATGCTGCCCTTCTCCTTGTATCCGCGCACGTGCAGGTTTTCGTGATTTCTACGGCGGTAGGCGAGCCGGTGCACGACCCAGGGATAGCCGTGGAAGTTGAAGATGATCGGCACGTCCGCGGTGAAGAGGGAGTCGAAGTCGCGGTCGGAGAGGCCGTGCGGGTGCTCGGTCTCGGGCTGCAGCTTGAGCAGGTCGACCACGTTCACGAAGCGGAGCTTCAGGTCCGGGAACGTCTCCCGCAGCAGGGCGGTCGCGGCGAGCGCCTCGAGCGTCGCGACGTCGCCGGCGCAGGCCATGACGACGTCCGGCGCGCGGCCGTCGTCGCTGCTCGCCCAATCCCAGATGCCGAGCCCCTTCGCGCAGTGGGCGACGGCCGCGTCCATCGGGAGGTACTGGAGGTGAAGCTGCTTGTCCGCGACGATCACGTTCACGTAGTTCTCGCTGCGCAGGCAATGATCGGCCACCGAGAGGAGGCAGTTCGCGTCGGGCGGGAGGTAGATGCGGGTCACCGCCGGGCTCTTGTTCAGGACGACATCGAGGAACCCCGGATCCTGGTGGGTGAAGCCGTTGTGGTCCTGCCGCCACACCGTCGAGGTGACGAGGAGGTTCAGCGAGGCGAGCTCCTCGCGCCACGAGAGCTGGTTGCAGATCGAGAGCCACTTCGCGTGCTGGTTGAACATCGAGTCGATGATGTGGACGAACGCCTCGTACGTCGAGAAGAGCCCGTGCCGTCCAGTGAGGAGATAGCCCTCGAGCATCCCCTCCAGCGTGTGCTCCGAGAGCATCTCGATCACCCGGCCGTCGGGCCCGAGGTGGCCGCCGTCGGCGTCCTCGGGGAATCTCTCCTCGAGCCAGAGCTTCGGCGAGGCCTCGTAGGCGGCGTCGAGCCGGTTCGAGGTGTTCTCGTCGGGCGAGAAGAGGCGGAACCGGTCCGGGTTCTCGCGCAGCACGTCGCGCAGGAACGCGCCGAGGGGGCGTGTGTTCCCCGCCTCCGAGCCGCCGGATGCGTCCACCGCGACGGCGTACGAGCGGAAGTCGGGGAGGCGGAGCGGCTTCTTCAGGAGGCCGCCGTTCGCGTGCGGGTTCAGGCCCATCCGGCGCCGCCCCCGGGGCGCGACCTCGCGGACGGCCGCGATGGGCGTGCCGGCCTCGTCGAACAGCTCCTCGGGCCGGTAGCTCCGCAGCCAGCGCTCGAGCAGCGCGAGGCGCGCGGGGTCCTCCTTCACGCGTGCGATGGGGACCTGGTGCGCCCGCCAGGAGCCCTCGAGCTTGTGCCCATCGAGCTCCGGCGGCGCGGTCCAGCCCTTGGGGGCGCGCAGCACGATCATGGGCCAGCGTGGGCGCTCGGCGATCCCGGTCCGGCGCGCCTCCGCCTGCGCCCCGCGGATCAGCTCCACGCAGCGGTCGAGCGTCGCCGCCATCGCCTGGTGCATCGAGTCCGGGTCGGACCCCTCGACGAGGAGGGGCGTCCAGCCGCAGCCGCGCAGGAGGCTCGTGAGCTCGTCCGGGGAGACGCGCGCGAGCAGGGTGGGGTTGTTGATCTTGTACCCGTTGAGCGACAGCACCGGCAGGACCGCGCCGTCGCGGATCGGGTTCAGGAACTTGTTCACGTGCCACGAGGTGGCGAGCGGGCCGGTCTCCGCCTCTCCGTCACCCACCACCGCCGCGACGATCAGGTCCGGGTTGTCGAACGCGGCGCCGCAGGCGTGGGAGAGCGCATAGCCGAGCTCGCCGCCCTCGTGGATCGAGCCGGGCGTCTCCGGCGTGCAGTGGCTCCCGATCCCGCCGGGGAACGAGAACTCCTTGAAGAAGCGGCGCAGCCCGTCCTCGTCGAGGCTCTTCTCCGGGTAGATCTCGGAGTACGTGCCCTCGAGGTACACCGGCCCGAGGACGCCGGGCGCGCCGTGGCCGGGACCGGCGAGGAACATCACGTCGAGATCCCGGGCGCGGATGACGCGGTTGAGGTGGGTGTAGACGAAGGAGAGCGCCGGCGCCGCCCCGAAGTGGCCGAGGAGTCGGCTCTTCACGTGCTCGGGACGGAGCGGCTCGCGCAGGAGCGGGTTCGACTGTAAGTAAAGCATGCCAGCCGCGAGGTAGTTGCAGGCGCGCCAGAAGGCGTCGAGCCGGCGCAGCTCCTCCGGCGCGAGGGGCGCACCTCGTACCGTCGAGCGGGCCGCTCCGAATGCGGACAGCGCCGCGGTGCCCTCCAGGATCGGTGTCTTCGCGGTCACGGTCGTCTCCTCCTGTCTGGCCTCGCCGAGCACGCGGCGGACGTGTCGCGCGATCGTCAGCTCCTCGTCGGCGCGAACCACGAACCCGGCGACCCGGCTTGGGTCGGTGGTGATGCGGGGCCCGCCCGCGGCGTTCGCCTCCGGGTCGAGCTCGACGCCGAGCCAGGCGGCGCCCTCGCACACGCGCGCGCGGATCTCCGCGGCGTTCTCGCCGATGCCCCCGGTGAAGATGATCGCGTCGAGCCCGCCGAGCGCGGCCGCGAGCGAGCCCAGCTCCCGGGCGATCCGGTAGACGAAGAGCTCCACGGCGAGGCGGGCGCGGGGATCGGACGAGGCGAGCAGCGTCCGCATGTCGCTCGAGAGCCCGGAGACGCCGAGCAGGCCGGACCCGTCGTAGAGGAGCTCCTCGATCGCGCGGGGGGTGAGGCCGCGCTCGCTCGCGAGCCACAGCACGACGCCGGGGTCGAGCGCGCCGCAGCGCGTCCCCATGACGAGCCCGTCGAGCACGCTGAAGCCCATGGTGGTCGCGATGCTCCGGCCGCCGGAGAGCGCGCACATGCTGGCGCCGTTGCCGAGGTGCATGACGACGGTACGGCCGCGCGCGGCGTCCGCATCGAGCGAAGGGAGCACCGCGGCGACGTGCTCGTACGAGAGCCCGTGGAACCCGTAGCGCCGGAGGCCCGCCGCGAACAGCTCCTCGGGCAGCGCGAACCGCTCGGCGACGGGCGGCAGGCTGCGGTGGAAGGCGGTGTCGAAGCAGGCGACCTGTGGCAGCCGGGGGTCGAGGTCGCGCAGGAGCCTCATCGGGCGGAGGTTGTGCGGCTGGTGGAGGGGCGCGAGCGGGACGAAGGTCTGGAGCCGCGCCAGCACCTCCTCGTCCACCCGCGCCGGACCGGCGAATGCCGCGCCGCCGTGCACCACCCGGTGGCCCACGCCCGAGAGCGTCCCGTCTCCGGCCGCGCCTCGCACGAACGCGAGCAGCGCCTCGAGCGCGCCGGCGTGGCCGACGTGGGCGTTCGCCGGCCAGCGCCGCTCCAAGAGGACGGTGCCGTCCGGCCGGCGCGCGACGAAGCGAGGCTCGCCCTCGCCGGCGATGCGCTCGAACTTGCCTCGCACGTCGAGGACGAGCTCGTCGTCGCCCGACTCGAAGAGCGAGAACTTGATGGACGACGAGCCGGCGTTGAGGACGAGGATCCGGTCAGGGCTGGCCGTCGGCGGCGTCGTCATCGGCCCTCGCTCGTCGCCCGGACGGCCATCGGCGGCGGTCCGCGCATCACGAACGGTACGTTCTGGGGCGCGGGGCGGGCGGGCACGTTCTGAGCGCATCGCATCACCGGAGCGCCCTCAGAGCTGCTTTCATGTCGGACACGGCGAGAAACGCCGTCGCCTTGCGTCCACCCGCGGTGCTCACGAACACGGACTTGATGTTCACGCGGGCGTCGCCGAGCAGCTTGGCCACGGCGCGCAGGTTCACGTTCATCGCGCCGAGAGCGGACGCGATCTCGCCGAGCATCCCAGGGCGATCCTCGACCCGGATCACGAGGGCCCTCACTCGTGGCATTCTGGTCCTCCTCTCGCTTCACGTGCCCGATGACGACCCGTGGCGTGGGTACGTGCTTATCCAGGCGCCCCGCGTCGCGCGCAGCTCGCGGAAGGACCGCACAGCGACTCGACGGCCCGGACGCGGTCCGGACGGGTGGCCCCCCGTCGTGCGATCGACCGGCCTGCGCCACACGCCAGGCGGGCGCACGCACCTCGTTCCGCTCACCCATCTTTCGCTTGCGACCTGCGGCGTTCTGGAAAGGCTCAAGGCCGGAGGTGCCGCGATGGAACAGACGAGCACGGGAGTCGGGCAGCAGGCGAGCGTGGACCGGTCGCTGGAGGCGACCCTGAAGAGATTCAACGAGGCGTTCAATCGCTTCGACGCGAAGGAGGTCGCGTCGTTCTGGGCCGACGATGGCACGTTGATCAATCCGGTCGGCAACTATGGCACGGGCCGCTCGGGTGTCGAGAGGGTGTTCCGTGAGGACGCGGAGAGGTTCCTCAAGGGGGCGACGTCGAGGTTCACGATCACCGGGGCGCGCAAGGTCGGCGACGACTGCGTGCTGCTCGACCTCGACGACGACGTGCAGAATGCCAAGATGCCCGATGGTTCGACCGGGCCGATGAAGCTGCACGTCGTGATGTTGGTCCAGAAGACGGCAGGTGGGTGGCAATGGCTCGACGTCCGCCCCTACGGCTTCTTCCCGAAGCCAGAGCCGCTACACTGATGACGGACCGGCGCGATGACCAAGGGCGATTCCGCGAACGTTGACGGGGATGCGTCCCGCTGAGTACCATCCGGCGGATTTCAGCTTCGGAACACGGTGAAAGACCGTGGCGGTCCCGCCGCTGTAATCGGGGACGCGCGTCACCAGGCGAAGAGCCAGCCACTGCCGAGAAGCACTCCGGCGGGAAGGCGTGACGGCGCGGACGATCCGAGAGCCAGAAGACGGGCTGAAACCAAGAGCGCTGACCGGGTCCGATGGCAAAGGGCTCCGGAGGACCATCATGGTCCTTCGGGGCCTTTTTCATTTCTTCGGCCCACCACGAAGAGCGAGGCGAACGTGAGCAAGTGCAAGACGAAGGGCGCATCCAAGACGAAGCCGGTGAAGAAGAACGTGATCGCCAGCCGCAAGAGCTGCAGCGCGACTGGGACCGGGCTCTCCCACTACATCCTGACGGATCGGAAGGGGAAGTGAGTCGCACCGGTACCGAGAGCCGGGGGGCAGCCCCGTCGCGGGGCCGCTTCGTCAACAGCGGCGAGGGACCCACGCTGCAGCCCATCGACGTGGGTCACGCGGATTACGTCGCCCTCGTCGATCCCGACACCGCATTCTGGTCGCTCGTCGCGCGGGACAGGCTCTCGGACGCGATGGGCGACGGACCGCTCCTGCGGGCCTACCGCAAGAAGGCCGCCGCGTTCGCGCGTGAGATGGACGTGCTGCGGTTTGGCCTGAAGCCATCCGCGGTCTATTTCAACCCGACTGAGCGGTGCAACCTCAACTGCTCCTACTGCTACATCCCCGAGGGCATGCGGAGCGGGGGGAGCCACATGCCCCGCGAGCGGCTGCTCGAGGCGCTGCAGCGCCTCAGGGACTACTTCAAGCGGACGCTGCCCGCGGGCACGCTCCCGCAGATCATCTTCCACGGCGCGGAGCCGCTGCTCGCCCGCGAGGCGGTGTTTGCCGGGATCGACGCCTTTCGCCACGACTTCCGCTTCGGCATCCAGACCAACGCCACGCTCCTCGACGACGCTGCGGTGGAGTTCCTCGGCGAGCGGAACGTCAGCATCGGCATCTCGCTCGACGCGCCGGGGCGCGAGATCGCGGATCGCACCCGCAAGGACTGGAGCGGTCAGGGCGTCCACGGCAAGGTGCTCGAGGCGATGGACCGGCTGCGCGGCTACGACGCGTGGAGCGTCATCTGCACGATGACGCGCGAGAACGCGCGCCAGCTCACCGGGATGGTGGAGTTCCTGCACCGGCGCGAGGTGCCGACCTGTCTCATGAACATCGTGCGGTGCACGCTGCCGCCCGCGCGCGAGGTGAAGCCCGACGACGGCCCTGCGGCGAGGGCCTTCCTCGCCGCGCTGGACCGCTCGTACGAGCTGTACCGGGAGACTGGCCGGAAGCTCGTCATCGGCAACTTCGCCAACGTCCTGCTCGCGATCCTCGCCCCGACCGCTCGCCGCCTCATGTGCGACATCTCCCCGTGTGGCGGGGGCAGGTGCTTCTTCGCCGTGACGCCCAGCGGTGACATGTTTCCGTGCAGTGAGTTCATCGGGCTCGAGGCCGCCCATTCCAGCTCGTCACCGGCCGGAACGTGGATGCGATCGACCCGTGCCGCCGGTGCGCCATCCGTCACTTCTGCGGATCGCCGTGTCCGGCCGAGGCGCAAGAGATGAACGGCGGGATGGACCGCACCGGCGCCTTCTGCGAGTTCTACGAGGAGCAGATCCGGTATGCGTTCCGCCTGATCGCGGACGGTCGGGAAGGCGCCTACCTCTGGGACGGGTGGGACGGCGGCACGAAGACCACGTTCGAGCTCGCTGCGGGGTGACAGGTTCGCGCGCCGGGTGCGATCGTTCGGCCCGGTCTATTGAACGACGCCCGTGTATCCGAGGTCAATAGAGCACGCCGTCCCGGAGGATCCACGAGAGCTCGACCGACTCGCCGTCCGCGAGGACGAGGTCGATCTCGGCGTGGGGAACACCGAGCGATTCGATGACGTCCTTCACGGATGGGCCGCCGTGGACCTCATGGGGGAACGCGACGACCCGCCGGGCCGCGCGGGAGGAAGTCGTTCAGCTCGGCGTAGAATCGGAAGAACGCGCGCTTCATGGGTGCGGTGAGGGAGTAGCGGCGACACGCTTCCCGCGCTCATCCAGCTCCTGTCGGGCGTACGCCGGGGCGTGACGGCGCATGCGTCCGGTCCTCGTGCGGATTCCGGCCATGCCGATCGGCCATTCCGGCCGATGCCGATCACCCGGGGCGTGACGCCGCTGGGTAGGTCTACATCGCCGGCTTCTGGCCCTTGGTCAAGTCCGCCTTCGTCTTCCTGATCGACTCGCCGCCGAGCTTCACCCTGTGTGCGTTGTGGACGAGGCGGTCGCAGACCGCGTCGGCGTTACGGCCCCACGCAGGCTCGGAATGGGGCGTCGTCAGCAACGGGCACGCAGTCAGCCGCGTGGCACCTGCCCCCGGAGCCGTTGTTCAGCGAGTGCTCCCCCGCTCATCCGCGTCGAGGTGACACGTCTTGTACTTCTTCCCGCTCCCGCAGGGACACGGGTCGTTGCGGCCCGGGCGGTCCTCTCGGCGGACGGGAGGATGGATGGTTCCGATCTCGTCAGTGCTGAGCCGCCGCGCCTCGAGAAAGAGGCGCTCGCGGCGGCGGAGCACGCGCTGTTCCTTCGACGAGGTCGTCGTCGAGCAGCCGGAGGAATGCGGTCAAAATGCGCTCGTCGGTCGCTTGGGTCGCCAGAAGCGCGTCGGCAAGGCTGGCGCGCGCGTCCGGGTCGAGGTGCGCGTCGAATGCCACGAGGAGCGGCTCGACGGCGGGCGCGCCGATGGCGCGGAGCGCGATGAGCGCCGCCTCCCACAACTCCTCCCCAACGTCAGCACGCAGGACGCACGAGACGAGCGCGGGCACTGTGCCGGCGAGCCGGAGCTCGGTGGCGAGATACATGGCGGCGAGCGGCGCGAACTCGTCGGTCGGCGAGGTGAGCTCGGCATCGAGGAGCGCCGCCACGACCGCGCTCGAGGCATCCGCGCCGATGGAGCGGGCTTCAGCGAGCGCGGCCTCGCTGAGCTCACCATCGCAGTCCGCGAGCAACGCGGCGAGGCGTGCGGTTGGCGCCGGGTCAGCGAGGTTGGCCTGGGCGGGCATGGGTGCGCCGGGAGGATAGTGGTGCGGTCCGACACTGCCGGACGAGGGGCTGTCACTCGGGATCCTGCGGGAGACGACCGGGCGGAAGCGGGACCGCACGTACCGGTACGCGGGTTATCTCGACCGGCTGCGCGTAGGGACCGAGCTCATCGCGCCGGGCGGTCGGACGTCATGATGGAACGGGGCGTAGGACGCTTCAGGCTTCTTCACGCAATCGAAATCGGCGCGTCACCGCGGAGCGCGATGGTGCACGTCGGGAGGGACACATGAGCGCCCGCGTCTGCCCCTGGTGGCTCGGATGGCTCCTCGCGAGCCCGATCCGGAAGCTTCGCCACGACCCGGCCCGGATCCTGGCGCCTCACGTGCGGGAGGGGATGACGGTGCTCGAGCCCGGTCCCGGAATGGGGTTCTTCACGCTCGAGCTGGCGCGGCGGGTCGGGCCGGCCGGCCGCGTGATCGCGGTCGACCTGCAGCCGCGCATGCTGGCCGGGCTGCGGCGCCGCGCCGAGCGGGCAGGGCTCGTTGGGCGGGTCGTGACTCGCCTGGCGGCGAAGGATTCCCTCGGCGCGGCCGACCTCGCCGGCGCGGTGAACTTCGTCCTCGCCTTCGCGGTCGTGCACGAGCTGCCGGACGCCGCGCGGTTCTTCGCAGAGATCCGGGCGACGCTCGCGCCCGGCGGCAAGGTCCTTCTGGCCGAGCCGGCTGGGCACGTGAAGCCGGCCGACTTCGAGGCGTCCCTCGCCGCGGCGGCGCGCGCCGGACTTCGCCGTGAGCCCGGACCGACGATCCCGCGGAGCCTGACTGCGCTGCTCGCCGCTACGTAAGGGTACGGTAGCGGCCCGCTCGGGCGCGACCCGTATTCGATCACGGGTCTCTGGCTCAACGTCGCCGCTCGCGGGGGCGCGGTGCGGATGCACAATCACCCGAACAATCAGGCGTGTCATGCGGATGACGCACACCCGGGTCCACGCCAGCCCGCGTGGCGACCGACTCGTCGCCGGCGAGGACGGCGGGTCCAACATCGCTAGCCCGTACCTGGCCCGTACGCACGCTCCGAACGACGGGGCGCGCGATCCTGCTGACGGGCTCGCGCTCGTCGCGGCCGCTCGCGACGGAGGCGGCGGGTGTGCAGCACCTGCTTGGCCTTCTCCTCGTCCGCCTGCCGTAAGGGAATTCGTTAGGTCCATGGCCACGCGGGGCTAATCCCCGCGCGGTAGTTGACCCCGACTGCGCCGCACGCGAACGCCGCAGCAGGAGCGCGTCCATGCCCGAGAAGATCCGCCGGGTCGATTACTTCTATTTCTGGCTCGATGACAGGCCCGGCGAGGGCACCCGCGTGCTGGCGAAGCTGAAGGACGCTCGCGTGAACCTGCTCTCCTTCACCGCGTTCCCGAGCGGCGGCGGGAAAGCTCAGCTGACGA
>WNGB01005416.1_pt1 | contig 19920 bp, 19 predicted proteins | sample 5400681 | NCBI WGS metagenome assembly WNGB01 (sample SAMN13153367, study PRJNA577476) | soil metagenome | isolation source: 115 cm soil or saprolite under grassland replicate 2 | place: USA:California | collected 2016-06-15
CGCGGGCAGCTTTCGGGTCCTCCCGAACATCTCGCAGTCAACGCCCCGCCCTCCCAGGTCCCGGTCGGCCACCAGGGTCACCACGTAGTTGTCCGCCAGCATCTGGGCGAGCTTGATGCCCGCCGAGCGGTCCTCGGTGAGGGGCACGATCTCCATCCCCAGGTCGCGGCGGTGCTGCAGGAACAGCTCGTACATCCTGCGGGGCTTGAGCTGCTCGGCAACGGCGACCATCTTGTAGTGGCCGGCCAGCCACTTCCCGGCGACGTCCCAGTTCCCGAGGTGGGGCAGGGCCGCGATGCATCCCCGGCCGGCCGCCAGGGCCTTGTCGAACCGCTCTGCGTTCTGGATGTCGAAGGCCCGGTCGACCCGGTCCTGGTCCCAGGTCCGGACGGCGAACGACTCGTACCAGTACCTCGCGTACAGCAGGAACCCCTCCCGGACTGCCGCCTGGACGAGGTCCGAGTCCGGCGCGCGGCCCAGGACCTGCGCGTAGTTCTCCGAGACCGTGTCCCGGGCCTTCCGCATCACCCGGTACCCGGCCCGGGCATACCCCTCGAACAGCAGGCGGGCCGGCCGCTCCGGCCACCGCATGGCGATGCGCTCCATCGTCGTGTACAGGCTCCAGGCCATCCGCTGGCCGAACGTCTCCCGTTCGTCCTCCCGGAGAGGTCCGGCCTCCACGCCCGCCGCGATGTCCGTCATCAGGCCCCCGGACCTCCCTCCCGCTCCTGCTTCGCCACCTGGCTGGCCCGGACCGCGATCGAGAGCGCGGAAAGCCCGAGCACCGCGGCGAGGGTCCCCCGGAGCCATCCCGGGACGAGCAGCCCAAGGGACACCAGCCAGTACCGCACGGCCCGGACCGGCACGCTGTCCTCCACCGGGTACCCCAGGGCCCGTCCCCGGGCCCGCTCGTACGCGGCGATGAAGCTCGCCACCAGCGCCGCGGCCGCGACGGCCGCCGTGACCCGGTCGGCCATCCGCAGGACCAGCGCCACCGCGGAGAGCAGGCACCCATCGAAGGCCCGGTCCACCACCGAGTCCAGGAACAGGTCGAGTGGCGGGTGATCCCGGAGGACCCGGGCCCCCGACGCCACCAGCAGGACCCCGGCGCCCGCGGCCGCCACACCCGCCCACCTCGGCGGACCCGTGATCACCAACGCGGTGCCGCCGGCGATGAGCGCCGCGGCCCCCACCAGCAGCAACTTCGTGGGGCGGGTCCCCGCCGACACCGATTCGCGCACCCGCTCCAGGGCCATCGCGGGCGAGCGTACCACCGCGAAATTCGGCCCCGGCCCGGGGACCAGCCGGACGACTACAATCCCCCTTCTCACCCGATCTCGAGTGGAAGGACCGTCTCGTACCCATGAAGACCTACGAGCCCTCGCAGATCCGCAACGTGCTGCTCCTCGGCCACGGGGGCGCCGGGAAGACCACGCTGCTGGAGGCCATGCTGTTCACGTCCGGCGCACTCACGCGCATGGGCAGGGTCGAGGACGGCAACACCGTCTCCGACCACGACCCCGAGGAGGTCCGAAAGGGCATCAGCGTCTCGCTGTCGCTGGCCCCCGTGGAGACCGCCGGGGTGAAGATCAACGTCCTCGACGCCCCCGGCTACGCGGACTTCGTGGGCGACGTCCACTCGTCCATCCGGGCGGCCGACGCGGTGCTCCTGGTGGTCTCGGCGGTGGACGGGGTGGAGGTCCAGACCGAGGTGGGATGGGAGCTCGCCGCGGAGCTCGGGCTCCCCCGGGCCATCGTCGTCAACAAGCTGGACCGGGAGCGGGCCTCGTTCGAACGTACCCTGGACGAGCTGGTGAAGGCGTTCGGGACCCAGGTGGCGCCGCTGCAGTTCCCGATCGGCGAGGAGCACGACTTCAACGGCGTGGCGGACCTGCTGTCCGCGAAGGCCTACACGTACGACTCGCCGCAGGGAACGGAGGGCGAGTGGCCGGACGCCCTCCACGCGCAGGCCGACCCGCTCCGGGAGAAGCTCACGGAGGCGGTGGCCGAGGCCGACGACGCCCTGCTCGAGAAGTACCTGGAGACCGGCGAGCTCTCCGAGGACGAGATCGTGAAGGGGCTCCACGCCGGGTTCGTGGAGGCCAAGATCGCGCCGGTGTTCGTCACCGCCGCGGCGAAGCCGGTCGGGGTCGACCTCATGACGAAGTTCATCGCCGAGGTGTTCCCCTCGCCCCTGGAGCGTCCCCCGGTGAAGGTCGTCGGCCCGAAGGGCGAGCAGGAGCGATCGTGCGACCCCACCGGCCCGCTCACCGCGCTGGTGTTCAAGACCGTGTCCGACCCCTACGTGGGGCACATCTCGATGTTCCGGGTGTTTTCGGGGAAGATCCGGCCGGACGCCGCGTACCACAACGCCACGAAGAAGACCGAGGAGCGCGTGGGCCAGCTGTTCACCCTCCGGGGCAAGGAGCACGAGACGGTGTCCGAGGTCCCGGCCGGCGACATCGGGGCGGTGGCCAAGCTCGGCCGCACCACCACCGGCGACACCTTCTCCACGAAGGATGACCCGGTGACGTTGCCCCAGATCGAGATGCCCGAGCCCCTCCTGGGGATCGCCGTCGAGCCGAAGACCAAGGGGGACGAGGACAAGTTGTCCACGGCCCTGGCCCGGGTCCGCGAGGAGGACCCCACGGTCCGGATCGAACGGTCCGACGAGACCCACGAGACCGTGATGTACGGCATGGGCGAGGCCCACCTCGACGTGGTGCTGGAGCGGATGAAGCGGAAGTACGGCGTGGACGTGTCCCACCGTCCCGCCCGGATCCCGTACAAGGAGACCCTCAAGGGCACGGCCAAGGCCCAGGGCCGCCACGTGAAGCAGTCCGGCGGCCACGGCCAGTACGGGGTGTGCTGGATCGAGGTGTCGCCGCTCCCCCACGGCGGCGGGTTCGAGTTCGAGGACCGCATCGTGGGCGGCGTGATCCCGAACCAGTTCATCCCGTCGGTGGAGAAGGGCGTGTTGAAGGCGATGACCGAGGGGGTCGCGGCCGGGTACCCGATGGTGGACGTCAAGGTGGTCCTCTACGACGGGAAGTTCCACTCCGTGGACTCCTCCGACATCGCGTTCCAGATCGCGGGGTCCATGGCGCTGAAGGAGGCCGCACAGCTGGCCGGGGTGTCGCTGCTGGAGCCCATCATGGAGATGGACATCCTGGTGCCGGACGGCTACGCGGGCGACATCATGGGCGACCTCAACTCCAAGCGGGGCAAGATCCTGGGGATGGAGCAGACCGGGACCGGGCGGCAGCGCATCCGGGCCCTGGCCCCCCAGGCCGAGGTGGCCCGGTACTCCATCGACCTCCGGTCCATGACCGGGGGCCGGGGGACGTTCGGGATGAAGTTCTCCCACTACGAGGAGGTCCCCACCCACCTCGCCCAGAAGGTGATCGACGAGGCCAGGAAGGAGAAGGAGGAGGCCCACAAGTAGGGCCGCCGCCGCGGGTGGTGACGCCGGCGCCCCGTCCGGTCGAGATCGCCGGAGCCAGGTGCCTGGTCCGCGACCTCCGTTCCGACGATGCCCAGGCGCTCCTGGACCTCCGGGTCCGCAACCGCGACTTCCTCCGCCCGTTCGAGCCCGTCCCCGCACCCGACCACTTCGAGCTGGCCACGCAGGCCACGGCGATCGAGCTGGGGAACCGGGCCTGGGACGACGATCGCGAGTACACGTTCGGCGTGTTCTCCCCGGACGGCCGGGAGATGGTCGGAGGGTCCGCCTCTCCGTGGTGGTCCGGGGGCCGTGGCAGAACGCGAACATCGGCTACTACGTGGACCGGACGTGGAACGGCCGCGGCGTGTGCACCGAGGCCGTGGGCCTGGTGGTCGGGTTCGCGTTCGACCGGGCCGGGCTCCACCGGGTCCAGGCCGCCGTGATGCCCCGGAACACTCCGTCCATCCGGGTCCTCGAGAAGAACGGCTTCCGCCGGGAGGGTCTCGCCCGCCGCTACCTCCAGATCGACGGCGTCTGGGAGAACCACGTGATCTTCGCCCGCACGACCGAGGACCCGCGAGCCTGATCGGGATCAGCCGAACCGGGGACGGAGCTTGCGGTACGTGTCCTCCAGGGACTCGGGGAGCACGCGGGTCTCCCCCACCACCGGCATGAAGTTCGTGTCGCCGTTCCACCTGGGGACGACGTGCCAGTGCACGTGGTCCGGGATCCCGGCGCCGGCCACCCGGCCCTGGTTCATGCCCACGTTGAAGCCATGGGGCGACATCTCCTCGCGGAGCGCCCGCACCGCCGCCTGGATCAGCCGGCCGGTGTCGAGGAGCTCCTCGGGGTCCAGCAGTTCGAGGTCGCCGACGTGGCGGAACTGGGCCACCATCACGTGCCCCGGGTTGTACGGGAACGCGTTCATGACCGCGAACGCGCGCTGGCCCCGGTGCAGGACCATGGCGGCCTCATCGTCGTCCCCGGCCGCCAGCTCGCAGAACAGGCAGCCCTCGGGTTCGTCGTGGGCCTGCTGGATGTAGGCCATGCGCCACGGGCTCCACAGGCGTTCCACCGGCCGGCGTCCTAGTCGTCCAGGACGGCGGGCTCGAACGTGCTCGCCTCGAGGGCCCGGGTGGACGCCTCCTCCGTGGCCTTCGCCACGAAGTCGTCGAACGAGACCCCGCGGACCTCGTGCCCCTCGCGGTCCCTGACCGAGACCGTCCCGGCCTCGATCTCCCTGTCCCCCACCACCAGGGTGTAGTTGACCCGCATGATCTGGGCGGCCCGGATCTTCTTGGGCACGGTCTCGCGGGATTCGTCGACCTCCGCCCGGAGCCCGACCGCGCGGAGCCGGTCCGCCAGCTCGAACGCCGAGACGGCGTGGCGGTCGGCGATGGGCACGATCCGGACCTGCTCGGGCGCCAGCCACAGCGGGAAGGCCCCCGCGTAGTGCTCGATGAGCACGCCGGCAAACCGCTCCACCGACCCCAGGATGGCCCGGTGGATCATCACCGGCCGGTGGCGTTCGTTGTCCTCGCCCATGTACTCGATGTCGAACCGCTCCGGGAGCGCGAAGTCGCACTGCACGGTGGTGAGCTGCCACCGGCGGCCGATGGCGTCGCGGAAGTGGAAGTCCACCTTGGGGCCGTAGAACGCGCCCTCGCCCTCGGCCACCGTGTAGGCCATGCCGCTCGCGTCGAGCGAGTCGCGGAGGATGTCCGTGGCCCGGGTCCACATCTCCTCGTCGCCGATGGCCTCGCCGGGCTTCGTGGACAGCTCGATCTCGGGCTCGGTGAACCCGAACGTCCGGTGGACCTCCAGCGTGAGGTCGAACACGCGCAGGATCTCGTCCACCAGCTGGTCGGGCCGGCAGAAGATGTGGGCGTCGTCCATGGTCAGGCCCCGAATCCGGAGCAGGCCGTGCAGCGTCCCGGGGCGTTCGTACCGGTACACCGTTCCCAGCTCCGAGAGGCGCATCGGCAGGTCGCGATAGGACCGGGTCTGCGACTTGTAGATCAGCACGTGCAGCGGGCAGTTCATGGGCTTGACGAAGTACTCGCCGCCCTCGGACTCCACCATCCCCGGGAACATGTTCTGGCGGTACTTGGCCAGGTGCCCGGAGGTGGCCCACAGGTTGTCCCGGGCCAGGTGCGGGGTGACCACCAGCTGGTAGCCGTGCTTCAGGTGGACCTCGCGAACGAAGTCCTCCAGCTGCTTGCGGAACATGCCGCCGCGCTGATGCCACACCGCGAGCCCCGCCCCGATCTCGTCGGGGAACGACACCAGGTCCAGCTGGCGGCCCAGCTTGCGGTGGTCGCGCCGTTCGGCCTCCTCCAGGCGGTGGAGGTGGTCGTCCAGCTCCCGCTGCGTGGGCCACGCGGTGCCGTAGATCCGCTGGAGCTGCTCGCGGTGCTCGTCCCCCCGCCAGTACGCTCCGGCCACGCTCAGCAGCTTGTACACGCCGAGCCGGCCGCTGCTCGGCACGTGCGGGCCCAGGCACAGGTCGGCCCACCCGTTGTTCCGGTACACGCTGACCTTGTCGCCCAGCGCACCCTCGCTCTCGTCCAGGGATTCGATGATCTCCCGCTTGAACGGCTGGTCGGCGAACCGCTCCAGGGCCTCCTCGCGCGAGAGCTCCTCCCGGACGAACGGCTGGTCCATCTGCACCAGCTCGGCCATGCGCCGCTCGATCCGGGGGAGATCTTCCGGGGTCAGCGAGTCCGGGAGGTCGAAGTCGTAGTAGAAGCCGCCCTCGATGGGCGGCCCGATGGCGTACTTCGCGCCGGGGAACAGGTCGCACACCGCCTGGGCCATGACGTGTGCCGTGGAGTGCCGGAGGACATGCAGCCCTTCGGGGTCACCCGCCAGGACCGGTGCCGCGTCCCCGTCCTCCGACGGCACGAACGTCAGGTCGACCAGCTCGCCGCCGAGCCGCGCGGCGACCGCGTCCGGCGGCAGCACCGACCCGACGGGCTCGCCCTCCGGCAGCTCCACGGTGGTTCCGTCCCGCAGTTCCAGCTTCGGCATGGGGCCATGATATCGGCCACGGTGCCGAGGGCCGGGCCCACGACGTGGCCGGCCACGACCGGCCCGATTCGACACATCGTTCCGATGACCCCACCATTCGAGCACCCTAGGGAAAGGGGACAGCGATGATGCGGGCATCGCATCCGGAGCGCCGGACTCCCACCTTCCGGCAGCTCGTCATGGTCATGGCGGCGGTGACGTGGTTCGCCCTGCTGCTGCCGGCGGGGGCACGGGCGACGGCGTCGCTGGTGACGCTCGTCGATCCACAGACCTCGGTCAAGGCCCAGGTGGACGAACCCGGAGCGCTCCGGGTCGCCGAGTTCAACGACCCCGCCCGCCTCCCGGTGAGGAGGGATCGACTGGTACTCGTGGATGTCGGTGCGTACATCTACACCGTCCCGCTCACGACGGTTCCTACGGGCTACGAGCTGGTGATCGATACCGTGTCGGTCTCGGCGTATGTGCCCACGGGACAGCAGCCGATCATGGCTCGGATCAACTATCACAACAGCACGAACGGTCACTTCTGGATACCGTTGTCCTTCGCTGGCTCGTTGTCCGGCCGGAACTACTACCAGGGGGCGGAGAGGGTACAGCTCTACGTGGATCCGGAGCACACCATTGACGTCACCTTTCAGCGCAATGCAACAACGGGGATCGCAACGGCAGCGTTCAGCGTCTCCGGTCACCTGATGAGACTCTGAGCACCAGCTGATCGAGCCAAGAGCAGGGAACCGCCGGGAAGTCCACGACGTGGCCCTGATCTTGGAGCTGTTTGCACTGGTGGGCGCGGATGGATTTGAACCATCGACCTCTCGCGTGTGAGGCGAGCGCTCTCCCGCTGAGCTACGCGCCCGGGAGAGGGTTCACGATACCAGGGGCGTGAGCGGCGTTCGCCGTCAGCCGTTCGTGGTGCCGGTGTTGCCGAAGATGGCCCCGAGTATCACCAGCACGACCACCAGGGCGATCCCGATCCATCCCATCCTGACCGCGGAATCTGCCTTGGCCCGCTCCACCGGCGCGTACCTCCACTCATCCAGCTGCCGGCGGACGCGCGTGCCCGTTACGACCGCGAGGATCGACAGCACGACGCCGAACACCAGGATCGCCGTGGCGAGGCCGATGATCGCCTGATTCCGTGCCGTGTGCGCCTGCCGCAGGACGCGCTGGACGTCGGCCGGGCGTGCGGGCAGCGGCCTGGGCGTCGGCGATGGCGGGATCGGGGCGCCGGGCACCGGCGACGCTGGAGGCGCGGGCAGGGGGACACCGGGAGCCGGGGTCACCGGCGGGGCGGGGATGGGAACGCCAGGCATCGGGCTGAGCGGAGACGGCTCGGGGCGAAGGGGCGGTCGGGGGGCCGCGGGCATGGTCGGCGGTGGCGGGGCCGCCAACCCCGGCACCCCCTCCAGCGCGGACCGGGCTTCGTCAAGGAACGCCACGCACGTCGGGAACCGGTCCGACGGCGACTTGGCCATGGCCCGCTGGACGACCCCGTCGATGCGCGCGGGCAACCCGGGCCGGACGTCGGTGGCCCGCGGCGGCGGCTCCACCATGTGCGCCACGAGCGCGGAGCCCAGCGAGTCCCTGGGGAACGGAAGCCTGCCCGTCAGACTCTGGAACAGCACACACCCCAGCGAGTACTGATCGGCCCGCCCATCCAGGACCTTGCTCTCGATCTGCTCGGGCGCCGAGTACTCGGGGGTCCCCACGAAGAAGCCCGTCCTCGTGAGCGGTCCGGTGCCGGTGTCGGCGCCGGACGTCGCGACCTGCTTGGTGAGTCCGAAGTCGCACAGGAACGGGTGCTCCCGGCCTCCGGGCCCCGGTTCGATGAGGATGTTCCCGGGCTTCACGTCCCGATGGACCAGGCCGCCGGCGTGCGCCGCATCCAGTCCCTCGGCCACCCCGGCCAGGAGGCGTACGGCCCGCTCCGGGGCCAGGGCACCCTCGCGCTGGATCAGCGTGGCCAGGTCGTCGCCGCGCACGTACCGCACCGCGAGGAACAGCTGCCCATCGGCCTCGCCCGCGTCGTACACGTCGAGGATGTTCGGGTGGTCGAGCGACGCCGCCAGGCGGGCCTCCTGGATGAACCGCCGCCGGAACGCCTCGTCCGTGGCGAGCTCGGGCGCGAGGACCTTCAGCGCGACCTTCCGTCCCAGGTGGACGTGCTCCGCGAGGTAGACCATCCCCTGCCCGCCGCGCCCGAGGAACGACTCGATGCGGTAGGCCTGGACCCGTGTGCCGGCCTCCAGCTGTGCGGTCACGGACACGGATGCTACGCCGCCGGTTGCGAACGGTGGAACGGAACGGCCGGGGAAAAAAGGGACGGCGGCGCGTGCCCGCGTCGCGCCGCCGTCAGGTCCGAGCCTTGCGGCCCGGACGCTTCAAGTCTCGCTCAGTATACGCCCGAGCGCAAGGGTTCATTCGAAGTCGGGAATGGACAGTCCGCGGGGCCGCAGTGCTACGTCCCGGCAGTGAAGCCGCCCGGCTTCACCTCGGTCACCAGCTGGACGGCCAGCAGGTGGGCACACAGTCCCACCTCCGGACAGGTGCACCACCAGCCCTGCCCGGGCTCCAGGCCCAGCCTGTGGTCGCCGGAGAACCCGGTGCACGTCGCCCGGATCCTCCCCGGCTCCACCAGGTGCAGGGTCATGCGCCCCTCCGTCAGGTACTTACGGGCCCGGTCCTCGTCCGAGATCGGCCGCCGTCCGTCGCCGGCGCGCCGGCCCTCGTTCGGTGCCCGGTGCCTTCCACGCAGCAGCCCGCGCTCGGCCATCTGGGGAGCGCCGCGCTCCATCATCGATTTCATGCCCGGCATATCGGCACGCAGCGGTGAGGAGATGAGCCTCCGACCTACCCCGAGGCCTTGAACCGTGCCACGAGGAACCGGCCGGTCTGATCGTTCCGAGTGGGGCCGGCGACGATCGGCCGTTCGTCCGGATCGGCGGACACCGCGACCCCCTGGGTGTACTTCAGCGGGCCGGCGGCCGTGGCCCGGCCGTCATCGGAGAAGGCGGTGTTCAGCGCGCCGCCCCGCCGGTACTGACCGACGATGATGAGCAGCCGGTCGGCCGACGGGGTGAACGCGGAGCCCGTGGCCACCACCGAGCCTCCTTCGAGCAGGGTCAGGTCCTCGTAGCCCGCGTCCGAGTCCTGGGTCCCGAGGAATGTCGTCGTGACCTTCCCGTCGCCGCCGAATGAGGGGTCGAGCCTCCCGTCCGGCAGATAGCGGGCCACCGCGGCGGTCCCCGTGTCTGGCGGCGCCTCCCCGCCGCACCCCGTGAACGTGTTCGACCCGGCCACCGTCAGGCGATTGTCGTCGCCGAACTGCACCGCCTGGGCCCGCGCGTTGATGTGCCAGAACCGAGTGCTGACCCGGCCGTCGCCGCCGAAGCTCGGGTCGAGGGAGCCGTCGGGCATGTACCGCGCCAGGGCCCACACGGAGCGGCACAGGTCGGGGGAGGTCCAGCCCACCGCGACGATCCGACCGGAGACGTCGATGACGAGATCCGTCACCGAGGACTCCGGGTCCGCGCCCTCCTGACCGGTCCGGAACGTGGTCACCACCCGGCCGCCATCACCGAAGCTCCCGTCCAGCGAACCGTTCTTGGCGAACCGCGCCACCGCGAACCGGACGACCTGCCCCTGCGTGGGATCGGCCTTCACGCGCTCCCCCCCGGCCACGAGCTTCCCGTTCGGCTGGCGGATCAGGGAGGTGAGATGCCAGCGGCCTCCGCCGAATCCTTCGACCACCCTGCCGCCGTTCCCGAACGACGCATCGATCGAACCGTCCTGGTGGTACCGGACCAGCCCGAAGACCGACCCGTTTCCGTCACGAAGGTCCACCCCGACCACGAAGCGTCCGTCGGGCAGGACCACGAGCGCCGCCCCCGCTGCATTCCGGCCCGCGACCCCCGTCACGACCCTTCCCCCGTTGCCGAACGCGGGGTCGAGGCCCCCGTTCATCCGGTACCGGGCCAGGGCGACCTTGCTCCGCCCGCCGGCCGGCGTCATCGCGCCCGCCACCAGGATCCTGTGGGGAGTGAGCTCCATGTCGCCCACGTCGGCCGGTCCGGCGAAGGCCGTCGCGACCTCCCCGCCGGTGCCGAACGTCGGGTCGAGGTCCGAGCTCGCGGCGGACGCCGTTCCCGTGCCGAGGAGGGGCGTCGCCGCCGCAAGCGCGAGGACGAGGAACGATCCGAGGGGCGCTCTCATGACGGGTCCCGACCTTATCCCCCGCCGCTTCGTGCGATCAACACTTCGTTCGAAACCCAGGGTGCCGCTCCGGCCTCAGGCGGGCTGTCCCTGTCTGGCCCGGCGGTGGACGCGGGTCCGTTCGAGCTGGTGGAGGACGGTCTTGCGGAGGCGGACGGTGGACGGCGTGGCCTCGACGCACTCGTCCTCGCGGATGAACTCCAGGGCCTGTTCGAGCGAGAGGTCCCGGGGCGGGATCAGCCGGACCAGCTCCTCCGCCGTCGACTGGCGGATGTTCGTGAGCTTCTTCTCCTTCGTGGGGTTCACGTCCATGTCGTCGGCCCGGGAGTTCTCGCCGACGATCATGCCCTCGTAGACCTCCACACCCGGCCCCACGAACATCTGCCCCCGCTCCTGGAGGTTGAGAAGCGCGAACGTCGTGGTGAGCCCCCGGCGGTCGGCCACCAGCGAACCGGTGGGACGGGTCCGGAGCTCGCCGTGCCACGGCTCGTAGCCCTCGAACACGTGGTGGAGGATCCCGGTCCCCCGGGTCTCGGTGAGGAACTCCGTGCGGAACCCGATGAGGCCCCGCGCCGGCGCCACGTAGTCCATCCGGACCCAGCCGGTGCCATGGTTCACCATCTGGACCATCCGCCCCTTCCGCAGGGCGAGCAGCTGGCTCACCACGCCGAGGTAGTCCTCGGGGACGTCGATCGACAACCGCTCCATCGGCTCGTGCACCACGCCGTCGACCTCGCGGGTCACCACCTGGGGCTTGCCCACGGTCAGCTCGTAGCCCTCCCGGCGCATGATCTCCACCAGGACAGCCAGCTGCAGCTCTCCCCGGCCCTGCACCTCCCACGCGTCCGGCCGGCCGGCGTCCAGCACGCGGAGCGACACGTTGCCGACGATCTCCTGATCCAGGCGTCCCTTTACCAGGCGCGCCGTGACCTTGTCCCCGTCCTGCCCGGCCAGGGGCGACGTGTTGATCCCGATGGTCATGGACAGGCTGGGCTCGTCCACCAGGATCACCGGCAGCGGACGGGGGTCGTCGGGATCGGCCAGTGTCTCGCCGATGGTCACCTCGGCCAGGCCGGCCACCGCGATGATCTCGCCGGGGCCGGCCTCCTCGGCGGGGACCCGGTCCAGGGCCTCCGTGACGTACAGCTCGGTGACCTTCACGCGCTCGATGGAACCGTCCCGCCTGCACCACGCCGCCTGCTGCCCCTTCCTGATCACGCCGTGCAGCACCCGGCACAGCGCCAGACGCCCGACATAGGGCGAGGCGTCGAGGTTCGTCACCAGGGCCTGCAGGGGGTGCGCGGGGTCGTGCTCCGGTGCGGGGATGTGCTCGAGCAGCGTCTCGAACAGGGGCTTGAGATCGGTGCCGTGCGCCCGAGGGTCGGAGGAGGCCCATCCCGCCCGGGCGTTCGCATACAGGATGGGGAACGCGATCTGGTGTTCGTCGGCGTCGAGGTCGAGGAACAGATCCTCCACCTCGTGGACCACCTCGTCGATCCGGGCGTCGGGCCGATCCACCTTGTTCACCACGAGGATCACCGGCAGCCGGGCCTCCAGGGCCTTGCGCAGGACGAACCGGGTCTGGGGCAGCGGGCCCTCGGAGGCGTCCACCATGAGCAGCACGCCGTCCACCATGGTCAGGCCCCGTTCGACCTCGCCGCCGAAGTCCGCGTGCCCCGGCGTGTCCACGATGTTGATCTTCACGTCGCCGTAGCGGACCGCGGTGTTCTTGGCGAGGATCGTGATCCCCTTCTCCCGCTCGAGGTCCATGGAGTCCATGACCCGCTCGTTGACGTTCTCGTTCGCCCGGAACGCGCCGGTCTGCCACAGCATGGCGTCGACCAGCGTGGTCTTCCCGTGGTCCACGTGCGCCACGATGGCCACGTTGCGGATGTCGTCTCGGAAGGGCATGCGGGGTCCTGTTCGAATGTCGGGGGCTCTTCGAGTGTACGAGGACGGTCAGCCCTCGCGGCTGCGGCGGTCCCACTCGAGTCGGCGGCCCTCCGGGCCGAGGTCGTACAGTCGCTTGCACTCCGGGCAGATCGGGAACCTCTTCGGATCGCGGGACGGGACCCACACCTTCCCGCACAGCGCGATCACCGGTGTGCCCACCACGTAGGCCTCGGTGAGCTTCGACTTGTCCACGTAGTGGCTGAACCGCTCGTGGTCGCCCTCGTCGATCCGGGCATCGGTTCGTTCGTCGAGCTTCGTCTCGCTCATGTCGCCCATCCTCGAACCGGCAGTGTAGACAGCGCTCGCGCGGGCAGTCCGGACCCGGGCTACGCGTTGGTCCCCCAGTCCTGGGTCCCCCACCTCCGATGTACCCCAGGTAATCGATCTCGGGATCGATCACCAGGTCAGCCGGTGGTCATACGCGTCGACGGTGAAGCCGTACCCGTCCGCGCCACGGAGGTCGAACACGGTGTCCACCGACACCACCTCGACTCCCACGCGCTGCGACGCGGTGGGGGCCCGGTCCGTCAGCGCTCCCACGCCGGTGCCGATGCGCAGGTTCCCCGAGCGTCCATGCCCAGGCCGGTGGCCGCCCGAACGGCCAACCCGATGGATCGGGGGTCGGCCCCCGAGCGAACCACGAAGCGGTACTTCAGGTCACCGCCCCCGCCACCCACCTGCCACCTGCAACGCTGCTCCACGTTCGCATCGGACTGCTCGCTCTCTCAGGATGGGTCCGGGATCCCCGCGGCGCGACGGATCTGCGCTGCGTGGTCGTGCGCGTGCCTCGCGTAGATCTCCAGCCACGTCTGGACCGAGTACGGACCGCTTTCGGTGTGGGTCCCGGTTCGTGCCCAGTCCTCGTCGGCGAGGCGTTCGAGCAGGGACGAGGTGGTCTCCCGCGCGGCCCGGACCGCCTCGAGCGAGGGCTGGACGGGCCGGGACCCGTAGTGCAGCCGCCGCGCGAACTCCTCCTCGTCGTACCCGTGGATCACCGGCGAATCCTCCGCCAGCAGCAGCCGCAGCCGCATCGCCGACATCATCTCGCTGTCGGCCAGGTGATGGACCACCTCTCGGGCGGTCCAGCCGCCGTCGGAAGGCCGGCGGTCGAGCCCGTCCTCGTCCAGCCCGGCCACCGCGGCCTCCACGACGCCCGGCCCCTCCCGGTATCGCTCGATCAGCCCACGACGCAGTTCGTCATCCATGGCCGAACCATATCCGAGCGTCAGCCCGGCGACGCCGTGCCCACGAGGGCCCCCGATCCGGTGGCGCGGCCGCGATCCCCGGTCTCAGGTGACGATGAAGGTCAACAATGGACATGTCTTCGTCCCGGTGTCCTTCTCCGGGACGCTCTTCGGCTCGGACAGGTGGGAGGGGACGGAGCGGGTGCAGCTCTACGCCGACGAGGGATACGGCGTGCAGGTGGAGTACTGGCGGACCTCCAGGACCGGGACCTCCAATGCGCTGTTCAGCATCACCGGCCACCTGGTGAACTTTGAACGCCATGTCAGGGGTGTCCGTCCACATCGCTGACCGGGGGGAAGTACAGGAACGGCCGGTTGTTCGCCGGCTGGAACAGCACGCCGGACCGCGACTCTCCGTTCGGCCCTCCTCCGCGGCAATCCGCGTCATCCACTCATCCTCACGATGGATCATGCGCGGGTCGCCGGTTTGGTTGCTCCCGAGCGGGAACGACCGCCCCCGCCCCCTCTGAGGTCAGGACATCCGAAGCTCGGTCGAGCATGCCTCTCGGGCCGGGCGGCATGGCTCGACGATCAACGACCTCCGGCCTCCCCGGCGTCGCTGCGCGGCTTCGGCTACGGAGTGACCTCCACGTTCGTGAAGATGTCCGTCTCCCCCAGGGGAGGTCCGGCAGAGTCCCTCCCGTCGGTCCACACCGGGTACACGACCTGGTCGCTCGCCGCCAGGGCGTTGTAGTCGCCGATGAAGCAGCCGCAGGAGAAGAACCCCTTGTCCGGGTTCCACGCCGCCGTGCTGATGTCCGCGAATTCCCAGGTGGCGGCGCCGTCGGTGGACAGAGCCTGGAACGTCCGGATCCGCTTGTCCGCGAGGTCCTTGCGGTTGTCGTACCAGATGGCATGCGCGTTCCCCGACTCGTCCACGGCGAGCCAGGGGAAGAACTGATCCCGTGGCGCCGCGCTGCCCGAGGCCGTGACGCTGAGCGTCCGCGCATCCGACCACGACTGCCCGAAGTCGGCGGAGGTCTGCAACGAGATGTCGGCGCCGGTCAGATCCCGGTGGAGGTTGTTCTGGTAGGCGTACAGCAGGGTTCCGCGTGTCGGATCGAACACCATCGACGGCGAGATCGGGATCCTGGCCTTCTTCGCCGGCAGCAGGTCCTGGTAGTTCGGGTTGTCGCGGAACTGCCCGGGCTTGTCGATACGCACGCGGGCGCCGAAGGTCTGCCCGCCATCGATGGACCGCTTGAAGTACAGGGCCCGGTCATATGAGGTGTTGCAGTCCTCGCTGATGTAGGAGACGTTCAGGGCGCCGGTGTCGTCGACCACCGGCAGGGCCCACTGGTTGGCTCCTCCCCCGACGCCGTTCGACCCCGGGGCATCCGGGACGACCGCCGCGTGGGCCCAGGTCGACGTGCTGGGGTCGGCCGTCGGGATGGAGTTCGTGTACGCCACCTGGACAGGGCAGTAGTCGCTTCGTCCCGACGGCAGCACCATGTGGAACTTGATGAACGTCACGTAGAGCCGGCCGTAGAGGGCGCTGTCCACGTTGTTGTCGACGGCCAGCAGCTCCTTGTCGTAGAACACGGACCCGTCGATGGAGCCGTCGCCCGACCGGTTCGTGATGGCGATGGCGGCCTTCGTGGATGCCGTCCATGTCGCTCCGCCGTCGTCCGATGCCCAGACCTGCACCTCCGATATTGGGCTGGTGCTGAAGTAGCACAGCGTGGACAGGTAGAAGACCCCGTCCTTTGCGCTGTACACGACCGAGGGGTCGCTGCCGAAGCACCGCTCGCCGGTGGTGGACGTCTTGGGGTCCTTGAACTCGCTGATCCAGGAGTGGCCCCCGTTCGTGGTGTGGCCGATCCAGAACCCGTCGCCGCAGTAGTCGTTCGCCGCCGCGACGGCATTCAGGTGATCGCTGACGTTGAAGGCCACGGACGTCTCGTTCTGGGGGAGCGCCGGGTCGCAGTCGGCGTTCGCCTGGACGTTCTCCAGCGCGCCGGGCAGAGCAGCGGCGGATCTCACGAGCTTCGTCGACGTCTTCACGTCGTCCGCCGCCAGCCTGGCCCGAACGCCATTCGAGATGCCGCCCGGATAGTTCAGGACGTGCCGGACCCAACGGGGCTGGCTCGGCGAGCCCGCGGTCCCGGATCCGGCCGTCCCCCCCACGACCGCACCCACCATGGCCACCAGGACGAGACATCTGAGTGCCCGGCGCATCGCGCCTCCTTCCGCCTTCGGCCCCTCGGCCGGGCGAGTCGGCGCCGGCCACGTTCCCGATATGGCGCGGGCACCCAATCCGTCCACGACGCTCGAGGCGCGTGGGCCGAACCCCAGGCATCCTGGTGCGAGCTTCTCGGCGTGTCAAACGGCATCAAACCGGTCCAAGGTCGACCGAGTGCTCGGTCGACTACGTGGCCGACTACTTCTTCTGGAGATAGGCCCGACTGAGGGGTCCGCGGAAGCGGAGCTCGAGCGCTGAGGCCGCTGGCGTTCCTGAGGTCATGGCGCCCACGTTCGACCGGGTCCGGCCGCGACATCGCGCTCGTGAGGCCGTTTCTCGCAGGCCGAGCGGGCCGGCGCTTGCCGACAGACTGCCGCGGGAACGCTCGGAGGAGGGTCGATTCCGAGGAGGAGCTCAATGGATCTCGAGGCGGTCGGACGGGTCGGGCTGTCGGGCGTACGCGGAAGGGCCGGGAGGAGGGTCGCCGGCGCGGTGGCCCGCCGGACCGACCTCGACGAGGGTCGCGTGGCTGCGGTCATCGGCGGCGTGCTGCTCGTGCTGACGCTGTACCAGACGATGAAGACGATCCGGGCGATCGTTGCGGCCGCCCGCGGGGAGCACCGTCCCGACGTGGTGGAGGCCGCGGCCTGATCCGCCTTTCGCCAGAGCTCGTGTCGGTGGGCGGTGGAGGATTTGAACCTCCGACCTCTTCCGTGTCAGGGAAGCGCTCTCCCCCTGAGCTAACCGCCCGTTCGAGCGAGTTTACCGGCCCGGGCCTGGGGGGCGGCGGGTCGTTCGAGGCGGGGACCGGAATTGAACCGGTGTAGCAGGTTTTGCAGACCTGTGCCTAACCACTCGGCCACCCCGCCCGGGGGTTCCGGGCCTGCGGCCCGGCGAGGGTTCAGTGTACCGCCGCCCACAGGGCCGCCGGATCGGGCCCCTACCCCTCCTTGACCGTGGCGTACCAGACCCGGTCGGCGGCCTCTGTCAGGTCCTCGCTCACGCGGGAGAACCGTCGATACAGCTCGCGCTTGCCCATGATCTCCCGCAGGTCCTGGTCGCCGAGCAGGGCGGACATGCCCTTCCGGTAGGCGTGTTCGACCTGTCGCTGGCTCTTGACCGCCGCCGTCGCCGCCGCGGTGATCGCCTCCTCGTCGTGCCGGCGCTCCTTCGTGGACAGCAGCCGGAACGCCTCCCCCAGGTGCCGAGTCCCCTCGGCGAGGATTTCGGCCATCTCGGCCAGTACGGGATCCGGCGGCATGGCCATGAGCTCCGACTCCCGCACGGCGTCCCGGGCCCCGTTCATCACCGCGTCCAGGCGCTCGGACATGACGTACAGGTCCTCCGCGTCGATCGGGGTCGTGAACGCCACCGTCAGCGCCTTCCGCAGCGCCCACTTGTGGCCGTCGGCAAGATGCTCGCTCTCCAGAACACGTTTCCCGGCCTCGGCATCGCCGCCCGCCCACGCGGCCAGGGCCTCCATCCCCTGGATCGTGGCCGTCGCCTGCTCACAGAGCATCCCGACGACGTCCGGCGTCTCCGGAAGGAACCATCTCCTCTTCACGTCAACCACCTCCACATCGGAAGGAATGCGGCGGCCAGCAGCGCCGCCGCGGGGAGCGTCGTGAGCCACGCGATGAGGATCTCCGCCAGCACCGGCCAGCCCACGTGCCGGTACCGGCGCCGGGCCACGCCCACGCCCACCACGCTCGACGCCACGACGTGCGTCGTGCTGACCGGCGCGCCGAGCAACGACGCGGCGAGGATCACCGAGGCCGAGCTGGCCTGGCTGACCAGCCCGTCCAGGGGCCGGACCCGGAAGATCCGCCTGCCGATCGTCTTGACGATCCGCCATCCCCCGAGTGCGGTGCCGAGCGTGAGCGTCGCCGCGCACGCGGCCTTGACCCACAGCGGCGCCGAGGACCTCGATGGGTTGCTCGCCACCAGGATCGCGAACACGACCCCCACGGCCTTCTGTGCGTCGTTCGATCCGTGACTGAACGCGAGCCACGCGGACGTCATCCACTGTCCGCCCCGGATCGGTCTCGCCACCCGGGTCGTGGCGGGACGGAGCCCGCGCCGGGCGGCCCGTTCGAGCACGAAGGCGGCACCGAGGCCGAGCAGCGGCGAGACGGCGAGCGCGATCAGCGCGCCGATCACGCCCTCCGGCTTCAGGCCCGACATCTTCCCCCAGTTCACGGCGTGGCGGCCGGCCTCGAGGAGCGCCGCTCCCACCAGGCCGCCGATGAGCGCGTGGCCGGAGCTCGACGGCAGGCCCCGCCACCACGTGAACAGGTTCCAGGCCGTGGCGGCCGTGACGGCGGCGCCGATCACCGCGATGGTGTGCCGCTCCCCCTGCACCTGGACGATGCCGGCGATCGTGCCGGCCACCGCGGCGCCGAGCACCAGCGGACCCAGCATGTTGAAGAACGCCGCGAGGACGATGGCCTGGCCCGGCCGCGCCACGCGAGTCGCCACCAGGGTGGCGATGGCGTTCGCGGCGTCGTGGAACCCGTTGGTGAACGAGAACGCCAGCGCCATCCCGATCGCAAGGACGAATCCCGCGTCCACCCGGCAACCCCTCCTGGGACCGGCGTCGCCCGAACCCGCCGGCCGCGCCCCTCCCCCGGCCTAGCCTTCCGAAGGCACCGGTAGCCTACGGCGTCGGCAGGACCGGCCTATTGGGGCACGCCGTCGACGAAGAGCTGGATCACCCCGGGGGCGAGATCGCCGGAGTCCACGGTGTCGGTGCCGGCCAGCGTGTTGATGTCCAGTTGGTCGTTGGCGAACTCCGGATGGAAGATCCTCACGGTTGGAACGAGACCCGCCACCAGGACCGAGCTGTTCCCACTCACGGTGATGGCGTCGACCCCGCTCGTCCCCTCCACCACCACGGTGTCGGCCGCGCCGTCGCCGGTGGCGCTGCCCACGGGGGAGGCCTCGAGGTCCACGGCCACGTTCGTCACGCCGGTGCCGGAGAGGTCGTGCACGGTGACGGTGTCGGCGCCCCCGAAGGTCGTTGGTGTCCATGATCACGGAGGCCACGTCCCGGGTGAACCGGAGGCGCCCCCCGTTCGCCGAGAGGTCGATGTTCTCGGCGATGTTCGCGCCGTTGAACCGCAGGGTGTCGGTGCCGTCCTGGCCCTCCACGGTGTCGCTCGAGTCGCCGGGGTCCCAGTTGAAGGTGTCGTTGCCGGCCCCCATGAGGGCGAGGTCGTTGCCGGTGTTGCCGTCGATGGTGTCGGGGCCGTCGCCGCCGAGGATGGTGTCGGCTCCGTTGCCCCCGAACAGCAGGTCCGCCCCCGGGCCGCCGACGATGGTGATCGCCGTGACCCCGGCGAGCACTCCCGTGCAGCTCACGGTGTCGGAACCGCCGAGGGTGTTCACCTTGAGGTTCTCCATCACGGACCGGACGCTCGTGACCCCGCCGTCGGCGGAGACCAGCGCGGCCGGGGAGGCCCCGGTGACCAGGATGGAGTCGGCGGCGTTCGTCCCCTGGGCGGTGAAGGTGTCGGTGTCGGCGCCGCCGTCGAGGTGGACCGCCACCGCCTGGGCCACCTTGGGCGAGCCCGAGACGTGGTCGGTGCCGGCCAGGGTGTTGACGTCCACGACGTCGCTCCCGAGCTCGCCGTGGGCCACGGACACCGCCGGGACCAGCCCGTTCACGGTGAGGACGCCGAGCGCCGAGGACAGGGACACGTTGTCCGGACCCCCGGTCCCCTCCACCACCACGGTGTCGGCCGCGCCGTCGCCGGTGGCGCTGCCCACGGGGGAGGCCTCGAGGTCCACGGCCACGTTCGTCACGCCGGTGCCGGAGAGGTCGTGCACGGTGACGGTGTCGGCGCCCCCGAAGG